>Ga0102591_1001739_pt1 | contig 27623 bp, 32 predicted proteins | sample AraplaCol_mCL_r2_2_FD_76860 | JGI IMG/M metagenome (GOLD analysis project Ga0102591, IMG submission 76860) | Arabidopsis root microbial communities from North Carolina, USA - plate scrape MF_Col_mCL_r2 (SPADES assembly) (version 2) | ecosystem: Host-associated > Plants > Roots > Endosphere...
CCGCACCCGATAACCACGGGCCTGCAGCAACGCTCCGAGAGCCGCGGCCGCAATTCCTTTACCGAGAGAGGAAACCACGCCGCCAGTGATGAATACGTATCGCGCCATGGGAGTCACCGGATACCTTTTCAAAAACGATTCCACCAGCCCAAAAATTCTTTTCCAGAACTTTTGGTGCCAGCGCGGAATCTGAACAAAAGAAAACCGGCAGACCCGAGGGCCTGCCGGCGGTTGATGCTGTGTGCCGCTTACTGTCCGCTTGGGACGGTGGCGGGCGCCGGAGCCGCCTGCGGTGCTGCCGGAGCAGTTTGAGTAGACGGAGCCGTTTCGGCAGGTGCCGGTGCGGCCGGAGCAGTTGCTGCCGGAGCCGCCGGCGCGGTTGCTGCCGGAGCCGGAGCGGTCTCACCGCCGGTCGGAACGCCGTTGTTGTTCTGCGCGGCCGGTGCAGCCGGAGCGGCATTGCCGTTCTGGCCGCCGAGCGAGTCGAGAATACCCTTGCCCTCACCGCTCGTCGCCGGAATACGGTTCAGAATATCCGTCGGACGGCTTTCATAGCGGTTGAGAATGCCGAGGCCGAGCGACGTGATGAAGAACAGCGTCGCCAGGATCGCGGTCGTGCGCGTCAGCGCATTGGCCGTGCCACGGGCAGACATGAAGCCCGAGCCGCCGCCGATGCCGAGGCCGCCGCCTTCCGAGCGCTGAATGAGCACGACGCCGACAAGCGCCAGCACGATCATGAGATGGATGACAATCAAAACGGTCTGCATGGGTCCAGTCCTGCCCACGCGCGCGGCGGGCATAAAGTAAAATTCTGGCGCTCTTTACATGAGGTGATCCGCTATTCCAAGCCCTTAGGCTCGGAATATACACGGCTCTAAGCAACCAGCGCTCCGTATGCGCCGTAGATGGCGAGGAAATCGGCCGCTTTCAAGCTTGCACCGCCGATCAGTGCGCCATCGACATTCGCGACGCCCATCAACTCCCTTGCATTGCTTGGCTTGACCGAGCCGCCATAGAGGATGCGGATCTTCTTGCCAGCCGCCCCGAAGCGGGCGACGAGCTCGGAACGCATGAAGGCGTGCGCCTTCTCTACGTCTTCCACGGTTGGGGTAACGCCGGTGCCGATCGCCCAGACGGGCTCGTAGGCAATGACGGCATTCTCCGGCGTCGCGCTATCCGGCACCGAGGCGGAAAGCTGACGCTTGATGATGTCGAGGGTCTGGCCTGCCTTGCGTTCGTCCGCCGTTTCGCCGATGCACACGATTGCCGTCAGGTCGGCCGCGAACGCAGCCTCCGCTTTGGCGCGAACAAGATGGTCGGTCTCGGCATGGTCGGTGCGACGCTCCGAATGTCCGACGATCACGTAAGTGCCGAAGCAGTCTGCGATCATTTCGGCCGAAATATCGCCGGTGTGGGCGCCCGAGGGCTTCTGGTGGCAGTCCTGTGCGCCGATCGCCAGCGGGCTGTCGGTGCAGAGCGCAGTGGCGACATAAAGCAACGTTGCCGGAGGGCAGATCAGCGCCTCCACCTTATCGGAAAGTGGCCCCTGAACACCTTCGGCGATTGCCTTGATTTGGTCGAGGGAGGCACGCGTGCCGTTCATTTTCCAGTTTCCCGCCACAAGCGGACGCACGTCAGGTGTCATGCCAGCCTTCCCATCTTCCACGTATCGTGGGGCCTTAGCAAAAGCGGGGATCAATGAAAAGGTTTGGGCACCTTCCCTAACGGAAATAACGGCCTTTTGTCGCGCAAATGCTTAAAATTCGGAGCCCATGTTGCTGAAAATCATAGACCAGGCGGCCGCCATGACGCTCGCCCGGCGGTCAGGCGACTTAGGCTGTCGTCACGAACCCAATATCCAGTTCAGCGTGCGGCGCCAGTCGATCATCCGGATCGGTGTTCCGTGATTTCCCGTCTGATAGAGCGTGAAATGTGCAGGGTAATCCCCCTTCAGCAGTTTTTCGAAGAGTGCCTGCTGGTCTGTCGCTGCATAGACCGGATCCCGGCTGCCATGCGCGAACCAAAGCGGCAGTTTGGCCTTGAAGGACGGGCTCTTGCTGAAGTCCGGATCGGTAACACCGCTGAGGATCACCATTCCCTTGAGGGCTTTCACGCTCGCGGGGTCACGGCTCAAGCCCCAGCAGACCTGGCTGCCCATCGACGCACACGCCAGAATGACCGGCTTGCCGGGCGACTGCTGGGAAGCGTAGCGGATCAGCCCTTTGATCGCGGCGACGCCATCGCTGTCGAAGCTCTTGACCGTCGGGGAATAATAGACACCGCCATTGCCGGCGACCAGGTTTTTCAGGCGATTGAAGTTGCCCCCGAAACTGTAGTCGTTCACGCCCAGGCGCCGGTCGCCGTTACGACCGTGAATGAAAATGACCGTAAATGCCGCTCCCGAGCTTTGTCCCACCCTGGTGACGTCGAGTCTTTGCGAACCAAGCTGCAAGGTCTCGTCCGACTGCTGCCTTTTGACGCCGAGAGACACGTATTTTTGTTGGGCGCGCTTTTGGGGTATCTGATCGCGGCCGTTGATGTCCCGCATCTCGTCGTATTCGATGACGTCAAGGGCGCCATTATCGCTCGTCCGCAGCACATTTTGTGTGGAGAAGAGCTCGTCCTTAAAGGGCGGCAGGCTCTCGGCCGCTCGGCCGCTTGCCGTCGTCGTCAGGAAAAAGGCCGCAATTGCGGTAATAATGGTGCAATGACTTGTGGACATTCGCATGAGCATGGTTCCCTGAGCCTTCTGGCCGCTTGCCATTCCACGCCCGCCAACGCAAACCACTTCCTAAGGAAGTCCGCCTGATCGGGCGGCGTCGCGTAACGAGGCGCTTTCTGGCAGAATCTGCCTGATTCGCAAACGTGACATCAAATGCGGTGATTTTGGGTCAGGCTTGGCGTAAGGCCCCTGCCCGACAGGATAAAGATCTGAACGGCCCCATGGACGATAGCAACGACCTCTTTTCCGGACTGCCCCTGACACCGAAGCAGGAGGAAGCTCCAAAGTCTGCCGAGCCACAAAAGGCCGCACCCGCTAAGGCTGCTGTCCCCGCCCTGCGTCCGGCGCCCGTGAACTCGACCTCGGAAGACTACGGCGCGTCCTCGATCCGCGTTCTCGAGGGTCTTGAACCCGTCCGCATGCGGCCGGGCATGTATATCGGCGGCACCGACGAAAAGGCTCTTCACCATCTCTTCGCCGAAGTCATCGACAATTCGATGGACGAAGCTGTCGCCGGCCACGCCAACTTCATTGAGGTTCACCTTGACCTGCAGGGCTACTTGACGGTCAGCGACAATGGCCGCGGTATCCCCGTCGAGAATCACCCGCAAGTTCCCGGGAAGTCGACCCTTGAAGTCATCATGACGAAGCTGCACGCGGGCGGCAAGTTCGACGGCAAGGCATATGAGACGTCAGGTGGTCTGCACGGCGTCGGCGTTTCCGTCGTCAATGCGCTTTCCGACGTGCTGGAAGTCGAGGTTGCGCGCAATCGGAAGCTATATCGTCAGCGCTTTTCCCGCGGTTTGCCCCAGGGCGAACTGGAAGAACTCGGCGACGTCCACAATCGTCGTGGCACGCGAGTCCGCTTTCACCCCGATCCGCAGATCTTTGGCGAGCACGCGAAGTTCGATGCCGGGCGTGTGTTCCGTATGGCACGCTCCAAGGCTTACCTCTTTGGCGGCGTCGAAATCCGCTGGAGTTGCGAGGAAGGCGTTCTGCCGCAAGGCTCGGAGATACCTGACAAGGCGGTCTTCCACTTCCCCGGCGGCCTGAAGGATTACCTGCAGGCGACGATGGGCAAGGAATTCACCGTTACCCGCGAGATATTCGCAGGGAAAACCGAGAAGACCAGTGGTCATGGCTCCCTGGAGTGGGCGATCACCTGGTACGGCGGCGATCCCCAGGTCCACTCCTACTGCAACACGATCCCGACGCCCGAAGGCGGCACGCACGAGGCGGGCCTGCGCATCGCGCTGACCAAGGGCCTGAAGAATTACGCCGAACTGACGCAGAACAAGCGCGCTGCCCAGATCACCACCGATGACGTGATGATCTCCGCCGTCGGCATGCTCTCGGTCTTCATCCGCGAGCCGGAATTCGTCGGCCAGACGAAGGACAAGCTCGCCACGGTCGAAGCCCAGCGGATCGTTGAAAACGCACTCCGCGACCCCTTTGACCACTACCTTGCCGACAATCCGAACGAGGCAGCCAAGCTGCTCGACTGGGTTATAGAGCGTGCGGAAGAACGCCTGCGCCGTCGCAAGGAAAAGGAAGTCAACCGCAAGACCGCCGTGCGCAAGCTGCGCCTGCCCGGCAAGCTAGCCGATTGCGCACAGAACACCGCCCAGGGTGCCGAACTCTTCATCGTCGAAGGTGACTCGGCAGGTGGCTCGGCCAAGCAGGCTCGCAATCGTGCCAACCAGGCGATCCTCCCCCTGCGCGGCAAAATCCTCAACGTCGCCAGTGCCGGTCGCGAAAAGCTTGGCGCCAACCAGCAGCTCGCCGATCTCGTTCAGGCGCTCGGTTGCGGTACGCGCTCGAAGTATCGTGAGGAAGACCTTCGCTACGAACGCATCATCGTCATGACCGATGCCGACGTCGACGGTGCCCACATTGCCTCGCTACTGATCACGTTCTTCTATCAGGAAATGCCGGAGCTGGTCCGTGGCGGTCACCTCTTCCTGGCCGTACCGCCGCTCTACAAGATCACCCAGGGCGCGAAGTCCGCTTACGCCCGCGACGATGCGCACCGCGCCGAGCTGATGGAGACCGAGTTCAAGGGCAAGGCGAAAGTCGAAATCAGCCGTTTCAAAGGCCTCGGCGAAATGCTGCCGGCGCAGCTCAAAGAAACCACCATGGACCCAGGCAAGCGCACGCTGTTGCGCGTGATTATCGACGAGGTGGATTTCGAGGGTACGCGCACGGCGGTCGACGACCTGATGGGAACGAAGCCGGAAGCGCGCTTCCGGTTCATTCAGGATCGCGCCGCCTTTGCGGAAAACCTCGATATCTGAACCGGCTAGTCGAGGCGCACCGTAATTTCCGTCTTCACGGAGTTGGCAAGAAAGCAGAGTTCGTGCGCCTCGTTGTGGAGTTTCCGTTCGATCTCTCGGCTCGGCCTGTCGCCGGCATAGGTAACCTGCGGTCGAAGCTCCACGCGGCTCACCATTGTCCTGCCCTGCACAGTTTCCATAAGGCCGGTTGCCGCATCGACATAGCTATCGACCAGGATGCGCTTCTTTGAGGCCAGCCAGAGATAGAAGAGCATGTGGCAGCTCGACAGTGCTGCAACGTATGCCTCTTCCGGATCAACATTCTCGGCAAGCGCATACGGCAACGGCACATTGTGCGGCGAAGCGGAGGCAGCGACGGTGGCGCCGCCATCAAAGCTCCATCTGTGCCCGCGGCTATAGCGTCCGTCGATAAAACTTGCTGCGCCCCGCTCCCATGCGACCTCCGCGGAAAACGTCGTCATCTTTCATTCTCCCTCGTGCGTCAGACGTGCTGTTGTCATCTGCAAATGTTCCGACAAGGACTTCAGTGCCGCAGCCTCGTCGCGATGCGCGCACGCGTCTATGATGGCGCGATGCTCGGCGTGGAGGATCACACGCTCGTTGGAGCCTTTTGGCTGCCTCAGATAGGCACGACACGATTCACGCCGCAGTTCGTCGATCATGGACAGAAGGCGGCGATTGCCACATCGCCCGTAGAGCGTTCGATGAAAGGCGACATCCAGCTCCTCCAGCGTGGCCGGATCATCCTCTTCGATCAGATCTTCATTGAGACGGCGCGCCTTGCGCAGGTCGCTGTCGCCGAGCAGCGGCAGCGCAGCGCGCAGCGCCATGCTCTCCAAGGCTGCGCGGATCTCGGCGAGTTCACGTGCTTGCTCTTCCGTCAAACCGGCGACGGCCAGGCTTCGGTCAGGCCGCCGGTCGAGCAGGCCTGACGCTAGCAACCGATCTAGCGCCTGGCGTACCGGCTGGCGGCTCACGCCAAACCGCTCTGCCAGGAGCTCTTGTTTCAGGACGGTCCCTGGCGGCAGGCTCCCGCCTTCTATTTCGCGCCGCAGCGCTGTTGCAATCAGGTTTGTATCCATGGATCCAAAGTAAACGCGCAAGTGTATTTTGGCAACGCTGTGGCAGGATTTCTGTCATATTGATTGCGAAGAATAGCGTTAGGGAGCGTAGTATGGATCGCCGGTGGTCTCACGGGCGCCAGTCGATGACATGAATCGGTCATTGTGCTTGCGCCCGAGGGACGCATGGCCCATATCCATAGCCAAAACAGGGGAAAAGAACGACGTGAGCCTTCCGAACAACAACATCCAGCGAGAGCCGCGATGGCTCGGCCCCTCAGGCCCAGCCCGCACGCCGTTAATTCCCTCCATCTCCGCGGCGCGCTGGCTGCTCGTGCTTGTTGTCGCGGCTGGCGTCTACTTCTTCTACGGCTTTGCTGTCCCGGTTCTCGCCGCCCTTGTCATCGGCTTTGCAAGCTGGCCGCTGTATCGCCGGCTTCTCAGCCGTGTCGGTGGAAACACAACGGTCGCCGCCACCATCGCCATTCTGATGATCGTGACGTTTCTCGTGTTGCCGATCTTTTTCGCCGTCACCTATACGACAGGTGAGGTGCGCGAATGGGTGGCCTGGGCCGTGCACGCAAACAGGTCCGGTGCGCCAACCCCGCAGTGGATCATCGCCCTGCCTTTTGCCGGTCCGTATCTCGATGAACTGTGGACCAGATATATCGGCAGCCCCGGTGCCATGGGTGAGCTAATCCAGGCTGTGAGCGGCGCCCATATCGGCAACATCTATCGGGCGATTCTGGCAGCTGGCGGTGGCGCCTTCCACCTGCTCCTCACGCTGCTCTTCATGTTGATCGCGCTGTTCTTCGTCTACCGCGATGGTTCCTCCTTCTCGCAGCAGATCGATATGCTCGGCGAACGCATTCTTCCGAACCGCTGGGAGCGAATTTCCCGCGTCGTTCCGGCAACCATCAGCTCGACTGTCATGGGCATGACGCTGATCGCGATCGGCGAAGGCATCGTGCTCGGCGTCGCTTATTGGATCGCCGGTGTCCCCTCGCCCGTCACGCTCGGCGTCCTGACCGGTATCATGGCCCTGATACCCGGTGGTGCCCCGCTGTCCTTTACCCTGGTGTCTGTCTACCTGCTCGCCAGTGGCTCACATATCGCAGGCATCGGCCTTTTCGTTTGGGGAACGGTCGAGCTGTTCATTGTCGACAAGACACTTCGTCCGAAGCTTGTTGGCGGTCCCATCAAGCTGCCATTCCTGCCGACCTTCTTCGGCCTTGTCGGCGGCGTGAAAACCATGGGCTTTCTCGGCCTCTTCATCGGGCCGGTGCTGATGGCCCTCATTGTGGCGATCTGGCGCGAATGGATGCACGAGGTCCGGAGTGCCGAAACCGGCCCGAACGTCATGATCGACGAGCAGGCCCCGCCGGCGTCTCGCGCGGCCGAATGATCAGGGCAGCCGCTTTTCCATGAACAGGCTAAGTGGGTCTGGCAGGTAGCTGCCAAACGCTTCGATTTCGCCATAGCCGTACTTTCGGTAGAGAGCGATCGCTTCTGGCTGGTAAATGCCGGTTTCAAGACGGACGGCTTGGAGCTTCTTTTCAGCGGCCGTCGTTTCGAGTGCGTCCATCAGCTTGCTTGCCACTTTCAAGCCGCGGGCGCCGGGATCGACGAACATCCGCTTGATCTCCGCCGTTCCGTCGCCAGCCTCGACCAGTGCACAGCAGCCAACGATCGCACCCTCGTTGCGGGCGACGAAGAAGCTGACGGCCGGCTTCTCCAGGGTCGATACATCGACGAGGTGATTGCTTTCTGGCGGATACAGAGACTGGGCATAGGCGTCGGACATGTCGAGCAAGCGGAGCACGCCGTCTTGGCGCGGTGTTTCCAATGCAATCGTAATGGACACGGGTTTTTCCTGTCTTGTGGCGCCCGCGTAAAAAATGTTGGGGCGCCTTCATTCTGTTGGAATTTCAGCATCTAAGAGGCGAAGGTTCAATATTCAAAAGGCGATATTATGCAAGTGTTGCTGGTTGCAATGACGATCCTAGGCTGCAACGACTCGGTCACACAATGCAACTATCTCACCACGGTTGAGCAGAAATGGCAGACCGTCGCCATGTGCGACGCCGATTCGGAAAGGCAGCTGAAGCGCTATACGAATGTCAGCTACCCAACGGTAATTGCTGTCTGTGAGCCACCGAAGCCTGCTTCCCCAGAAGCGCCAAAGGCGGTCGTGGAAAGCGCGCCGACGCCGCCCGTTCCAGCCGAAACGCAGGGTCGATTGTCGGCCCTCGCTGACCGGGTGGCGAGTGAGGTGCGCGCGTACCTGCCGTCCGGTAGCGAAATGAAAACAGCGCTGGCTTCACCCGTCCACTTCGTCTCGGGCAGCTATTCCTGGGTGGCGAAGCGGCTGCACCGCTAGGCTGCGGCGAGCGACGTAAATTGAGCATAAGCGCGTGCATGCTGCCGCTGTTCAGCGATGTGCAGCCTTTCGATCATCTCCAGGAGTTCCTGCACGGCCCCATGCGTTGCATGCCGGCGGAACTTCTCAAGCAGCTTGCCGCAGACGTCGCCGAGCATCGTCGCTGCCAGATCTTTCGATGCGTCCCGCCACAACAGCGTCGCTTCGACGAAGATCGTGCTGATCTCGCGGGAAAGGCCGGCCGTCTCATAGAGGGCGCGCACCGCGTGCATGCGACCGGTTGCGAGAATGGAGCGAACGCGTCGCTCTTCGCAGCCAGTCAGGTTGACGATGGCGCCTGCGAAGAACTCGACCTTTCCGGAGCAAAGAGCGTGGATCAGGCACGACGGCGTTAGGTGGCCACTAACCCGTAAATGCTCGACAAGGTCTGAAATCTCGCGCGGCGTAATCTCGCCAGCAATCGACACGATGGCAGTTTCATTGGCCTCTCTGCTGATCCTGTGCAGTCGGCCGGGATCGATCGTCGCTAGCGCCAATGGCAGACCAACGAGGGCGGCGCTGACATGCTGCGTCAACAACTGACGCGCGTCCGCCGCAAGATCCCCGCGCTCCAGCAGCAGATTGCGGATTTCGCAGTGATGGCCGAGCCGCTCGGCAATTCTTTTAAGAGAGTAAGGCGCGATGGCCGCCCCGCCGTTCTCGAGAAGGCAGAGGACGGCCTCTTCTTCACCGATCTCGGCGAGCGCGGCTGAAACCGGCCGTGAAATCGTGCCGCGCGCGGCAATCAGCATTCGCGTGACGTCGCTGCCGCTGGCCGCGAGATCCACGAGGTCTGCGTCCGACAGTAAGGGTGAGCATGTGACCGCATGGCAGGCGATCTCCGGCTGATCCGCGGCCAGCGAGAGAATAACCGCTCGCGGCGCCTCCGGTGACCAAGAGATTGCTTCGGCAAGCGCCAGCCTCACCTTGGGGGATGGGTCGTCGAGCAGGAAAGTCATGGCCATCTCGGCCGCGGCGCGTTCTTCTGCTGCCATTTCGGACTGCAGATAGGCTCTGCCGAGGGCACTGGCCGCACGGGCCCTGTCTCCGGCCTTGGCGGTTTCCGCCCAACGAAGAAATGCTTCTACGATCACCCGTGTGCCCCATGCCCGAATGCGATTCTCTCGCATTCCAATCAGTGAGATCACGGTATCTTGGAAAAGTTTATGATTGGTTCACCATGTTTCTTAAGCTCTGACGGCCAACGTCAAACCTGCGGCCGGAACATTTCGAACACGTCGCTGCCTTCGCTGTAGTCCATGTAACCCATGCGGGCGACTGGCCTGGCGATCGCCATATCGAGTCGCCCATCGCGAATGATCGTCTCGTCGATGTGGATGCCGACAACCTGACCGAGGATCATGATGTTCTCGGAATTTTCACCGGTGAGTGACTTCGGCACAAGGGTCTCCGTTACCTTGCATTCGAGCACGGCAAAGGCCTCGGCGACGTAGGGCGCGTCGACAAGCTCACCCTTCCTGGCGGCGAGGCCGGAAAGAGCAAACTCGTCAACGCCATAGTCGACGGCCGCAGATGAGATATTCATCTTCTCGACCAGGTTCCGGCTGACAAAGTTACAGGTGAACTCGCCGGTCTCGATCGCATTCCTCTGGCTGTGCTTTAGACCGGCGGAGGAAAACATCACGAGTTTCGGGCGGTCGGAAATCGCATTGAAGAAAGAGTACGGTGCAAGGTTGATCGAGCCGTCGCTTCCCCTGCTGCCGATCCAGCCAATCGGACGCGGCGAGACAATGGCCTTGAAGGGATCGTGCGACAGGCCATGCCGGTTCGTATCGGTGGTATAGAACATCAGTCCCCTCCGCCAACCCAGGTCACAGTCTCGGTCAGTTCCGGGCGCGGGCGCTCGACGGGCGGAAACGTCGTTGAGCCCATGTGAATGAAACCAGCGATCTTTTCACCCGACTTGACGCCCAGGAGTTCGTAGGCGCGCTCGTCATAGGCGAACCACTCCGTCAGCCAGTTGGCGACCCAGCCGTGGGCATTGGCGGCGAAGATGATGTTGAGGCAGACAGCACCAGCAGACATCAGCTGCTCCCACTCGGGAATCTTGATGTGCGGGCCGGACTTGCTGACGACGGCAACGACAACAGGAGCGCGGGTAAAGCGCGTACGCTCCACCTGGACCATTTCCTCAGACAGTTCTGGCTTGGCCTCGAGCGCGAGCTTGAGGAGCTCTTGGCCAATCCGGGCACGCTCTTCGCCGCGATAGACGATGAAGCGCCATGGCGCGAGCTTGCCGTGGTCGGGCACGCGGGAGGCCAGGCGCAAAATCTCTTCGATCTCGGCTTTGTCGGGGCCCGGCTCGCACATCTGGAAAGCGGGAATAGAGCGACGGACACCGAGATAGTCGATCAGCTTGATATCGGATTTCATGCGGGAGAGACTTCCATTTTCATGACAGCATTTGGGATGGGTCTTGAATTTGCCATCGCGTTGGTCTTGAAGTGGCCTCTGTGATTTCAGATGTCAATTGGTTCGCACGACAGATGGTTGGCATTTCGCCATATGCACGCATAAGCCTGGCCTTGGTTTTGACCGCCCTACTGCCTTTAAGCAGCCAGGCGCAGGACGCCTTCCAGACCTTCAAGCAGTTGGATACGACTGCGAAAATGCCGAAGCTGAATGCCTTCATCGCGCCGGGCACCGCCCCGCAGGGCTCGAAGCTGCGCGAGATCGCGCTCGAGGCGAAACTGACCGCCAACGGCGATCCTGTTCAGGATGGTCTCTCCTGGTATGTGTTCAGCCCGGCAGCGGGCACCGACGGAAAGCTTCCGCTGATCGCGTCCTCGCAAGGCGGCTCCGCGGATTTTCAGCTCGCGCCGGGAGACTATTTCGTCAACGTTTCTTTCGGTCGCGCCGGTGTCACGCGCAAGCTGACGGTTCCTGAAGAGGGTCAGGTCGACAAGCAGACGATGGTGCTGGAAGCCGGTGGCTTACTGCTGAACGCGGTCTCGGGAACGGACGTTCGCATTCGCCCGGACCAGCTCAGCTTCTCGATTTACTCCGCCGACGTGCGTGAGGACGGCGAGCGCGGTCTTGTCATGGCTGACGTGCCGCCAAACACCGTGGTTCGCTTGAATGCCGGAACCTACCACATCGTCTCCGAATACGGCGACACCAATGCCTCGATCCGCGCCGATATCCAGGTGGAGGCAGGCAAGCTCACGGAAGCAACGATCCAGCACAAGGCAGCACAGATCACGTTCAAGCTCGTGTCCGACGCCGGTGGGGAAGCGATCGCCGATACGGCCTGGTCGATCCTGACGGCCGCTGGCGACAGTGTCGGCGAGAGCGTCAGCGCTTTCCCGACCATGGTGCTCGCCGAAGGCGAATACTCCGCCGTCGCTCGAAACAAGGACAAGATCTACCAGCGGGATTTCAAGGTCGAAGCCGGCAAGAACACAGACGTCGAAGTTCTTATGAAGGACGTGCAACCCGAAGAACCGACAGAGGCCGCTAAAACCGTTCAGGTTCAGCCGGATCAGCAACCGCCAGCGAGTGACGGCTCGCCGAATACGCAGGCACCGCTACCTACCTACGATCAGCTCCAGGGCGGCACCGGCGCCGACGCGGACTGATCGGCCTCCTAGGGGTCCACAGACAAAGAAAAACCGCCCGGTTCTTTTAGAAACCGGGCGGTGTTGTATCCACGTGCTGGAGGCAGCTCAGGCTGCCTTTGCCTTCCTCGCTTCCGCCTTCCGGCGCACGTCCGGCGGCGTGGCTTCGAGCCCGAGGCTTGCGATTGCCTCGTCAAGCGACATCGAGGTTTGCTCCTGGCTGCCAAGACGGCGGATGTTGACCGTGCGCTCTTCCGCTTCCTTCTTCCCGCAGACGATGATGACGGGAACTTTCGTAACGGAATGCTCGCGGATCTTGTAGTTGATCTTCTCGTTACGGAAGTCGGTCTCAACGGTCAGGCCGGCGTCCCGCAGCGCTGCCGCGACTTCGGCGCCATAGCCGTCGGCCTCGGACGTGATCGTCGCGACGACGATCTGCTGCGGCGATACCCACAGCGGCAGATGTCCTGCGAAGTTCTCGATCAGGATGCCGAGGAAGCGCTCCATCGAACCGCAGATCGCGCGGTGGATCATCACCGGCTGCGTCTTTTCCGAATTGCTGTCGATGTAGAAGGCACCGAAGCGTTCCGGCAGGTTGAAGTCGACCTGCGTCGTGCCGCACTGCCATTCACGGCCGATCGCGTCCTTTAGCGTATATTCGAACTTCGGACCATAGAACGCGCCCTCGCCCGGCAGAACGCCGGTCTTGATGTTGTTCGACTGGTGTTGGATCGTGTCCAGCACGTCGGTCATCACGCTTTCGGCGCGATCCCAAAGATCATCCGAACCAACACGCTTTTCCGGGCGCGTTGAGAGCTTGATGGTGATCTCGTCGAAGCCGAAGTCCTTGTAGACCGACAGGATCAGATCGTTGATCTTCAGGCACTCGGCTGCCATCTGCTCGTCGGTGCAGAAGATGTGCGCATCGTCCTGCGTGAAGCCGCGCACACGCATCAACCCATGCAGAGCACCGGACGGCTCGTAGCGGTGAACTGTGCCGAATTCCGCAAGACGGATCGGCAGTTCGCGATAAGACTTCAAGCCATGCTTGAAGATCTGCACATGGCCGGGGCAGTTCATCGGCTTCAGCGCGAACACGCGGTCATCATCCGTATCGTCGCCGGCGACGGTGACCTTGAACATGTTGTCGCGGTACCAGCCCCAGTGACCGGAGGTTTCCCAGAGCGACTTGTCGAGCACCTGCGGCGCATTGACCTCCTGGTAGTCTTCGGCGAGACGACGGCGCATATAGGCGACGAGCGTCTGGAACATGCGCCATCCCTTGCCGTGCCAGAAGACAACGCCCGGACCCTCTTCTTGGAAATGGAAGAGGTCCATTTCGCGGCCGAGGCGGCGGTGATCGCGCTTCTCGGCTTCCGCGAGCACGTGCAGGTAGTTGTCGAGTTCGGCCTGTTCGGCAAATGCCGTGCCGTAGATGCGGGTCAGCATCGGATTGTTGCTGTCGCCACGCCAATAGGCGCCGGCCACCTTCATCAACTTGAACGCCGTCCCGATCTGGCCGGTCGATGCCATATGGGGGCCGCGGCAGAGGTCGAACCAGTCGCCCTGATAATAGATCTTCAGATCCTGGCCTGCCGGAATCGCATCGACGAGTTCAACCTTGTAGCTTTCGCCCTTCGCGGCGAACACTTCCTTGGCCTTCTCGCGCGCCCAGACTTCCTTGGTGAACGGCGCGTTGCGAGCAATGATCTCCTTCATCTTCTTTTCGATTTTCGGCAGATCGTCGGGTGTGAAGGGCTCGTTCTTGGCAAAGTCGTAGTAGAAGCCGTTCTCGATAACAGGGCCGATCGTGACCTGCGTGCCGGGCCAGAGCTCCTGCACGGCTTCCGCCATCACGTGGGCTGCGTCATGCCGGATCAACTCCAGCGCGCGGCCGTCGGTGCGGGTGATGATTTCAATTGCGCCTGCCGTCACCGGATCGGAAAGGTCACGGACCTGACCGTCGATAGCGATCGCGACTGCCTTCTTGGCAAGCGACTTGGAAATGGATTCTGCGACATCCTTGCCGGTTGCGCCAGCATCGTAGCTGCGCACGGAACCATCGGGAAATGTCAGGGAAACGGATTGGGACATCTAGAATTCTCCTTGTCCAGTCCCGCCAACGAATGCGGGTGGTTGCAATGAAGCGCTTCGTCCGCACGAATGCGCCGCCGCCTGATACCGAGATTTGCTGCTTGAGTAAAGAAAAAGCCGGCTTAGCCGATCATTTCGGCAAGGCCACGCACCGTGTTCCGGTTCCGCAATGTTCCGACGCCCATTCGCTTGGTCGTCAGTGCCGAGAGCAACTTCCACTCGCTCGGCTTGCCGGCAAAATCGATCCAAAGGTCGCCGGCGGTGAGTGCCATTCGCTGCTTAGGATCGGCATAAGGGCGAAGCGCCTCCATGGCAGTAGGTGGAAGCGGCCTGCGCATGACGCGCACGATCACCTGACTGCCCTCGCCGTCTGCAAAAGGATTGGACTTCGCAAGGGTCAACCAGTCGATACCTTTGCGCACGATGATATCGACCGGTTTGCCGAAACGAGCCTTGAAGGCCGCTTCCAGCTTCGCCTCGATCTCTGCGAGCAGGGCGGCATCGGCCTCGAAAACGATGTTCCCGGTCGAGACAAGTGTCCTCGGATTCTTGTACCCGATGTCCTTGGCCATGTCGCGAAGGTCGGACATCACCACGCGGCGACCGGGCGCAAGCACAATGCTGTGCAGGAGCGCGACGTAGATCATGCTTTGCAGAACTCTGCCGCGTCCTCGCCAAAATCTTCGAGTTCGTGCTTGGACGCGGCCGCATCCACATACTTGAGCGAGGCATCGGGGACGTCGAGGCGACGGCGAAACACCCGAAATGCGCCTTGCGTCATCGTTCAGCCCGCCTTGCGACCAAGCGCGAGGTAGCGCCAGGGCGTCCACCAGTGAAAGCGTTCGCCGAGCTGCTCGGGAACCGGGTCGAGCCCGCTGGTGCCGCCCGGGCCGCAGCGCGCGACGCGAAAGAGCGTCATCCATCCGCCGTTCCACAGCCCGTAACGGGCGACTGCCTCATAGCCGTATTCCGAGCAGGTCGGGATGTGGCGGCAGGAATTGCCGATGAAACCGGAGAGGGTCAACTGGTAGGCGCGAATGAAACCCATCCCCAGCACCCTGCCGGGCGTCTTCCGAAACGGGCCGGAGTAATTTCGGGAGTAGGAGCGCGTGGATCGACGCGGTGCGGCGGCGCCACCCTCGTCTTCGTCCTCATCGCGATTGATCGAACAGAATTTGCACATCGGCTATGCCGCTCAGGCCTCGATGGTTTCGCCGCGCTTGGCCTCGACCTGGCTGACCGCATCGACGACGGCGTCGAAGGTCAGCATCGTCGAGGCATGTCGTGCCTTGTAGTCCTTCACGGGGCGGAGATAACGCATGTCCTCGAAGCGGCCTTCCGGCCCCTCGCCGTCCGCCTTCAGCATTGCCAGCATGTCCTCTCGCGCCTTGCGCAACTCAGTCGCGCTGGCGCCGATCACATGGCGGGCCATGATCGAAGACGATGCCTGTCCGAGCGCGCAGGCTTTGACGTCGTGCGCGAAGGCGGTGACCGTATCGCCGTCCATCTTCAGCCAGATCTTGACCTTGGAGCCGCAAAGTTTGGAGTGCGCCTGGGCGCTGGCGTCCGCATCCGGCAAGCTGCCGATCAGCGGAATATTGCCCGCGAATTCCAGGATTTTGCTGTTGTAGATATCGTCCATCGTGGATTCCGCTCCAGAATTCATGCGGATCGGCGCCTCAAAACTCATTGTAGCACAAAAGAAAAACACAGCGTGTCGTGCCGGGAGACTTACATAAGGATGCCGTTTTCCTATATGTATGTCGTTCGAAGGCCAGAAAAATGCAATGGCCTCGGCTAAGTTTGATTGGGAAACCGTGCCGGAAGGGCAGCAAACCAAGCCCTGAAAGCCCCGGAGCCTGCCAAAGGTGCATGAATTCCCTTGAGTGGAATTGCCAGTGGCTAGTCCGAAAGACGGTCCGCCAAAGCGGATCAGGAGACTGTTACATATGGACGCCATCATCAAGAATTTTCCGCAGACCCCCGCCGATCTCGATGCGGATCGGCCCAGCCAGAAAGAAGCAGAGGATGCCGTCCGCACGCTGTTGCGTTGGGCAGGTGACGATCCGACGCGCGAAGGCCTGCTCGATACGCCAGCACGCGTGGCCAAAGCCTATCGTGAACTCTTTGCCGGCTATGATATGGACCCGGAAGATGTGCTGGGCCGTACCTTTGAAGAGGTTGCCGGCTACGACGACATGGTCCTGGTGAGGGATATTCCGTTCTTCTCTCATTGCGAACACCACATGGTTCCAATCATCGGCAAGGCCCATGTTGCCTACATGCCGGATGGCAAGGTGCTGGGCCTTTCGAAGATCGCACGCGTCGTTGAGATCTACGGTCGTCGCCTGCAAACGCAGGAAACCATGACCGCCCAGATCGCTAAGGCCATTGACGACACGCTCACTCCGCGCGGTGTAGCCGTCATGATTGAGGCCGAACACATGTGCATGGCGATGCGCGGTGTGCAAAAGCAGGGCTCGACCACATTGACGACAACATTTACCGGAACGTTCAAAACTGAGCCGGCTGATCAAGCCCGATTCATGTCCATGGTCCGGAGCCGCTGAATACGGCTTCAGTTAAGAAAGCCGCGATGATGCCCTTTGCGTTCAATGCGCCGTCCGATGATAAATCAGAACTTGAGGACGCGGGCGACTTCACGCCACGCTTTGACGATCGCGGCCTGATCACCGCGATTGTCACCGATTCCGCCGATGGCGAGTTGCTGATGGTGGCGCATATGAACGCCCAGGCCCTCGCACTGACCATTCAGACCGGGAAGGCTCATTACTTCAGCCGCTCGCGGGGCAAGCTCTGGATCAAGGGCGAAACCTCGGGCAACACCCAGATGGTCAAGGAAATCCGGACGGACTGCGACCAGGATGCCATCTGGCTGAAGGTCGAGGTCGCAGGCCATGATGCCACCTGTCACACCGGTCGCCGATCCTGCTTCTATAGGACCGTGAACCTCGAAGACGGCAAGCCGATGCTCGAAATCGTCGATGACGAGCTCCAGTTCGATCCGGACGAAGTCTACGGTAAAGAGTCATAAAAGCAGGCAGTTGCCTCTTATTGGGCCAAAATCTACGCCTATATACGAATTGGAAAGGGACGCGGGACACTAATATAGTTCGTTTTTAATTGTTTGCCGGGAGGGATACGAGCCATGCTGAATTGGGGATTGTACCGCCAAAGCTCCGAGGCGGGCGCGTCCAATGCCAGCACCCCGACCGCGCCAGACATGAACGCTCCCGCATCTCCTCCGCCTGCCCCCAAGAGAACCAAGCTTGCCCTTGCGCTGGGCGGCGGCGCCGCACGCGGCTGGGCGCATATAGGGGTTCTGCGCGCCCTGGACGAAGAAGGTATCGAGATCGGCATGGTTGCCGGAACCTCGATCGGTGCGCTGGTCGGCGGCTGCTATCTGGCGGGCAAGCTCGACGAACTGGAAGGCTTCGCTCGTTCGCTGACGATGCGGCGTATTGCGAGCCTACTTGATCTGACGATCGGCGGCAGTGGTCTGTTCGGCGGCATGCGGTTGACGAAGCGCATGCAGGAGCATCTTGAGGGGCTCAACGTCGAAGATCTGGACCGGCCATTCGTGGCTGTCGCCGCCGAAGTTAACACCGGGCACGAAGTCTGGATCGCAAACGGATCGCTAATTACGGCTCTTCGCGCCTCCTATGCCCTCCCCGGCATTTTCGAACCCATCCGCAGCAATCAACGGACACTCGTCGATGGCGCGCTGGTCAATCCGGTTCCCGTTTCCGTATGTCGCGCCTACGAGCAACCGCTCGTGGTTGCCGTCAATCTGAACTACGATCTTTACGGTCGATCGGCTGTCGTCCGGCACAATGCAACCCTCTCGCGCTCCGAAGTCCAGCGACGCGAGGAGGTGCCCTATACCAAGCTCGGCATGACCGGTGTGATGGTGCAGGCTTTCAACATCATCCAGGACAGGATTGCGCGTGCGCGCTTGGCGGGTGATCCACCGGACATATCGCTTCAGCCGCGTCTCGGCGATATCGGCCTCTCGGAATTCCATCGCGCTGGAGAAGCGATCGAGCGCGGCTATGAAGAAGCCAAGCTGAGGCTTCCCGAGTTGAAACGGATGCAGGAACTATTCGCCGGCTCTCTCTAGGCGCCGGCGAAGCATTCAGCCGGCGATGTAGGCCTTGATCTGTTCGGCTTCCAGTTCGACTTCAGCAATACGCGTCTTCACGACGTCACCAATCGAAATGATACCGGCAAGTTTGCCGTTCGTTTCGACAGGAACGTGACGGAAGCGTCGGCTCGTCATCAGCCCCATCAGGTCATACACTGTCGAATCTTCATGGCACCGATAGACCTTTGCGGTCATAAGCGAGCCAACCGGCTGATCGAGGCAGGCCGCCCCCGCCTTGGCGATCGCGTGCACGACGTCGCGCTCCGTGAAAATCCCGGAAATCTTGTTTTCCATCCCGACGATAACGATAGCGCCGATCTTCTTCTTGCTGAGAATCACAGCCGCCTCGGCAACGGTCGTGTTTGGCCCGGCGGTTACGACATCCCTGCCCTTCGCATCGAGTATGGCCTTGACTGAGTTGGACATTCTTGAACCTCCTATGTCGAAAGTGAAACACTTCAACTGATCACAGGCATCCGTGGCGGCTCTCCTCCCATCACGGATCAGGAGGAATGGTGCACTCCAATGCTCAAGATTGCAATATATCCGATGTCTCTGAAATGAGCGGCTGCTCGGGTGGCTCCCGGTCGAAAAAGCCGAAGAGAACGAAGCCGAAAACGAAGCCTCCGATATGGGCGTCCCAGGCGATTGCCTGGGATCCGTCGCCAATCAACGGGACGCCGACGGCGATCAGGAGATTGCCCACGAACCAGAAGAGAATGAAGGCGACGACCGTGCGGCTGCGAAACGCTCCCAGCATCGAGAGTCGCGGATTAAGATGCGCCGGCCCGCTCATCCGCTGTTCAGGCGGGAACGCAAAGCGGCAGGCAGCGCCCATCAGGCCGGACACCACGCCCGACGCGCCGATCAGCAGCGTGGCCCCTCCCCAATTTAAGGCCGCATGGAAGGCGGCGGACGCAGTTGCCGAGAGCACCCAGAAAACGATGAAGCGAAACGTTCCAATCCGGCGCGCCACCGGTGTGCCGAAGGCCATGAGCCACAGCCCGTTGAAAACGATATGCTCTATGCTGCCGTGAAGCAGCGAATAGGTAATCGGCGTCCAGAAAAGTTGCGGGCCCTGCTCTGACAGCGGCGTGATGTAGCGCAACGGAATGAAGCCGAAATTGAAGAACAGCCAGTCGAGGCCGCTGCCGGATAGAAGCAGCGATTGAACCGCATATATCAGCCCCAGCAGCGCAAGTGCCGCGAGCACCGGGCCCGGAAGGTTGAAGATGGGTGACGGCGGCGGGGGCTCTATCGCCGTTTGCGGCTCCGACTGCTCGTTCATCTTCGTCCTCAATTGATTGCGGCACAGCCTTACAGGACGAAAGGTCAAAAAAAAAGCCGTCCGGCAAAGACCGGACGGCTTCGAGCGTCGAGGATATCCGCGCCCGACAGTCTGTGCTGAACTTCCCGAAGACAGGAAGCGATGGACAGACATTGTCATGGCGCCATGGATGGCTCAATCGAAACTCAACCTTAACCTTAACTGTCGCGGGTTGGCACGAAATACGCACCGCATCGTAGTGCCTGGCCATGATGGCCGTGCTTTGATCCAAGATGAAACAGCCGGTGCAGCAATGCGTCTCAAAACGACGATCGACCTATTCGAATATTGGACTCGGATCCGCGGCAAAGACGTTGCGCCGTTGAGATCGCAGGTCGAGCCAACGCATTTGCGGCAGATTCTTTCGAGCGTGTTTCTCCTCGAAACAGGTGATTCGGGCCGCATCGCATTCCGCCTTGCCGGAACACGTATTTGCGATCTCTTTGGTCGCGATCTCCGTGGGGTCCCGTTTTCCGAGCTTTGGGCGCATGGGAAGGACGACATCGAACAGATGGCCGCGGGCCTCATGAGCAACGCGATGCCGGAGCTGCTCAACGCCACGGGTTTCACCGCGGCCGGCCATTGTGCCTCCTTCGAAATTGTCCTCCTGCCGCTTCGCTCGGACGAGTGTCAATGCGACAAACTTCTGGGGGCTATCGCCCCCGCGGTCGCATCAAGCTGGCTGGAAGTCGTGCCGCTCCAGTTCCTCGCTCTCGATCGCATCCGATCACTGCACGAAGGGCTTGGCTCCGACAGGGAGCTCAAGGATGCCGAGTTCGGAGATGAGCACCCGCTATACGAGCGTACCCCGTCGATCGCTGACACAATGCGACGCGTTATGTCCAATCTATTTGCTGAATCCGGCGTTCCAGGCTCGGTTCGGCACAACTGAATGCGTGCATAGTGGACGAATCTGAACAACCTTCTGTTAAGGGATTCCGGGTAATGATCGGATGGTTGTATTTCATGAAGAAGCCCTTTGATGCACGCGTTCCAGCAAGTTCAGACGCAACGAACTGCGCCTCGCCTCGAACAAGGTGCCTTTCAACGTGTCCCAATCAACATGCAGGGCCGGCTTATGCTGGCGAACTACGAGGAATTTGAGTGCCTGGTCATCGATATGTCGCCGGGCGACATGTACGTGACTTGCCTGGGCCGCCCTCGTGCCAACGAGCGTGTGGTGGCCTATATCGATCACCTCGGGCGCGTCGAAGGCTATGTGCAGACGATCGATGGTCGTGGCTTTGTCATGTCGATCCATGCGACCGAACGCAAGCGCGAAAAGCTCGCAGCACAGCTAACTTGGCTTGCAAACAAGCATGAGCTTGGCCTTCCGGAAGACCGCCGTCACGACCGCCTGACGCCGCGCGAGACGAAAACCGAAATCACGCTGGAAGACGGCGCCCGCTACAGCTGCCGCATCATGGACCTGTCGCTTTCCGGCGCTGCAGTCGATGTCGAGGTGCGTCCGCCCATTGGCACACCTCTCCGCCTCGGCAATATGCGCGGCCGCGTCGTACGCCATTTCGTGGAAGGCGTTGCGATCGAATTCCTGTCGATCCAGTCGCGGGAAACACTGCGCGAATTTCTCTAATCGTGCCGCAGGCGCGCCGACCGGGTGCCTGCTGTTCGATGTTCGCTTATCGCGAATTTGATCCCTCGGCCTGTTGCACATCATTCTCTCGATCAACGCAACGGCGGCCGCACCCGCCCAGCCCGGCCGATTGGTCACTCGGCGCCTGCTCAAAGGCAGCTGGACCTTGAGAAGCCGCTTGCGGGCGCATGGCAATTTTTCAGAGCCTAGCCGCAAAGTAGTTCTCATCGATCGTGGGCCGTGGATCCGACAGCTGCTTTTCCGCAAAATTTCTCGATAATAATTTTGCTGCCGAAACGTGCCAATCGGCGAATTTCACCGCCAGCACCGCGATTATGATCTAGGCGCGGACCATCGCGGCGGCAGTCCAGATGGTAAATGAAGTCCTCCCAAAGCCTCGGATCCGGACGCTGCGTTAATAACTTGTCCCAAAATGCTGCGATTAAACGCCGAACCTCTTTCCGAGGAAGGAGCAATTTTAATCAAGTTTAGCGCGAAAGCCCTTCGAATTTTAGGCGAATTCGATTTTGTTTTTAATCGATTTCTCTGCGTGTTTGAATCAACTAAGCCGTTAATTTAACTGCGTAATTTTGCGTCGAATAAAAATGTCTGTGTCAGGTTCTCCTCACAACGGGGACACGACAAATGACAATAACGAGTTTCATCAAAGGCAGTCTGGCCGTCGGTGCAATGTTGATCGCGATGGCGGGTTTGGGACAAGCGAGCCCCCTCAACATGACGGTCCTTGGAAATGCGAGCCCGCCGATCGGTGCCTACCAATTCTGCAAGGAAATGCCTACCGAGTGCGCCAATGCAGACGGCGATCAAGGCGAGCTGCTTCTGACGGAGGAACGCTGGAAGACGATCCTCAAAGCGAACTACCAGGTCAATTCGTCGATCACGCCGTTGACCGACAAGGAAATCTACGGTGTCGAAGAACGCTGGGCCTATCCGCGCACCGCCGGCGATTGCGAAGACTATGCGCTGCTGAAGCGCAAGATGCTGATCGATGCCGGCTTCTCGCCTTCCGATCTGCTGATCACCGTCGTCCTGCAGCCGAATGGCGAAGGCCATGCGGTGCTGACGGTCCGCACGGACCGCGGCGATTTCATCCTCGATAACATGCGCAACAAGGTCATGCTTTGGGCCGATACCGAATACACCTACCTCAAGCGTCAGTCCGCTAACGATCCGAGCCGCTGGGTCAAGCTGCAGGATGGTCGCGCGGTGGCGGTCGGCAGCGTCAAGTAAGCGCGTAACGCCGGGAATATCCGGCGGTAACCATAAGGCTCCGGTCGTCCCCCGCATCCCCGTGCCTGACCGGCGCCACAGAGCCGCTCCCGCTGTCCCGGGAGCGGTTCGTTTTTTTCTTGCCGCAAGGCGGCGCTTAAGTGTTCGTTAACCGTATCAGCCAGACAATTGCTGCATCAACCAACGGCACCGGCGACTCTTGTTCCTTTCGCGGCGGTCTGACATCCGAAGGCCGCCATGAACCATACCGGTACCGCACGCGAAATTGAGGAGTCGCCACTCCTTTCGACGCGTTTCGTCGTCCGCTTTACGATCGCTGTCGCCTGCCTTGCGGCTTTGACACTGGCCATCAGTTTCGGTGGTCGCTGGTTTGGCGCTCGCATTTCCCTCGCTGGCAATACCGATGCGATAACGCCGATAACCCTGACGATTGGCCGCGATACTCTCCGCCTTCCCGAAAACACGCTGCGCTTCCCTAGCCAGCGGAAGGACGGCCTGTTCGAAAGGGCGGACCTCTATCTCACTTGGCCGGAAATGCAGGGCTACAGCAAGGAACACCACGAGCGCTTCGACGATGTTACCCAGTCGTCGGGACTGATCTTCCTTCAGGTCACCCAAAGCACTATGTCCCGGGATATGTCGGGACGACTAGAACCGATCTACTCGCATCTCGTCGAGGGCGACGGCGTCCCCTTTGCCAATGGCATGACGCTGCATCACCTGCGCGCAGACGCGGGCTATGCCGATGAGGTTCTGTTGACCGCGCCGCGCGCCGGCGGCCAGGACTATGTCGTACGTTGCGCCTTGCCGGCGACGCGTCAAATGGCCACCAGCGGGGATTGCCAGCGTGACATAAAACTCGGTCGCGACTTAACTGTGCTTTACCGGTTCTCCAGCACGCATCTGCCTGATTGGGACCATATTGATGCCGCTATTCGCCATTTTGTGGAAGAGCGACTTGTGAACGCTTCTGCGCCAGGTCGCTAGAATGATCCGATGTGGCGAAAGAAACGATTAATCATAAACGGATTGGTAACCCCGGACGGATAATTTGCTGAGAGAACGATCGCGCCGGGAGGGCGGCCGATCTCTCCAGTGTCCGAAATGCAAGCGAAGAGTAGAATAGTGCCAAGGTCAGTCTCCTCCGTATCACCATCGCGATCCCGCAATATTCTTATAAGAGCGATCACGGCGCTGTCTCTGGCGGCCGGTATCATTATGGCCGACTCGATCGATGCCGATGCGGAGGCTGCCAACTCAAAATACGCGGGTATCGTCGTTGACGCGAAAACCGGCAACGTTCTCTATAGCGAGAACGCGGATCGCCTGCAGTATCCGGCCTCTCTCACAAAGATGATGACGCTCTACCTGACCTTCGAAGCATTGGAGCAGGGGCGCATCCGCCTGGACACCTCGGTGCCCTTTTCCGCCCACGCTTCCGCCCAGGCGCCGACGAAGCTCGGTGTTCGCGCAGGTGGTACGATCTCCGTCGAACAGGCAATCCTTGGCCTCGTGACGCTGTCGGCCAATGACGCGTCCACTGCTCTCGGCGAGTTGCTTGGTGGCACAGAGGATCGTTTCGCCCAGCTGATGACCGCGAAAGCGCATGCGCTTGGTATGACGCGTACGACCTATCGTAATGCCAACGGCCTGCCGAATACCGCCCAGATGACGACTGCGCGCGACCAGGCCCGCCTGGGTATCGCACTTCGCCAGCATTTTCCGCAGTATTACGGCTATTTCTCCACGCAGAGCTTTAAGTTCGGAAATCGCATCATCCGTAGCCACAACCGTCTTGTCGGCTCCGTGCGCGGCGTCGATGGCATCAAGACGGGTTATACCCGGGCGGCTGGTTTTAATCTGGTTAGCTCCGTTCAGGTCGATGGAAAGTCGATCGTTGGCGTTGTTCTCGGCGGGGCTTCGACCCCTGCCCGCGACAATCAGATGCGCAAGCTGATCGCCGCCTACCTGCCCAAGGCATCCAGCCGCAGTGGTTCCTCGGATCTGATCGCCCAGACCGCGCCACAACCGGTAGCGCCCGTCGCCGAAACACGCGTCGCTTCGGCTGCACCTGAAATCAGCCTGCCTCGGACAGCGCCAACGCCGGATACCCGCGATCAAGCGGCCTCCGCGCAGGTTGCGTATGCCGACGTTGCCAAGTCGAAGTCCGACAATCCGCTCCTCCAGCAGGAAATGCCAGCACCGACGAAGGTCAAGACCCAGGCGATCAAGCAGGCATCTGTTGCTACGCCCACACCTGCTCCTGCCTATGTCCCGCCGGAACAGGGCGATACGTCTGTCGACGAACTGACGACCGCATCGACCAAGGAACCGCAGCTGGCCGGTTGGGCCGTTCAGATTGGCGTTTCTTCCAGCAAGGAAGGCGCGATGGACCTGCTCGACAGCGCCAAGAACAAGGGTGGCAAGTCCCTTCGTTCCGCAAAGCCTATCGCAGTCGCCAATGCCGGAAGCTACCGTGCTCGCTTCAGCGGTTTCGATGACCAGCGTTCTGCTGTGAACGCCTGCAACGCCCTCAAGCGCGCCGGCGTGAAGTGCTGGGCTACGGCCCAATGATCAGCTGACATGCCGCCCACTAGACCGGGCGGCATGTCACAGACGTCGTGATCGTGTGTTTGATCCGACGGAGTTCTGAGACTCGGTTTGTAATGCGTACGGGGATGAGAATGGCGATCAACGAGAATGTTCCGGAATTTCCGCCACATGGCCGGGTGACCGGCAAGAATCCGCGAGCCGGTTTGCACCCGCTACATGAAGCGGCTTTGCGACTGGCAGAGGTAGGATTGCAGCGGCAGAAGCCGAAATCGGCAAAGACCAAGGACCTGATCAATCTGCTACTGTGCCACGGCGCGCGGGCCTGGCGTTGCTCACAGGCGGAAACCAGTATCCACCTTCACGTCACCTGCCCGGAAGGTCGGGCACCGGTAACGTTGCGCCTGCGCTAAGCTAGTCAGAGCAGGCCGAGTTCGGAAAGCTCGCGGCGAAGGTCCGCGGGCATTTCCGCAATTCCTTCTCCAAGGCTATTCAGATCGCGCGGCACATCATCTTGCGGATAGTAGCGCCAGCCCTGGAACGCACGCTTCGGCTGGACTGCCGTTTCGATCACCTCGGGCCCCAGCACCAGATGGCAACGTGAGATTCCCTCGCCATCGGTAAAGGTCTGGATATCGAGCAGCTTCTGGCGCGCCTGCACCTGCCCCTTGATCACCCAGTAGAGCGAACCGCCGTCAAGCAACTCTTCGACCCGTTTCGGGACCATCCTCGTCGTATGCACGGAATGAGGCTCTAGCCCGGCCGCAATCGCCCTGAGAGACCGCTCGGCGACCCACTCACGCAGATCGTCGATCGAATCCGCGCCCACACACAGTTTAATGAGATGCAATGCCATGCCGCCGTTCAAATCCTTTTATCGGGCAGCGTCAAGCGGCAAGTCGCATGTTCACAAAGTCAGCATTCCACGACGTTGACGGCAAGGCCGCCGGTAGAAGTCTCCTTGTACTTCTCGCTCATGTCGTTGCCGGTCTGCCGCATGGTTTCGATGCAGGCGTCGAGCGGAACGAAGTGTCTGCCATCGCCCTTGATGGCCAGTGAGGCAGCCGTAACTGCCTTGACCGCGCCGAGGGCATTTCGTTCGATGCAGGGAACCTGCACGAGACCCGCGACTGGATCACAGCTCATCCCAAGATGGTGTTCCAGCGCGATTTCGGCGGCGTTCTCGATCTGCTCTGGCGTCCCGCCCATGACCGCGGCAAGGCCGGCAGCCGCCATGGCGGCTGCGGAGCCCACCTCACCCTGACAGCCGACCTCTGCGCCGGAAATCGAGGCGTTGTGCTTGATGATCCCACCGACCGCAGCAGCGGTCAGAAGATAATCGCGGATGCCGTTCTGGTCCCAATCGTCGTGGAAATGCTCATAATAGCGGATCGTCGCCGGGATAACGCCCGCGGCACCGTTCGTCGGAGCGGTCACGACGCGACCACCAGCAGCATTTTCCTCGTTGACGGCCATGGCGTAGACGCTCAGCCAGTCGTTCGCGAGCAGCGGGTTGATGCGGTTGCTGCGCCATTCCTCCTGCAGCTTGTCGTGAATCGCGCGGGCGCGGCGGCGAACATTCAGCCCGCCCGGCATGATGCCATCGACCTTGAGCCCGCGTTCGATACACGAGCGCATTGCTTCCCAGATGCGATCAAGACCGGCGTCCAGTTCCTCGCGGCTACGCTGCGTTTCCTCATTGGCACGCTTCATCTGCGCGATCGAGAGGCCGGAGCGCGCGGCCATGTCGAGCATCTGCTTGGCCGAGGAGAAAGGATAGGGAACCTTGAGCGAATCGGACGGAGTCTTCTTCTTTGCACGCATCTGCTCGAGCTCGGTGTCGGTCACGACGAAGCCGCCGCCGACTGAATAGTAGATGCGCTTGACCAGCATCCGCCCGTCCTTGTCGAAGGCGGAAAGCGACATACCGTTGGCGTGGCCCGGCAACGGCTGCTTCTTGTCGAAGATCAGATCGGTCTTCGGCTGGAAACCATAACTCGGATGCCCCGGCGGCGAGATACGGCCGGAGCGCTCCACCTGGCTGATGATCCCGTCCATCTTGTCTGGATCTACGCTGTCGGGCTGCTCGCCCATCAGGCCGAGGGCGACGGCCCTGCCGGTCCCGTGCCCGATCCCTGTATGCGCCAGTGAGCCGTGCAGGCTGACCTTTATGGACGCGACCTGGGCGCCAGAGGTCGGGCGCGGCCAGTCGTTTGACAGGATCAGATCGAGGAATCGATTGGCTGCAGTCATCGGACCCATCGTGTGCGAACTGGAGGGCCCGACACCGATCTTGAAGACGTCGAAAACGGAAAGGAACATGACTGCATCCTGTATAGTTGCTGCGCAAACCTACGCTACCGGCTCCCACGATCCCGGCGATGGACCGACATGGCATTTCACGCGTGCGACATCTGTAAAACGAAGCGCTGCGACTTGCTAGTCATTGCGGCGTGCCACCGCATCTGTAGAGTGACGCGGCGACGGGAGCCTGATTCAATATAATGATGACGACAGCGGATTACATTGCACTGGTGTTCTTTGCAGCGATCTGGTTCGGCTATGCGC
>Ga0102591_1001742_pt1 | contig 27601 bp, 26 predicted proteins | sample AraplaCol_mCL_r2_2_FD_76860 | JGI IMG/M metagenome (GOLD analysis project Ga0102591, IMG submission 76860) | Arabidopsis root microbial communities from North Carolina, USA - plate scrape MF_Col_mCL_r2 (SPADES assembly) (version 2) | ecosystem: Host-associated > Plants > Roots > Endosphere...
TCCGCGAGGAATCCTCGACGTTCTCCGGCGTGACCACCCCCATCGACATCTACGATCCGGTCTCCACCGGCGTGACGATTCCCGAATACTCCGATCTGCCCGACCAGCGCAGCACGCAGACCGGCGTGTACGTGCAGGACCAGATCCGCTGGGCCGATCGCGTGACCATGGTGCTCGGCGCGCGTCGCGACCGCGTCGTGTCGAAGACGCAGGGCATGGACGACCAGACCGACAACGAGACGACCTGGCGCGTCGGCGTGATCGGCGACGTCGGCGCCAACGTGTCGCCTTACGTGACCTACACCGAATCGTTCCTGCCCGTGCTGGGCCAGGACGTGTACGGCAATCCGTTCGTGCCGATGCGTGGCGAACAGATCGAGACCGGCGTGAAGTGGCAGCCGATGCGCAATGCGCTGGTCACCGCGGCGTTCTACAAGATCACCGACACCAACCGCCAGACCAACGATCCAGACAACGTCCTCAACGTCGTGCAGACGGGCGAGATCGAATCCAAGGGCTTCGAACTGGAAGGCGCGTTCGTGTTCGAGAACGACTTCACCGTCACCGCCAGCTATAGCCACAGCGAAGCGGAAGTCACGCGCAGCAACATCGAGTGGGAAGTCGGCCGTCGCCTGAACGACACGCCGCAGGACCTCGCTTCGATCTGGCTCGCGAAGGGCTTCCAGGTCGCCGACGACATGACGCTGCGTGCCGGCCTCGGCGGCCGCTACGTCGGTTCCACCGTCTCCGCCGGCCCTACCACGTCGATCCGTTCGCCGGGCAACACGCTCGCCGATGCGATGCTCGAACTGCAGCTGCCGAGCTGGGTGTTCTCGTTGAACATCACCAATCTGTTCGACAAGGAATACTTCGGTCCGTGCCGTTACTTCGGCGACTGCTTCACCGGCAATCCGCGCACGGTCGTGGGTACGGTCAGCTATCGTTTCTGATCGAGGCACAAGGACGCCGTCATGCAACGCAGCACGCTCAAGGCCTGGTTCCTCGTCCACAAGTGGACGAGCCTGGTATGCACGGTGTTCCTGCTGCTGCTGTGCGTGACGGGCCTGCCGCTGGTGTTCTGGGAAGAGATCGGCCACCTCACCGGGGCCGATCCCGACGTCGCGCCGGCCGCGGTCGGCGCGCAACCGCAGAACCTCGATGACCTGGTAAACCAGGCGCTCTCGCAGTATCCCGGCGACGTGCCGCTGTTCTTCGGCTGGGACGATCATTCGCCCAGCGTTTACGTGAACACCGGCGCGCGGCCGGACACGCCGCCGCCGGAAATGAACACGGCGATCCTGCATCAGTACACAGGTGAAGTCCTTCCGGCGGCGCAGTTCAACGAAGGCGTGATGTACTTCATCTACCGGCTGCACACGGACGTGTTCGTCGGCTTGCCGGGCATGCTCTTCCTCGGCGCGATGGCTCTGCTGTTCGCGGTCGCGATCGTGTCCGGCGTCGTGCTCTACGGACCGTTCATGCGCAAGCTGTCGTTCGGCACCCTGCGCACGGGACGCAGCCGTCGCCTCGCATGGCTCGACCTGCATAACGTGCTCGGCATCGTGACGCTCGGGTGGGCGTTCGTCGTCGGCATCACCGGCGCGATCAACACGCTGGCCAAGCCGCTCGAACAGGCCTGGCAGACCGAGCAGCTCGGCGAGTTCGCCAAGCGCTACGAAGGCCGCCCGCGTCCAGCGACTTTCGCCTCGCTCGACGCCGCCGTCGCCACTGCGCGCGCCGCCGAACCCGGCATGACGCCCGCGTTCGTGAGTTTCCCCGGCACCGGCTACAGCGGCGACCATCACTACGGCGTTTTCATGCACGGCAACACGCCGTTGACCGAACGGCTGTACCGCCCGGTGCTGATCGACGTCGAGACGGGCGAAGTCACGGCGCGCCCGCAGCTGCCGGGCTACATGACAACGTTGTTGCTGTCGCAGCCACTGCACTTCGGCGATTACGGCGGCATCGTGCTCAAGGTGCTATGGGCGCTGCTGGACCTGCTGACGATCGCCGTACTGGTGAGCGGCCTCTACCTCTGGTTCAAGCGCGGCAGCACCGAAGCACGAGTCACCGAGATCGAACGCAGCGGCTTGACCGCCGAAGCGGGCGTCGCGCGATGAGCCGCGCCGCGAATGCGCCGCGTAGTCCCTTCATCGCGCCGGCGTGGATCACCATCGCCAGCATCGTCGGCCTGGTCAGTGCGCTGGTCGGCGATGGCGTGTTCGATGCGATCTCCTGGCTGGTGTTCGGTTCGCTGGTCGGGCTCTTCATCCGCGCCTGGATCAAACGCGAACGCAAGCGCTGACGGCGCTTCAACGCCGGCCGCTTCAACGCAGTCGCTCGAACCCGAACAGCGCCTGCAACGGATGCCCCCGCCGCTCCAGCCGTGCGCGCATCAATCCTGCGCCGAGCATGCTGTAAACGATGCCATTTCCGCCGTAGGCCATGGCGAATAGCACGCGCGGTCCCCACTGCTGATGCGGCCCGAAGAACGGCAGCCCGTCCTTCGTCTCAGCGAACGTGCCGGCCCAGGCGAAGGACGGTTTCATCGACAGGTGCGGAAACAGCTTCGCGACGCGCTTCATCAGCGTGTCCGCCTTCTTGTCCACGCGTGCATCGCGCCGCTTCGGAATGTCGACCGCATCGTCCTCGCCGCCGACGAGCAGCCGCGAGTCGCCCGTCGAACGAAGGTAGAGGTACGGTCGCGCGGTTTCCCAGAGCATGGTGTCCGCGAGCGCGCCAAGCTCGACCGGCTCGGTGATGCACGCGTAGCTGCTGCGGTTGCTTGCGACGTCCTGCCTGATCCAGCGTTGCGCCTCGTAACCGGCGGCGACCACGACGTGTCGCGCGGTGACGCGCATGCCCTCGCCGCTTTCGAGCACCACCTGTCGCGAACCCACGTGCACCGGCTCCAGTCGCGTACGGCCATAAACGCCACCGCCGCGGCGTCGCAGGCGCTGCAGCAGGCGATGTGCAAGCCGGTATGGATCGACGCGCGCCGCGGTGTGGGTCAGCAGCCCCGCCGGCGCGTCGAATCCGTAATCGCGCGAGATGTCGTCCCGATCAAGCCAGTGCGTGTCGAGCCTCGCGCGCCGCCGTGCTTCATACTCCGCGCGCAGCTTCCGCATGTGCCAACGCTTGCTGGCGAAGTAGAGGCTGTCGCTGCGTCCGAAGTCCACGTCGCGCACGCCACGTGCGAGGTCCCCGAGCATGCCGATGGCGTCCTCGCATGCGCGATAAGCCATCGCCGCGGGCTCCTCGCCGAACTCGCGCGAGAGATCGGCCAGGTGCGTGTCGATCTCGTACTGCAGCAGCGCCGTGCTCGCCGCACTGCTGCCCCAGCCGATGTCGCGCTGTTCGAACACGGCGACGTCGAAGCCCGCATCGGCAAGGCCATCGGCGATGATCGCGCCGGTGATTCCGCCACCGATCACCGCAACGTCGCAGCGCAGGTCAGCCTGCAGCGGCGCATGCGACTGCATCAGGCCGTTCTTTACCGCCCAGAACGGGTAGCCGCTTTTCAGGTCCATGCGGCCCCCGTCAGGCGCGGTCGTGGCGCGACTTTCGCCGCGCCGCGATGATCAGCCCAGCGCCTCGAAGCCGTGCTTCAGGCGGCTCATCTCGTCGTGGCCCTGCTTGACCGACGCATAGGCCTTGTCGATGACATCGCGCGCGGACGGCGTGAGTTCAACGTCGTTCACCGCATTCTCGTACTTGTGCTTGATGTGGTCCTCGCCACGTTCGACTTCTTTCACGACGGCCTCATCGCCCTTGGAGAGCGCCGCGCGCAGGTCGACAAATACACGGTGTGCCGACGCCAGCACGGTGCCGTCGTCTTCCGGTTTGCCACCCTTCGAGACGACGTACGCCTGCAGCGCGGCGACCGACGCCTTGCGCTCGCTCGCGCGGCGCTCGAACAGCGTGCGCAGCGTCTGGTTCTGCGCTTCCTTGGCGGCTTCGCGATAACCGTCGACGCTGTCGATGGTGGTTTCGATGAGGCTGTTCACGACGTGCAGATCATGATCGTTGTTGTCCATGCCGATGCTCCTGTTGCGGGTTTGATGCGTCGATCATGTGTGCGCATCGGCGACGAAATCGTGAACGGGATTCGCTTTCGCATTTCGTTCATCGACTCTCACGTTCGCATCACGACCCTTCATCGAGTCTTTGAATCCAGCGGTTTTTCACCATTACGGCATGCGCATGAACCACAACGGGCGACTCATCCTGATCGTCGAGGATCACCTTCCCATCGCGGAAATGCTCGGCGGGTACTTCGAATCTGGCGGCTATGAAGTCGACTTCGCACGCGATGGCGCCGAGGCATTGCGGTTGTCGGCGAACAACCCCTACGACGCGATCCTGCTGGACCGGAACCTGCCGCGGATCGATGGCGTGGAGGTCTGCCGACGCATCCGCACGGAGCAGCGGCGCACCACGCCCATCCTGATGCTGACTGCGCGCGACACCATCGAAGACCGCGTCGAAGGCCTGGAAGCCGGCGCGGACGATTACCTGACGAAGCCGTTCTCGATCGAGGAACTGGAAGCGCGCCTGCGCGGCCTCATGCGCCGCTCGCGCAAGACCGCGAGCGAGCCCATCCGCGTTGGCGATCTCGTATTGGATCCGCATGCGATGAGCGCCGAGCGCGCCGGCGTGCCAATTCATCTGACGCCGATCGGCTTCCAGATCCTGCACCTGCTGATGCGCGAAGCGCCGCGCGTGATCAGCCGCGAGGAGATCCAGCGCGAGGTATGGCGCGACGAACCGCCGGATTCTGATTCGCTGCGCAGTCACCTGTACATCCTGCGCAAGGCGATCGATCGCGGGCACGACACGCCGCTGTTGCAAACGATTCCCGGGATGGGCTTCCGTATCGGCGAACATCCATCGGCCTTCACGGCTTCGCGCAGCCAGCGTGAAGGCGTGGCGATGCGCGGTTAGGCGCGCCGAACCGCGGATCGGGTAGTCTGGGCGGCCACGCACGCCCAGGAAGCACGCCGATGTCGCTGGGCCCCGTTCGATCCCATCTTCGACACGCCACCGCGTCCGCGCACGGACGCGTGGATGCATTGCTCCCGCAGGGCGTGTCGCGCCACCGCGATTACGCGGCCTACCTGCGTGCGATGCACCGGTTCGTCGCCGCCAGCGCCCTGCCGGTCGCAGCGCGCGAGCGCTATCTCCCGCTGCTTTCCGACGACCTGCGCGCGCTGGGCATCGCCGACGCCGAACCTGAACCAGCCAGCCCTGAACCAGACGACCACTACGAGCGCCTGGGCTGGGCCTACGTCTTCGAAGGCTCGTCGCTCGGCGCGCGCATGCTGCTGCGCCAGGCGACTGCGCTGGGATTCGACCATCGCGCCGGCGCGCGTTACCTGAACGAACACGCCGGCTCCAGTGAGTGGGCCAACGTGCTGCTGCAACTGGAAGACGCCACGCCCGATGCCGGCCAGCTGAACCGCATCGTCGCCGCCAGCCACCGTGCCTTCGCTGCCGTCGAAGTCGCATTGCTCGACGCCCTGCGCATCGAAGAGGACCGTTCATGAACATTGCCAACGCCACCGAGGCGGAGATCTGCGCGCGCGAGCCGATCCATCTTTCCGGCGCGATCCAGCCGCACGGCTACCTGGTCAGCTGCAGCTGGCCGGACTGGACGGTGCGCCATGTGTCGGCGAACGTCGACGAGCTGTTCGACCACTCGCCCGCCGCGATGCTCGGCACGTCGCTGCGCGAGCATGTGGACGAAAGCATCCTGGAAGCCATCGCCGACGCGCTTCGTTTCATCGAACCGGGCCTGGCCGCACAGCGCGTCGCGACCACGAACTTCGGGAGCCGCGGCGCGCTGTGCGATATCAGCACGCACCTGCACCAGGGACTGGTGCACATCGAGATAGAGCCGCAGCAGGCCGGCATCGACAACGCCGGATCGCTCACGGCGAATGCGATGATCGACCGCATCGCCGGGCAGGATCCGGGACCGGCGTTCTTCCGGCAGGTCGCCGGCCTGGTGCGCGAACTCACCGGTTACGACCGCGTCATGATCTATCGCTTCCGATCCGACGAAGCGGGCGAAGTCGTCGCCGAAGAACATACGGACGACATGGAGCCCTATCTGGGCCTGCGCTATCCGGCGTCGGACATCCCCGCGCAGGCGCGCCATCTGTATCTGGTGAACCGTCTGCGCGTGATTCCCGATGCGGGCTACGTGCCGGTCGCCATCGAACCGTCGCGTCATGTCGGCGGCGCCGCGCTCGACCTGTCGCACCACGCGCTGCGCAGCGTCTCGCCCGTGCACCTGGAGTACCTGCGCAACATGGGCGTGAGCGCGTCGATGTCGATCTCCATCGTCGCCGGCGGCCGCCTGTGGGGGCTGATCGCCTGCCATCACCGCGTGCCGCGCCTCGTGCCGCCGAGCATCCGCGCCACCGCCGACCTGTTCGGCATGTACATCTCGATGCGCGTGGCCGGGCACGAACAGACCCGGGCGATGGCGCTATACGACCAGAGCCAGCAGCTCGGCGACGTCCTGCGCGACGCCACGCAGGGACGCGCGCTCGCCGACGTGCTGCCTACCTACCTTCGCGTGATCGTGAAATTGCTCGATGCCGACGGCGCGATGATGGTCCTCGGCAATCGCCAGATGGCCATCGGCACCGTGCCGGGCGGCGAGTCGTTCTCCGAACTGTGCGCGTGGGGCGCGGCGCGTGCCGGCGCGGTCGCGTTCACGCATCGCGCGGACGACTGGCGCACGCAGGCGCGTCCGGCGGACGGTCTCGCCGGTGTGATGTCGATGGCCTTCGGCCGCGACGGCGACGGCGTGTATTGCTTTCGCAAGGAACAGGTCGAGGAAGTCACCTGGGCCGGGCATCCGCACAAGGCGACCGTCCCGACCGACGACGGCAAGCACATCGCGCCCCGCCGCAGTTTCGCCGCGTGGCGCGAAACCGTGCGCGGCCAGAGCGTGCAATGGAGCGACAGCGATCGCCGCATCGCCGAACGCCTGTACGACATCCTCATCGACCTGCACCGCCGCAGCACGGTGAACGCCGAGGAACAGGTCGTCCTGCGCCTGCGCCAGCACGTTCGCGACGAAAGCGATCGCCTTTCGAGATTGGCGGCGATGCTCGGCGACATGCAGCATCTGGACGACGAACAGACGCGCCACCTCGCCGAGCGCATCGGCGAACTCGAACAGCACCTGCGCGGCATCGCCGGCGCGAGCGATCCGCCCGACACCGAGCTTTGAAATCATCGCGACGCTCCGGCTGACGCATCCTCGCGGTCGAGCCTGAACGGACGGGCGTTCGCGAACTCATCACAACGGTTTCACGTCGCAACGCTGGAAATGTGTCGGCGGTGAAGCATCCCGCCGTCGCGCCTTCCATACCCGGATCGCCCCGGCACCGCATGCGTCACGCACCACTTGGCAACGGGACTGTCGGGAGGGAGGGACGATGTCGAGCAGGCAATCCTTGCCTTGCCGCGACGGCGCGATCGCGCGCCGATTGCGCCACAACGCGCGTCTGCGTGCGCTTGACGGCGCTCGTTCCGGAACCTGCACGATTTCCCCGTATCTGCATGAAACGCACGCGTCCTCGCGCCCGGGCGGGCGGTGACGCGTGGTCATGGCCGCGTCGTGCGGCCGTTGCTACATCGAGGAGGTGCGCAATGCGTCGTTCCCCGTTGTTCGTCGCCATCGCCGTGATGGCCTGCATCGCCGCACCTTCGTATGCCGCCGGGCAAAGCGGTGACATACCGTCATCTGCCATCGCCGCCACACCGGCCGTGCAACCCGAAGCCGTCGCTGCGCTGGAGAAGATGTCCGCGCATCTGCGCTCGCTGAAGCAGTTCGGGCTGCATGCCGAAACGACGATCGACGTCGTCACGGAGGACGACCAGAAGCTCCAGTTCCCCGGCACGATCGACTACAAGGTGCGCACGCCCAATGGGCTGTACATCGGCATGAAGACCGATCGCAAACAGCGCGAGCTCTATTACGACGGCAAGACACTGACCGTCTACGGTCCGCGCAACAAGCTCTACGCGCAGACGCCGGCGCCGCCGACGATCGCCGCGCTGCTCGGCGTCGCCGAAGACAAGTACGGCATCGAGCTGCCACTCGCCGACCTGTTCCTGTGGGGCACGCCGAAGGCCCCTGTCTCGTCGCTTCGTTCGGGCGCGTACGTCGGGCCCGCGCGCATCGACGGCACCGTCACCGATCAGTACGCGTTCCGGCAGGACGGCGTGGATTGGCAGATCTGGATCGAAGCCGGCGACAAACCGCTTCCGCGTCGCATGGTCATCACCACCACCGACGATCCCGCGCAGCCGCAGTTCGCCAGCACGCTGACGTGGAACACGAACGCCCCCATCCGCGATTCCGATTTCGCATTCACGCCGCCCAAGGATGCGCATCGCATCGAACTGGTCGCCGCGCAGGAGGGTTCGCCATGAAGCATGACGCAACGAAGCGCGACTCCATGAAGCGCCACGCGATGAAGCGCACCGCTTCGCGGCGGCACGCAACCACACAACAGGCCGCAAAGCCGTGGGCGAATCCGATCACGATCGGCGCCGGCATCGGGCTGCTGGCCGGCGCGATCGCGTTGTTCGCCGTCACCACCGACGCGCAGGCCGGTCCGCGCGCACGTGGCGGCGCGCGCACGAGCGTCAATCACGCCGGCGGCGGCGGTGGACACGCAGCCGCCGCGAATCGCACGGCGAATGTCAACCACAACGCGAACGTCAACCGGAATACCAACGTCAACCGCAACACGAACGTCAACCGCAACACCAACATCAACGTCCACAACGACGTCGATATCGACGTGGACAACCGCTGGCACGACGACTGGTACCACGACCATCCCGTCGCCACGGCGGCAGCGGTGACGACGGCTGTCGCCGTGACGGCCGCCGCCGTCGGTTCGATCGTCAACTCGGTGCCGCCCAGTTGCGTGACCACGGTCGTGAACGGCGTTCCGTACCAGCAGTGCGGAAGCACGTGGTATCAGCCCCAGTACGCCGGGACCAGCGTGCAGTACATCGTGGTGAACCCACCAAATTGACGGCGCGCCGCCGACTTTTTCTGTTCGAACGAATAAGCAAACGGAGTGCTCATGCGTATCCATTCGTTGGTGTTTGGTGCGGCGATGGCGTTGTCCGCCACGATGCCGGTAGCGGCGCAGGGAATGTTCGTCGCGCAGGCATCGACCGCGAATTCCACCGCCGCGGCGAACATCCACGCGCGTCCGTTCCCGCGTGATTTCACCCGGAACGGCACGACCTTCAGCGTGCACCAGCCCCAATACGACAGCTGGAGCGACAACCAGCTCAAGGGTCGTTTCGCGATGTCGGTGAACACCGGCGCGCGCACTGGCGCGGACGGCAAGTCCGAGCAGACCGCCGACTACGGCGTGGTGACGTTCCAGGCGCGTACGCAGATCGACAAGGACGCACGCGCGGTGGTGCTGAGCGACATCCAACTGACCAACGCGAGCTTCCCCACCGCCAGCGCGAAACAGGCGCAGTACCTCGAACTGGCGCGAGCGCAACTGAAGAACAAGTCGACGCTCACCGTGTCGCTCGACCAGCTCGAATCGGCGCTCGCCATCGCCGCCGTCGACGCGAAAACGCCCGCATCGCTGCCCGTTCGCAACGATCCGCCGGACATCCTCTTCAGCACGCAGCCGGCCGTACTGGTCCTGGTCGATGGCGCGCCTGCACTGAAGCCCAGCGGCGTGGCCGGCGTGCAGCGTGTGATCAACAGCCGCTCGCTGCTGTTGCAGCAGAACGGGCAGTACTTCACCTACATCGGCGGGCATTGGGCGAAGGCGGCGTCGCTGGACGGCCCATGGAGTGCGGCGCCAACGGTCGATGCGAAGCTTACGCAGGCTATGCAGCAGGCCGTCGCGTCCAGGCAGGTCGATACGCTCGACAAGCCGCCGCAGGCGCTGGCAGATGCATTCGCCAACGGCGGAATGCCGGAACTGTTCGTGCGCACGCATCCGGCTGAACTCATCACCGTGCAGGGCGATCCGCAGTTCGTCGCCATCGAAGGAACGAAGCTGAGCTTCATCGACAACACCGGCGCGGACGTCTTCGTCGATGCCGGCGCCGACAACGCATGGTACGTGCTGGTCTCGGGACGCTGGTTCACCGCGCCGGGCAGCAAGGGGCCGTGGACGTACGTGGCGCCGAACCGCCTGCCGGCGGACTTCGCGAAGATTCCGCCGGAAAGCCCGAAGAGCGGCGTGCTGGCGTCGATTCCCGGCACGCCGGAGTCGAAGGAAGCGCTGATCGCCAACGACATCCCGCAGACGGCGACGGTGAAGAAGGCACAGGCGAAACTCAGCGTGACCTACGACGGCGCGCCGCAGTTCGCGAATATCGAAGGCACGTCGCTGCAGTACGCGCGCAACACCGCCGTGCCGGTGATCCGCGTGGCGAACGACAGCTACTACGCGGTCGACAAGGGCATCTGGTTCACCGCGCCCTCGCCCACCGGGCCGTGGACGGTCGCGACGACCGTCGCGCCTGCGATCTACGGAATCCCGACGAGTTCGCCGCTGCACTACGTGACGTACGTGCGCGTGTACGGAAACGACGGCGACGACGTGTACGTCGGCTACACGCCGGGCTATTACGGCACGGTCGTCACCGACAACGTCGTCGTGTACGGCACGGGTTATGCGTGCACGCCGTGGGTGGGCGCGTACTGGTACGGCTGCCCGGCCACGTACGGCATGGGCGCGTATTTCGGCTGGAATCCGTGGGTGGGCTGGAGCTTCGGCTGGGGATGGGGCTGGTACGACGGCTGGTACGGTCCGTACAGCCCGTGGTGGGGCCCGTGGTACGGCCCCGCGTATCCGTACGGCTGGTGGGGCGGCGGCGCGGCGGCATGGAACGTCTACGGCCATTGGGGCAACGCCGCCGTGCGCGGCACCGCAGGCGCATGGGCGGACCCGTGGACGGGCAACGTCGGTCGCGGCGCACGCGGTGGTTACTACAACGAAGCCACGGGCGGACGCGGCATCGGCCGCGCGGGCGTGAACACCAACGTCTACACCGGCACGACGACCGCCGGTGCGCAGGGCATCCGCTACAACCCGCAGACCGGGCGCGTGGTGGCCGGCGGCGGCGCGGCGGCGGTGAATCCCTATACGGGCCAGGCCGCGCGTGCGGGCGAACGCACCGTCGTGAACACCAACACCGGTCGCGTGACGCAGGCGGCGGGTGGTGCGGCCGTTGGCCCGAACGGCGCGGCCGCGGGCGGCGCATTCAACACGCAGGGCCCGAACGGCGGCGACGCGCGCGGCGCCGGCGGCTTCCACTACAACGCCGACACCGGAACGATGCACCGCGGCGGCGTGGTCGACGTCAACGACAACGTCTACGCCGGTCGCGACGGCAACGTCTACAAGCACGACGAGAACGGCTGGACGCAGGTCGATCGCCCGGATCGTTCGCAGAACCTGTCGGGACAGACGCGGCAGAACCTCGACAACCCCGGCTCCCTCGACAGCGACCGCTTCGCGCGCGAACGCGGCGACCAGCGCGTGCGTGGCGATACCGGCGCGATGAATCCGGGCGCGTTCCAGCGCCAGGGCGGCGCGGCGCAACGCACTGGCGGCGGGTTCAGCGGCGGCGGCATGAACCGGCCTTCGGGTGGCATGCAGCGACCCGTCGGCGGTTTCCGTCCGGGACTGGGCGGCGGTGGTTTCCGTGGTGGCGGCGGTCGTCGTCGCTGAGTAGCGCGAACACATTCCAAGGCCACGGCACGCACCGTGGCCGGCCGTGCAAGGGAGAGAGAACCCCATGAACACCCGCAACCTGCTCACGACCTGCTTCGCATTGGGCTTCGCCGCGCTCGCATTTCCGGCGATGGCGACCGAAGGCGCACTCGGCCGCACAATCACCGGCACGACCGTGCAGTCCTTCGCCGGCGTCGTGCCGCCCACGCCGGGTTTCAACGCCGCCATCGGCTACGTGTACTACTCCGGCGAGATCGGCGGCGCGCGCGAGACGCCGGTGAACAACCTGCTGACGCTCGGGCTCGATGCGGACTTCGAGATGGTGAGCGTCACCGGCCTGTACGTGTGGAACACGGGCGAGGGCCGCTGGAATTTCGCCTCGATGGCGACGCTGCCGTTCGCGACGGTGGACGTCACCGCCAACGTAGCGCTCGGCCCGCGGCAAGGCCAGGTGCGCGACAAGGCCGACTGGGATGTGTTCGATCCATTCTTCGCGCCGATCATCGCCGGCTACCACTTCGACCAGACGCACCACATGACGCTGGCGCTGTACATCTACACCGACTGGGGCGACTACGACCCCGATCGCCTGGCGAACCTGAGCCTCAACAACTGGACGTACTCGCCCACCGTCGGCTACACCGCGCTGATGCAGCAGGGCACGCTGGAATTCACCACCGTTGCCGCCGTCGACTTCTACACGGAGAACGACGCCACCGATTACCAGAACGGCGCCGTGTTCCGAATCGACGCGCAACTCGTGAAGCGTTTCGCCAACGGCTGGGGCGTGGGCGGCATCGGCGGGTGGATCGAACAACTCGAGGACGACGACGGCCCGACGGCCGACCGCCTCAACGGCTTCAAGGGCCGCGCGTTCGCGCTCGGCCCCACCGTCAACTACACGAAGAAGTGGGAAGGCGGGCAGGTCGAATTCGCGGCGCGCTGGCTGTCCGAGTTCGGCGTGAAGCGTCGCCTCGAAGGCGACCCGCTGATGGTGACAGCGACGATCGCTTTCTGACGTCCACTTCCGGATCCCCGACATGACCGATCGCCATCGTTTCCCGCGCGCACTGCTGGCCTGTATCGCCGCGTGCGCCGCTCCCTCAGCCTTCGCGCAGGAAAGCGCCGACGAACTGGCGAAGAAGCTGGCGAACCCCGTGGCATCGATGGTCAGCATTCCGCTGCAATACAACGCCGACTTCGGCTACGGCAGCGAGGACGGCACGAAGCAGACGTTGAACATCCAGCCGGTGATCCCGGCGTCGATCTCGCAGGACTGGAACCTGATCACGCGCGTCATCGTGCCGGTGATCTACCAGGAAGACATCGCCGGAAAATCCGGCAGCCAGTTCGGCCTTGGCAACGTGACGCCCACGTTCTTCTTCTCGCCGAAGCAACCCACCGCGGGCGGCATCACGTGGGGCATCGGCCCGGTGTTGCTGCTGCCCACCGCCAGCGACGACCTGCTCGGCGTGGACGAATGGGGCGCCGGCCCGAGCGTGCTCGTGCTGCGGCAAGGCAAGCACTGGACGGTCGGCGCGCTCGCGAACCACATCTGGTCGTTCGGCGGTTCGGCCAACGATCCGGACATCAGCAACACCTTCCTGCAACCGTTCTTCGCGCGTCAGTTCCCGGGCGGGCGCACGCTCACGTTCAACTCCGAGTCCACCTACGACTGGGAGAACGAGCAGTGGACGGTGCCGATCAACGTCCTCTACTCGAAGGTCACGCGCATCGGCGGGCAGATGGTGAGCTTCGCCGGTGGCGTGCGCGGCTATGCCGACGCGCCGCGAGGCGGACCGGATTGGGGCGTGCGCTTCGTCGTCACGTTCCTGGTGCCGGAGAAGTGATGCGCAGGCACGGGGCGACGTCGGCCCTCGCCTTATGCGCTGCGTTGACGTGTGGTGCCGCCGCGGCACAGACGCCGCCGCAGAAAGACGCCGCAACCACGGATCCCGCGGCGAAGCCTGGATGGCGCGAACTCATGCACGACCCCACGGACGGCAAGTTCGACATGTCGCGTTGGCTGCTCGATCGCAAGGGCTTCCTGCCGGTGCCGATCGTCGTGAGCGATCCCGCCGTCGGCTATGGCGGCGGACTCGCGGCGCTGTTCTTCCACCGTCCCGCCGGTGCGGCCACGACGCGCACGACGGCCGACGGCCGCCAGCAACTCGTGCCGCCCAACATCTTCGGCGGCATGGCGATGAAGACCGAGAACGGCACCTACGCGTACGGCGGCGGCGCGATGCTGCATTTCAAGGACGATCGCTGGCGCTACACCGGCGGCGTCGCGAAGTCGTCGGTGAACCTCGACTTCTACACGCCGGGCCGCTTCACCGAGCCGCTTGCGATCGGCTACAACGCCGATGGCGTGGTGTCGTTCCAGAAGGTCGCGCGCCGGCTCGGCGATGAAAACCTGTTCCTCGGTCTGTCGTGGACGTACATGGACCTGGACCTCAGCTTCGACGTCGCCGGCGACGCATCGCGTTTCACGGCGAAGGAGCGCGCCCAGACGACGTCGGGCCTCGGCCTGTCGCTCCAGTACGACCAGCGCGACAACACGTTCACGCCCAACAGCGGCTGGCTGGGGCAGATCGAAGGCAACTTCTACGACGACGCATTCGGCAGCGATACCAACTTCCAGAGTTATCGCTCGCACGTCTTCGCGTACCTGCCGATGGGCGGCGAGCGGTTCGTGCTCGCCGGTCGCGCGGACATGCGCTGGGCGAACGGCGACATCCCCTTCTACCGGTTGCCGTTCATCGACCTGCGCGGCGTCGGCTCGGCGCGTTACGCCGACACGCGCGCGGCGACGCTGGAAACCGAGTTGCGCTGGAACACCACACCGCGCTGGGCGCTGATCGGCTTCATCGGCGCGGGCCGCACCTGGGGCCGCCACAACGATTTCGGGGAAGCGCCGAGCCAGGTCGCGAAGGGCGCGGGCGTGCGTTACAAGATCGCCAGCGTGCTCGGCCTGTACACCGGCATCGATTACGCCTGGGGACCGGAAGACGAAACGCTCTACGTGCAGGTTGGCAGCGCCTGGCGTTGATCACGCGGCAGACGCAACAGCTCGTCAGGCAACTCGCTTACCCGGGCTACAGAACCAAGGTCGGGACGCAGCGACGTCAACGACGCGTCGGCCGCTTTCCATCTTCGGCGTGACCGGCCTTTGCGAGCGTCGACTTGCGCGCGCCCGCATCGCCTCGCCGCGAATCCGCGTGCTGGCGCGCCTGTCGCGCAAGCTCTTCGTAGCGGTCGCGAAGGCGGTCGAGTTCGATCTGGTCCAGCTCCTCCAGGTCGAGCAGCGTGTTCTCGGCCATGCGCGTGGCACGGATCAGTTCGTCGAGCTTGATCTGCATCGCCTCGGTGTCGCGGTTCTGCGTGTTCTGGATCAGGAACACCATCAGGAACGTGATGATGGTCGTGCCGGTGTTGATGACCAGCTGCCACGTGTCGCTGAAACCGAACATCGGCCCGCTCACCAGCCACGCCACCACCACCAGCACGGCCAGCCCGAAGGCGGTGGCGTTGCCGGTCCAGCGCGACGCCGCCTTGGCGAACACCGTGAACTTTCCGTGCAGGCTCATGTGGAATCGGGTCGTCGAGGCGCGGCACGTCGCCGCGGGAAAACCTTCCACCGCGAGACGGAAAATCCGCGTGAACGGCCGCTGCAACCGTAGTGCGACCCATCACGCGGCGTTACACCGGCGCGGTCGTATCGTCGATGCAACACCGACACAGATCACCCGGAGGCACGCCATGTCGCAGGATCGCAAAGACCCGCCGCTGCACGATGACAAGAAGTCGCCCGGCAAACCCGAAGACGCGCGCGACCGCGAGAAGCGCAAGCAGCACGAGAGCGAGAACCAGGACCAGGCGCTGGAGGAAACCTTCCCGGCGAGCGATCCGGTATCACCATTCGTGCCGGCCAAGGCACCGGATTGAACTAACCGCTCTGTCGCGCCCGATTCGCGCAATGCGCGTAAACAGCATCAGCGTCATTCCGGCGAAAGCTGGAACCCGCTTTCGCGGTGCGCCAGTGCGACGCTGGCGGTAAAGCGTGCAACGTCCCGGGATTCCCGCCTTCGCGGGAATGACGAGCAGCTGCAAACGGAAAGGCGCCGCTTCGACGCACGCCCCGCTGCCATACATGGCGTCACGCTTTCGGCCTCGGATCGCCCTGCCCGACGATCCATGGCAGTCGTTGCGGCCGCGCGGGCATGGCCCGCAAGCGCGGCCGCTCACCCATGCGGCCCGCCCATCACCGGCAGCACGATCCCGTTGACGTACGAAGAGCACACCGGCGACGCAAGGAACACATACGCCGGCGAGATTTCTTCCGGCTGCGCAGGACGCCCCATGTCGCTGGATTCCCCGAACTTGGCCACGTCCTTCGCGGAACGATCGGCAGGATTCAGCGGCGTCCACACCGGACCCGGCGCCACCGCGTTCACGCGAATGCCGCGCTCCAGCAAATTGCTCGCCAGCGATTTGGTGAAGGCGTGGATCGCGCCCTTCGTCGCCGAGTAGTCCAGCAGTTGCTTCGAACCGAACAACCCGGTTTCCGATCCCGAGTTGACGATGCAACCGCCGCGCGGGATGTGCTTGAGTGCGGCACGCGCCATGTGGAAGTAGCCGGCGATGTTGGTCTGCAGCGTCTCCTGCAGGTGCTCGTCGGTCAGGTCCTCCAGCTTTTCCGCATGCATCTGGAACGCCGCGTTGTTGACGAGGATGTCGAGCTGACCGAGCGCATGGACCGTCGCCGCGACCGCACCGTCGCAGAACGCCGCGTCCTTCACGTCGCCGGGAATCAGCAGGCAGCGGCGGCCTTCTTTCGCGATCGCCGCGCGCGTTTCCTCAGCATCCTCGTGCTCGTTGAGGTACACGATGGCCACGTCCGCGCCCTCGCGCGCGAACAGCACCGCCACCGCGCGCCCGATGCCGGAGTCGCCACCGGTCACGATCGCGACCTTGTCCTGCAGTTTGCCGCTGCCCTGGTAATCGGGCGCCTCGTAGCGCGGACGCGGATCGAGTTCGTGCTCATGTCCGGGCTTCTTCTGGTGCTGCGCCGGCAGCGGGTTTTCCGGTTGTCTGCGCGTGCCGGCCTGCACGGGCTTCTTCTCTGGTTCCGCCTTTGTCGCTGCCTTCTTCGTCGAAGCTTCCTTCGCTTCGACCTGTGCCTGTATTGCACGCTGCTTCGCCGCGGTTACGTCGGCTTTCGACGTCGGCTTCTTTTCTTTCGCCATCTCTGCGTCTCCTCGCTGCCCGGCGAACAAAACGCCCGGGTGTTCGGCACCCGGGCGCTTGTGTTCAAGGCGTTCTCACCGATGTGGTCTCGCGAGCCGCCCTGCCCTCGTTTCGCGTTACTTCTTGCCGGACTTGACGATCAGCGCGCTCGCATCCACCTTCGTGACGCCCTTGATGCCCTTGGCGACGGTCACGGCCTTGTCGTGCTTGGCCTTGCTGTCGACGGTGCCGGACAACTTCACCACGCCATTGGTGGTGTCGACGTCGATTTCGGTGCCCGGGACGTCGGAGGTCGCCATCAGGTCGGCCTTCACCTTGGTGGTGATCCAGGTGTCGTTGACGGGCTGCGCGGAATCGCCTTGCTCTTCGGCTTCGGTGCGGTCCTGCGCCATGGCGGACATCGGAACCGCGGCAATCAATGCCGCGGCGCCGAAGATGGCGGCGAACAGTTTCGTATTCGTACGGATCTTCATGTCGTGGCTCCTTTGAAGGTGCCGACAGCTTTCTGTGCGATCGCGTATCGCTGCGTGAAATCCGCGATATCCGGACGATGCGCAGCGGCGACTGTTCACCGATGCGAACCCCGCGTGTACGGACGCCGTCGCGTTCAGCGCGGGGCGCGTGCGAGGCGCGATGCAGTGTCCAGCGCATCCTTTGTCACGACGGTCACGTCGGGGACGATGCCGGTGGCCTCCCAGTTCGTGTGCGTGAGCGGATTGACCGGCGTACCGTCGGAGACGAATACGCTGAAGCCTTGGCCGATGTCGATCACCGCGCCGGGATTGGCGGCGCCGGCGCTGCGTTCACCGACGACGACGGCACGCCCGGCGCTTTGCAACGTGTACGCGAACGACTCCGCGGCGGATGCGGTGCCACCATCGACGAGCACATACAGCGGCACCCGAGTGCGCGGCGTTGCATAGGGTTTGGCCGGCGCTTCGCTGAGCGATTCGCCGCGCGTGCGGAACGTGTTGTAGATGTCGGCGCCGGGCGCGACGAATGCGCTGGCGAGGTAGCCCACCATGCTCGGCGATCCGCCCCGGCAGCCGCGCAGGTCGACGATCATCGCGCGCGTGCCGGACAGCTTTGCCAGCGCGGCGTCGATCGCGATGCGCTCGGGCGCATTCGCGTCGTCGGGCTCGAAATGCGCGAACTGGCTGAGGCGAAGGTGGCCGATGCCGCCAGGCAAGGTCTCGACGACCGCGATGCCGTGGTTCGCCGGCGCCGGCGGGCGGCGCGGGCCGGAGGCCGGCGGCCGCTCCGCCCTGCCGGAGACGTCGTAGCGCACGCGGAAGTGTCGATCGAGCGGGCGCAGTCGTGCGGTCAGCGCATCGGCCAGGCCCTGCGGTGCGAGGGCGTCGAACGTGCCGGTTGCGGCCTCGCGGCGCAGGTCGTCGGCAATGTCCTTGGCGTGCGCCGGGTCGAAGTAGTTCGCGGCGATGGCATCGGCCACGGCGTTGACGCGCTCGCGGGGCACCGGCGCGGCATGCGCGGCGAAGGCGGACAGGAGCAGGATCGCGGCGATCCGGTGCAGGTTCGGCATGGCGGGGAAACCTCGATGGTTTCCCTACTGGATGCCCCGCGCGGCGGGAGCGTCGCACCGCCCCGGCGACCGCCCGGCGGTACACTGCGCGCATGAAAATCTTCAAGGCCTTCACGCTCGAAGCCGCGCACCGGCTGCCCAACGTCCCCGAGGGTCACAAGTGCGCGCGCCTGCACGGGCACAGTTTCCGCATCGAACTCCACGTCGAGGGCGAGATCGACCCGCACTTCGGATGGGTGATGGATTTCGCCGACCTAAAGGCGGCGTTCAAGCCGCTGTACGACCGCCTCGACCACCACTACCTCAACGACATCGAAGGCCTGGAGAACCCGACCAGCGAACGGCTGGCGGTGTGGATCTGGGAGCAGCTCAAGCCGTCGGTGCCGCTGCTTTCGGAAGTGGTGGTGCATGAGACGTGCACTTCCGGGTGTCATTACCGCGGATAAGGTGGATCGCTGCACGGCTCTGGCGCGCGAAAGCGCCCCATGCCTGTCGCCATTTCCGCGTAGGCGGGAATCGACCTTGAACGCATCACGCAGTCCGTGTGCATCTGATGCATGGAGCCCCGCCTTCGCGGGGATGACGTAGAGGTTGTCCGGCGCATCCGGAGTGCCCGTGCGTTACCGGCCTGGGTCCCGGCCTGCGCCGGGATGACGGCTGCTGATGGAACGACGGCTGCTGATTACCTGCCGCCCGATCACTTCACCTCAGGCCGCAACAACGATCCGAACGTGAGGTACCACGAGTTCTCGCCTTCGTCGTTGGCGCCGTAGGCCAGGAACATCGGGCCCAGCGGCGTGCTGAAGCCGACGAACAGACTGCCGGCGAGGATCAGGTTGTCGGCGTCCACGTCGTCCTTCGTCGCCCACGCGTTGCCGGTTTCCAGACTTGCGCCGACGAACATCGGCATCGAGAACAACCGGCTCGTGTTGCCGGTGCGGCGGTACATCACCGCGCGTGCCAGGGCCGTCTGCGTGCCGAACAGTGCGCGCTCGTCGAAACCCGACAGGTTGAGGAAGCCGCCCAGGAAACCCTGCGTCTGGAAGAAGTTGTCGTCTTCCAGCGCGCTGGTCAGATGCGCGCCCAGCAGCAGGTGGTAACGGCCCCACGCCTGCGCCCAGTCGGCGGTGAGGCGTGCGACGTCGCCTTCGACGTTGGCGCCAGCGACGTCATGGTAGGTCTCAAGGTCCGCGCTCACGCGCAGGCCGCGCGTGGGGAAGTTGATGTTGTCCAGCGTGTCCCAGGTCGCGTTGTAGAACACGCCCGCGTACTTCTCTTCGCTGTTGGTGAAGTCGTTCGGATTGCCGATCAGCAGGTCGCCGCGATCTTTTCCGGCCACCAGCTGCGCACTGATGCGCCATTCCGGCTGCGGCGTGTAACCGGCTTCCAGTGCGACCTGGCGGCGGTTGACGCGGTATTCGGCGAGCTGCGCGTCTTCGACCCACAGCGGGAAGGATTCGTTGCGAAGCTCCAGCCCGGGCTTCACGTAGAACGCTCCCCTTTCGCCCAGCGGCTGATAGAACTCCGACAGCAAGCCGGTAATGCGCCCCAGCCGCAGCACGTTGCGCCATTCGGCGCCGAGCGAATTGACGTCGTTGAACGTCAGCTCCGCCGAAACCATGTAGTTGTTTCGGCCGTTGAAATTGTCGTCGAGCTGGAAGCCCAGCTTGCCGAATGCCGACCAGGGTTTCTCGGCAGGAATGATCTCCAGGCCGTGCTCGCCGTTGCGTTCCACCAGGCGGTAATCGATCTGCTGGAAGCGGCCGTCGCCGTAGGCCGTGCCGATGTTTTTCTCCAGTCGCTCCGCGTCGAACGGCTGGTCGATGTTCGGTGCGACCGCGCGCTCGACTTCGCGCGTGGCCGACGGCGAACGGCCTTCGACCACGTCGAGGAAGGAGACCAGCTTCGGATCGAAGTCGCGCCTGCGCTGGCTTTTGCGATACGCGGCGTAGGTGGCTTCATCCACCGACAGCGCGCGCAGTCGCGGCAGCGCCGCTTCGGCCGCGCGCTCGCCGATTTCGATCGCTTCCTTGCCGCGGTTGAACTCCGCGGCGGTGATGTCGCCCAGCTCCGGAGTGATCAACACGTCGTCCGGGCGCAGCGTGGCGAGCGTCGCCTCGGTCTTCTCGCTCATCAGCGCCGAGATCATCTGGTCCATGATCACCAGCGGGTTTGTCAGCTGGTCTTCCTTGTGCAGCGGCGAGCCGACGTCGACGACGATGAGGCGATCCGCGCCCATGCTGCGCACGACGTCCACCGGCACGTTGTCGACCATGCCGCCGTCGACGAGCAGGCGATCGCCCACGCGCACCGGCGCAAACGCACCCGGCACCGACATGCTCGAACGGATCGCCAGCGCGAGATCGCCATCGTCGAACACCACCTTGTCGCCGGTGATGATGTCGGCGGCCACGGCGCGAAACGGGATCGGCAGCTGGTCGAAGTCGTGAACGTTCCAGGTCGAGATCGTCAGGCGGCGCATAAGCATCAGCAGCTTCTGTCCCTGCACGATGCCGACCGGCAGCACGACGCGTCCGTCGACGTAGCCGATCTCCAGGTCGAGCAGGTAACGGAAGTCGGCGTCCTTGCGGCGCATCGGCTGGCCGGGGCGAGGCGGGTCGTCGACGAACATGTCGGCCCAGTCGATGGTCTCGATCAGGTTCTCCATCTCGGCAGGCGTGTAGCCGGTGGCGTACAGGCCGCCGACGATGGAGCCCATGCTCGTGCCGGCGACCTTGCACACCGGGATGCGCTCGCGTTCAAGCACCTTGAGCACGCCGACGTGGGCCGAGCCGCGCGCGCCGCCGCCGCCCAGCACCAGCCCGACGCAGGGCAACCCGGGGGGCCCGGCCGCCGGCTGAGCCGTCTGCGCGGCCGCCACCGGGCCGGACCAGACCGTGCCAGCCAGGGCCAGACCGGCCAGGAACGTCAGGAAGCCGGGCTTCGAAAGGCGGGGGGCGTGCATCATCGTCCGGTCATCCTGGTAGGCGATCTTGCGTGGGCAGAACCCGTTACAGCGCGATTCTGCCATCGGGCCTCAACTGCCCCAATGGGACCTGAGTCCCGGACGAACGGTTGTTGCACTGCAACAAAGCCCGCGCTATGCTGCACCGCACAATCCGAACTCCCTCCCTCCCCGGATTGCCAGGAGACACCATGTACCAGCCGTTCAACGAACAGTTCGCCGCCGCAACGCGCCAGTTCGCGGACACGGCCGCACAGGCCAACCGTCTCGCCCTCGACAACGCCGAAGCCATCTTCGGCCTGCAGCTGTCGGCGATCGAGGACCGCGTCAACGCCACGTTCGCCTTCCTCGGCGAAGCGGCCGAAGTGCGCGACTTCGATGGCTTCAAGACCCTGTGGCCGAAGGGTGCGCAGATCGCCCGCGAGAATTTCGAGCGCGGCGTCGCCACCGGCCAGGAAGTGTTCGGCCGCACGCTGAAGGCGCACGGCGCCATCACCGAGCTGGCCAAGTCGCAGTTCGAAACCGCCGCTCGCGGCGTGCAGGGCGAAGTCGAGAAGACCGTGCAGGCCGCTACCGCCGCGTCGAAGCCGACCGTCAAGTAAGCATTCGTATCGAGTTCCACTCTCTCCATTAGCTTTCTTTTTCCAACACTTCCGCTACCCCCTCCCAGCGGAATGGAAACCCGGCAGCCCGTGCTGTCGGGTTTTTTCTTTTGCGCGGTCGTAACGCACCCGCTGCCACGGGCGGTTGCGACGCCGGACGTACGCTCTTAGGCTGCATGGACCGGTGGACAACGGCCGGTGGGCGATGGGGATCGCCCGCATTCCAGGGGTTACTTCAAATCAGGAGAGCAGGATGGGAAAGCAATGGCGTTTCCTCGTGGCCGCGTGCGCGTGCGCTTTGGCCTTCGTCGGACCGGTGGCCGCCCAGGAAGAAGGCGACGACCCGGTCACCAAGCTGGCATGGAAGGTCGGCCCGACCGACGGTGAGATCACGTCGCGCGCGCACATCAAGGTGCCGGACGGTTATGTGTTCCTCGGGCCGGACGGCACGCGCCAGCTCAACGAAATGATGCAGAACCCGTCGTCCGACGCCGACGAGTACACGCTCGCGCCGAAGGACCTGTCGTGGATGGCGTTCTTCACCTTCGACGAAGTCGGCTACGTGAAGGACGACGAGAAGCTCGATGCCGAGGACATCCTTTCGTCCATCAAGGAAGGCACCGAGCAGTCCAACGAAGAGCGCCGCCAGCGCGGTTGGGACACGCTGAGCATCGAGGGCTGGAGCTTCAAGCCGCAATACGACACCAACCTCAATCTGCTCGAGTGGGCGGTCCTGGCCGAAAGCATGCCGTCGCACCACAAGGTCGTGAACTACAACACGCGACTGCTTGGCCGGCGCGGCGTGATGCAGGTCGTCGTCGTGGCGAGCCCGGAACAGCTCGACGCCGCCGTTTCGCAGTTCAAATCGCTGGTGCCGGGTTACGAGTTCAACGCGGGCGAGAAGTACGCCGAGTTCAAGTCGGGCGACCACGTGGCCGAGTACGGCCTGGCGGCGCTGATCACCGGTGGCGCGGCCGCGGTGGCGTCGAAGAAGGGTTTCTTCGCGGCGATCGCGGTGTTCCTGGCGAAGGCGTGGAAGCTGGTGCTGATCGGCCTGGCAGGCATCGCCGCCGCCATTCGCAAGTTCTTCGGCGGCAAGGACCAGGCGAACGAATGACGTTGCCGATGGAAGTCCTGCTGGTAGGCGCCGTGCTGGCGCTCTACCTGCAGGACGCCGCGCTGCTGCTGCACTACGACGAAGTCGCGCTGGTGCGGACCGCGCGTGGCTGGCATGCGTCGACCGGCGGCATCGAGGCACGCGATCGCCGCCTGTTCGTGCCGGACTTCTTCCGGCCGGCGCAACCGCTGTTCCGCGCGAGCTGGCTCAGCGAGCCGCCGCACGCATCGCCCGCGACGAGAACGTTCCACTTCATGCATGCGCTGTCGGAGTTCCGTCGGCCGTTGCGCCTGCTGTGGCTGTGCCTGTTCGTCGTGTTGCCGCTGCTCCTGTGGCGGCGCCCGGATCCGCTGTTGCTGCTGACGCTCACCATGATGGTCTACGGCACCACGGCGTGGATGTGCCTGCGCGTGTGGCGCTTCCGCCACGTTCTCGAACTCGACCGGCGCCAGGCGCTGTCGCTCGCGTTCGAACTGCTGTGCTGCCCGCCGCATGCGCTCAACCTCGTGCGACGACTGTCGTTGCGCCGTGGCCTGCGGGAGGACGCCGTAGATGCGGTGCGTCGCCTGCTGACCGCCGACGCCGCCACGCAGGTCGGCGTGCAGATGGAACAGCGTCTTTCCTACGCGCTGGCGCTGCGCGGCGACGAAGCCGTGCTGCTGCGTGCGCGCAATCGATTGGAGGAACTGCGATGACCGCAACCGAAGGGGTCGTGATCCTGGGCGGCGTGGCGCTGGGCTGGTGGGCGGTGGCCGTGCTCTGGCCGAGCCTGCGCGACGGCACGCGCAACGCACCCGCGCGGGAGCAGCCATCGCGTCCGTCCTGGCACGAGGAGCTCGGGGTGTCGCGCGATGCAACGCTGGAGGAGATCACCGCGGCCTACCAGGCCCGGCGCTCCGCCTACGACGCCGACCGCATCGCGCACCTGCCACCCGATCTGCAGGCCGCCCGCCTGGAGCAGTTGAATCGGCTCGAGCTGGCTTTTGACGCGGCGCGCCGGGACGCGGAATGGCTTCGATCACGCGACTGATGTGCCCGAACCGGGCGGGCACGTAGTCCGCCGCTGGAATCGCGTGCGTATTTCGTGCATAATACGTGCACCATAGACCGGAGTTCCCCATGAACGCCGTGATGAAACCCCGAGCCAGCCTCGCCGAAGCCGTGCGCGAGCCCGACCAGGTCTACCTTTCGCCCCGCCGTATCGGCGATGCTCTGGGCCTGCAGGTCCAGAGCCTGGCCGAACGCGCCCGGGTCAGCCGCAACACGCCCACCGCGCGCCCGCAGAACGAGCACCTCCAGCAGTATCTGCGCGATGTCGTGCGCGTCATCGCCGCCGCCGAGGATGCGGCCGGTGGCGATCGTACGCGCGCCATTTTCTGGTTCATGAACGACCCGCTGTCCGAGTTCGATTACCTCACCGCCGACGCGCTGGTGCAGGCGGGCAAGGCGCAGCTCGTGATCGACTACATCGAGTCCATTGCCGGCGGCGCGACCGGATGATCCTGCGCGGGCTGGGCGATGGCGACGCGCTGTATCGCGTCATCGTCCCGCGCTGGTCGCACGCGCCGACGTCGGGCGCGGGCGCCGCGCGCAAGGGCGGGCGCTTCAACCGGCCCGGGCTCGAAGCGCTCTACCTCTCGAAGGAAGCCGTCACCGCACTGGAGGAATACCGCCAGCACGAATCGCTGCTGCCGCCGGGGATGCTGGTGACCTTCCTCGTTGGGCCGCTGGTCGTGGTGGATTTCTCGGCGGGTTTCGCGGGCGATCGCTGGGAACCGATCTGGGCCGAATACGCCTGCAACTGGCGTCGCCTCGCGTTCGATGACTGCAGCGAGCCGCCGAGCTGGGTGCTGGGCGATCTCGCCCTCGATGCCGGCGCCGCGGGCATCCTCTTTCCGTCCGCCGCGTATCCGGGCGGCACGAATCTGGTGTTGTTCAACTCGAGCCAGCTGCCCGCACGCATGCTGCGCGTGCACGATCCGGAAGGACAGCTGCCGCGCGACGCGATGTCCTGGGGCGAACCGGACGACCGCGATCCCGACACGCGCGACTGAGCAATCACCGATCGCATGAAGAAAAAGCCCGCCAATCGGCGGGCTTTTTCATGCAGCTGACGACCGGACTTACGTCGCCGGACGTGGCGCGTGCTCTTCTTCCTCGTCGCGTTCGATCACCGGCTTCTCGTCCATCTTGTCGCCCAGCAGGCGACGCACCGCGACGTAGAACACCGGGATCAGCAAAAGGCCCAGGAACGTGGCGAACACCATGCCGCCGATCACGCCGGTACCGATCGCGTGACGCGAATTGGCGCCCGCACCGCTGGAGATCGCCAGCGGGAACACACCCATGATGAAGGCGAACGAGGTCATCAGGATCGGGCGGAAACGCAGGTGCGCCGCTTCGATCGTCGCCTCGCGGAGCGTCTTGCCGTGCTGGCGCTGCTCGATGGCGAACTCCACGATCAGGATCGCGTTCTTGGCCGCCAGGCCAATCACGGTGATGAGGCCGATCTTGAAGTAGATGTCGTTCGGCAGGCCGCGCAGCAGCGAGAACAGCACCGCGCCGAGCGCGCCAAGCGGCACGACCAGCAGCACCGCGACCGGCACCGACCAGCTTTCGTACAGCGCCGCGAGGCACAGGAACACGACGAGGATCGACAGCGCGAGCAGCGCGGGCGCCTGGTTGCCCGACAGGATTTCCTGGTACGACTGGCCCGTCCAGTCGTAGCCGAAGCCCTGCGGCAGGTCCTTCTCGACGATGTTCTGCATCGCGGTCATCGCTTCACCCGAGCTGTGGCCCGGTGCCTGCGAACCCACGATTTCCACCGACGCATAACCGTTGTAACGCGTGAGCGACGGCGACGCGGTGATCCAGTGGCTGCGCACGATGTTCGACAGCGGCACCATCGACGTCGCCTCACCGGCGGCCGCCTGCGTGAGCGGGCTGGGCGTGTAGAAGCGCGCGAGCGATTCCGGTCCCGTGCGGTACGGCCCGTCCGCCTGCATGGTCACGCGCTTCACGCGTCCCTGGTCCACGAAGTCGTTGACGTACACCGGAGCCAGCATCAGCTGGATCGCGCTGTAGATGTCGCCCACCGACAGGCCCATCGACTGGGCCTGCACGCGATCGACATCCAGGCGCAGCTGCGGCGACTCTTCAAGCTGGTTCGGACGCACCGCGGTCAGCGCCTTGTCCTGCGCAGCCTTGCCGAGCAGCGTGTTCTTCGCTTCCGTCAGGGCGACGCGGCCCTGGCCGCTGCGGTCCTGCAGGTACATGTCGAAGCCGCCGAACTGGCCCAGGCCCGACACCGTCGGCAGGTTGATCACGAAGATCTGCGCGTCGCGGATGCCGAACAGCGCCATGTTCGCCTTCTGGATGAACTCAGACGCGGTGACCTTGCGCTCGTCCCACGGCTTGAGGCGGATGAACGCGATGCCCACGTTCTCGCCCTGGCCAACGAAGCTGAAGCCGGCGACGGTGAAGATGCCGTCGAACGCATCCTCTTTCATCATCGTCTCGCGGACTTCGTCCAGCACGATGTTGGTGCGATTGATCGTCGCGCCCGGCGGCAGGTTGATCAGCGCGATGGCGTAGCCCTGGTCTTCTTCGGGGAGGAAGCTGCCCGGCATGCGCGTGAACAGGAAACCGGCCAGCACCACCAGTACGCCGAACACCATCATCCAGCGCGGCGCGTGGCTGATCGCGTGACCGATGTGGCCGACGTAGGTCTTGGCGACCTTGTCGTAGTACTTGTTGAAGGTACGGAAGACGAAGTTGTCGCGGTGGTGGTCGGCCGTCGGCTTCAGCAGCGTCGCGCACAACGCGGGCGTGAAGCCCAGCGCGAGGAACGCCGAGAAGAACATCGCCATCGCGATGGTGATGGCGAACTGCTTGTAGATCTCACCGGCCGAACCGCCCTGGAACGCCGACGGGATGAACACCGCCGCCAGCACGACCGTGATCGCCACGACCGCGCCGCTGATCTGCGACATCGACTTGCGCGTGGCGGCCTTCGGCGACAGGCCTTCCTCGGTCATGATGCGTTCGACGTTCTCGATCACCACGATCGCGTCGTCCACCACGATGCCGATTGCCAGCACCATGCCGAACAGGCTCAGCTGGTTGATCGTGAATCCGATGAAGTACATGCCCAGGAACGTGCCGAGCAGCGCGATCGGGATGACCAGCGTCGGGATCAGCGTCGCCCGGAGGTTCTGCAGGAAGATCAGCATCACCAGGAAGACGAGCACGATCGCCTCGAACAGCGTCTTGATCACTTCCTTGATCGAGACGGCGACGAAGGTCGAGCTGTCGTACGGCGAGAACCAGCTCACGCCCTTCGGGAACGTGGCCTGCAGTTCGTTCATG
>Ga0102591_1001746_pt1 | contig 27577 bp, 23 predicted proteins | sample AraplaCol_mCL_r2_2_FD_76860 | JGI IMG/M metagenome (GOLD analysis project Ga0102591, IMG submission 76860) | Arabidopsis root microbial communities from North Carolina, USA - plate scrape MF_Col_mCL_r2 (SPADES assembly) (version 2) | ecosystem: Host-associated > Plants > Roots > Endosphere...
CATACGGCCAGTCAAATGGCCGCACTCTCGGAGGCTCTGGAAGCAGGAGGAACGACGCTCGTTTATGTGCCAATTCCGACAAAAAGCCTGGTGATGCCCGAGTATCTGCCGCGCGAGGCCGGCGACTATGGTTTTGACTACGACGTGGCAAAGCGCGTCTATGACGATGTCATCAAGCGCCTTCGCGACCACGGGGTGGTGACGGTCGATGTTCTCGGTGCGATGAAGCGCGCAGGAGGCCAGGAGCCACCGTTCTTTCAAGCGGACTTTCACTGGACCTCTTCAGGAGCTCGCGCAGCGGCAGATGGGATTGCGGCCGTGATCCAGCAACTTCCGGGTGTTAATGATCTCGCGAAGGCTTCATTCGAGACCAAACCCGCAGGGCGGCAGGCAATCATCTCAACGATGCGCCGCCTGCTGCAGGCAAACTGCAAACAGGCCCTGCCGTTGCCGGAAACCGATGCGTTTACGACGACTGAGGTGGCAGCCGGTGATGCCGGGCTCGATATTTTTGGAGACGGCTCTTCGAAGGGCGCTGTAGCGCTGGTGGGAACGAGTTACTCGGATCTCGCTGCGTCCAACTTTGCGGGCTTCCTTTCGCAAGCGCTCTCCTCCCCGGTTACGAATTATTCGATCTCGGGCGGCAATCAGTTCGGATCAATTACATCCTATCTGACGTCGAAAAACTTCACAGAGTCGCGGCCGCGCTTTCTCATCTGGGAAAACCCGATCTACAACAGTCTCGGAAAATTTGGTGATGCGCCCCTGCTCGAGCTGAGAACGGCGGCTGGCCAGAGTTGCCACGAGATCGAGCCCGACGAGATTTCCACCGTTGGCGACAGTACTCTCGAAATCGCCCTTCAGGATGGCGGCAAAATTCCGGATTCGGCAGTAATATACGTGTATTCCGGCGATGACCGCAGTCGACAGGCAACCTTACGGTTCCGATTGAATGACGGCCACATGTTCGAGAGCAGCATTCGGCGTGCGGACAGGATGATCTCCACCGGGCGGTATTACTTTCCTGTGCGCTACTTTGGAGTACAGGCATCGCAAAAACTGAACCTTGAGTTTGATCGCATGTCGGCGAAGGAAGTGTCGGTCGGCATCTGCAACACAAGAGGAGGATAATCTGATGGATAGGGCTCGTGCCTTTGGAATACTCGCCGCGGGAACTCTTCTGGTTGCCTCACCCTATTCAGCGGGGCTGGCCCAGGACTCTGGCCTCTACGGCAAGCCGATGGATCCGAATTCCTCCTTCATTCGAGTTCTTGACGCAAGTGCCTCTTCAGCCATCATTGCGGGGGCATCCATCGAGAATTTCAGCGATGGCGTCTCACCCTACGTCAACGTGAAGCCGGGCGAAGTAGAGATGTCCCTGGGGGCCAAGACAGCCAAGGTGACGGCCGAGCCCGGAAAATACTACACATACGCCGCCCTGGCAGATGGGCAGACGAAGCTTTACACGGATGCGGTCAAGGACGATCCGTCCAAGGCACAGGTTTATCTCTACAATCTGAGCGATTTGAAAGCGGTGGATCTCTTCGTTCCGGCTGCCAAGGCCACCGCACTGAAGGCAGTGGCGCAGGGAGAGGCTCAAAGCGTATCGCTGCGAGCACCATTGAGCTTGAGCTTTGCCATCCAGGAAGGCGGGAAGACCGTAGCGGAAACCAGCAAGGTCGATCTCAAGAGGCGCTCAGGCTTCACGATTGTACTTTCCGGCAGCGCCGGCAAATACCGCGTCATCGCATTAGAAAATTACCTGAACCAATAGGAGATCCAATCGTGACAGGGCGTTTGCGTTTCTCAGTTCTGTGGATCAGCCATCTCAGTGTGGCAGCGGGCGTGGTTGCCATTTTGGGGGCCGCATCCGCTGCTGCAAAGCCGGTCGCCGTTGAGTTTCTGCCTCCGGCGATTGAGTTGAAACCCATTTGCGAACAGCGCTCACAGGACAGCGATGTCGTCGGTCGCTGGCTTGCCTGGGACAGAAAGGCGCTGCCGAAGCAACAGCCTTGGCTTGTTCTGAGGGAGGCTCAGCGCCTGCGCGACATCGACCCGCAACAGTATTTTCCGATCATAAAACGGATGATCGAACTTCTGCCCACGATCGATCCCGGAATGAAGGCAGACGATGTTGCCGCTGAGGAGATTACACTCTACCTGCGCGCCGGAAAGACTGACGAGCTCCGCCAGAGCAAGATGGTCGAACAGCTGATCAATCGCGCAGAGGCGAACACCCCGAAGAGCCTCTATCTTGCTGCTGAACTGATGCTTGATGGTGTAAGCGCAAAGCAGGATGAGAAGAAGGCCCTTTCCTATCTCGTGGCAGCCGCCTACGGCGGCAACCCGAACGCCCTTCTTGAGCTGGCCAAGAGAAATCTCGAGGGTCAGCAGATCCAGGGCTGGAGTGTCGATCCGTCACTGGCCGTAACGATGGCCTTTGGCGCGATGGTTGGTAAGCTCGACAACGGAATATGTGACCGCGTCACGCGGATCGCCCGGGAGTACGAAAAGGGAGAAGTGGTCGCCGCCGATCGCCGTATTTCTGAGGCCTGGTTGCGGTTTGCGGCCGATCTTGGAGATGGAAACGCAGCCTGGAATGTTGCCCGTTACCATCTCGACAGCTCCGAGATTACCAAGGACAACAATCTGCTGATCCACTATCTCAAATTTGCTGCTGACAAGGGCGTGGTTGCCGCGCAGTCTGAACTCGGGCACCTCTATGAGGTTGGGGCGATTGTTCCAAAGGATCTGGCCAAGTCCGAGTATTACTATCAGCTTGCCGTCGCCGCGGGTCATCGAAACAGCCTGATCAAACTTGCAAATCTCTACGAAGACACCGATCAGCAGGGGGCGCGCGAAAAATACCGCCACGCATTGAATGAACTCGCTGCACTCCCGGACCCACCAGGCTGGACTTTTGCCAAGCTTGGCAATCTCGCCATCGAGGAAAGCGGCTACTGGCGGGCGGAGAAAACAGCGACCGACTTTTTCGAAAAGGGCGCCGAGCGCCGGGATATGACATCAATCCGCAGTTTGGCTCTGATCCGTCTTCAACACAGTGCCACCGACGGTCAGTTCGACGAGGGCATAAATCTGCTTCTCGAATTGCTTGATAGCTATGGCCGGACGGACACGATGGCCGACCTTCGAGATGCCTACCTTTGCCATGCCCCCGACGGTCCGCAGATCGAGAAGGCCCAATACTGGTCGGCGAATGCAAAAGAGGCACTCAATGCCGGGTGGTCCGTCAAGACCATCGGAGATCTTGTCGAGCATCCCAGCACCGCCGAAACGGCGAGCCTGCAGTCGGGCGCCTTGAACGGGCAATCCAATTTCATCGCGGGGTATCTCTGGTACCTCAAGACGTCGAAGGCTACCCCGGAGGCGATCGGCGAATGGGAAAAACGCGTTGCGCAAAATCCCGACGCAAAGACCGCCTACGCAATTCTAATGCTGCAGGCGGACGACGGCGTAGACAACAAGAAGGCAGCCTTGAAAATGCTGCTGGAAGCGGCGCAAGCCGGCGGCCGGGGCGCAAAGACAGCCGCCGCCGATCTTATCCTGACCTCTCTTGGTCAAGACGCGAAACTGGTTAAGACGGCGGGAGATTTCCTTCATGCCGACGCGGCAGGCGGATCGGGCGCCGCCATGCAGCTTCTTGCAACAAAGTCGGGCCCGTCGACATCGGCTGCCGACGTCTACCGGGAGTATAGCGACGCTATCGAAGCCCGCGGTGATACGGAGGCAATGATCTTTGCGGCCGGACAGGTTTCCGACGTCGAACAAAAACGGAGCTATCTTGCCCGGGCGGCGGGTAGAATCGATTGCTCTTTCGATACGGCACTTTCGATGGCCAGCGCCTATTTCTCCTTCAATCAGGCGGCGGACGCCGTCAAATGGATGACGGTTGCAGAGGCGTTTTCTGCAGGAAAGCCGTGGAGATCAAGACTGCTCGGCGAGACTTTCCAGCGGATCCCACAGCCCGATATGCAGACCAATGCCATGCGGCTGTTTGAAGTCGCGGCCTTGGGCGGCGACGCAAAGGCCCAGCAGTATCTGCTGAAGGCCTACCTGGACGCCGCGGGCGCCAATTACTCCCAGGAAAAGGCGGTCGACCTGATGGTGGCCACAATCAGCAAGGCTTCGCCTGCGCAGATTCTTGACAGCTTGTCGCGGCTTGAGCGATCACACAAGGCCATACAGCAGCAGGTGTTGGCGCGCGTGAACCTGGCGACCTTGTTTCACGATGCAGCCGCAGCCGGCGATCCCGTCGGCATGAGGGAATTTGGCAAGCTCCAGCTTGCCAGGATGGACGGTCCCGAAGACGCGGTGGTCGCCCAGGATATGTTCCAAAAGGCAGCCGGCAAGGGTGACGTTGAAGCAATGGTGCTGCTTTCCAGAAACTACGCGTTCGGTATCGGCACCACCCCATCCCTCTCGCTGGCCAGGACGTGGCTCGAAAAGGCGGCAAGCCTGGGCAACAAGGAGGCGAAGGAAATGCTCGTTGTCATGACAATGAAGGCCAATTGACATGCAAACCATTCGGTTTTGGACACCTTGCGAAGGTCACGCCGATCCGCGCCGAAGGTGGCAGTTGCCATCTATCATCATGACAATGGGCCTGCTTGCTGCACCGCCCTTCGCGCTGGCGGCCGTAAAGTGCCCAAGCGTCGGAAAACCTGTGGTCAGCCTGGAGTTGGGCAGCCGATATGAAAGCAATGACAAGTCTCGTTCCGACATCGACGAGAATGCAGATGCGGCCGTCGACAAGGCGTTGAAGCCGATCGACGTCTATGTCAGGAGCCTGGCAAATCTTTCCGACCAGTCGCCGAAGGCCTCGACGCGGGACGAAACGAACCGCTGTTTGTATCGTGCGCTGTCGAGTTGGGCGGATGCCGGCGCACTTTCCGACCTCGGCACGCTCAATGCCAAGCTTGCGATCTCGCCGCGCGTGGCGGGAATGGCAATATCCTACCACGACGCGAAGGCCGTCACGCCGCCCGACGACGAACAGAAGAAGGCGATCGAAACCTGGCTTCAGTCTCTCGGCGTGAAGCTCATGACATTCTTCGACGAAGACGCGCCGAAAATGGCTTCGCGAAACAATTTGCGGGCCTGGGCAGGTCTGGCCGTCGGCCAGATCGGCGTTGCGACAGACAATGACCAGCTTTCCAGTTGGGGTGCAAAGACGAATGAGATGGTCATCTGCTCGGCAGACGATGACGGCGGACTGCCCTTGGAGATGAAGCGGGGCGACAAGGCGCTCCATTACCAGCTTCATGCGGTGGGTCCTCTTGTCGTCAATGCGGCACTCCTCAATGCGAAGTTCAACGACAGTTTCAGCGTGTGCCAGGGCAAGCTCGACCGGATCGTTGATTTCACGCTGTCCGCACTCCAGAAGCCAGAGCTGGCTGCGGCCAAGGCAGGCACTGAACAGACATTTTCGACTGGCAAGGAAAAACTCGAACCGTTCCAGATCGCATGGCTGGAACCCTATCTGAAGTTTCGGCAAAGTGAGAAAGCGACACGGCTCGCCGAACGCTACCGGCCGCTATCCAATTCGAACCTCGGCGGAAACTTGACCAGTCAGTATTCCGCGAAGTCGAAAAAATGAGTGCAGGATAGCTGGAACGTCCTGCTTGACCACGACTGACGGCAAGGCGGGCTTGCAACCTATCCTCAAAAACCAATCGAATAGGGAGGTCGCGTTGAAAAAGCACCTGGTATTTGGGATCGCGTTCAGTGCCGTGGCCGCACTCACCTTTAATCCGGTTCTTGCTGCTCCGCCCACTGCCCCGCAACAACAGAGCGGATATGTTGCGCCTGACAGTCAATCCAGGCTCAGTCCGAAGACCTGCGCAAAGCTGATAGCGAAAGCGAAAAACTCAGGCAAAAGCAACGAAATCATACTGAGAAGAAAGATGCGGCTTGAGGCACGAGGCTGCGTTTTCTGACATCGGCCAGCGTCCATGTTTTCCGCGATCTGCGGTGTGAATATCCAGCGGCCGGGCCCTGTCAGCAAGGCGTCCTGGGGCGCCCGCTGACGCGCCAGCATCCCCTCATGTGGACCTGACGGTGCCAACGGCGTAGGATGCCGCGAATGCTGGGGGGCTCTCCGAAGGACGCACGCACGTGGCTATCTTCATGGACCGGCATGATCTTGCGGGGACATCCGCCGAAGACATAGCCGAGGCGCATCGCAGGGATCTGGCTGTCGAGGATCGGTATGGGGTGAAGTTCCTCACCTATTGGTATGACCAGCGGCGCGGAACGGCGTTCTGCCTGATCGATGCGCCGGACGCCGAGACCGCGCAATGCGTGCATCGCGAGGCACATGGATTTGTCGCCGGTGAAGTGGTCGAGGTGGCGTTGTCGGCGGTCGAGGCATTCCTTGGGCGCATTCACGAGCCCGAGCAGAAGGCCGGCCAGCCCGGTGCCGAAAGGGATGCCGGGCACAGGGCGATCCTGTTTACCGATATCGTGGGCTCGACGGAGATGACATCACGCCTTGGCGACCGCATGGCTGCGGAACTGGTGCGAGCGCATGATGCGATCGTGCGCCGTTGCCTGGCACAATGCGAGGGTCGGGAAGTGAAGCATACCGGCGACGGGATCATGGCCTCGTTCGTTTCGACGCACGCCGCCGTTGGCTGTGCCATGAGCATCCAGCGCGAATTCACCAGCTATAACAGCGGAACGCCGGAACCCATTCACGTTCGTATCGGCCTTGATTGCGGCGAGCCGATCGAAGACAGCCACGATCTCTTCGGCTCGACGGTGCAGCTCGCCGCTCGGCTCTGTTCGGCAGCCGGAGTCGATCAGATACTCGTATCGGAGAATATCTTCAGGGAGCACGGAGCCTCCGATCTTTTCGCCAACGCAGCGCGCCGACGTCTCAAGGGCTTTTCGAAGCCGGTGCTGGCATTCGAATGCGCCTGGAGCGACGCCGAGGGAGTTCGGTCGGACTAGGTAAATCGCAATATCGATGTCGGCGCCGCACGCACGTTCGAGCCGAATGAACGCAACAGAGCCTGCGAAAATGGCGCCCTACCCCATCACGATCTGCAGCTTCACGTCACTCGGACGCGCTTCGACGGCGCGATCGAAGGCGGCAATGGAATCCTCGAAGCTGAATGTCTGCGAGATCAGCGGCTTGAGATCGACACGGCCGGAGCCGAGCAGCGCAATCGAACGCTCGTATTGGTGTGCGTAGCGGAACACGGTCTCGATGCGGATTTCCTTGGTCGAGGCCGTCGAGACGTCGAAGCCGATCGGATTGACCGGCAGACCGACGGCGACGATGACGCCGCCCGGACGAGGCAGTTCCATGATGGTTTCCCAGGCTTTTGGCGAGCCGGAGCATTCGAAGATCACATCAGCGCCCCAGCCATCCGTCAGGCGTGCCACTTCTTCGACGAGGTTCCTTTCGCGGATATTGACCGGGATGACACCCTGATATTGGGCGGCAATGTCGAGCTTTGGTTGGGCCAGATCAGCAACAACAGCGCGAGCACACCCACCGGCAAGAGCGGCAATCGCCACCATCGTGCCAATCGGACCGGCACCAAGCACGACAGCCGTATCGCCGGGGCTGATCTTCGCCTTGGCTGCGGCCTGCATGCCGACCGCGAAGGGCTCGACCATGGCGCCTTCGGCGAAGCTGACGCCATCAGGAAGCTTGTAGGTATAATTGGCCGGATGCACGACTTCTGATGTCAGCACCCCGTGGACCGGCGGAGTGGCCCAGAAGGTAACGGCCGGGTCGACATTGTACATTCCAAGGCGACTCGCCTTGGAGTTGGGGTCGGGGATACCGGGCTCCATGCAGACGCGGTCGCCGACTTTCAGATGCGTGACGCCGGCGCCGACCTCGACGACGGTGCCGGCCGCTTCGTGTCCGAGCACCATTGGCTCGTTGACGATGAAGGGACCGATCTTGCCATGGGTGTAGTAATGCACATCGGAACCGCAAACCCCGACGGTATGGATCCTGATCTTCACCTGTCCCGGGCCTGTCTCCATTGGCAAATCGATGTCGCGAAGCGCGAGTTCATGCTGGCGCTCGAGCACCAGCGCGCGGACTTTGGCCATTTCTGTGTTTCCTTCCCGGGTGGCGCCACGCTGCGTCTGGGCGCGGCGGCTTCGGACGGACTATATGATCCGAAGCCTTCGCATTCAATCCGATCCGGAAGGCTTTTGCCCAATAAAAGTTCAAATGCTCACTTGCTTGAGATCGGATCAGCCGGGACCTGACGCGATTTATCGCTGACGATGGTCCACCGGGAACCGCCAATCATTTCATGTCTAGAAACTGGGCGCTTTCCTGAATATTCCTCGATGATCAGTGGTTGAAAGCTTGGGTGATCTTTATGCGGTGCTTATATTTGGAGTCGTTGATCACGCTCGAACCTTTATCCCCTCTGAGCCTATGAACACGGAGACTGGCGACCCACGAAGGGCTGGCGGCACCGACAGTCCTGGCCGGTCCCGGAGCCGCCTGCACGAATGACAAGAGAGACTTCATGGACTTTTCGATGATCATCCGTCCCGAGCACACCTTCATCGGCGTGTCGGTGGCGACGAAATGGAAGGCGTTGGCGAATATTGCTGAGAAAGCCGCCATCGCCTTCCATGTCGAGGAGAGGAAGATACTCCAGGCTCTGGAGAGCCGTGAGAGCCTTGGATCGACGGGGATCGGCAATGGTGTCGCCGTTCCGCACGCTGTCGTCGAAGGGCTGACACATCCGCGTGGCTTGCTCGTGCGCTTTGCGCGGCCACTCGATTTCGAGGCCGTCGACGACGTGCCGACAGACATTGCCTTCGCGCTTCTGTTTGGCGAGGCCAACCGCGGCGAGTATCTGAACGTGCTGGCGGCAATCGCGCGTCAGCTGCAGGCGCCGGGGGTTCTTGCAGCCATGCGCAAGGCCAGGACCGTCGAAGAACTCTATTCTGATTTCCTGGCGGATTCGCGTCTTTGACGAACCGGTAGATCTCTCCGATTTGGCTCGGTGTGCCAGCGCCGCGGGCCCCAGGCCGCCGCCCGGACCCGGCGGACAGGATCGCACCGAATGCCTCTCGACCATAGTTCGCCTCGATGCCGGCGACAGCTTCGGCTTCTCGCCGCTCGCTGGACCCGCCAGCCGATGCATCCGATCCGATTCCGGCAATATCGATGAGGATAAGCGACCGCAGACGGGCCGTGTTCCGATGGTGCACTGAAGGTCCGGCGTGCCCGTGGGAGCAAGTCCATTTCCAAAGTGCCTTCCAAATGGGATGCCATTCCAGAGTTGAGGGAGGAACAGAAACATTCTTCGTTTCATTATACGACTGACTTGGTAGAGTTTCGGCCATCAACGAAGGAGGTTTCCATGCAGTCCATAAGGATCACACGGCTTCTCGCGGCTGTGGCGCTGGCAGGCAGCGTCGCAATCGGGGCTGTCGCTCCCGCACTCGCGGATCAGACGCTTCTCAACGTATCCTACGATCCGACGAGAGAACTGTATAAGGATTTCAACGCCGCCTTCGCTGCGAAGTGGCAGAAGGACACCGGTGAAGCGGTCACCGTCAAGGCTTCTCATGGTGGCTCTGGCGCACAGGCGCGTTCTGTCATCGACGGGCTTGATGCCGATGTCGTAACCCTCGCCCTCGAGGGCGATATCGACGCGATTGCCAAGAAGACTGGAAAGATCCCTGCCGACTGGAAGACCAAGTTCCCGAACAACTCGACGCCGTACACCTCCACGATCGTCTTCCTTGTGCGCAAGGGCAATCCGAAGGGCATCAAGGACTGGGCTGATCTGGTGAAGGATGATGTCCAGGTCATCACGCCCAACCCGAAGACGTCGGGTGGCGCGCGCTGGAACTTCCTGGCCGCCTGGGCATGGGCCAAGCAGGCCAATGGCGGCGATGACGCCAAGGCACAGGAATATGTAACAAAGCTCCTGCAGCATGTCCCGGTACTCGACACCGGTGCGCGCGGCGCAACAACGACCTTCGTGCAGCGCGGCCTCGGCGACGTCCTCCTTGCCTGGGAGAACGAGGCCTATCTCTCCCTGGAAGAACTCGGTCCTGACCAGTTCGAGATCGTCACCCCGGCATTCTCGATCCGCGCGGACCCCCCGGTCGCCGTCGTTGACGGCAACGTCGACAAGAAGGGCACCCGCAAGCTCGCTGAAGCCTATCTGAATTATCTCTATTCGGACGAAGGCCAGAAGATTGCTGCCAAGCACTTCTACCGGCCGATCAAGCCCGAAGCTGCCGACAAGGCAGACATTGCGCGCTTCCCGAACCTGAAGCTGGCGACAATCGACGATTTCGGCGGCTGGAAGGACGCGCAGCCGAAATTCTTCGGCGATGGCGGCGTATTTGACCAAATCTACAAGCCGGCACAATAATACGTCGCATGAAAGCATATAGCCCCACGCGGTGGCGGTTCAGACGGCCGAGCGTCATTCCAGGCTTTGGAATGGCGCTCGGCCTTACCTTGACCTGGCTCACCCTTCTGATCCTCATTCCGCTTTCGGGCCTTGCCTGGCGGTCGAGCGAGCTCGGCTGGACAAAATTCCTGGCCATCGCCTTCGATCCTCGAACGCTGAGTGCTCTTCGCATCAGCTTTGGAACCGCCTTCGCAGCCGCCTGCCTCAATGCCGCCTTCGGCGTCGTTCTGGCCTGGGTGCTCGTGCGCTACCGCTTCCCTGGCAAACGCATCATAGATGCCATGGTCGATTTGCCGTTTGCATTGCCGACCGCCGTGGCCGGTATTGCGCTCGCAACGCTTTATGCGCCGAATGGCTGGATCGGCCAGTTCCTGACACCACTCGGCATCAAGATCGCCTTCACGCCACTTGGTATCGTCATTGCCCTGGTCTTCGTCGGCCTTCCCTTCGTCGTGCGGACGGTCCAGCCCGTCATGGAGGAGATCGACAAGGAGGTGGAAGAAGCTGCCGCAACGCTTGGCGCCACGCGCCTGCAGACGATCTTCCGCGTTTTGCTGCCGGGCCTCGCCCCACCTGTCCTGACGGGTTTTGCGCTCGCCTTCGCCCGCGGCGTCGGCGAGTATGGCTCGGTGATCTTTATTGCCGGCAATCTTCCGTTCCGGTCGGAGATTGCGCCGCTTCTGATCGTCATCAAGCTCGAAGAATACAATTATGCAGCTGCGACGGGCATCGCGGCCGTGATGCTGGTCATCTCGTTTGCCATGTTGCTGATCATCAACCTCATCCAGAGCTGGAGCAGACGGAGATATGGTTATGGCACTTGATACCAGCGCTCCGACAAAGGTGCGCTCCGCCGTTACCGAGCACCGGTTCGCGCGGTGGACGCTGATCCTTGTCTCTCTCACTTTCCTGACGCTGATCCTGCTTCTGCCCCTGGCAGCCGTTTTCGTCGAAGCCTTCCGCAAGGGGGCGGGACCGTTCCTCCAGGCGCTTCATGACGAGGAGACCTTTTCCGCCATTCGCCTGACCCTCATCGTCGCGGGTGTCAGCGTGCCTCTCAACCTGTTTTTTGGAGTGGCGGCCGCCTGGGCTATTGCCAAGTTCGAGTTCAAGGGCAAGGCCCTTCTGACGACGTTGATCGACCTGCCCTTTTCGGTCTCGCCGGTCATATCGGGCCTGGTCTTCGTCCTGTTGCTTGGTGCCAATTCCTATCTTGGCCATTGGCTGAGCGTCTACAACATCAAGATCCTGTTTGCCGTTCCGGGGCTCATTCTCGCGACCATGTTCGTCACCTTTCCCTTCGTGGCGCGCGAGCTGATCCCTCTGATGCAGGAACAGGGGACGGGTGACGAAGAGGCGGCGATATCGCTCGGGGCCAGTGGCTGGCAGACCTTCTGGCATGTGACCTTGCCGAACATCAAATGGGGTCTGCTCTACGGCGTGCTGCTTTGCAACGCCCGCGCCATGGGCGAGTTCGGCGCCGTTTCTGTGGTCTCCGGCCACATCCGGGGACAGACGAACACCATGCCGCTGCAGGTGGAAATTCTCTATAACGAGTACAATTTCACCGGCGCGTTCGCCGTCGCCACCCTGCTTGCCTTGCTTGCGCTCGTGACCCTTGTTTTAAAGACGCTGCTCGAGATGCGATACAGTGAAGAAATCGCCGCCAGCCGACGGCACTGAAGGAATTAGAATGGAAGTTCGCGTACAAAACCTGCGCAAGGAATTCGACCGTTTTCCGGCGCTGCACGACGTCTCGCTCGACATACATTCCGGTGAACTTATTGCGCTGCTCGGACCGTCCGGTTCTGGCAAGACGACCTTGCTGCGTCTTATTGCCGGTCTCGAGAACCCGACAGAAGGGTCGATCTATTTCGGCGACGAGGATGCATCGAAAAAGACCGTGCAGCAGCGCAATATCGGCTTCGTGTTCCAGCATTATGCCCTCTTCCGGCATATGACCGTGCTCGACAATGTCTCCTTCGGCCTTAAAGTGCGCGATGGTGCGCGGCGTCCGCCCAAAGCTGAGATCCGCAGGCGGGCTCTGGAGCTTCTCGACCTCGTTCAACTCTCCGGCCTGGAGAAGCGCTACCCGGCCCAGCTTTCCGGCGGCCAGCGGCAGCGCGTGGCGCTTGCGCGCGCCATGGCGGTTGAGCCGAACGTGCTTCTGCTTGACGAGCCCTTCGGGGCGCTCGATGCCCAGGTGCGCAAGGACCTGCGCAAATGGTTGCGCGAGATCCATGATCGCACCGGCCACACCACCGTCTTCGTCACGCACGACCAGGACGAGGCGATGGAGCTTGCCGACCGCGTGGTCGTCATGAGCCAGGGCGCGATCGAGCAGATAGGAACACCCGACGAGGTGTACGACAACCCAAACTCTCCCTTCGTCTTCGGCTTTGTCGGACAGTCGAACTGTCTCGACGTGCGGGTCAATGGCGGCGAGATCTGGTTCGAGGACCGGCCGCTCGGCCTGAAGGTCGAGAGCGAAGCGGATGGAGACGCCCAGCTTTACTTCCGGCCGCACGATATCGAGTTGCGGGACGGCTGCGGCGGTTGCATCGCCGGTCTGCTGACGACAAGCCGGCGCGTTGCCGGCACGCGCCACATCGAGGTCGACATCGGCAAGGGACATCCGCCCATCGAACTCGAACTGTCGCCTTCGCAGGCAGGGGCGCTCGATCGGACGCGGATCGCCTTCAGACCGACACGGTGGAAGTTGTTCCGGCCGGTTTCATAATGACGGTCCACGCGGTCGATAGCGGCACGAATCAGCATGCCGCGCGGGCCGATTTCGGTGGTTGTATCCGCCTGGCGGTCATTACCGGCGATGGAAGATCTCTTTGTTTTCAGTGGGCGGCAGCAGTGCGAATCACCCTGCGCAGCCGGGCGAAAGGCCCCCAAATCAAATTGTGATACTAATTGGGTTTGAAATTTACCCGAAACGAAGGTAAAAAAGCGATCACTTAATCGAGAAGGGCTTACTACTCTAAATAGGGGGCACCTGACATTGAGGGCGCATACATCGTTGGGAAAATCTCTCGCCGGGATTTTGCTCGCGGGCGTGGCTGCTGCAGGCTGCACGACCGCACAGCAACCGGCTTCGAAGGTGGTGAGCGAAGCCACCAAGCCCAGGAATGCGGCGCACGCGGCGCAATCATCCAAAGTTACCTTCAATTATACGGCCAAGGATCGCGATTGCCTGAAGCGGGCAATGTACTTCGAATCCGAGCATTCTGATCGCGACGGCTACATGGCGGTCGGAACCGTGGTCATGAACCGTCTGACGTCGGGCGCCTATCCCGATTCAATCTGCGGTGTTGTTGCCCAACAGAGGCAGTTTGCACCTGGCGTGATGACGCGCGAGGTCGAGCCTGTGGCCGAGGTTGAACTGGCAGACGCCGCTGACGCAATCTTGCGTGGCGAACGGCATCCGGGCGTCAAGGACGCGATGTTCTTTCACACGGACGGTCTGTCGTTTCCATATCGCAACATGCACTACGTGACGATTGCCGGCGGCAATGCGTTCTACGAGAAGCGTGGCCGGGACGGCACGCTGCAGACGCCAGCACCCCTACCCGCATATGAAGTTGCAATGAACTATCTGCCGGGTCGCAGCATGATGCCGGCGCAGTTCGAGGCGCTTGTTCCGACGACGGTCCCCGTGCCGATCCCGATGCCAGGGGCAGTGGCGACCTTGGGAACGGAACCGGCTCTTGCGGCACCGACGGAAGCTGCCATGCCTGTCAGCACCGACGCGGTGATACCAGTCGCCATTCCGACGCCGAGGCCGGACGTCGATAACGCCGTTCTTCGCGGCAGCCTCGCCCACGGCTGAGGCTGCTCGCCCTACTTCGCCCTGTTTCCATCGGCATCGAAGACGTGCAGATGCTGTGCGGGGAACGACACGTTGATTGTCGGGCCCGATGTCAACGCGGCCCGGTCGAGCGTGAAGATCTTGAATGGCAGGCCGTGCAGCGACAGGTGCAGGATGATGCCGAAACCGGTCGGCTCGACCAATTCGACGTTCGCGTTCAGACCGCCTTCGCTGGCAATCACAACATGCTCCGGACGAATGCCGAGCGTGACTTTGGCACCGTTTGTCAGCGATAGCGGCGCGGCGAGCGGGACAACCGTTGCGTCCTTCAGGCGGACCCCACCGTCTGTATAGGTCGCGTCCAGGAAATTCATGCCTGGCGAGCCGATGAAGCCGGCGACGAAGAGGTTGGCGGGAGTATCGTAGAGTTCGAGCGGGCTGCCGACCTGCTGCACGACACCGCCATGCATGGCAACGATCCTGTCAGCGAGCGTCATCGCCTCGATCTGATCGTGGGTGACATAGATCGAGGTCGCCTTCAGGTCGCCATGCAGTTTCTTGATTTCCGCGCGCATCTGTTCGCGCAGGCGCGCGTCGAGGTTCGACAGCGGCTCATCGAAGAGGAAGGCTTTCGGCTGGCGCACGATGGCACGGCCCATGGCGACGCGCTGGCGCTGGCCGCCCGAAAGCGCCTTCGGCCGGCGTTCGAGCAGCGGGTCGAGGCCGAGCTTGGAGGCGGCAGCACCGACGGCGCTGGCGATCTTTTCCTTGGCGGTTTTGCGAAGCTTCAGGCTGTAGCTCATGTTGCCGGCGACATTCATGTGCGGATAGAGCGCGTAGGATTGGAATACCATGGCGATGTCGCGGTCCTTCGGATGCAGCTCGTTGACGCGATTGCCGGCAATGCGGATCTCGCCGCCGGTAACGTCCTCGAGGCCAGCGATCATGCGCAACAGGGTGGACTTGCCGCAGCCCGAAGGGCCGACAAGCACGACGAACTCGCCGTCCTTGATCCTGAGGTCGACGTCATGCAGCACTTTGACGGGGCCATAGGCCTTCTTGACGTTCTGGATATCGATCGATGCCATTTTGATTAACCCTTGACCGCGCCGGCCGTCAGGCCCTGGACGAGATAACGCTGGATGAGCAGGAAGAAGAGACCGGCCGGGATGAGCGCGAGCACGCCCGCCGCCATCATCTGCCCGAAATCCACGGAGAATTTGGAAACGAAGGTCAAAAGCCCGACCGGGAAGGTCGCCGCGTCGTTGCCGTTGATCAGCATGAGGGCAAAGAGCAGTTCGCTCCACGCAGCGGTGAAGACAAAGCCGAGCGTTGCGGCGATGCCGGGCAACGTCAGCGGCAGGATGATTTGCCGGAAGGCCGTAAACTGCGTTGCGCCGTCGATCATCGCTGCCTCCTCGAGATCCTTCGGAATGCCGTCGAAGAACGACTGCATCAGGAAAGTGGCAAAGGGCACGTTGAAGGCGGTGTAGACGACGACGAGACCGGTCAGGCTGTTTGTCAGGTGCAGTGGCGTCAGGATCTTGAAGATCGGCGCAACCAGCATGACAAGCGGGAACATCTGGGTCAGCAGCATCAAGGCGACAATCCAGTACTTCGCCCGGAAGTTGAAGCGCGACAGCGCATAGCCCGAAAGCGAAGCGCAGATTGTCACGACGATCGCCGTCGAGGCCGAGACGATCAGGCTGTTCTTGAAGAAGGTCGGGAAGGCACTGTGCTGGATGACGAAGGAATAATGTTCAAAGGTCGTCCGTGACGGCCACATCCGGACGCCTTCCGTATAGAGCAGGTCGTTCGGCGTCACCGACACCTTGAGGAGCCAGAACAGCGGAAACAGCGCAAAGATGATGTAGCAGAGAATGGCCAGGCGATGCGCGATGGTGGGGAGAAGGGATCGCTTCATGGCATCAATCCTTGTTCAGCAGGGTCTGCCGCAGCAGGATGATCAGCATCGAGTAGGCGAGCAGCAGGACGAGCAGCACCAGTGCGATTGCCGAGGCATAGCCGAAGTCCAGGCGCTTGAAGGCCTGCGTGAAGATGTAACTCGCGACGATCTGTGTCCGGTCGGCCGGCCCGCCGCCGGTCATGACGACGATCAGGTCGGCGAAGTTGGAGACCCAGACGGTGCGCAGCAGCACGGTGATGGCAATCGTCGGCGCGAGGAAGGGCAAGGTGATCGAATAAAACCGCTGGAACCAGCCGGCGCCGTCGATGGAGGCTGCCTCATAGAGATCGCGCGGGATCGCCTGCAGTGCGGCAAGCAGGGTGATCGCAAAGAACGGGATGCCCCACCAGACATTGGCGATAATCGGTCCCCACATCGCATGTTGCGGATCGGAGAGGATGTTGGCAGGCTCGCTCATCAGCCCCAGCGCAAACAGCCAGTGCGGGATTGGCCCGATCACGGGATTGAATAGCCAGGCCCAGTTCAGACCGGCGAGGAAGGATGGGACAGCCCAGGGCAGAAAGACCAGAGCCTGCACGACACCCCTGCCCCAGAACGGCTTGTCGAGCAGAAGCGCGAGGATGAGGCCGAAGATGAACTGCAGCAGGACGGAGGCGCCCGTCCACAACAGCGTATTCTTCAAGGCACCGTAAAAAGCGGCATCTTGCGAGAGTGCACGGAAATGGTCGAGCCCGATGAAGCCGCCCGAAAAGGGATTGAGCAGCTGGATGTCACGAAACGCGTAGGACACCCCGATCACCAGTGGCACCAGCATCACCGCAATGATCAGGACCAGCGATGGCGCACTGTAGAGATAGGGTTCGGAGGCATCGGCGACGCGCTTCAGCCAGGGGCGTCTGTCCTGGCGCCTTTCCAGCGTATCGGCAGTCATGGTCATCAAACAAAATCCGTTTTGCGGCGCTCGTTGCGCCGTCGCAAGACAGGGAAGGAGGCGGCGGACAGGTCCGCCGCCGGTGGTCCATTACTTCTTGGCGAGGAACTTCTGCTGTGCCTTGGTCAGATAATCTGCCCACTGGTCAGCCAGTTCCTTCGGCGTGATGTCGCCGAGAAGCGCCTGCTGGGTCGTCTTGATCGCGAGCGAATCCTTGAAGAAGGCGAACTCTTCGAGGTAGGTCGGCATCACGGTCGGAACGATATTCGGATCGGCCAGCTCCTCGAACCAACCCTTGAACTGATCGCCCGCATAGAAGGGATCCTTCTCGGCCGAGGTATGAACCGGAAGTGCGCCCGTCCGCTTGTTCCACTCGATGTTGCCCTCAGGCGATTCAAGTGTCTCGATCAGCTTCCAGGAGAGATCCTTGTTCTGGCTGGTGGTGAACATCGACCAGCCGGCAAAGCCGATTGTCGTGAAGCCCTTGCCGCTCGGGCCGACCGGCATCTTGGTGACGCCGAAATCTTCCGGCTTCATGCGCTGGGCAACCGCGATCAGCGCGTCCGGATCCTGGTCGAGCATCGCGCAGGTGCCTGAATAGAAGCCGGCGACGGTTTCATTGAAGCCCCAGTTGACGCTGTCCTTCGGCGTCAGGCCCTTCTTGTAGAGATCGACAACCCATTCGAGACCCTTTGCCCAGCCTTCGCTGTTCATGGTCGAGGTGCCGTCCTCGTTGAAGAACTTGTTGGAGCCCGCCATCGTCGCGCCGAACATCACCCAGCCGTTCAGGCCGCCCGGACCACCGCGCAGGCAGTAACCGGACTTGCCCGGGAGCTTGGAGACCTTTTCGGAAGCCGCGACGAAATCGTCAAGCGTCTTCGGCGGCTCGGAAACGCCCGCTTCCTTGAAGAGGTTCTTGTTGTAGAACAGCGCACGCAGGTAGAAGCCATAGGGCAGCATGTAGGCGGTGTTCTTGACGTCGCGGCCGAGTTCAAGGGCGCGCGGCGTCAGGCCCTTGGTGTGCTCCCACTTGGCAAGGTAGGGCTCGAGGCTTTCGAGCATGCCGTTGTTGGCATAGAGCGAAAGCCAGGTGTCGGGCATTTCCATCACGTCTGGCGTGTCGCCGGCCGAGACCATGGTCGCGAACTTCTGGAAGGCTTCGTTCCAGGGCAGCGAGATGATGTCGACCTTGGTGCCGGGGTTTGCGGCCTCGAACTTGCCGACGATCGATTTCAGGGTCTCGGTTCGTTCGGGGCTGGTGATGACCTCGACCAGTTTCAGCGTGGTATCGGCGAGCGCCGTACCGGCCATCATCGTGGCGAGTAGAGTGGCGGTGATCAGTCTTTTCATGCTTGCTCCCCCTTTTCAGGTTTTTCAGGTTGTCAACTCAAGAGGCGACCGCCAATGCCGCCTCGATGTCCTTCCACAGCGCCTCAGTTCCTTCGAGGCCGACGTGAAGGCGTACTGACCGCGCATGGATCCCGAAGGTATGCGCGGAATTCGGTTGCGCCTTCTGCTGAAGGACGACCTCGCCTGGTACGATCAGGCTTTCATGCCCACCCCAGCTCACTCCCAGTTTGAAGAGCTTGAGGTGATCGGCGAAGGCGCGGATATCGACGCCCTCGCGGAAGATGAAGGAAAACAGGCCCGACGTGCCGTTGAGGCCAGCCGGAAGCCGGTTGGCAAGGCCCGGATGGCAGACGGTCTCCACCACGTCGAGTTCCTGCAGGCGCCTGGCGATCGTCATCGCGGCCGCCTCATGCGCCCGCATACGGATCGGCAATGTGCGCAGGCCACGGATCAAGAGCCATGCGTCAAACGGCGAGAGCTTGCCGCCGAGATAGGGGTAGGCCTCTGCCTTGATGCGGGCGATCATCTCCTTCGAGCCGGCAACGACACCGGCCACGACGTCGCTGTGGCCGCCGAGGTATTTCGAGGCCGAATGGATGACGATATCGACGCCGAGTGAAATCGGCTGCTGGAAGTATGGGCTCGCCCAGCTATTGTCGATCATGGTGACAACGCCGTGCTTCCTGGCAAGGGCGGCGAGCGCGCCGACATCATGGGCTTCCATCACCCAGCTCGTCGGGCTTTCCATGTAGAAGACCTTGGCGCCGGGCAGCGCCTTGGCGACGGCCTCTTCATCGCGACCATCGACATAGGTCACCTCGACCTTCATGCGCTTCAGGATCGTGCCGAACAGGCGGAAAGCATCGGGATAGACATGCTTGACGGCAACGATCCGGTCGCCCGGCTCGACGAAGGAGAGCACCGCCGAGGAAATCGCTGCCATGCCGCTTGCAAAGCCGAGCGCATCTTCAGCGCCCTCGAGCTTTGCCAGCATTTCCTCGAACATGCGGACGGTCGGGTTGAGGCCGCGCGTATAGATCGGCCGGACCTTCTCACCGCGATAGGAGGAGATCATGTCGTCATAGTCCGAGAAGGTAAAAAGCGACGTCTGAAAGATCGGTGGCACGACGGCTTCGGCGAAGTTTCCTTCGTCGTGTGCTGTGATGAGCGAGGCAAGATCGAACGCGTCTGCGCCGTTGTTCATTTCGACATTTCCTTGATATCTTCCTCGACGACCCCGAGGATCTTCAGTGTCTCTTCACGCGCGGCCTCGGCGTCCCGGGCAGCGATCGCGTTGAAGAGCGTGCGGTGAAAGGGAAACGAGCGGCGGGCGAAGTCCTCGCGCTCGAAGGGATGCTCCCAGAACTGCCAGAATGTCTCGCGCATCTGCTCGAGAAGCTGGCGGAAAAGTGGATTGTGGGTGGCATCGTAGATCGCCAGATGGAAGGCAAGGTCTTCAGGCCCCGACGTGCCCTTCTCTATGTGGACGCGTTCCATCTCATTGAGGTTCTGCTCGATCAGGATGAGATCCTTGTCGGTCCGCTTGCGCGCGGCGACCATGCAGGCCTCGCACTCGATCCCGCGACGCACCTCGAGCGTTTGCAGAAGAGCGTTGCGCAGAGGGCCGGTATCAAGCGACAGCGGCATGTGTATTGTCGCCTTCGAAACCGGTTTCAGCAAGTAAGTGCCGCTCCCCTTGCGGGTTTCGATGACGCCGAGCGCCTGGAAATGACGGATCGCTTCGCGGATCGTCGAGCGGCCCACCATCAGCGCCGCCATCAGCTCGCGCTCCGCCGGTAGGCGATCGCCTGCCCGCAATTGCGCGCTCTGAACATACTCGGCCAGTGCGTCGGTCACCTGACGTGCTCGATCCATTGCCGGAAGCGGCCGGATAACCGGCCTGTCGCTGCGTGGTGCCTTCATGGTTCCCCAGAATTCTTATAGGCAGTCGACCTGAAAATTGGTCTGACGTCTTAGCATTTCCTAAAGCTGCGGAAACGTCAAGGGCAAGTCGGTAGTGTCGAGCGCGTCCAGTTTGTCGGAAATTCTCAATGGAAACTATGCGCCTAACCGGCTCAGTTCTGCGCGGAAACCAACATGGGGGTTTTAGAGGTTTGCGGCCGGCTCATAGACCTTGTTGGCGGGAAAAGATGGAATGCGGTTTCCACCGGGATCGTGGCCGGATCGATGATCCCCCTCGGCCTTTTCGTGCTTTTCGCATTCGGCCCTAGCCCGGCGACATTAGTCGCTTGTCTACTTCTTTTCGGAGTCGGGAGCGGGGCATTCACTGTGGCGCGCGCAACCATGCCTCTGGTGTTCTTCAAGAAGGCCGAATATGCGGCTGCAGTGTCCGTCATAGCTCTGCCTTTGAACCTGACCAGCGCGCTAGCTGCACCAGCACTTTCGGGCCTTCTGACGGTATCCGGCGAACTAATATTTTCTAAGCCGACAGAAGAGCGGATGGAGAGGGATGATCGAGCGTATCCTCAAGATTGACGGTCTGACGGCTCTATTCCGACGGCGCGCTGCTAATTGAGCATTGCATCGCGCCCTCTCCGATTTGAGAATTGCTGCACGAGCACGATGCCCTGCTCGAGAAGAATCTCCGCTGCCTTTATATCCTCAGGTCGAATATCGCCGGAAAGTCCTCGAATAGTAGCCGCAACGAATAGCGAGTTGGCGACGAAGCGGAGATCGCCCACATCCTCAGCCGCGTCTGCCGTAGCCTCGAGCGCCTCGGCTACGGTATCGAGCAGGCTTGATCTTTCAACCGCGGTCATATCGGCCAGAGTTTTCGAAATATCGTTCATGAATGTCTCCTCGCGCGTGCCGAAGACCGGTCCCGGCGCTGGTTTGCGATAAACTCGCGGGGGGTACCTGGCAGATGGAGAAGGTTTTCGAGCGACAAAGTAGTGGCAGCCGCGTGCCTATTGCATGGACAATTTGAGACGAAGCTAAATCTGACTATGCTTCCCTAATAAGTTAGGGTGAACGAACCACGTAGCAAGGGGCGCACGGGGCTCAGTTGCTCCACACGTCGGCAAGCGACGGATCGCCGGCTGGCCAAACCGCACTGGTCGCCAACAACGCGCGGGGCAAGCTGAAGGATGGGCACCCCCACAATCGTTGGCGAGATCAAGTCCGCCGATGAGGGTGCGAAAGTGCGTTTGAAGGATTACAGCACTTCGAGGTTTATAGCTTTGGGGCCTTTGCCCCTTTTATCTGGCTCGGTATCAAATGAGACCTTCTGACCTTCGTGAAGGGATTGAATACCAGAAGCCTGAAGGGCCGAGATGTGCACAAACACGTCATTGCCACCGCCCTCGGGGCTTATGAAGCCAAACCCTTTGTCGGAATTGAAGAATTTAACTGTACCCGTTGGCATAGCTTACCTCTTGAACTACGAGACGGCTCCAAGATGTAGCCGACGGGCGTCCTTCGCAAGGGAAAATACGGTAGCGCAGCGTTGCCGCTCAAAGTCCAGTCAGCAAACTGGAATTGGATGGAGCTCTTGCTGTGTCGTCCAACTTGTCACAGTTACTTGAGACTCAGTCGATGACGAGCAGGACAAGATCGTGGAATTTTCGCCGGGAAACAGGCTTCCGGCTTTGAAAACCGGGCTCTCGTTACAGGTGCCGAGACTCTTGTTTTTGGCGCAAATGCATGAAACAGCCTACAAAGAATCAATGGGTTAGCCAGACAAACAGGACATTGTCATCTAGCCGGAGCATGTAGAGCGTGTCTCTCAGTCTATCTAAGCAGGGGGCTGTTGCCTCACGCTGAAGATAACGAGCGGCCCCGTTGATTTGTCTTATGGCGTATGTGTGGCGCGCAGTTTACGCTCCAGAGTGCGGCAATAAGTGGCTTCGACTCTCGAAGAAGAACGGTCAGTTGTATTATCAAATATCAGAGAAGCAACCTGCAATCGACCGTCCAAAGTTACAGGCTTGAGCGACCGTCAAAGGAGACCCTTACCCTTGAGATCGGCAGCGAAGCTGGCGAGCGGCATAACAAGCGTGAGCGGCTGGTCCTTCAGCGGCTCGGCCCCATAGCTGCCATACCATTGGGCAGCGCGCTCGCCCTTTGCGTCGATAATCAGTAGCACGCCGCCGGCTTCGGACGCGATCCGCAGGCAGCGAAGCGCCGCCGCCGCGAGAAGCTGGCCACCCAATCCATGGCCTGCTACGGAGACATCCGTTGCAATCCGAGCCAGCTTGAACCCAGAAACTTCATGCTGGGCCAGCCCCTTCGTCATCGACGCCGGCACGCCTGTGTGTGCCACGGAGGAGGGGGCGATCGTGTAGAATCCCAACACACGATTGGGCTCAGAAGTGTCGATCGCGCAGAATGTCTTTGAGGCGTTCTGTTCGTGGCTTTGACGCGCATAGCGTCGGAAAAAGTCGTTCATCGTTGGATCGCCGCAATCGAAGGACTGACGATCATGCGATTTCGCGATGGCTTCCTCTCTCCAGGCGGGCAGCGTCATAGAGTGTCAGGCAACCCTGCTATTGCCGCCCGCAGCTTCGCATTGGGCTTGGGCGGATTTTCCAGCAGCTCGAGCACGCGCGCATGATCGCGCGCGGTCAGGCGAACGACCTCGGCCGCCTCGATCACGGCTTCGGCTTCACGTAAGGCGGTCTGGATCACGAAGTTGGTCAGGTCGGTGTTGCGCAGCGCAGCGGCGCGCACGAGCTTGGCCTTCGTTTCTGGCGAAACCCGCAAATTCATGCGCTTGTTGTCATCTACGGCAGCCTGGGGCATCTCCGTCTTTCTCCTAAATCGTACATGTTCAAGATGTACGCGATTGGACCCGATTTTTCAAGATGGTGTGTCTTGATGGTGTACGCTGCCCACCCAACCCCCCGGGGGCGCTGCCGGGCTTCCCGCAGAAGGGTTAGGCCAAGATCGTCGCTCGGCCACAGGCCATGGAGACTTGCATATATCGCCGATGCAGGTGGATTGCCCTCGAGCAAGGTGTCAGACGGAACATCGAAAGCATCAGAGAGGTCAACGAGCAAATAGTGCCGCCCGCGCTACCAAACCGGGAACGGATCTTCGAGTGCGGACCAGTCCCGCGGATCCGCACTGGCCAGACACTCGTCCAAAGCGCCGCGAACGCCGGTCTCATCCATACCCACACCAATGAACACCAGCTCCTGCCGACGATCACCCCAGGCGCTGTCCCAGTGGCTCTCCAGACGCTCGCGAAACTGCGGATGGACAGGCCAATCTTGCCGGGGCACCGCCGCCCACCAGAGCCCCATGGGTTCGCAGCGCCGTTGCACTCCGGCAGCGGACAACAGGCCCACATGGCGAGGGCGCGTGGCATGCCAGAAATGGCCCTTTGCGCGAATGACGCCCGCCCCGGGGCTCATCCAGGAATGCGCGAAATCGCATGGGATCGAAGGCACGCCTTGTTCTGTATACAAAGCTCGACACCCCATATTCCTCCGTCTCTGGAACATGGGTGCCTGAGCTGTACAGCTCCTTGTGCCACAACGGGTGGGCGGCTGCCTTTGCCTCATCGAAGCGGCCGGTGTTGAGAACGGTCGCGAGAGGAATCCTGCCGAAATCCGTCTCCACCTGGAGCGCATCCGGATTGAGTGCGGCAACCACCCTGCGGACCTCGGTGCGAACGTCCTCGGTCGTGTCCGAGACCTTGTTGATCACCACGACGTCGGCAAATTCGATCTGATCGACCAAAAGGTCAATAAAGGTTCGCCGGTCCTGGCTGTCACGCTCCAGGCCACGATCACGGAGCAGGTCTGCGCTGCTGTAGTCGGCAAGAAGGCTTGCCGCGTCGACGACGGTAATCATCGTGTCAAGTTTCGCAAAATCGGATAGGGAGATCCCGTTTTCGTCGCGGAACGAAAAGGTTGCAGCGATGGGGCGTGGCTCGGCAATCCCAGTTCCCTCGATCAACAGATAGTCGTATCGGCCTTCCTCGGCCAGTCGCCGCACTTCCGTCAACAGGTCGTCGCGCAGGGTGCAGCATATGCAACCATTGCTCAGCTCAACCAAGGTCTCCGTCGTATGCGACAGGTTGGAGCCGCCACCCCGAATGAGGCTGGCGTCTATGTTCACTTCGCTCATGTCGTTGACAATGACGGCGACGCGCAAGCCCTCGCGGTTGGCCAGCACATGGTTGAGGAGTGCCGTCTTGCCAGCCCCGAGAAAACCGGCGAGCACTGTCACCGGCAGCCTCTTTGTTCCTTCCATCGGTATCCTTTCGATGTCGGCATTTGCGACGACTATTTGCCGCGGCAAGACCCTGCGTTGCATTCATTGCATCGGAAGTCGACCTCTCACTTCGGCCCACTCATCAGGCTGCGAGTTGCGGCCGGAAGACCACGTCGGCCCAGTAGTTCGCCGAATCAAAGGTACTGGTCGGGAAGAGACCCGCGGTCGCGGACCCTCCATAGCTATAGACACCGTTCCCACCCGCGGCGGCACTTGAGAGGGCCGTCAGAGGACCGTTGGTGACGCCGCTGGTGAAAAAGCCGTCGCTCGCCACATAGGCACCGGTCGTGTGGTAGGACGCCACATAGGTAGTGTTGGCGGTGATGGTAACCGGGGTTGCAAAGTTCACCGTCTGCCAGCCGCTGCCGGTGGTGCCGGAATAGGTGGCGGTGGCGAGCTTGGTGCCTGCCGTGGTCCACAGGTCGACGACGTTCTGGCCGTTGTCGTTGGCGCTGCGGTAAAACTTGATACCGGTGATATCGCCGGCAACGTTTGCCTGGAACTTGACGCCAAGCTCGAGTTGCTGGCCATCGTTGAGGTTCGTCTGGGCCGGTGTGCTGGTGGCACTGAATAGGCTGTAGGTCGTTGGCGCTGCCGCCGTATTGATGCTGAAGGTCTCGCTGGTGGCGAGGCCGGCAATGTCGGTTGCTGTCACCTTGATGTCTGACGTGCCTGATGTCGTCGGCGTACCGCTGAAGGTGCGCGTCGAGGCATTGAAGCTCAGCCAGGTGGGAAGAGCCGTGCCGTCGGCAGAGGTTGCCGTGTAGGTGAGCGTGTCGCCGCTGTCGACATCGGTGAAGGTGCCGGCCGGCAGCACGAAGGAGAAGGCGGTACCGGCCGTGGCATTCTGGGTGGCGGTCTGGGCCGCCAGAACAGGCGCGTCGTCGGCGCCGTGGATGGTGATCGTCAGCGAGGCCGTGGCGGTGGCGCCGGCGGCGTCACGCATGGTGTAGCTGAAGACCTCGTTCAGCGTGTTGGTCGATTGCCGCAGCGCCTGCACCGTGGAGTTGGTCTCGTTGATCGTATAGCTATAGGCGCCTGTCGCATCGATCAGCAGGCTGCCATAGGTGCCGGCAAATGCGGTGCCGAGCGTGCCTGTTGTCGCGCCGAAGCTGACCGCCGTGACGGTCTTGGTGTCGTTTTGATCCGGATCGGTGTCGTTGGACAGCACGTTGCCACTGGCGACAGAACCGCCCGAACCATTGGCAACGCCGCCCTTCTCGGTCGCATCGCCAGCGTCGGCAACCGCCGTCGGCGTCGTGTTGCCCGCTATCGTCGTGGTAATATTGAAGGTCTCGCTGGTGGCAAGGCCGGCAATGTCGGTTGCCGTCACCTTGATGCCTGAGGTGCCTGTTGCCGTCGGCGTACCGCTGAAGGTCTGCGTCGCGGCATTGAAGCTCAGCCAGGTGGGAAGAACTGAGCCGTCGGCAGATGTTGCCGTGTAGGTGAGCGTTTCGCCGCTGTCGACATCGGTGAAAGTGCCGGCCGCTAACGCGAACGAGAAGGCGGTATTGACGGTGGCATTCTGGGTGGCGGTCTGGACCGCCAGAACAGGCGCATCGTCGGCGCCGTGGATGGTGATCGTCAGCGCGGCCGTGGCGGTGGCGCCGGCGGCATCACGCATGGTGTAGTTGAAGATCTCGCTCAGCGTGTTGGTCGACAGCCGCAGCGCCTGCACCGCGGAGTTGATCTCGTTGATCGTATAGGTATAGGCGCCCGAGGCCGCGAGGACGAGACTGCCATAGGCACCGTTGAGTGCGGTGCCGAGCGTGCCTGTTGTCGCGCCGAAGCTGACTGCCGTGACGGTCTTGGTGTCGCCGGCGTCCGGATCGGTGTCGTTAGCAAGCACGTTGCCACTGGCGACAGAACCACCCGAGCCATTGGCAACACCGCCCTTCTCGGTCGCATCGCCGGCATCGGCAACCGCCGTCGGTGGCGTGTTGTTTGCCGTTGTCGGATTGAATAGAACATCGACCCAGTAGTTCTCACTGTTGAAGGTGCTGCTCGGAAAAACACTGGCCGAATTATAGGTGTAGACGCCGGCATTCGTCGGCGCCGTGAGTGATCCATTTGTCACGGAAGACGCGAAGTAGTTTCCCGTTGCCGTGTAATGTCCGTAGTTGGTGTGATAGGAGACCACATAGGTCGTGCCAGCGGTGATCGCGACCGGGTTGGAAAAGCTGGCGGCCTGCCAACCGACCCCTGACTCGTTGGTGAAGGTGACCGTTGCCAGCCTGGTACCTGTGCTCGACCACAGCGACCCCGTGTGTGGTCCGATGTTCAAATCGCTCTTGTAGTACCGCACGCCCGTGACCGTGCCTGCCACTGAGGATTGGAACTTCATTCCAACTTCAATAGCGTTGCCATCGCTGTCAGGCACGGTGGGCGGTATCGCTGAAGCGGAAAAGAAGTTGTTGCCGGTTACCGTCACGGTTCGGCCGGTACCGGGGGTTTCGAGATTGAGGCTGTCGTCCACCGCCCGGGTCTTGATGGTGAACGTACCGGCTGTCTGCGCCACCCAGCTATAGGTCCAGGACTCGTCTCCAACCGCCCGGTGCCACGTCGTACCACCATCGGTGGAGACCTCGACCGACGCGATAACACCGCCGACGTCGGATGCGGTTCCGCTAATGGTGATGGCATTGCCTACCTTAAGCGCGGTCCCGTCGTTCGGCGCAGTGATTAATGACACAGGCTTTGTAGTATCCGTTGACTGTGTTTCGGCTACCAGTCCCGCCTCCAGCGTACCCGGCTGGATGCCCATGTCGGCCAGCAAATTGACCATCGCCTGTTTTACACGCGGGTCGACCGGAGTGGCTTCTAGGTCATGGTTCGCATCAAGCCCCCATGCCCAGTAAACCGTGCCGGCACCG
>Ga0102591_1001752_pt1 | contig 27469 bp, 18 predicted proteins | sample AraplaCol_mCL_r2_2_FD_76860 | JGI IMG/M metagenome (GOLD analysis project Ga0102591, IMG submission 76860) | Arabidopsis root microbial communities from North Carolina, USA - plate scrape MF_Col_mCL_r2 (SPADES assembly) (version 2) | ecosystem: Host-associated > Plants > Roots > Endosphere...
GTTCAGGGTCAGTTCCTTGGCGAACGCCATGTCGGCCAGGATCGGCACGTTCAGTTCGAGGTAGACCTCGTTCAGATCGTACTCACCCTGGGTCGGCTTCTGGCCCAGGCCGGTGGACATGCCCGACTGTGCGAAGGCGTCCGGCACGTAGCTGCCTTCTTCCTTGCGGTGCTCCACGCCCACGGCGAAGCCGAGGTCACCGGCCGGCAGGGTCACGATGGAACCCGACAGGTTGGCGGTGAAGCTGGTGGTCTTGGTCACGCCACGGGTGGTGTAGGTCGGGAACAGGAAGTCCTGCAGCTCCGGATCCGCCAGCGAACCCTGGCCTGCAACGCCGTACGGCAGCAGCGGGTTCCACGGACGGCAGTCGCCCAGTGCGATCGGGTTGGCAGCGGTACCGCACTGTGCCACGCCCTGCGCGTTGATGAAGGACGCACCCAGGGCCTGCTCGGAAGCGATCAGGCTCATGTCGCCGCGCTGGGTCTTGATCGACTCATTGCGGTTCCACAGCGCGCCGACGTCCCAATCGAAGGACTTGCCGGCCAGCTCGAAGTAGCCGCTGATGGTCGGCGCGAAGCGCAGGGTCTTCAGCTGGCTGTCGGTGGTACGCGGCACTTCCCACAGGCGGCGACGGAAGTCGACGTTCTGGCCAACCGGGTTGAAGGCGCTTTCAGCGGTCAGCGGGGTGCCGAACGAGGACGACTGGTACGGGTAGCCGGCGATCTGCTGGAACGTGTTGCGCTCGTTGTAGAGCACATCGGTGTTCAGGCTGATGGTGTCGGTGAAGTCGTAGGTGCCGTTGATGTACAGCGACTTGCGCTCGATACCGGTCAGCAGGCTCATCTGCTCGTTGGAGTTGGCGTACTCCTCGGCGGTCAGCGTGTGGTAGTCGTTCGGGTTGTTCGGGTTGCCACCCTGGTTCAGGGTCTGCCACACGGCGGTCTTGGAATCGGCGCAGTTGACCTGCAGCGGGTTGCACCAGCTGCCGTACTGGCTGATCGGGCTGCCATCGGCGGCCACCGAGTTCGGACCACGGCCGCCATCACGGCTGTACCAACGGTCCTTGGCCCACACCGGATCCTGCTTGGAGTATTCGGCCGACAGGGTCAGGCTGCCGCGTTCGCCGGTAGCACCCAGGGTCATCGAGTACTGCTGGTTCTCGCCGTCGCCCTGGTCGTACTGACCGAAGTAGACGTTGACTTCACCGCCGTCAAAGTTCTTGCGGGTGATCACGTTGACCACGCCGGCGATGGCGTCGGAACCGTAGATCGAGGAGGCGCCGTCCTTCAGGACTTCAATGCGCTCAACGGCCGACATCGGGATCTGGCTCAGATCCTGGTAGCCGCCGGTGGTGGCGCCGAGGCGCTTGCCGTTCATCAGCACCAGGGTGCGCTGGGCGCCCAGGTTGCGGATGTCGACGTAGTAACCGCCCACGTTCTCGCCCGAAGACAGGGAGTCCGAACGCGAGATGGCCGGCGAGCCGGCCGAGGTCAGGTTGTTCAGCACGTCTGCGACGTTCGAGAAACCCTGCTTTTCCAGGGTTTCACGGGTCATCGTCAGGATCGGCTGCTGGGTCTCCATGTTGGCGCCGCGAATACGCGAGCCGGTGACCGAGATGCGATCCAGGTCAGTGGTGCCGGAGGCTGCTTCCTGTGCCGAAGCGAAGCTCGGCACGAGCGCCAGCGCAATGCCGGCCGGCAGAAGACCCAGCCGCACTGCGGGAGTACGAAAATTCATCAATCTCTCCAAGGTACGTTAGTAGCGTGTTAAACCGCCTCGGAAAGTTACGATTGCGTTACCGTTAATTATTTGCGCGATGCCACCGGACTCTTTGCCGACTTTGGCGAAAGCGATCCACCGGTCTGCCGGAAGCCCGATGCCGACTGGCCATAACGGGCGCGGAACGCACGCGCGAAGCTGCAGCAGTTGTCGAAGCCGCTGGCGGCGGCCACTTCGCCGATCATCATGTCGGTGTCGCGCAGCAGGTCTGCGGCGCGCTCCAGGCGCAGGCGCGCCGACAGCGACTGCGGGCTCTCTTCGTAAAGGCTCTGGAACGTCTTGGACAGGTACCAGCTGGAGAAGTTGGTCAACTCGGCCAGTTCGCCGATGCGCACCACCCGGTGGCTGTTGCCTTCCAGGTACAGGCGCGCACGCTGCATGCGGCCGAACACCTGGCGCTTGCGGATGCGCGAGCGGCCCGGGCAGCGCTGCACGCCGGTGGCCATGCCACGCTGCATCGAGGCCAGGTGCAGCAGCACCGGGCGCAGGGCCTGCGCGGGCTGGCCACTGGCCAGCGCATCGCGCCACAGGCGCAGCGCCACCCGCACTTCACTGCGGCTCATGCTGCCGCGGCCGGCGTACAAGCTGCAGTCGGCCAGCTCGCCCAGCGCGCGCAGGGCTTCCGGGGCCAGGCTCAGGCCGATGCACAGGCCATCGCGGCCGGCCTGGATCATCGGCTTGGATTCCTTCTCGAACGCAATCCACTCGCGCTGGCGCAGGCGGAAGCGGCCTTCCTTGGATTCGACCCACGCGCTGCCGCGCAGCTGCATCCACACGGTGAAGGTGGTGCCAGCCGTCTGCAGGCTGCCCAGCCGGGCCACGCCCAGGCAGGTGGGCAGCGGACCGTCGTCGACGATCTTGTCCAGGGAGAGCGATTGGCCGCGATCGGCGAGGGAAAGCTGACGCATGACGTACACCGGGGTTTGCCGTTACGGGGCAACCGTTTTGCCAAGTCAGGCGGTCTGCGTCAGGACGTTTCGACGAGATTGATGCGAATTCGTCACGACGCCCTTACGAAAGAAGTACGACGACTACTTTCCTTTCCAGAACAACAGGTTGGGCACCGACGAGAACACCGGGCGGGGCGGTTCGGGCAGCGTCATCACCCCGATGTCGGCGCCGTCGGCGACCGCCAGGGCCAGGTACAGGGCGCTGCCATCGGGCTGCGCGCTGAAGCCGTTGCCGGCGCTGAGCCGATCGGCGTCCAGGCAGTACTCCGCCCCCTGCGACGGGCTGTTGATCCGTGCGAACACGGTGGAGCAGTCGGCCCGGCTGGACAGGTAATCCAGGCTGCCATCGCGGGCCACCGCCCAGGTGCGGTAGCGCCAACGCGAGGGCCGGTCCTCGCTGACCTGCTGGATGCTGGCCGGATCCAGGCGCAGATCGGCCGACCACAGCCCGCCGGCCGCCAACCGGGTGAACAGCACGCGCTGGTGGGCCGCATCCAGCCGCGCCTGGGACACCCCATCGACGTGGCCCAGCAGTTTCCACGGCGTGGTGCGCCGATCGAACAGCGACAGGCGCATGCGCTCGTCGTGATCGCGTTCCACGACCAGCACGTGGTCGTTGTCACCGGCGTACAGGGCCTGCAGGGGCTGCGCCACCGGCACCGGCAGCGCCACGATCTGTTCGTCGCGCGGCGACACCTCGTAGATCACCGGCCGCGCCTGGGCATCACGGCCCGATACCAGCAGATGGGTGCTGTCGGGCGACCAGTCGGCGGATTGCCGGGTTTCAGGACGCAGGCCTTCCACCGGCCGCAGCGAGTCGGGGCGCGACAGGTCCGCCCACCACAGGCCGTAATTGCCGGAACGATCGGAGGTGAACACTAGTTGCCGGCCATCGGGCGCCAGCATCGGCTGGCCATCGCGGCCATTGGAGGGGAACAGGCGTTCGGGCGTGCCGGGACGGCCGTCCTTCACCGGCACGCGGAACAGGCCGAACTGCGCCTTGCGGTGCACGAAGGCCAGCATGTTATTGCTGCGCGACAACGCCGGCGACTGCGCGTCGTCCAGGCCCACATCGCGCAGCGTGCGCGTTTCAGTATCCAGTTCGTACAGGCGTGCTTCGCTGTCCACGCGGCGCCCGAACACGATGTGCCGGCTGTCGCCCCGCCAGGCCCAGCCACGGATTTCGGCCGAATCGTTGGTCAGCTGTTCGGGCACGCCGCCGCTGGCCGGGAGGCGCCAGAGGTCGCCGATCTGCGGGTTGCGCACGAACACGATCCAGCGGCCGTCCGGCGAGAAACGCGGGGCGTAGTCGAAGCTGTCGTCGGCAACCTGGTAGTCCACCGGGGTCCATGCACCGCTGGCGATGTCCAGCACGCGGATGCCGCGATAGGCATGGCGGCCGGACAGCGAGCCGAACACCAGGCCACGCCCGTTGGGCGTCCAGTCGAAGCTGAGCAGCTCGGTGCCGTCGCAGCGCGTGACATGGCGGATCGCACCCCCGGTCGCACTGGCGATCAGCACCTCGCAGCTGCCCTCCGGCCCGAACCGCGCAAATGCGATATCGCGGCCGTTCGGCGACCAGTTCGGGAAACGGTCGGAATGGCCCGCAGGCGTATCGGTCAGCAGCCGCGCGGGCGCGTTGCCGGAGGTCTGCACCTTGATCGCACTGCCGTCGCCAGTCGCATCGTCGGCCTCGTAAGCCACCTGCGATCCATCCGGCGATACGGTCGGGTAGGTCTCGAAGCCGGCCGTGGCGGTAATCAAACGATACGGGCGCTGCGGGCTGCCGACCACGCGGCTGCCGTCTTCCAGCACGCCACTGCCTTCAGGCCCGCGCGGCGGTCGCTGCAGCAGCAGTGCGGCCATCACCAGCAGGGCGATGAACATGCCCAAGCCGATGGCCAGGAACACATAGCGCCGGTTGCGCCTCCAGCGGCTGCGTGGGCGCGGCGCAGGGGTTGCCGCGGCGAACACGGCGGCCAGCGCATCGCGTTCGTCTTCGTTGGGCGCGGCATCGACGCCCGGGTCGGGCTCCACCAGCACCGACACCGGCTGCAGCAGGCGGTAGCCGGTCTTGGCGATGGTTTCGATATAGGCTGTGCCGCCGTCGTCGTCGCGCGAGAACGCCTTGCGCAGCTGGGTGATGGCCTGGGTCAGCACATCGTTGGTGGGCAGCGTGTCCGGCCAGACCTCGGCGAACAGCTCCTCGCGGGTCACCACCGCACCAGGCACGCGCATGAGTACCTTGAGCACACCCAGCGCCTTGGGCGTGAGCCGGCGCGGACGACGCGCGCCCTCCACCACCACCTCACGCGACGACAGCGTGATGGTGCAATCGCCGATCCTCAGGCGGTCGGCAGCGGGTGTCTCACTATCCAGGCTGATCATTCCGGCGCTACGTAATACAACTGAACAACAGGAACGCAGCATTCATCGAATCAACCACAGATCGAACGAACCGCCAGATTCCGCACACGCCATCAGTGCAAAGGGCAAAGTCACTGAAGCGCGCGAATACTAGCCTATGCCGGTTAACTGCGCCTGTGCGCGCAGAGGACATCAGGCCTCTCTCGCCGACGAATCCACATAAACTGCTTCAACATTCGCGCCACTTGGCGCGAATTTTTTATCTGCGATTCAGCAAATTTTTAACGTTGATTCAGTAACTTTTTATCGACGATTCAGTTTCGGGCGTTGCGGATCATGGTCAATCCGACCAGTCGCGACACCACCAACGCTACGTACATCACGCCTGCGAACTGTTCCAGCATCACCAGTGCGCGTGCTTGTGGATGCACCGGCACCACGTCGCTCAGGCCCACCCCGGACAACAAACTGAAGCTGAGATAAAGCAGCTCCATCCAGGTGCGCAGTTCGCTCTCGCTGGTGGCCACGAAGCTGCCCGGGAACCACTGCTGGCAGACGGCGAACGCGAAGGCGAACGCCCAGGCCAGCAGCGTGAAGGTCGCGCCCGCGGCGAACAGCTCGTCACGGGTCACCTTGTGGTCCTGCAGCATGTAGGCGATCAGGCTGCCGGCCGTATAGAAATACAGCAGGCATTCCAGCAGCTGCGCGGTGGTGACCAGCGCCGGCCGCCCCAGCAGTGCCCCGGACAGGGAGAACACCACGGAGGGAATGGCCAACAGCAACGCCACCCACATGCCCAGCGGGCTGCGCCGCACCACCCACAACGCCAGGCCAAGCACTGCGATGCCGAACGCGCCGAACAGCGCGCGGCCGGCCCCGGACTCGTCCATGGCCGGGTACAGCAATACGCCCAGCAGCTGCACCCCCAGCAACCAGGCCGAAGGGTGCCGACGGGCGATGGCCAGCCATCGGGTGGTGCGCGCTATGGCCATCGTGGTGTCCCTGCCCCTGTGTCGATGGTCGAAGCTTAACGGCTGTCGCGCCCAGGCGGCATGACGGCCGCCCCGGCCGCGTAGTCGCGCACGTCCTGGGTGATCTTCATCGAACAGAAGTGCGGGCCGCACATCGAGCAGAAATGGGCCTCCTTGTGGGCGTCCTTGGGCAACGTTTCGTCATGGAACCCGCGCGCCTTCTCCGGATCCAGGCCCAGGTGGAACTGGTCTTCCCAGCGGAACTCGAAGCGCGCCCTGCTCAGCGCGTTGTCGCGCACCTGCGCACCCGGGTGGCCCTTGGCCAGGTCGGCGGCGTGGGCCGCGATGCGGTAAGCCATGATGCCGTCGCGCACGTCCTGGCGGTTGGGCAGGCCCAGGTGCTCCTTGGGGGTGACGTAACAGAGCATGGCGGTGCCGTACCAGCCGATCATCGCCGCGCCGATTGCGCTGGTGATGTGGTCGTAGCCCGGCGCGATGTCGGTGGTGAGCGGCCCCAGCGTGTAGAACGGCGCCTCGCCGCACTCACGCAGCTGCTTGTCCATGTTCTGCTTGATCAGCTGCATCGGCACATGGCCTGGGCCTTCGATCATGGTCTGCACATCGTGCTTCCAGGCAATCTTCGTCAGCTCGCCCAACGCTTCCAGTTCGCCGAACTGTGCCGCATCGTTGGCATCGGCAATGCAGCCGGGGCGCAGGCCATCCCCCAGCGAGAAGGTCACGTCGTAGGCCTTCATGATCTCGCAGATGTCCTCGAAATGCGTGTACAGGAAGTTCTCGCGCTGATGGGCCAGGCACCACTTGGCCATGATCGAGCCGCCGCGCGAGACGATGCCGGTCACCCGGCGCGCGGTGAGCGGCACGTGGCGCAGCAGCACGCCGGCATGGATGGTGAAGTAATCCACGCCCTGCTCGGCCTGCTCGATGAGCGTATCGCGGAAGATCTCCCAGCTCAGGTCTTCGGCACGGCCATCGACCTTTTCCAGCGCCTGGTAGATCGGCACGGTGCCGATCGCCACCGGCGAGTTGCGCAGGATCCATTCGCGGGTTTCATGGATGTGCTTGCCGGTGGACAGGTCCATCACGGTGTCACCGCCCCAGCGGATCGCCCACACCAGTTTCTCCACTTCCTCGGCGATGCCCGACGACACCGCGCTGTTACCGATGTTGGCGTTGATCTTGGTCAGGAAGTTGCGGCCGATGATCATCGGCTCGCTCTCGGGGTGGTTGATGTTGTTGGGCAGCACCGCCCGCCCGCGCGCGATTTCCTCGCGCACGAACTCCGGCGTGATAGAGGCGGGGATGGAGGCACCAAACGACTGGCCGGGGTGTTGCATCAGCAGCGCCTCGTCACGGATGGCCTCGAGGCGCTGGTTCTCGCGGATCGCCACGAACTCCATTTCCGGGGTGATGATGCCGCGACGGGCATAGTGCATCTGGGTGACGTTGGCGCCGGCCACGGCACGTCGCGGTTGCAGCCGCGACGGGAAGCGCACCGCGTCCAGCCGCGCATCGGTTTCGCGCGAACGCCCGAACGCCGAGCTGGGCCGGTCCAGCAGTTCGGTGTCGCCACGCTCGGCGACCCAGCCGGCACGCAAGGCGGGCAAGCCGGTGGACAGGTCGATGCGGGCCTCGGGGTCGGTGTACGGGCCGGAGGTGTCGTACACCGTCAGCGGGGCGTTGCCGCCACTCAGCGCAATCTCGCGCATCGGCACCTGCAGGTCGCGGCGCGAGCCGGGCACGTGGATCTTGCGTGAGCCGGGAATGGGTCGGGTGACCGACTCGGACAGCTGCTGGGCCTGTTGCTGCAGAGCGGAAGGGTGTGCGTTCATCGGGCATCGTCCTGGGTTGTCGGTGCGAGGGTTCGCACAGCGAGGGACGAAGCGGCGGCGCACGGCCGGCGCACGGCGCGCGGATCCCAGGCGGGGGCTGGGCGGCGCGGTGCATCGGCTGTTGCGAAGCTTCCCTACGCCGGTATCAACCGGATCAGGTTCGAAGGGACTGTCTCAACCGAGGCCACATGGCCGCGGTACCCCCGCTTCGGGGCGGATTAGACCACACCTGCACCGGAAGTGTGAACAGCCATGTCATGCCGCCTTGGCTAGACTGCCGCGCATGGTATTTCGACTCTCCATCGCCCTGGTGGTACTGCTGGTGCTGGCCGCTGGGGTGGCACCCGACCCGTTCAACGAAATCGTGCGCGGCGGGCTGGTGCACATCGTCCGCAGTGCCGGCTGGCTGTACCTGCTGGTGGTGTTCATCACGCTCTCGTTCCTGCTCTATCTCGCTTTCGGGCGGCTGGGTTCGCTGCGGATCGGCGGTGAAGATGCCGAACCGGATTTCTCCAACGCCAGCTGGATGTCGATGCTGTTCGCCGCCGGCATGGGCATCGGCCTGGTGTTCTGGGGCGCGGCCGAACCGGTCTCACACTTCGTCACCCCACCCGAAGGCCTGCCCCCGCAGAGCATGGAAGCGGCACGCGCCTCGATGCGCTATGCGTTCTTCCACTGGGGCCTGCACCCGTGGGCGATCTACGCACTGATCGGGCTGGCGATGGCCTGGTTCCAGTTCAACCGCAACGGCCGCGGATTGATCAGCGACCTGCTGCAACCGCTGATCGGCGCGCACCACCGGGGGTGGATCGGCACCGTGGTGAATGTTGCCGCGGTGGTGGCCACCGCGATCGGCGTGGCCACCACGCTGGGCTTTGGCACCATCCAGATCGCCGCCGGGCTGGACCGCGTGTTCGGCCTGCACGCCGGCGCGCCGCTGCAGCTGACCATCATCGCCGTCGCCTTCGTGCTGTACATGGCCTCTACCGCCAGCGGCGTGCACCGTGGCATCAAGTGGCTCTCCAACTTCAACCTCGGCCTGGCCGCGTTACTGCTGGCGCTGGTCCTGGTGCTGGGCCCCACTGCCTTCATCTTCGATACCTTCACCACCACCATTGGCGCCTACCTCAACCAGCTGGTGACCATGAGCCTGCGCATGTCGCCATTCTCGGGCAGCACCTGGGTGGCCGACTGGACGATCTTCTACTGGGCGTGGTGGATTGCCTGGGCACCTTTCGTGGGCTCGTTCATCGCCCGCGTCTCGCGCGGGCGCAGCATCCGCGAGTTCGTGCTCGGCGTGGTGATCGCACCCAGCGTGCTCGGCTTCCTGTGGTTCTCGGTGTTCGGCGGCACCGCGCTGTGGTCGCAGATCTTCGGCCATGTGGACCTGGTGCAGGCACTGGGCACCGGCTACGAAACCGTGCTGTTCACCATGTTCGACAGCCTGCCGCTGCCCACCGTGCTCTCGGTGATCGCACTGGTGCTGCTGATGATCTTCTTCGTCACTTCGGCAGACTCGGCGGTGCTGGTACTGGCCAGCATGTCCACCGACGAAGCCGGCGACCCGCCATTGTCGCGGAAGATCACCTGGGGCGTGGCGATTGCCCTGATCGCCGCCGTGCTGTTGCTGGCCGGCGGCCTGGACGCGCTGCAGGGCATGATCACCATCGCCGCCCTGCCCTTCGCACTGCTGATGCTGGCCGTCATGTGGTCGCTGTACCGCGTCCTCGACATGGAATACGCCCTGCAGCGCCGCCGCGCATTACGCGCGCGGCGGATGATGGATGCCTGGATCGAGCGAGAGATCGCCGCGCAGGAAGAGACGCGTGATGAGGCGTCGCGGGGGGATACTTAGCGCGTAAGAGCAGCGTTTCAATTTTTACGTGCTGGGGAGGCCGACGGGCAGCCCCGACAGATGGTCGCGTGCGGATACGAAAATCAGACACGCATGGCGTGTCCCTACGCGGTGCCGCTGGTAGGTTCGGTTCCCGAACGAACGCACGGAACGCACCACCGTCCGGTAACGCATGGAAATGATCGGCACCGCCGTTGATCTTCCCGTGGCCACCAACCCACCGTCGAGGGTCGGCGGGGGCGGGGGTACGAGGGCTTTGCGAAACATGGATGTTTCGCAAGAGCCCCCATGGATGGGTTCACGGCGCCCCCCGTACCCCCGCACCCGCCGGCCCAGCTCAGACCAACCGATGGCCACCGGCTGTTCGCAAAGATGCATGAAGCAGCCACGCAGGGCGTGGCTCCACCGCACTGCTCAGTATCCGGCTGCCTGCCCATCCTTGCGACTTTCCGAAGCACCGTAATACACCCCGGTTTCCGGGTCGCGCATGATCGCCTGGTACCCACCGTACGGACCGTCAGCGAACGTCACGCGGTGCCCCTTGCGCATCAACGCGCGCACCGTTTCATACGGATAGCCGGTTTCCAGGTTCACCTCGCCACCGTCGCTCATCGCCGTGGCCTGCCCGGTCGGTTCGGTCGAGCCTTCATGCTGGATGCGCGGCGCATCACCGGCTTCCTGCAGGTTCATGCCGAAGTCCACCAGGTTCATCACGATCTGCGCGTGCCCCTGCGGCTGCATCGCACCGCCCATCACGCCAAAACTCATCCACGGCTTGCCGTCCTTGGTCACGAAGCCCGGAATGATGGTCTGGAACGGACGCTTGCCCGGCGCATAGCCATTGGGGTGGTCCTTGCGCAGCACGAACATCTCGCCGCGATCCTGCAGGATGAAACCCAGCCCCGGCGGCGCCATGCCGCTGCCCATCCCACGGTAGTTGGACTGGATCAGCGACACCATCATCCCGTCCGCATCGGCCACCGTCATGTAGATCGTGTCGCCCTCTTCCAGCTGCTTCGGCGTGCCCGGCTGCACCTCGCGCAGTGCCTTGTCCATTGAAATCAGCTTGCGCCGCTCGGCCGCGTATTCCTTCGACACCAGCTTGGCCACCGGCGCCGGCTGGAACGCCGGATCGGTGTAGAAGCGCGCACGGTCCGCGAAGGCCAGCTTCTTGGCTTCCACGAACAGGTGCACATGCTCCGGCGAGCCGAACGGAATCTTCGAGAAGTCGTACCCCTCCAGCACGTTCAGGATCTGCAGCGCCGCGATACCCTGGCTGTTCGGCGGCAGCTCCCACACGTCATACCCCCGGTAGTTGCTGCTCACCGGCTCCACCCACTCGCCGTGGTGGCTGGCCATGTCGTCGTAGCTCAGGTAACCGCCATTGGCCTTGAAGTAGGTGCCAATCGTGCGCGCGATGTCGCCCTTGTAGAACGCATCGCGGCCGCCCTGCGCGATCTGCTCCAGCGTGTTGGCCAGGTTCGGGTTCTTCCACAGCTCACCCTTGCGCGGCGCGTGCCCGTTGATCGTGAACTGCTCCTTGAAGCCTGGGTACTGCGACAGCTTGGGCACCGACCGGTCCCAGTAGTAGGCGATCACCTCCGCCACCGGGTGGCCCTCGCGCGCGTAGCGGATCGCCGGCGCCAGGTTGTCGGACATCGGCTTGCGGCCGAAGCGGTCATGCAGCGCGAACCAGCCATCCACCGCGCCCGGCACCGACACCGGCAGTGGGCCCGTGGCCGGGATGTCCTTCAGCCCCCGGCGCTGGAACTCGGCCAGGGTCAGCGACTTCGGCGAACGGCCCGAGCCGTTGTAGCCGTACAGCTTCTGCGTTTTCGGATCCCACACGATCGCGAACAGGTCCCCGCCCACCCCGTTTCCGGTGGGCTCCATCAGCCCCAGCGCGGCATTGGCGGCGATCGCCGCATCCACCGCCGAGCCACCGCCCTTCATCACATCCAGCGCGATCTGCGTGGCCAGCGGCTGCGAGGTGGCCGCCATCGCGTGCGGGGCGATCACTTCCGAGCGGGTGGCAAAGCCGTGCCCGGTGACCCGGTCGGCGGCAGAAGACAGCATCGGCAGGGCGCACAGCAGCGCGGCAGCCAGGGCGGCACGGACAAGGGGTCGGGTCACGGAGGGGTTTCCTGAAGGGGTGGAAAGCGTTCGATGGTGGCGGTAGAGGCGTGCCGCGCACATCCGACAATGGTCATGCACGGGGGCATCCACGACAGTCTGATCCGCGCAGAAACCGGGCTTCAAAACTTGAATTGACGTTCACCGGAACGCTTTCACGCGCAACCATCCTTATGCGGCGGGGCTTTGCGCTGGATACAGCGGAAACCGTTGGAAATTGTCCAAACACGGTTGACAGCGGCAAAACCGCTGTGGTTTTCTCGATCACATGTTGCAGCGCCACACGCCCATTCGCGAATCCATCGAGCACGCCGGTCCCGGCGCGGCCTCCATCCGTTCGCTTCTTGTCCTCGTACTTATTACCCAACCAACAGGTGCGGGACGGACCGGCGTGTAAGTAGAACTGCCAGGTATCCATCAAAACCCGCACCCACCCTGGTGCGGGTTTTTTCGTTTCAGAACCCTCCGATTTCTTCCTCCAAAGGACCTCCCCCATGAGCACCAACGACCTGCCCCAGATCAAGATCGCTGTTGTCGGCTACGGCAGCCAGGGCCGCGCCCACGCATTGAACCTGCGTGAATCCGGTTTCGACGTGGTCATCGGCCTGCGTCCGGGCGGCCCGACCGAGGTCAAGGCACAGGCCGACGGTTTCACCGTCAAGGCACCGGCCGAGGCGGTCAAGGATGCGGACCTGGTCGCCGTGCTGACCCCGGACATGGTGCAGAAGAAACTCTACGAAGACGTGCTGGCGCCGAACATGAAACAGGGCGCCGTGCTGCTGTTCGCCCACGGCCTGAACGTGCACTTCAACATGATCGCCCCGCGCGAAGACCTTGACGTGGTGCTGGTTGCGCCCAAGGGCCCGGGCGCGCTGGTCCGCCGCGAATACGAAATCGGCCGCGGCGTGCCGTGCATCTGGGCGGTCTACCAGGACCGCAGCGGCAAGGCCGCCGAGTACGCCCTGGCCTATGCCGCTGGCCTGGGCGGCGCACGCGCCAACCTGATCCAGACCACCTTCAAGGAAGAAACCGAAACCGACCTGTTCGGTGAACAGGCCGTGTTGTGTGGCGGCGCCTCGGCACTGGTCCAGGCCGGGTTCGAAACGCTGGTGGAAGCCGGCTACCAGCCGGAAATTGCCTACTACGAAGTCCTGCACGAACTGAAGCTGATCGTGGACCTGTTCTACGAAGGCGGCATCACCCGCATGCTGGAATTCATCTCGGAAACCGCGCAGTACGGCGATTACGTGAGCGGCCCGCGGGTGATCGACGCCGGCACCAAGGAGCGCATGAAGGCGGTGCTGGCCGACATCCAGGACGGCACCTTCACCAAGAACTGGGTGGCCGAATACGAAGCGGGCCTGCCGAACTACAACAAGTTCAAGCAGGCCGACCTGGAACACCCGATCGAGAAGGTAGGCAAGGAACTGCGCGCCAAGATGGTCTGGTTGCAAAGTCAAGCCGCGTAACCGCGCGGCTCCCCCACCGCTTTCGCAAAGGTCACCGCATGAACACCTCCGCACACAGCACCGCGCCCCGCAACGGCGCACGCTGGTTGACGCAGGCCCTGGAAGCCGAGGGCGTCGATACGCTGTTCGGCTATCCGGGCGGCACCATCATGCCCTTCTACGACGCCCTGGTGGATTCAGGGCTGAAGCACATCCTGGTGCGCCACGAACAGGGCGCGGCGCTGGCGGCCAACGGCTATGCCCGCGCCAGCGGCCGCGTTGGCGTCTGCGTGGCCACCTCCGGCCCGGGCGCTTCCAACCTGGTCACCGGCATCGCCGATGCGATGCTGGATTCGGTGCCGATGGTCTGCATCACCGGCCAGGTCGCCACCCCGCTGCTGGGCACCGACGCGTTCCAGGAACTGGACGTGTTCGGGCTGACCCTGCCGATCGTCAAGCACAGCTGGCTGGTGCGTTCGGTCGACGACCTGCCGCGGATCGTCCGTGAGGCGTTCCGGATTGCGCGCGAAGGCCGCCCCGGCCCGGTGCTGATCGACCTGCCCAAGGATGTGCAGATCGCCGACGCCAGCCACCTGCCGGCGCACGTGCCGGAAACGGTCAACCCGCCGGTGGCCCCGGCCGACGCCGCGCTGGCCGATGCCATCGCCGCGATCCAGGCCGCCGAAAAGCCGGTGATCTACGCCGGCGGCGGTGTCGCGCTGGGCGATGCGGTGGAGGACTTCCGTGCCTTCGTCGATGCCACCGCCATTCCCACCGTGCTGACCCTGCGCGGTCTGGGTGGGCTGCCGGCGCAGCACCCGCATTACCTGGGCATGCTGGGCATGCACGGCACCCGCGCGGCCAACATGGCCGTGCAGGAGAGCGACCTGCTGGTGGTGGTCGGCGCCCGCTTCGACGACCGCGCGACCGGCAAGTTGAACGAGTTCGCCCCGTTCGCCCGCGTCATCCATATCGATGCCGACGCGTATGAGATTTCCAAGCTGCGTACCGCCGATGTGGCGGTGCCGGGCAACGTCGGCACCGCGCTGCGCGCACTGACTGCGGCCCTGCCGCGCGCCGCCGCATCGCAGGAGTCGTGGCGCAAGCGCTGCGCCGGGCACCGCGAGCGCTTCGCCGCACGCTACGACGCACCGGGCGCGCACATCTATGCACCGGCGCTGCTGAAGCGCCTGAGCGAAGTGGCGCCGGCCGACGCGATCATTGCCTGCGATGTCGGCCAGCACCAGATGTGGGTGGCGCAGCATTGTCGGTTCAACCACCCGCGCAACCACCTGACCAGCGGTGCGCTGGGCACGATGGGCTTCGGCCTGCCGGCGGCGATGGGCGCGCAGTTCGCCTGTCCCGACCGCACCGTGGTGCTGGTCTCCGGCGACGGCAGCTTCATGATGAACGTGCAGGAGCTGGCCACCATCGCCCGTTGCCGCCTGCCGGTGAAGATCGTGCTGCTGGACAACAGCTCGCTGGGCATGGTCCGCCAGTGGCAGGAGCTGTTCTTCGCCGAGCGCTACAGCGAGATCGACCTGTCCGACAACCCGGACTTCGCCGCGCTGGCCAAGGTGTTCGGCATTCCGGCCACCCGCATCGAGAACCGCGACGACGTCGAAGGCGGCCTGGCCGCGCTGCTGGCCGAACCCGGCCCGGCGCTGCTGCATGTGGCCATCGATGCGCGCGCCAACGTATGGCCGCTGGTGCCGCCCAACAACGCCAACAGCACGATGCTGGAAAGCAACCCCGCCCATCAGCCCCAGGAGTTCCCCCATGCAATACCGGCTTGACCTGGTGCTGGTTCCCGCCGAAGGCGCGCTGCTGCGCGTTATCGGCATGGCCGAACGCCGTGGCTTTGCGCCGCGCGCGATCGTGGGTGCGCCCAATGCGGCCGACGATGGCCGCTGGCACCTGCAGCTGGTGGTGGACAGCACCCGCCCGCCGGAGACGCTGTGCCGCCAGATCGAAAAGATCTATGACTGTGTTTCGGTGCGGATCAGCGCGCTGGAGCCGGGTACTGGGGTAACCGTATGAACGCCCGCGCCGTGGTTCCGGTGCCGGTACGGAGGGGTCTTCTTCAAGGCCCGTCGCCCACGCACGACCGCGTCCGTCATCCCGCGTGCGATCTGCGGAGCCGCCATGCCGGCTAGCCGTGCCCCGCAGGAATCAGAAGTAGGCGACGTAAGCGTCGCCGACGTGCTGGCCGCGCAGGCGCGGCTGCGCCGGTTCCTGCCACCCACGCCGCTGCATTATGCGGAGCGGTTCGGCACCTGGCTGAAACTGGAAAACCTGCAGCGCACCGGCTCGTACAAGGTGCGTGGCGCATTGAACGCGCTGCTGGCCGGGCGCGAACGCGGTGATGACCGCCCGGTCATCTGCGCCTCGGCCGGCAACCATGCCCAGGGCGTGGCGTGGTCGGCCTACCGGCTGGATATCCCGGCCATCACGGTGATGCCGCACGGCGCCCCGGCGACCAAGATCGCGGGCGTTGCCCACTGGGGCGCCACCGTGCGCCAGCACGGCAGCAGTTACGACGAGGCGTACGCCTTCGCGCGCGCCCTGGCCGACCAGCACGGCTACCGCTTCCTGTCCGCCTTCGACGATCCCGACGTGATCGCGGGCCAGGGCACGCTGGGGATCGAACTGGCCGCGCATGCGCCGGACGTGGTGATCGTGCCGATCGGCGGTGGCGGGCTGGCCTCCGGCGTCGCGCTGGCGCTGAAATCGCAGGGCGTGCGCATCGTCGGCGCGCAGGTCGAGGGCGTGGATTCGATGGCCCGCGCGATCCGCGGCGACACGCGCGAGATCGCACCGGTGGCCACCCTGGCCGACGGCGTTAAAGTGAAGATCCCTGGCACCCTGACCCGCCGCCTGTGCAGTGCGCTGCTGGACGACGTAGTGATCGTGCGCGAAGCCGAACTGCGCGAAACCCTGGTCCGGCTGGCGCTGGAAGAACACATCATCGCCGAAGGCGCCGGCGCGCTGGCGCTGGCCGCCGGCCGCCGCGTGGCGGGCAAGCGCAAGTGCGCGGTGGTCTCCGGCGGCAACATCGACGCCATGGTGCTGGCCCAGCTGCTGTCCGACATCCGCCCGCGCCCGCCGCGCAAACCGCGCCGCCGCGCCAGCGAGCGGACACGGCCACCGCTACCGACCGTGCTCGCGCCACCCCCGAATTCCATCGTCCTTCCTTCCCCTGCCTTGCCATCCGACCTTGCCGTCGAGGAGACCTCCTGGTGAATACGCCCAACTCCCCCCGAATTCGAATTTTCGACACCACCCTGCGTGACGGCGAGCAATCGCCCGGCTGCAGCATGAGCCCGCAGCAGAAGCTGGTGATGGCACGCGCGCTCGACGAGCTGGGCGTGGACGTCATCGAAACCGGCTTCCCGGCCAGCTCGCAGTCCGACCGCGACGCGATGGCGATGATCGGCCGCGAAGTGCGCCGGCCGACCTTGGCGGTGCTGTCGCGCTGCCTGGCCGCCGACATCGAAACCTCGGCCAGGGCCCTGGACGCAGCCGCCAATGCGCGCCTTCACGTGTTCCTGTCCACCAGCCCGCTGCACCGCGAGCACAAGCTGCGCATGAGCCGCGAGCAGGTACTGGAATCGGTGCACAAGCACGTGAGCCTGGCGCGCAGCTACATCGACGATGTGGAATTCTCGGCCGAGGATGCCACCCGCACCGAAGAAGACTTCCTGATCGAAGTGGCCCGCGTGGCCGTCGCTGCCGGCGCCACCACCATCAACCTGCCCGACACAGTGGGCTTCACCACCCCGGAAGAGATCCGCGGCATGTTCCAGCGGGTCATCGCCGGGGTGCCCGACAGCGACCGCATCATCTTCAGCACGCACTGCCACAACGACCTGGGCCTGGCCGTGGCCAATTCGCTGGCGGCCATCGAAGGCGGCGCCCGCCAGGTGGAGTGCACCATCAACGGCATCGGCGAGCGCGCCGGCAACTGCTCGCTGGAAGAGCTGGCCATGGTGCTGAAGGTACGCAACGCCTTCTACGAGGAAGACACCCGCATCAACACCCCGCGCATCGTCTCCACCTCGCAGCTGCTGCAGCGCCTGGTCGGCATGCCGGTCCAGCGCAACAAGGCGATCGTGGGCGCCAATGCCTTCGCCCACGAATCGGGCATCCACCAGCACGGCATGCTGCGCCACCGGGGCACCTACGAAATCATGCGCCCGGAAGACGTGGGCTGGGAGAATTCGCAGATGGTGCTGGGCCGCCACAGTGGCCGGGCCGCGGTTGAAGCGCGCCTGCGTGCCCTGGGTTTCTGGCTGGAAGAAGAAGAGCTGAAGCTGGTGTTCGAGCAGTTCAAGACCCTGTGCGAGCAGCAGCGCGTGGTCACCGACGCCGACCTGCAGGTACTCATGCAGGGCAGCTCCACCCAGAACGGCTACCGGCTGGCCTCGATGACGATCAGCGACGTGGGCAGCCGTGCCAACGCGCTGGTCGAACTGTCCGACCCGGACGGCAACCGCGTGGCTGAAACCGCGCAGGGCGATGGCCCGGTGGACGCGCTGTTCGGCGCGCTGTCGGCCGCCACCGGCGTGCAGTTGATGCTGGACAGTTACCACGTGCACAGCGTGGGCATCGGCGCCGACGCGCGCGGCGAAGCCAACCTGAGCGTGCGCCACGACGGCGTGGAGTACGAAGGCACCGGCACCAGCCGCGACATCATCGAAGCCTCGGCGCTGGCCTGGCTGGACGTGGCCAACCGCCTGCTGCGCCAGCGCCAAGCCAGCGCCGAACAACCCGCGGCCACTGCCGCCGCCTGAGGAACCCACGCATGAGTGCCTTCGACAGCCCCTACACCGCCGATGCTTCCCAGCACTGGAACGCGCACGACTACGCCATCGACGCCGGCTTCGTGCCGCTGCTCGGCGGTGCGGTGGCGCGCCTGCTCGACCCGCAGCGCGGCGAGCGGATCCTTGACCTGGGCTGCGGCGATGGCGTGCTGAGCTTCGATCTGGCACTGAGCGGCGCGCACGTGACCGGCGTGGACAGTTCGCCGGAGCTGATCGGTGGCGCGCGTGCGCGTGGGATCGATGCACGGCTGATGGACGCGCATGCGATGACCTTCGAGCGCTGCTTCGATGCGGTGTTCAGCAACGCGGCGCTGCACTGGATGCGGGAACCGGACAGGGTGATCGACGGCGTGCGCCGTGCGCTGCGGCCCGGTGGCCGCTTCGTCGCCGAGTTGGGCGGCCAGGGCAACGTGGCCACCATCACCAGCGCACTGCAGGCCGCCCTGTGCAGCAACGGCCACGCCGTGCCGGCGTTCCCGTGGTACTTCCCTGACGAAGACGCCTACGCCGAGCGCCTGCGCGCGCACGGTTTCCAGGTGCGCCATATCGAATGCCTGGCACGCCCGACCGTGTTGCCCAACGGCATGCAGGGCTGGCTGCGCACCTTCGCCTCGCCCTTCCTGGTGGGGTTGGATGCCGCCCAGCGCCAGCGCGTGCTGGATGACACCGTGGCGCTGTTGGCGCCGACCCAGCGCAACGCGCACGGCCAATGGACCGCCGATTACGTGCGGCTGCGCTTCGAGGCGCGGCTGCGCACTTCCTGACCGACCCGAACCGCCCTATCGTCACATGAACCACAGCAAGGCCATTCCATGACCCCAGCTCCCCGCACCCTGTACGACAAACTGTGGGACGCCCACGTGGTCGTGCCCGAATCGGACAGCGCGCCCGCCGTGCTGTACATCGACCTGCACCTGATCCACGAAGTGACCTCGCCGCAGGCCTTCACCGAACTGCGCGAGCGCGGCCTGTCGCCGCGCCGCCCGGACCGGACCAAGGCCACCATGGATCACTCCACCCCGACCCTGCCGGCCGGTGCCGACGGCAAGCTGCCGTACGCCAGTGCCGCTTCGGAAGCCCAGGTGGCGATGCTGGCGCGCAACTGCGCCGAGCACGGCATCGAGCTGTTCGACCTGCAGTCGGCCAACCGCGGCATCGTGCACGTGATCGCACCCGAGCAGGGTTTCACCCAGCCGGGCATGACCATCGTGTGCGGTGACAGCCATACCTCCACCCACGGCGCGTTCGGTGCGCTGGCGTTCGGCATCGGCACCAGCGAAGTGGGCCACGTGCTGGCGACCCAGTGCCTGCTGCAGCGCAAGGCCAGGACCATGGCGATCACCGTCGATGGCGCACTGGCGCCGGGCGTGGGCGCCAAGGACGTGGTGCTGCACATCATCGGCGTGATCGGGGTCAACGGCGGCACCGGCCATGTGCTGGAGTTCCGGGGCAGCGCGATCACCGCGATGGACATGGAGCAGCGCATGACCCTGTGCAACATGTCCATTGAAGCCGGCGCGCGCGCCGGCATGGTCGCGCCAGACCAGGTCACCTTCGACTGGGTAGCCAATACGCCGCGCGGCCCCAAGGGCGCGGAGTTCGACATCGCCGTGGCGCAGTGGAAGCAGCTGCGCAGCGATGCTGGCGCGCGCTTCGACGTGGAAGTCCACATCGACGCGGCCGACATTCGCCCGACCCTGACCTGGGGAACGCATCCGGGCACGGCGATCGCCGTGGACGCCCCGATCCCGGCCGCCAACGACGCGGCCGACCAGAAGGGCCTGGATTACATGCACTTCCACGCCGGGCAGACCCTGGCCGGTACGCCGGTGGACGTGGTGTTCGTCGGCTCGTGCACCAACGGCCGGCTGAGCGACATGCGCGAAGTGGCGCAGGTGCTGCAGGGCCGGCGCGTTGCCAATGGCGTGCGCATGCTGGTGGTGCCGGGTTCGGAGATCGTCAAGCGCCAGGCCGAAGCCGAAGGCATCGATGCCATCGTGCGCGCCGCCGGTGCTGAATGGCGCGAGCCGGGTTGTTCGATGTGTATTGCCATGAACGGCGACCTGGTCGCTCCGGGGCAGCTGGCAGTGAGCACCAGCAACCGCAACTTCGAAGGCCGCCAGGGCCCGGGCTCGCGCACGCTGCTGGCCTCGCCGATGACGGCCGCTTGGGCAGCGGTGAACGGCCACGTGGCCGACCCGCGCGAACTGTACGCCAGCCAGGAGGTGGCCTGATGAGCGGCTTCCGCACCCTGACCTCGACCAGCGTGGTGCTGCGCGAGACCAACATCGACACCGACCAGATCATTCCGGCGCGGTTCCTGTCCACCACTGAACGCGCCGGGCTGGGCAAGCACGCATTCAACGACTGGCGCTGGCAGGCCGACGGCAGCCCGAACCCGGGTTTCGCCTTCAACCAGCCGCACAACGCCGGGCGCAGCATCCTGCTGGCCGGGCGCAACTTCGGCTGTGGCTCCTCGCGCGAGCACGCGCCGTGGGCACTGGCCGACCTGGGCCTGCGCGCGATCGTCAGCAGCGAAATCGCCGATATCTTCCGCGGCAATGCGCTGAAGAACGGCCTGCTGCCGATCGTGCTCGACGAAGCCGACGTGCAGACGCTGATGCAGCGCCCCGACGACGCGTTGACCGTGGACATCGCCTCGCGCGAGCTGCGCACGCCCGATGGACGGGTGTATTCCTTCCCGCTGGACGGCTTCTCCCAGACCTGTCTGCTGGAAGGCGTGGACCAGTTGGGGTATCTGTTGGGTCGTACCCCTGACATTGAACGTTACGAGAGTGAACATGCACGCTGAGATTGTCGTATTGCCCGGTGATGGCATCGGTCCGGAAGTCGCCGCGGCCGCGGTTGCGGTGCTGGGCGCGGTGGCCGAACGCTTTGCCCACACCTTCCATTTCAGCGAACACGATATCGGCGGCATCGCCATCGACCGCCACGGCGAGCCGCTGCCGGCGGACACGCTGGAGGCCTGCCGCCAGGCCGATGCGATCCTGCTGGGCGCGGTGGGCGGCCCGAAGTGGTCCGACCCGAACGCGAAAGTGCGCCCGGAACAGGGCCTGCTGGCCATCCGCAAGGCGCTGGGGCTGTATGCCAACCTGCGCCCGGTGCGGACCCACCCGGCCGCGCTGGGCGCCTCGCCGATCAAGGCCGAGCTGCTGGAGGGCGTGGACTTCGTGGTGGTGCGCGAACTCACCGGCGGCATCTACTTCGGCGAGAAGACGCGCACCGCCGACACCGCCAGTGACCTGTGCAGCTACAGCGTGGGCGAAATCGAGCGGGTGATGCGCAGCGCGTTCCGGTTGGCACGGCAGCGCCGTGGCAAGGTCACCTCGGTGGACAAGGCCAACGTGCTGGAAACTTCGCGCCTGTGGCGTGACGTGGCGGCGCGGATCGGCCGCGAGGAATTCCCGGAGATCGCGCTGGAGCACCAGCTGGTGGATTCGATGGCCATGCACCTGCTGGCCAAGCCGCGCGAGTACGACGTGATCGTGACCGAGAACATGTTCGGCGACATCCTCACCGACGAAGCTTCGATGCTGGCCGGTTCGCTGGGCCTGCTGCCGTCGGCGTCGTTGGGTGAGCCGGGTGCGGTCGGGATCTACGAGCCGATCCACGGGTCTGCGCCGGATATCGCTGGCAAGGGCATCGCCAACCCGTACGCCACGATCTTCAGCGCTGCGATGCTGCTGCGCCATTCGCTGGGATTGGAAGCCGAAGCGGCCGCCGTGGAAGCGGCCGTACATGCCGCGCTGGACGATGGGGTGTTCACCGCCGACCTGGCCGCCAAGGGCCAGGCGGTGAGCACCACGCAGGCCACCGACGCGGTGTTGGCGCGCCTGGGATAAGCGGCGGCGCAGAGGTAGAGCGGACTGTCAGTCCGCTGCTCTCGGCGCAGACCCACACACCGCGCGAACGGCAGCGGACTGGTAGAGCGGACTGTCAGTCCGCTGCTCTCGGCGCAGACCCACACACCGCGCGAACGGCAGCGGACTGACAGTCCGCTCTACCCCTTGTGCATCCCGTTCGGGATACACAAGGCTGCCATGCCCCCTGGGCATGGCAGCGCCGGACGAGGCCCTACCGGGCCTCGTCCGGCTTCACCCGGAACCACGCCGCGTACAGGGCCGGCAGGAACACCAGGGTCAGCACGGTGCCGACGATCAGCCCGCCCATGATCGAAATCGCCATCGAGCCGTAGAACGCACTGCGCGACAGCGGGATCATCGCCAGCACCGCCGCCAGCGCGGTCAGCACGATCGGGCGGAAACGACGTACCGTGGCGTCGATGATCGCGTGCCAGCGGTCATGCCCGGCATCGATGTCCTGCTGGATCTGGTCGATCAGGATCACCGAATTGCGCATGATCATGCCGGCCAGCGCGATGGTGCCGAGCAACGCCACGAATCCGAACGGGGCGCGGAACAGCAGCAGGAACAACGTGGCCCCGATGATGCCCAGCGGTGCGGTCACCAGCACCATCGCGGCGCGTGAGAAGCTGCGCAGCTGCAGCATCAGCAGCGTGGCCACCACGATCAGGAACAGCGGCATGCCGGCCTTGATCGAATCCTGTCCGCGCGCCGAATCCTCCACCGTGCCACCGGTTTCCAGCAGGTAACCGGACGGCAGCTCGGCACGGATGCCATCCAGCGTCGGCAGGATCTGCTGCACCACGTCCAGCGGCTGCGTGGCGTCGCCGACGTCGGCACGCACCGTCACCGTCGGCAGCCGGTTGCGGTGCCAGATGATGCCGTCTTCGAACGCATACTCCAGCCGCGCCACCTGCGACAGCGTCACCGAGGTGCCACTGGCGGTCGGAATGGCCAGGCTGCCCAGCATGTCCAGCCGAACCCGCTCGTTCTCCGGCCCGCGCAGCAGCATCTCGATCAGGCGGTTGCCTTCGCGGTACGTGCTCACGCTCATGCCCGACAGCGAGGTGCCCAGCAACTGGCTCACCTGCGCGCTGCTTACGCCCAGCGCGCGCGCACGATCCTGGTCGATCACCAGCCGCACCACCTTGCTCGGCTCGCTCCAGTCCAGGTTGACGTTGATCACGTGCGGGTTCTCGCGCACCTTGGCCTGCACCTGCCGCGCGATCGCCTGCACCTGGTCGATGTGCTCGCCGGAGATGCGCATCTGCACCGGGTAGCCGACCGGCGGTCCGTTCTCCAGGCGGGTCACGCGCATCTGCACGTCGGTGAACTGCGGGATGACCTCCTTGATCAGCCAGTCGCGCGTGGCCTCGCGCGCGTCGGCGTTCTCGGTCAGCACCACGAACTGCGAGAAGTTGGTGGCGGGCAACTGCTGGTCCAGCGGCAGGTAGAAACGCGGCGAACCGGTCCCCACATAGGCCACGTAGTTGCTGATGCCCTCACGGCCGTGCAGCAGCTTTTCCAGCTTTGCCGCCTGCGCCTTGGTCGCCTCCAGCGAGGCGCCTTCCGCCAGCTCGATGTCCACCATCAGTTCCGGCCGGGTCGAGTCCGGGAAGAACTGCTGCGGCACGAAGCGGAAGATCAGCAGCGAGAACACGAACAGCGCCGCGGTGGCCCCGATCACCCACCAGCGATGGCGCAGGCAGGTATCCAGGAAGCGCCGGAAGCGGGTGTAGAACGGACGCTGGTACGGGTCGTGGTCGTGTGCGTGCTGCTTGGGCACGATCCAGCGTGCCAACGCGGGGTAGCGGTCGCCCCATGCCGCACGGCGGGCCTGCCAGCGCGCGGCGACGCTGCCCGGCTTGGGCGGCTGCGGATTGAACAGGTCCGGCAGCATCTTGTCGCCCAGGTACGGAATGAACAGCACCGCGGCGATCCACGACACCACCAGCGCGATGGTCACCACCTGGAACAGCGAACGGGTGTATTCACCGGTGCTGGACGCAGCAGTCGCAATCGGCAGGAAGCCGGCGGCGGTGATCAGCGTACCGGTCAACATCGGGAACGCGGTGCTTTCCCAGGCAAAGCTGGCCGCGCGCAGGCGGTCGTAGCCCTGCTCCATCTTGGTGGCCATCATCTCCACCGCGATGATTGCATCGTCCACCAGCAGGCCCAGCGCCAGCACCAGCGCGCCCAGCGAGATCTTGTGCAGGCCGATGTCGAAGTAGTGCATGACGAAGAACGTCATCGCCAGCACCAGCGGAATGGTCACGCCCACCACCAGGCCGGTGCGCAGGCCCAGCGAGAAGAAGCTGACCAGGAGCACGATGACCACCGCTTCGGTCAGGACCTGCACGAACTCGCCCACCGATTCTTCCACTGCATGCGGCTGGTCGGAGACCTTGCGCAGCTGCATGCCGGCGGGCAGCGTCTTCTGCAGGCGCTCGAACTCGGCATCCAGGGTGGTGCCCAGCTTGAGGATGTCGCCGCCGTCCTTCATCGCCACCGCGATGCCGATGGCGTCTTCGCCCATGAAGCGCATCTTCGGCGAGGCCGGGTCGGCAAAGCCGCGCTTGACCTCGGCGATGTCGCCCAGGTGCACGGTGCGGTCGCCGGCCTGGATCGGGAAGCGGCGGATGTCGTCCACGCTCTGGAACTGCCCGGTGACGCGCAGCTGCACGCGGTCGGTAGGGGTTTCAAAGAAGCTGGTGGCGGCAATCGCATTCTGGTCGGCCAGCGCCTGCTGCACCTGCTGCAGCGACACGCCCAGCGTGGCCAGCTTGGTGTTGGACAGCTCGATCCAGACCTTCTCGTCCTGCAGGCCCTCCAGCTCGATCTTGCCCACGTCCGGCACCCGCTGCAGTTCCAGCTGGATGCGGTCGGCATAGTCGCGCATCACCGCGTAGTCGAAGCCCTGACCGGTCAGTGCGTAGATGTTGCCGAAGGTATCGCCGAACTCATCGTTGAAGAACGGGCCGACGATTTCGCGCGGCAGGGTCGGCTTGATGTCGCCCACGCGCTTGCGCACCTGGTACCACAGATCCGGGATCGCCTTGGAACGCAGGCTGTCCTTGGCCGCGAAGATCACCTGCGATTCGCCCGGTCGCGAGTACGAGCGGATGAATTCGTACTGCCCGGTATTGAGCAGCGCCTTTTCGATCGGCTCGGTCACCTGCCGCGAGACCTGCTCGGCGGTGGCGCCCGGCCACATCGTGCGCACCACCATCACCTTGAAGGTGAACGGCGGATCCTCGGACTGGCCCAGGTGTTTGTACGACCAGGCGCCGATGATGGCGAAGGCGAGCATGGCAAACAGCACCAGCGCGCGGTTGCCCAGCGCCCATTCGGAAAGATTGAAGCGGCGCACGGGGTCAGTGCCCCTTGCCGCGGGCAGCGCCAGCGGCCGGGGCAGCGGCCGGCTTCAGCACCGGTCGGTTCTGCCGGTCCACCGGGGTCACCACCTGGCCTTCGCGCAGCAGGTGGCCGCCGGCGGCTACCACCCAGTCCTGCGCGGCGACGCCGGACAGCACCGGCACCGCGTCGGGGCCGTAAGCGCCCACCGTCACCGGCGTGGCCTTGATCGCGCCGTCGGCCGGGTTCACCACCCACACGCTGGCCCTGCCCTCGGTACCGCGCAGCACCGCGCCCAGCGGCACCTGCAGGGTGCCGGCGCGGCCGGCGGCGGCGAACACGCGCGCGCTCTGGCCCAGCTCCACTTCCGCCGCCGCTTCCGGCGCCAGGCTGACCCGGGTGGCGTAGGTGCGGCCCTGCGCATCGGCAGCCGGGGCGATCTCGCGGATCGTGCCCGGCAGCATCTGGCCCGGCGCGTTCCACAGTTCCACCTGCACCTGCTGGCCGACCTTGTAATCGCGGATGTTGCTTTCCGGCAGTGCGATGAGCACCTCGCGGCCGCCATCGGCCGCCAGGGTGAACACCGTCTGCCCGGCGCCCACCACCTGCCCGGCTTCGGCCTGGCGGCTGGCGATCACGCCGTCGGCCGGAGCGCGCAGCTGCGCATACCCGGTCTGGTTGCGGGCCACGGCCAGGTTGGCACGCGCGGCATTGGCCTGGCCCTGCGCGGCCTTGAACGCGGCGGTCTGCGCATCGAGGGTGGACTGGCTGACCAGCTGCTGCTGGGCGAGCGTGGCGTAGCGCTTCTGGTCGTCGCGGGCGCGCACCAGGTCGGCTTCGGCCGCGGCCAGCTGCGCCTGCGACGCGCTCGCCTGCGAGGCGAAGTCGGCCGCATCCAGTTCCGCCAGCAGGTCGCCCTTGCGCACGCGCTGGCCGGCATCGACATGGCGCTTGACCAGGTTGCCGCCGACCCGGAACGACAGCGGGCTTTCCTCGCGCGCATGCACCTCGCCCGGGTATGCCGCCACTTCCTGCCCGCTCACGGTGCCGGGCTGCACCACCAGCACCGGGGTCGGCGCGGCCGGCTCGACATCCTGTTTGCCACACGCTGCCAGCATCAACGCCAGCAGCCCACCGCTCATCCATCGCACGTTGTTCATGAGGTCTCGGACCTTGAAGTACCGGGGGGAACCGCGTGGAGGCAACACTCCATTCCACGACGGCTAATAGTGAACCAGTCGGTATAGTATAAATATCGAACCGATTGGTCTAGTATTGTTTGGATGACTGCCCGCACTGCCGCTACCGCCCCGTCCAAGCCCGCTGCCAAGGCCGCCGGACCCGGCCGTCCGAAGGATCTGGGCAAGCGCGCCTCGATCCTGGACGCGGCCAAGGCATTGTTCGTTGAACAGGGGTACAGCGGCGTCAGCATGGACAGCATCGCGGCCCAGGCCGGCGTCTCCAAGCTGACCGTTTACAGTCATTTCGGCGACAAAGAGACCCTTTTCACCGAAGCTGTGAAATCTACCTGCGTTGAGATGCTGCCCGACGCGCTGTTCGTCACCGATGCCGACGGCGCCCTGCGCGAGCAGCTGCTGGGCATCGGCCGGGCCTTCTTCACCATGATCACCTCGCCGGCGGCAGTCGCCGTGCAGCGGGTGATGATGGCGCCGGACACCGACGACCGGATCCGCGAGATGTTCTGGCTGGCCGGCCCGCAGCGCACCAGCGATGCCCTGGCCGAGTTCCTGCGTGCGCGCACCGAGCGCGGCGAGCTGGAGATCAGCGACTTCCACACCGCCGCCCTGCAGTTCTTCACCCTGATCAAAGGCGAGCTGCATACGCATATGATGTGCGGGCTGCGACCGGCCCCGGCCGAGTGCGACGCCGACGCCCATGTGGCCGCCAGCGTTGAATTTTTCCTGAGGGCGTACGCCACCCGCCCGCTGCGGTGATGACAACATGAATGGACCGGAGGTCGCGGTGACTTCCGGCACTGCGACCCCGGCGCGACGGCAGCGATGCTCTCAGCGCGCCGCCGGCTCCCGGCACCGG
>Ga0102591_1001756_pt1 | contig 27418 bp, 15 predicted proteins | sample AraplaCol_mCL_r2_2_FD_76860 | JGI IMG/M metagenome (GOLD analysis project Ga0102591, IMG submission 76860) | Arabidopsis root microbial communities from North Carolina, USA - plate scrape MF_Col_mCL_r2 (SPADES assembly) (version 2) | ecosystem: Host-associated > Plants > Roots > Endosphere...
GGCCATCCCGGAGGCGCTGCTCGAGAGCGAGCTCTTCGGCTACGAGCGCGGCGCCTTCACCGGCGCGACCAAGACCACCGTCGGCAAGATCGAGACCGCGCATGGCGGCACGCTGATGCTGGACGAGATCGGCGACCTGCCGATGCCGCTGCAGGCCAAGCTGCTGCGCTTCCTGCAGGAACGCAGCATCGAGCGCCTGGGCGGGCGCCAGGAGATCGCGGTCGACGTGCGCATCGTCGGCGCGACGCACCAGGACCTGAAGGCCAGGATCGCGCAGGGCGCGTTCCGCGAGGACCTGTTCTACCGCCTGGCCGAGATCGTCATCGACATCCCGCCGCTGCGCGACCGTGTCGGGGACGCGGTGCTGCTGAGCCATGCCTTCCTGCGCCGCTTCTCGTCCGAGCAGCGCCGCCCCATCCTGCGCCTGGCCGACGACGCGATCCGCGCCGTCGAGGCACACCGCTGGCCCGGCAACGTGCGCGAGCTGCAGAACCTCATGAAGCGCGCGTCCATCATGGCCGACGGCGAGCGCATCACCGCCGACGACCTCAACCTGCCGGTGCCCGGCGGCGACGCGCCCGGCGACGAGCCCGAGCTCGACCTGCGCGCGGTGCGCGAGCGCGCCGAGCGCCAGGCCGTCGTGGCCGCGCTGGCCCGCACCGACGGCAACATCGCCAAGGCCGCCGACCTGCTCGGTGTCAGCCGGCCCACCCTGTACGACCTGATGGCCCGGCTCGGCGTCAAGGCCTGAGGCCGGCATCGCGGCCCCATCGATCCCCGATCCACCCCGACAGCGAAAGAGACGACGCATGTCCCGCAAGCCTGAGAACAACAGCGAGTCCCGCCCCCTTCCAGGAGCCCTCGGTGTGGAGGCGCCAGTACTTCCGCGCGTTGGCGGCGGGCGGGCGGTCAGGCATGGCGCCACCGCGCTGGCGCTGGGCTCGGCGCTGCTGCTGGCGGGCTGCTTCGGGGACTCGGCGCAGGACCTGGTGAAGTCGGCCAAGGATCACCTGGCCAAGAAGGACAACAAGGGCGCGATCATCCAGCTCAAGAACGCGCTGCAGAAGGACGACTCGATGGCCGAGGCGCGCTACCTGCTGGCCAAGGCGCTGCTGGACAGCGGCGATGTCGCCGGCGCCGCGATCGAGGCCGACAAGGCGCGCGCGCAGGGCTTCACCGGCGATGCGCTGGCGGCGCTGCAGGCGCGGCTGCTGCTGATGCAGGGCAAGGTCGACGAGACGCTGGGCCAGTTCGGCAACCGCCATCTTCAGAACGCCGCCGACGAAGCCGACCTGCAGACCACGCTGGTGGGCGCCTATGTGGCCAAGCAGCAGCTGCCGCAGGCGCGCAAGGCCATCGACGCGGCGGTGCGCGCGGCGCCGGACAGCGTGGCGGTGCGGCTGGTCAACGTGCGGCTGCTGACCAGCGAGGGCAAGCTGCCTGAGGCCCGCGAGGAGGTGGAGCGCGTGATCGCCAAGGCGCCGCAGTCCGCCGAGGCCTGGGAGCTCAAGGGCGAGCTGCAGGTGCTGGCCGAGGCGCCGGCGGCCGAATCGATCGCGAGCTTCCGCAAGGCGCTGGAGCTCGACAAGAAGCTGGTGTCGGCCCATGCCGGGCTGGTCAATCAGCTGATGCGCACCGGCGACAAGGCCGGCGCCAAGGAGGCGGTCGCCGCGATGAAGGCGGCCGCGCCGCAGCATGCGCAGACCTTCTACTACGCGGCGGTGTTCGCGCTCGACGCCGGCCAGCTCAAGGAGGCGACCGAGCTGACGCAGGCGCTGATGAAGGCCGCGCCCAACAACGAGCGCGCGCTCTTCCTGGCCGGCCGCGTGGCCCAGGCCAATGGCGACCTGCGCCAGGCCGAGACCCATTTCGCCAAGCTGATCCAGGGCTGGCCCGATGCGCAGCCGGCGCGCGTGGCGCTGGCGCAGCTGCAACTGCGCGGCGGCGACAACGAGCAGGCGCTCGCGACGCTGCAGCCGGCGCTGGACGCCAAGGCGCCGTCGTCCGAGGTGCTGGCGCTGGCCGCCGAGATCCGCCTGAAGCAGGGGCAGGGCGCGGAGGCCGAGCGCTTCCTGTCGCGCGCCGCCGAGGCCAACCCCAGCGACGTGCGCAGCCGCGTCGCGCTGGCGCTCAACCAGATCCAGAAGGGCCAGGAAACGGCCGGCCTGGCGGAGCTGCGCAAGCTCGCCGCCGCGGACAAGGACGTGGTGGCCGACGTCGCGCTGATCAGCGTGCTGGTGCGCAAGAAGGACTACGACGCGGCGACGCAGGCCATCGCGGCGCTGGAGAAGAAGGATCCCAAGTCCGCGACCGCGCCCGAGCTGCGCGGCCGCATGGCGCTGCTGCGCGGCGACCGCGCCGGGGCGCGCGCCCAGTTCGACGAGGCGGTCAAGCGCGAGCCCGGCTCGATGACCGCGGCCAACAGCCTGGTCACGCTGGACCTGCAGGACCGCCAGGCCGGCGAGGCCGTCAAGCGCTACGAGACCGTGCTCAAGGCCGATCCCAAGAACCTGCGCGCCGAGATGGCGTTGATGGGCCTGAAGCTGACGCACAAGCTGATCGAGCCCGAGGCCGCGGTGAAGCGGCTGACCGAGCTCGCGCGCCAGCATCCGGACGACGCCGGCCCGCGCCAGGCCGCGGTCGGCCTGCTGATGGAGAAGAAGGACTTCAAGGCGGCGCTGTCGCTGGCGCAGGAAGGCGTGACGGCCAGCCCCGACAACCCGGCGCTGGTGGACCTGCTGGGCCAGGTGCAGGCGGCCACGGGCGATCGGCAGCAGGCGATCAGCAGCTTCAACAAGGTCGCGACGCTGCAGCCGCGCTCGCCGCTGGGCGCGATGCGCCTGGCCGACCTGGCGATCAGGAACGGCGACAAGGAGGCCGCCGTGGCCGCCCTCAAGCGCGCGCAGGCCATCGCCCCGGGCGATGCCGAACTGGCGCGCCAGGTGGTGGAGAAATCGCTGCAACTGGGCCGCGTCGACCTGGCCACGGCCACGGTCAAGGGCCTGCAGGCCGCGCATCCGAAGTTCGGCCTGGGCTGGAAGCTGGAGGGCGACATCGCCCGCGCCCGCAAGGACCTGCCGGCGGCGATCGCCGCCTACCGCAAGGCCGACCAACTGGCGGCCGAGGCCGGCGCCAGCGTCGCCAACACGGAACTGGCGATCGCGCTGCATGGCGCGCTGGTCGAATCGGGCAAGCGCGACGAGGCCGAGCGCTACGCCGCCGCCTACACCGCACGCTACAAGGGCGACGAGCTGTTCCTCTATCACCTGGGCGACGTGGCGCTGAACTCGGGCCGTTACCCCGAGGCCGAGCAGCGCTACCAGGCGGTGCTGGCGGTGAACGGCGACAACGCCGCGGCGCTCAACAACATCGCCTGGCTGCGCCTGCGCGCGGGCAAGCCGGACGATGGCTTGAAATTTGCCGAGCAAGCGACCAAGCTCCGACCCAACGTGCCGCCTTACCTGGACACGCTGGCCGAGGCGCTCGCCGCCAAGGGCCAGACGGCCAAGGCGATCGAGGTGCAGAAGGATGCCGTGAAGCAGGCGCCGACCGTGCCCGCGTACCGCTTGCGCCTGGCGCAGCTGTACGTGGCCGGCGGCAACAAGGGCGACGCCGAGGTGGAACTCAAGCGCCTGGCGGACCTGGGACCGAATTTCGAGCAACAAGCCGAGGTGCGAAAGCTGCAGGCCGCGATCCGCTGAGACGTCCGACCGCGAGGTCGGATGCCGCTGGCGGGCCGAGAGGCGGCGGAGATACCGCACCCGGGGAGGGGACGGTCATGAGCCAGATTCGACGATCCAGTCTTCGCAAGCGCCTTCACCAGGGGCTGCGGCGGCTGTTCTCCGCCTTGCCGCGGCCGCTGCGGTTCGCGATCTACCGCCGCATGGTCGATTGCGACCCGGCGCCGTCGCCGCGGCTGGAACTCAAGGTCGCGGACACGCAGGAGGAGCTCGACGCGAGCTTCCGCATCCTGCACGACGCCTATGTCGGCAGCGGCTTCATGAAGCCGGACCCGAGCGGGCTGCGGGTCACGATCTACCACGCGCTGCCCACGACCACGACGCTGTGCGCCAAGTACGACGGCGTGGTGGTGGGCACGATCTCGATGGTGCGCGAGGGCGTGTTCGGCTTCCCGCTGCAGTCGGTGTTCGACCTCGAGGGCGTGCGGGCCAAGGGCGGCAAGATCGCGGAGATCTCGGCCCTGGCGGTGGCGCCGGCCTTCCGCAAGACCGGCGGCGCGATCCTGTTCCCGCTGATGAAGTTCATGCATCAGTACTGCACCGAGTACTTCGACACCCGGCATCTGGTGATCGCCGTGAACCCCGACAAGATCGAGCTCTACGAGGCGCTGCTGTTCTTCCGCCGCCTGAAGGAGCAGACGGTGGCCGAGTACGACTTCGCCAACGGCGCGCCGGCCGTCGGCGCGACGCTGGACCTGCATGAGGCCGATGCGCTGTTCGAGCGCCACTACCGCGGCCGCAGACCGCAGAAGAACCTGCACCACTACTTCTTCCGCCACCGGCTGCCCAACATCCAGCTGCCCGAGCGCCGCTTCCACACGACCAACGACCCGGTGATGACGCCGGCGCTGCTGGACCACTTCTTCAACCGCGTGGTGCCGGTATTCCCGCAGATGGACGACCGCAGGAAGGCGCTGCTCTGGTCGGTGTACCGCGAGGACGCGCAGTTCCGCTCGGTGCTGCCGATGCTCAGCGGCGGCGGGCAGGACCTGGGGCGCTCGCTGCGGCAGTACCCGCGCTACTCGATCCGCTGCCCCGGCCACCTGGACATCCGCGCCGCCAACGACAGCCAACTGGGCCATTTCGACCTGGACGTGATCGAGGTCTCGGCCCACGGTTTCCAGGCCGAGTGCGACCATGACCTGCCGCTGCAGGTCGACGGCACCGTCGAGATCGAGCTCGGCCACAACGAGACCGCCCATGTGAGCTGCCGCGCGGTGCGCCGCAAGGACACCGAGCAGGGCAGCTTCTACGGCTTCCGCATCGACGAACCCGACCGCCACTGGCGCAGCTTCGTCTCCACGCTGGAGATGGGCACCACCACCAAGGACCTGGCCGCATGACCGATCGCCGCTTCACCCACCGCCTTGAATCCGGCCCCGCGATGGCAGCGCCGTCGCCGCGCCGGCGCGCGCTGCTGACGCTGGGCGCGCGGGGCGCGCTGGGCATGACGGCGATCGCGGCCATCGCGCTCCTCGCGCCAGTGGCGCGGGCGCAGGAGATGTCCAACACGCTGCCCGACCTGATCGACCGCAGCCGCCAGGCGGTGGTGGCGGTGGGCACCTTCGCCGCGACGGACAGTCCGCGTTTCGGCTTCCGCGGGACAGGCTTCGCTGTCGGCGACGGGCGGCGGATCGTGACCTGCGCGCATGTGATCCCGAATCCGCTCGAGCAGGACCTGATGATCACCGTGCCCGCCGGCGCGAACGCGTCGGGTCAGCCGCAACTGCGGCCGGTCAAGCTGCTGCGCCGCGACGCGGCGCACGATCTGGCGGTGCTCGAACTGGCCGACGACAAGGGCGCGTTGATCGACGTCCTGACGCTGGCCGAGGCCGACGGCGCCCAGCCGGTGGTGCGCGAGGGCGCGGCGGTGGCGCTGATGGGCTACCCGATCGGCACCGCGCTGGGCGTGACGATGGCCACGCATCGCGGCACCGTCGCGGCGATCACCCGCGCCGCGCTGCCGGCGCCCACGGCTGGCTCGCTGTCCGATCGTGCCGTGCGCCAGCTGCGCGAAGGCGCGATCGAGTTCCTGCAGCTCGACGTCACCGCCTATCCCGGCAACAGCGGCGGACCGCTGCTGGACATCCGCACCGGCAAGGTGGTGGGCATCGCCAACATGGTGGTGCTCAAGGGCACGCGCGAATCGGCGCTCAGCGCGCCCAGCGGCATCAGCTACGCGGTGCCGGTGAAGTACGTCTGGCCCTTGCTCGGCAAGTAGGCGACGGCGGCGCGCCCGCACGGGTGCCTGACCGCCGTCTGGCTGCCGGCGGGGCGCTCAGGTGGTCGTCTGCAGGTGCAGGCGGCTGGACTGGCAGCGGTGCAGCGCCTGGTAGTGCTCCACCGGCTTGCCGCTGGCGTTGTAGGCCAGCGATTCGATCCGCAGCAGCGGCTCGCTGCCCTCGACCTGCAGCAGCCGCGCCGTTTCCGCGTCCGGCAGCACGGCGTCGATCCAGCGCTCGGCCTTCACGATGCGCTGGCCGTACTGGCGGCGCAGCACGTCGTACAGCGAGCGGTTCTCCAGCTTGGCCCGATGCAGCCCCGGCGCCAGCTCGGCGGGAATCGCCGTGGCCACCAGCAGCTGCAGCTCGCCATCCACCGAGCGCAGCCGCCGCAGCCCCACCACCTGGCTGCCGGGCGGCAGGGCCAGCGCGCGGGCTTCCTCGGGAGTGGCGTCGCGCAGTTCCTGCCGCAACACCTGCGTGCGCACGGTCCGGCCCTTGCGCGCCATCTCGTCGGAGAAGCCCAGCACGGTGGAGACGAAGTCCTCGTCCCGCTCCCGCGCCGCCACGAAGGCGCCCTGGCCGCGGATCTTGTAGATCAGTCCGGCGCGGACCAGGTCGGCCAGCGCCTCCCGCACGACGATGCGCGAGATGCCGAACTGGTCGCCGAATTCGGCTTCGGTGGGCAGCTTGGCACCCACCGCGAGCGTGCCGCTGAGGATGCGTTCGCGCAGGACATCGCGGAACTGCGCCCACAGCGGGGCGCTGGATTGACGATCAAGGGCCGGCGGCGACAGGGTCATGGGCGGTTCAGGTGGCGAGCGGTTGAATGGTTGGAGGAGCGGAGGGCGCCAATGATGCACCGGCTGGCGTGCCGGCCTGGGCGCCTGGCGGCCCGAACCGGGCGTGGTGATGCTGCTGCAGCACGGTCCGGCAGGCATCGAGTTCCGCGTCCCGGCGCAGGCGGTCCCAGCCCAGCGCTGCCGCGGCCAGGTCCGCGAGTTCCTCCAGCAGCGCCGGGTGCAATTCTCCCCGGATCGCGAGCAGCGAGCGGCGCAGCACCAGATCGGTCAGGCGCACCACGGCGGTGTCGCGGCACAGGTAGTCCACCTCCGCCACCGAGTAGCCGGGATGGTGCCGCAGCGGGCGGTCCCCGGCGGCGGCGAAGCGCTCGGCCAGCGCCACCGCGCGCGAGCCGTAGCGCTCCACCAGCGTGGCGGCGCGCTGCGGCGAGCGCAGCGCCGCGCCCACCCGGCTCAGCAGCCGCTCGAGGATGCGCTCGTCGCTCGGATAGCCGGCGCCGCCGCCGACGGCGATGTCGCTGGTGCTGCGCAGCCGGGCGCGGCCCAACTGATGCAGCACCTCGTCGGCCGCCTGCTCGGCCAGCGAGCGGAAAGTGGTCCATTTGCCCCCCACCAGGCTGATCAGGGGCAGGCGGCGGGTCTCGTTGGCCGGCTCCACCACGACCGAATGGTCGCGGGAGATCCGCCCCGGCGAGTCCGCCGGCGCCCGGCCCAGCGGCCGCACGCCCACGTAGGTGTAGACCACCTGCTCCTGCGCGAAGTGCAGGCGCGGGAACAGCTCGCGCAAGGCGTCCAGCAGGTAGGTGATTTCCGCGGGCTCGGTGTGCACCTGGTCGGGATCGGTCACCGGGATGTCGGTGGAGCCGATCAGCACGCGGTCCAGGAAGGGATAGACGATGCACACGCGGCCGTCGGCCGCCTCGAAATAGATCATCCGGCCCTTGAGCGCCTCGCGCAGTTCCGGGTGGTCCAGCACCAGGTGCGAGCCCTTGGTGCCGATGATGCGGTCCCGCTCGCCGGCCAGCGCCGCCGAGGTCTGGTCCAGCCACGCGCCGGTGGCGTTGACCATGGTGTCGGCGGTCACGCGCGCCAGCACGCCGGTGACTTCGTCGCGCAGCACCGCGGTGCGGCCTTCGACGCGGATCAGGCGGCAGTAGTTGGCCGCCACCGACTGCGACTGGTCGCGCCAGGCATCCTCCAGCAGCTCCAGCACCAGCCATTCCGGATGGCGGATCCACGCATCGAAATAGGTGGCGGTCCAGCGCACCGAGGTCCGCAGCAGCCCGGCGTCGTCGTGCGAGACCTGCTCGATGCGGTGCGTGGGCATCTGGCGCTGCCGGCGGCCCAGCAGGTCGTACAGGCGCAGGCCCAGCTGCACCACGAACAGCCCGCGTGGCTGGCTGCCCGCCTTCAGGCCGGTGAAGCGCAGCATGCTGCTGAGCAGCCCGCCGTAGCGGCTGGAGAGCGGCACCAGCGTCTCCAGCGGCCGCACCAGGTGCGGCGCGTTGCGCAGCAGGCGGTTCCGCTCCCGCGTGGCCTCGGCCACCATCGAGAACGCGCCGCCCTCGAGGTAGCGCAGGCCGCCATGGATCATGCGCGAGGGGGCGCTCGTCGCGCCGGAGGAGAAGTCGCCCTTGTCCACCAGCAGGCAGTCCACGCCCTGCAGCGACAGGTCGCGGAAGACGCCCACGCCGTTGATGCCGCCGCCGATGACCAAGGTCGAGAAGTGCCGGCCGTCGAGCGCGGCGGGGCGCACCAGGTGGGAGGGCGGCAAGGGGTGTTCGCGGCGTGCGCTCATGCCTGGTCCTCCGCCAGGTGGGTGAAGGCGGGACGCAGGTGGTCCACCAGCTCGTGCAGGCTGTCGTAGAAGTCGGCGTGGGCGGACAGCGCGGGCAGGTCGGGCTCGACCCAGGTCATGGGCGGCGCCGGCAAGCCGGGCAGGCCCTGTGAGCGCGCGGCGTAGCCGGCCGCGCCGCGGGCGCCCGATTCATCATCGCCGCAGCGCTGCACCGGGTGGCCCAGGAAGGTGGCGATCAGCCGCACCAGCCGGCTGTCCCGCGCGCCGCCGCCCAGCGCCGCCACGCGCCCCGGCACGCCGAGCCCGAACGAGGCCAGCCGCGCCAGGTGCCGGGCGTGCAGGGCGGCCACCGCGTCCACCACGGCGCGGGCCATGTGCGCGCGGTCGTGATGGGCTTTCAGGCCGATGAAACCCGCGGTCGCGCCTTCGGGGGCGCCGCCGCCATTGATGAAGGGCAGGAAGCGCAGGCCATGGGCGCCCAGCGGCACGGTCATGGCGCAGTCCACCGCCTCGGCGGGAGAGCCGAACCCCAGCGCTCGCGCCAGCCAGCTGAGGTTGGCCATCGACGAGGGGCTGTTGTCCAGATAGAGCCGGCGGCTGGCGCCTTGCTCCGGGTCATGACCGACATGCACGATCGCGCCCACCGCCGGCTTGGGCGCCAGGGCCCGGCCCATCACCGCGTTGACGCACCAGGTGCCGAGCACCGCCACGGCCTGGCCGCCGCGATCCGCCCCCACCGCCGCCAGCGAGGCCAGCACGTCGATGGTGCCGGTGGCCACCGGCAGATGGGCGGGCAGGCCGGTCCGCGCGGCGCGCTCCGGCAGCAGATGGCCGATGACGGCGCCCGGCGGCAGCCGCAAGGGCAGGATGGCCGGTCCGAGGTCCGCCAGCCCGGCGGCCTCGAAGGCCAGGCGCGAGAGCGCGCCCGTCTCCAGCGACAGCAGCCCGGCGGCGCCCAGGTCGCTGGCGTCGGTGGCCAGCTCGCCGGTGAGCAGCAGCGCCAGGTAGTCCTTCGCGAAGGCCAGCCGATGCAGCGCGCCGCGCTGCACCGCGTCGTGCCCCAGCAGCTCCGCCGCCAGCAGCGTCGGCTGCCCCGCCCACGGCGGGCAGCCGACCTCGTCGAACAGCTCCGGCCCGCAGCGCACGGCCAGCGCGCGGGCCCGCGCGCCGGCGCGCTGGTCGGTGGAAGCCACCGCGCGCCCGCGCAGCAGCCGCAGGTCCCGGTCGAGCGCATACAGCCCGGCGCCATGTCCGGTGCAGCACAGCGCGCGCACGTCCTGGCACCGCTCGCCGAGTTGCCCGGCCACCGCCTGCAGCGCGTCCATCAGGACCTGCTCGATCGCGCCGCCGCTGAGTTCGCAACCGCCGTCGGCGAGGCGGGAAAAGGGCAGGGCCGATCCCGCGCTCGCGAGCGTGGCGCCCGAGCCGGAGTCGAACGCCACGGCCTTGAGGCCGGTGGAACCCATGTCGATGCCGATGAAGAGGGGTGTATTCATGTCATAACATCGTGCCGACGTCTTAACGCTTTCTTAGCAGTATTTTCCCTATGTGTAGCGGATAACGTGCGGCGTATATTGTGTAGATGTCATAACAACGCTGTGACCGAAACCAAGGACAAGCGCCATGTCGGCGCAGACAGGAGACGAGATGCGACGCGACTTCCTCAAGACTGCCGCCATCACGGCAGCGGGCCTTTCCACCGGTCAGGCCTTCGCGCAAGGCCAGGCCGCCGCCCAGGCTGCGCCCGGCCTGCGCGGCAACGCCGGCGACACCTACGTGATGAACGTGATGGTCTCGGGCGTGGAGTACTGGTTCCCGGTCTACGAAATGATGAAACAGGCCGGCCGCTCGCTGGGCGTGAAGACGCGCTACACCGGCACGCCCGAGTACGACGTCAACAAGCAGCTGGCGTCCTTCGAGCAGGAACTGGCGCGCAAGCCGGCCGGCATCCTGCTGCACCCGATGAATCCGGACCCGTTCATCGAGCCCATCAACCGTGCCGCGGCGATGGGCATCCCGGTGGTGACCTTCGCGGCGGATTCGCCCAACTCGAAGCGGGTCTCCTTCGTGACCTCGGACAACCAGCGCGAGGGCGAACAGGCCGCCGACGCGATCGCCGCCGCGATGGGCGGCAAGGGCGAGTACGCGGTGCTCGAGAACCCGGGCCAGGACAACCACGACCGGCGCATCGCCGCCTTCGTCGCCCGCATGAAGGCCAAGCATCCCGGCATGAAGCTGGCCGGGCGCGCCGCCACCAACCAGGACCCGAACAAGGCCTACCAGGCGGTGCTGAGCCTGCTGCAGGCCAATCCCAACCTGGGCGCGCTGTTCATGCCGGAGGCCAACTCGGCGCTCGGGGCGGCGCAGGCCAAAGTGGAGAGCCGCAAGAACGTGCGCGTGATGTGCTGCGACGTCAACGCCAAGATCCTGGACATGATCAAGTCGGGCGATGTGTTCGGCGCGGTCAACCCCAACCAGGGCGTGCAGGGCTACATGGGGATGATGCTGCTGTTCCTGGCGCGCCATGCCTCGCTGATCGACCCGATGAACGACGCCCGGCGCAACGGCACCAACCCGATGGCGGTGCCCTTCCTGGACAACGGCCTGTCCATCGTCAGCAAGGCCAACGCCGACGACTTCTACTGGGACAGGTACCTGGCGCGCCGCGGCGGGAAGGGCATCAACGAATGAACCCGGCCAGCCCCCCGATGCTGGCCCTGCGGGGCGTGCGCAAGCGCTACGGCGCGGTGACGGCGCTCGCCGGGGTCAGCCTGACCGCCCATCGTGGCGAGATCCATGCGCTGTGCGGCGAGAACGGCGCCGGCAAGTCCACGCTGATGAAGATCGTCAGCGGCATCGTGCAGCCCGATGCCGGCGAGCTGCGCCTGAACGGCCGCGCGCTGCGGCTGGACGGGCCGGCGCATGCGATGCGGCAAGGCATCGGCCTGGTGCACCAGGAGATCGCGCTGTGCGAGGACGCCACCGTGGCCGAGAACATGTTCATGGCCGAGGTGGGCCGCCGCGGCCGGCCCTGGATGGACTACCGCGATCTCAAGCGCCGCGCCGCGCAGGTGCTGGCGCGGCTGTCGCCGGACATCGATCCGGGCCGGCGGGTGAGCCAGCTCAGCCTGTCGCAGCAGCAGCTGGTGGAGATCGCCAAGGCGCTGACGCTGGACTGCCAGGTGCTGATCCTGGACGAGCCCACGGCCGCGCTCACCGGGCAGGAATCGAGCGCGCTGTTCCGCGTGCTGCATGGCCTGAAGGCGCGCGGCATGGCCATCGTCTACATCAGCCATCGCATGGCCGAGATCTTCGAGCACTGCGATCGCGCCACGGTGCTGCGCGATGGCCGCGACGTCTTCAGCGCGCCGCTGGCCGGCACCACGGCCGATGAACTGGTGCGCTGCATGGTCGGCCGCGACCTGACGCAGTACTTCCCGCCCAAGGCGGACGGGATCGACGATTCGGGCACGCCGCTGCTGGAGGTGGACGGCCTGTGCGACCGGCAGGACCGCGTCGGCGGTGTCTCCTTCGCGCTGCGCCGTGGCGAGATCCTGGGCATCGCCGGCCTGATGGGCGCGGGCCGGACCGAACTGGCCGAGACGGTCTGCGGCCTGCGGCCCGCGCGCCGCGGCGCGGTGCGCCTGCGCGGCAGGCCGCTGCGCGTGCGCGCTTATCGCGACGCGCTGCGCGGCGGTCTGGCCTATCTGAGCGAAGACCGCAAGGCCGCCGGCGTGTTCCTGGACCTGTCGATCGCGTAGAACGTGGCCGCCATGGCGCTGCAGCGGGTCAGTTCGCGCTGGGGCTGGCTGCGCCGGTCCGCCGAAGCCGAGATGGCCCGCGACCTGGGCCGCCGGCTCAAGCTCAAGTCCGATGGCGTGCACGTGTGCGCCGCCTGCCTGTCCGGCGGCAACCAGCAGAAGGTGGCCATCGCCAAGCTGCTGGCGACGCAGCCGTCGGTGCTGCTGATGGACGAGCCCACGCGCGGCGTGGACGTCGGCGCCAAGTCCGAGATCCACCACCTGCTGCGGGACCTGGCGCGCCAGGGCATGGGCATCGTGGTGATCTCGTCCGAGCTGCCCGAGATCATCGGCCTGTGCGATCGCGCGCTGGTGGTGCGCGAGGGGCGGATCGCCGGCGAGCTCAGCGGCCCGGCCATGACCGAAGAGGCGCTGCTGCGCCTCGCTTCCGGATTCACGAAAGAGGAGAGCGCCTGATGGCCAAGTTCGATCTGTCCCGGCTCGGCGGCGCCGGCGTGCTGCCGCTGACGGGGATCTCCCCGGGTGCCGCCGCGCCGTCCGCGGACGCCGGCGCCCGGCCTGCGGCCGGCCGGCGCGCCCACATGCGGGAGGCCGGCCTGCTGCTGATCATCGCCGCGCTGTGCGCGGTGATGAGCGTCGCCTCGCCGCACTTCCTCACCGTGGACAACGTGCGCGCCATGCTGCTGTCCTTCTCCATCGAGGGCATCGTGGTGGTGGGCATGACGGTGCTGCTGATCGTCGGCGGCATCGACCTGTCGGTGGGCTCGGTGGTGTGCCTGGCGATGGTGGTCACCGGCAAGCTCTTCCTGATGGGCCTGGACCCGTGGAGCGCCAGCGTGCTGGCCATCGCCGCGTGCGCGCTGGTGGGCGCGGCCATCGGCGGCTGCGTCAGCGGCATCGGGCTGAGCCACTTCATCGCCTCGCTGGCCTTCATGGTGATCGTGCGCGGGCTGTGCCTGGCGCTCACGCAGGGCACGCCGCAATCGCTGTTCGCGCTGCCGGCCGGATTCAAGTTCATCGGCCAGGGCGCGGTCGCGGGCGTGCCGGTGGTGATCCTGATCTTCCTCGCCGTGGTGGCGCTGAGCGACCTGGCGCTGCGCCGCGCCACCGTCATGCGGCGCGTGTTCTACACCGGCAGCAACGAGAAGGCGGCGCTGTATTCGGGCATCCGCACCGGGCGCGTGAAGTTCTGGGTCACCGTGCTGTGCGCCGCGCTGGCCGGCCTGGCCGGGGTCATCTACACCGCCCGCTTCGGCGCCGCGACGCCCACCTTCGGCGCCGGCATGGAGCTCAACGTCATCGCCGCCGTGGTCATCGGCGGGGCCAGCCTGAAGGGCGGCTCGGGCACGGTGCTGGGCGCGGTGCTCGGCCTGGCGCTGCTGTCGGTGGTGACCAGTTCCCTGATCCTGCTGGACGTGTCGCCGTACTGGCAGGACATGATCAAGGGCGCCATCCTGCTGGCGGCCGTGACCATCGACCATCTCTTGAACGTTCGAAAGGCATCGCGATGAGTGAAGACGCCATCAAGTCCGCCCGCGCGGCGGGCCCGGTCCGGCTGGGGGCCTCGGGCCTGCGCTGCGAGCCGGTCGGCCTGGGCACCTGGGCCATGGGCGGCTGGATGTGGGGCGGACAGGACGACCAGGCCGCGGTCGACGCGATCCGCGCGTCGCTGGATGCGGGGATCTCGCTGATCGATACCGCGCCCGCGTACGGGCTCGGCCATGCGGAGGCGCTGGTGGGCGCCGCGCTCAAGGGCCGCAGGCATGAGGCGGTGATCGCCACCAAGTGCGGCCTGGTCTGGCACACGCGGCAGGGGCGGCACTTCTTCGACGAGGATGGCCAGTCGGTCCATCGCTTCCTCGGCCGCGCGGCCATCCTGCACGAGGCCGAGCAGAGCCTGCGCCGGCTGCGCACCGATTACATCGACCTCTACATCACCCACTGGCAGGACGACACCACCCCGGTGGCCGAGACCATGGACGCGCTGCTGATGCTCAAGCGGCAGGGCAAGATCCGCGCGATCGGCGTGAGCAACGTGGATGCGTCCACGCTGCGCGAGTACCTGCGCCACGGACCGGTGGATGCCATCCAGGAGAAGTACAGCCTGCTGGACCGCGCCATCGAGCGCGACCTGGTGCCGCTGTGCCGCGACCACGGCGTGGCGGTGATGGGCTACGCCAGCCTGGCGATGGGGCTGCTGTCGGGGCCCATCGACGAGGGCCGGCAGTTCTCCGGCGACGACCAGCGCGCCGGCAACCCGCGCTTCGGCGCCGAGCATCGCGCCGCGCTGCGCGGTTTCTTCGCCGAGCTGGAACCGCTGCGGGCCGCGATGGAGGTGAGCTTCTCCCAGCTGATGGTGGCCTGGACCACGCAGAGCGGCGCGGTGGACATCGCGCTGTGCGGCGCGCGCCGGCCCGCGCAGGCGGCCGAGAACGCCGGAGCCGCCGGCGTGGTGATGAGCGCCGCCGAGCTGCTCACGGTGGACCGCGCGGCCCGGCACTACCTCAAGGCGCTGATGGATCCAGCGCCCGCGGGAGGCTGACCCGCCCGAGCCTTCCCTCACGGCTTCCCGCCTTTCCCGGGGCACGGCCCCTCGTGATGGCGCCTTTCGCGGCGCCAGGGGAGGGGCTTCGCCCGGATTTCCTCGACTGACTTTCCTTGACTGACCTGGAGCGCCTCATGGCCGACCACAAGATTGCCCGTCTCACCCGTCTGCTGCGCCAGGGCCGATGCCTGGACATCGCCGTGGACCACGGCGTCTGCAACGAACCGTCCTTCCTCGTCGGGCTGGAGGACATGCCGCGCGTCATGGACCAGCTGGTGGAGGCGCGGCCCGATGCCATCCAGCTGAACTACGGCCAGGCCGACCTGCTGCAGCACCGCCCGCACAAGGACCGGCCCGCGCTGGTGATGCGCGTGGACATGGGCAACCCCTACAACACGACCGTGCACCGCCACATGTGGGCCGTGCTGCAGAACCAGGACGACCCGGTGCTGCCGGCGGTGCAGATGGATGCCGCCTGCGCCGTGATCAATCTCTTCATGCTGCCCGGCGAGCCCGATCTGTTCCGCCAGTGCATCGCCAACATCGCCCGCGTGCGCGCCGACTGCGACCGCTACGGCATGCCGCTGATGATCGAGCCGCTGGTGATGGCGCCGCATGCGGAGCGCGGCGGCTACATGGTCGATGGCGACGCCGAGAAGATCGTGACGCTGGTGCGCCTGGCCCGCGAGCTGGGCGCCGACATCGTCAAGGCCGACCCCACGGCCGATCCCGTGGACTTCCATCGCGTGGTCGAGGCGGCGCGCTGCCCGGTGCTGGTGCGGGGCGGCGGCAAGGAGGACCTGCGCCAGGTCTTCCAGCGCTCGCGCGTGCTGCTGGATCAGGGCGCCGTCGGCATGGTGTACGGCCGCAATGTCTACCAGCATGCCGAGCCCGCCGCCGTGGTGCTGGGGCTGATGGCCATGATCCATGAGGGCGCCAGCGCCGAGACGGCCTGGCGCCTCTACCAGGAAGCCGACCCCAGACGGCATGCCGCCTGAGCGGTCGCGGCGCACTCAGTCCCCCTCCCACGACGGCTCCGCAGAGAGCCGCCCAGTCCAACGCCAGGAGACATCGCATGAAGGTCCGTTCAGGCGCGATCGCGCTCATTGTCCTGCTCGGGGCATTCCTCGCCCACGCCGCCGTCACCGGCACCAGTCCCGTCCAGACGCTGCAGCGCGCCGCGGCCGCGATGGCCTCCCTCGCGCAGGCGCGGCTGGCCACCACGGGGCCCGGACTGGGCAACAAGACCTACACGGCGGCCGAACTGTTCAAGCCCATCGCCTTGATCGAGAGCGAGTCCTCCGCCGGCGCGGGCGATGGCGACATTCCCTTCCGCTACGGCCATCGCAAGGACTACGGCACCAACGTGGCGCTGATGGTCAACGGCTACTTCCTGACGATGTTCGCGCCGGACAGCGGCCAGTCCACCGGGGGCTTCCTGCTCTACGACGTGTCCGACCCCCGGCGCATCCGCCTGGTCAAGAAGATCTACGACCCCGAGGGAACCACCGCCGAGTTCCGCGAGCCGCATGCCATCGGTTCGGCCACGATCAACGGCCGGCTGTACATCGTGGTGCCCAGCACCAAGGGCATCGAGTTCTGGGACTTCACCGACATCAACGACATCCGGCAGGTGAAGAAGGTGGTGCTGCCCACCGTGGACGGGGGCGACTATTCGAAGGTCAGCTGGCAGCTGTGGTGGCAGGCGCCGTATCTCTACGTGGCCTCGGCCGATGACGGCGTCTACATCGTCGACGCGAAGGACCCGGCCAACGCCGTCATCGCCAATCGCGGCGAGGGCCGGCCCAACCCGGTCCCCACCGGCGAGCTGGGCGGCTTCCGCGTGGGCCCGATCTTCACGATCGGCAACCAGATGGTGATCTCGTCGATGGAGACGAACTCCGGGCTGGCCAGCCTGGACCTCTCGGACCCGCTCAATCCGAAGTTCCTCGACGGCGTGGGCGCGCTGCCGTTCTATTACGCCACCTGCTTCGACGGGCTGAAGCTGTATGGCTCGGTGCGCAATGCCGACGGCAAGATGTTTGGCTACGACCTGACCGATCCCGGCCGCTTCGTGGCCGAGGACAACACCCTGCCGATTGCCGACCAGCTCTACTGCGCGACGCAGGACGAGTTCGTGTTCCAGGGCGCGCAGGAAAAGATCCACAAGGTCAACGTCAGGGACCCGCGGCGCTACCTCGAAGTGGGCCATGGCGCGCTGTTCGCCGAGGGCAGCGACCAAGCGCACCACTCCGACCACGGCCAGGTGATGCCGATGGGCAACCTCGTCTACGTGGGCAACGACCACGGCAGCGGCAGCGGCTTCATCGTCCACGACCGCAACCCCGACCTCACGCCGCCCAAGGTGCGGACCGTGTCGCCCCGGCCGGGCGCGCAGCGTCAGGCCTTGACTTCGCGGATCGGCGTGGCCTTCAGCGACAGCATCCTGCACGGCTCGGTCAATGCGAGCACGTTCATCGTGCGGCCCAAGGGCGGCACGCCGATCGCGGGCACCTACAGCGTGCAGCTGGGCATCGTGAACTTCTCGCCGTCCCAGCCGCTGCTGCCCGGCACGACCTACGAGGTGAGCCTCCCCGCCCAGGGCGTGCGCGACTACGCGGGCAACGCCATCGCCGAGGCCTACAAGTCGGAGTTCACCACCGAGCCGGCGCAGACCGTCCACAACTGGCCGCTGAGCGCCAACCTGACGGACGTGGTGGGCGGCAACAACGGCACGGTGACGCCGGCGGACGCGTTCGCCGATGGCGCCTTGAATTTCTCCGGGCGCAGCGGCGGCGTGCCGCTGAGCAGCGACAACGTCGCAGCCACGCTGGGCGGCTCCGCCACGCTGAGCTTCCACATGCGCACGAGGCAGGGCGGGGCGGCGACGCCAGCGGCCGCGCCGGGCATCTTCGGACGCGATCAGGTCCGCGGGCAGGACGACGTGTTCTGGGGCTGGATCGATGCCCAGGGCCACCTGCGGCTCAGCGTGGGCGAGCTGAGCAGCGCCAACCCCGGCGTCGTGTCCACCGTGATCGTCAATGACGACGCCTGGCACCACGTGATCCTCAGCCGCGACGCGGCCACCGGCGCGCTGGTCATGTACGTGGATGGCATCCGCACCAGCGCGACGGGCCCCACCGGCACGCGCGGGCTCAACAACAAGTTCAAGACCCTGGGCCAGTTCGAGGGCTCGGCCGACTTCTTCCGCGGCAGCCTGTCCAACGTGCGGGTGTACGGGCGCGTGCTGACCGATGCCCAGGTGCTGGCGATGGCGGGCCTGGTCCACCATTGGCCGCCGCTGAACACGCTGCGCGACGTCACTGGCGGCGTGCATGGCGTCACGGGCCCGGGCGACAGCTTCAGCGACGGCGGCCTGAACCTGACCGGCCGCACGGCCGGCGTGGAGCTGGCCAGCGACGCCGTCGCGGCCGCCCTGAGCCGGTCGGCGAGCGTGGCCTTCCACATGAAGACCACGCAGACCGGCCACGCCGATCCGTGGCGCGCGCCGGGTCTGTTCGGGCGCGACGAGTCCGGCGGCACCAACGACATCTTCTGGGGCTGGCTGGACGAGACCGGCAGGCTGCGGCTGTCGGTGGGCAACCTGTCCTCCGACAACCCCGGCACGGCGTCGTCGCAGCCGGTCAACGACGGGCAATGGCACTTCGTCGTCATGACCCGCAACGCCATCACCGGCGCGCAGGCCCTGTTCGTGGACGGCGTGAAGACCGCGGGGACCGGCACGGCCGGGGTCTTCGGCCTGGGCAGCCCGTTCAAGTGGCTGGGACAGATCGAAGGCAACGACGAGTTCTTCCGCGGCGTGCTGTCCAACGTGCGGGTGTTCGACCGCGCGCTGAGCGACACCGAAGCGGCCAGCCTGCTGACGCAGCCGGCGGTGCGCATCGCAGCGCAGGCCGGCGAGCAGTGGGTGGACGTGAACCAGCGCGTCAGCTTCAACCCGGTCGCGCTGGCGCGCGCGGGCGCGCAGTACAGCTGGAACTTCGGTGACGGCTCGGCGCGGACCGCCTTCAGCAGCACGCTGGCGGCGTCCCACGTCTTCAGCGCGCCGGGCCACTACCTGGTCGTCCTGACGGTGCGACAGCCCGACGGCAGCGAGGCCCGCTACGCCTTCCAGCGCACGGTCACGCGGCCGGCCACCACGCGCTCGCCGGCCCACAGCACCAACATCACCGGCGTGGCCGGCCGGGTCTACAGCGTCAATCCGGACAGCGGTACGGTGGCCGCGATCGACACCGCCACGAACGCCAAGGTCTGGGAGACCTCGGTGGGCATCGATCCGAAGACCCTGGCCGTGGCGCCGGACGGCCGCCTCTGGGTGGCGGTGCAAGGCGAGGACAAGCTGGTGGTGCTGGCCGCCAACGGCGCGGTGGCCAAGACGGTGCAACTGGCCTACGGGAGCGGGCCGCACAGCGTGGTGTTCACGCCCGATCGACAGACCGGCCTGGTGACGCTCGAGTCGAAGTCGCAGCTGATGAGCTTCGATCCGGTCAGCGGCGACACGATCAAGACCTTGTCCCTGCAAGGCGACGTGCGGGGCCTGGCGGTGACCGCGGATTCGCAGGATGCGTACGTGACGCGCTTCCGCTCGGTCGCGGGCGGGGCGCAGGTGCACCGCGTCAATCTGCCGACCTGGCGGCTCACGCAGACTGTGCCGCTGCAGGTGGACACCACCACGGTGGACGCGGAGAACCGCGCGCGCGGCGTGCCCAATTACCTGCACCAGATCGTGATCTCGCCCGATGGCACACGCGCCGCGCTGCCGTCCAAGAAGGACAACATCGTGCGCGGCGGCTACCGCGACCAGCAGCCGCTGGAGCACGACCGCACGGTGCGCTCCATCGTCAGCCAGATCGCGCTGGGGGCTCATTCGGCCGAGGTCTTCGCGGAGCAGCTGGATTTCAACGACCGGGCGCCAGCGCGCGCCGTGGTGTATTCGCCCAAGGGCGACTACCTCTTCGTGGCGCAGATGGAGGGCAACCGCGTCGCCATCGTCGATGCCTACAACCGCGCCATCCGAGGCGAGATCGAGACCGGCCGCGCGCCGCACGGGCTGTATCTCGACGCGGCCACGAAGCGGCTCTACGTCAACGACTTCCTGGGCCGCAGCGTCACGGTGCAGGACGTGAGCGCGGTGCTGTCGTCCGAGTCCTTCGCCTCGAGGCGGCTCGCGACCGTGACGGTGGTGGCGAACGAGCCGCTGACCGCCTCGGTCCTGCGCGGCAAGAAGATCTTCTACAACGCGGCCGATCCGCGCATGAGCCGGGACAACTACATGTCCTGCGCCAGTTGCCATGCCGATGGCGGCGATGACGGCACGGTGTGGGACTTCACCAACCGCGGCGAGGGTCTGCGCCGCACCATCAGCCTGAAGGGGCGGGGCGGGCTCGGCCACGGCCGGCTGCACTGGAGCGCCAACTTCGACGAGGTGCAGGATTTCGAGAACGACATCCGGCGGCATCTGGGCGGCACCGGCTTCATGAGCGAGGCGGACTTCCAGCTCACCGCCAACGCGCTGGGCACGGCCAAGGCCGGCCGCAGCGCGGCGCTGGACGACCTGGCGGCCTACGTCGGCTCGCTGACCCGTCATCCGCGCAGCCCGTATCGCGAGGCCGATGGCCGGCTGAGCCCGATCGCCCTGCAGGGGCAGCGGCTGTTCACCCAGCTCCAGTGCGCCACCTGCCACGTGGGTGCGACGCTGCGCGACGGGCTGCGGCATGACGTGGGCACGATCCAGCCCTCGTCGGGCCAGGGCAATGGCGAGGCGCTGGCGGGCAAGGGCCTCGACACGCCCACGCTGCGCGCGCTGTGGGTCAACCGCCAGTACTTCCACAACGGCCAGGCCGCCTCCCTCGACGAGGTGTTGCTCACGCCTCGTCATGGCCAGGCGGCAGGCCGGTCCCAGGCCGAGCGCGATGCGCTGGCTGCCTACCTCAACTCACTGGACGGCACGCCCTGAGCCGCCCGTGCCGGGGCGGCCCGCGCGGCGCCCCGGCTTCTCTTTCCAAGGAGTATCCGCTTGAGCCTCTTCCCTCCCGAGACGGCCCGCACGGTCCCGTCCGCGGCCGGCCGTCCGCATCCACGGCCACAGCCCCCGGCGCACGCCACGGCCGCGCCGGTGGCGGGCACCTTCGACTACCTGGTGATCGGCGGCGGCACGGCCGGCGCGCTGATGTGCAAACGGCTGACCGACATCCCCCATCGCCAGACGCTGCTGGTGGAGGCGGGCGGCAAGGACCGCCATCCCTGGATCCACATCCCGGTGGGCTACCTGCACTGCATCGGCCATCCCCGCACCGACTGGCTCTACAGCACGGAGCCCGAGCCCGGCCTGAACGGGCGCAGCCTGCGCTATCCGCGCGGCAAGACGCTGGGCGGCTGCTCCAGCATCAACGGGATGATCTACATGCGCGGCCAGGCGCGCGACTACAACCTGTGGGCCAGCCTGCTGGGCGACGACGCCTGGCGATGGAGCCGGGTGCTGGAGGTCTTCAAGAAGCATGAGGACCATTTCGCCGGCGCCAGCGAATGGCATGGCGCGGGCGGCGAGTGGCGCGTCGAGCGCCAGCGCCTGCGCTGGGACATCCTGGACGCCTTCGCCGAGGCTGCGGAGCAGGCGGGCGTGCCGCGCACCGCGGACTTCAACCGCGGCACCAACGAAGGGGTGGGCTACTTCCAGGTCAATCAGCGCGGCGGCTGGCGCTGGAACACGGCCAAGGCCTTCCTGCGGCCCGCGTGCGAGGGGCGCGGCAACTTCCAGATGTGGGTCAACAGCCGCGCCACGCGGCTGCTGTGGGGTGTGGGGGAGCGCGGCCGTCCGCGCTGCATCGGCGCGGAGATCTGGGATGGGCGCCAGCGCGTGACGGTGCTGGCCCGGCAGGAGGTGATCCTGTGCGCTGGCGCCATCGGATCGCCGCAGCTGCTGCAGCTCTCGGGCGTGGGCGAGCCGTCGCTGCTGCATCGTCTGGGCATCCCGGTGACGGTGGCCTCGCCCGGCGTGGGTGCGAACCTGCAGGATCACCTGCAGATCCGGGCGGTGTATCGCATCGAGGGCGCCCAGACGCTCAACATGCTGGCGGGCAGCCTGTGGGGGCGCGCGCGCATCGGCATGGAGTACCTGCTCAAGCGCAGCGGCCCGATGAGCATGGCGCCCTCGCAGCTGGGCGCCTTCACGCGCAGTTCCCCGACGCATGCGTGGCCCAACCTGCAGTACCACGTCCAGCCGCTGTCGCTGGACGCCTTCGGCGAGCCGCTGCACGACTTCCCGGCCTTCACCGCCAGCGTGTGCAACCTCAATCCCACCAGCCGCGGGACGGTGCGGATCCGCAGCCCCTACTTCGAGGATGCGCCGGCGATCGCGCCCAACTACCTGAGCACCGAGGAGGACCGGCGCGTGGCGGCCGACTCGCTGCGGGTGACGCGGCGCATCGTGGGGCAGCCGGCGCTGGCGCGTTACCGGCCGCGGGAATGGAAGCCTGGTGCCCAGTACCAGACCGACGAGGACCTGGCGCGGCTGGCCGGTGACATCGCCACCACCATCTTCCATCCGGTGGGCACCACGCGCATGGGGCGCGACGGCGATCCGATGGCGGTGCTGGACAGCCGGCTGCGCGTGCGCGGCGTGGAGGGCCTGCGCGTGGTCGACGCGGGCGCGATGCCGCTGATCACCAGCGGCAACACCAACAGCCCCACGCTGATGATGGCCGAGATGGCGGCGGGCTGGATCCAGCAGGAAGCGGCCGCCGATGCCGCCGCGCTGGCGCTGTGGCCGCGCAGTGCCACCGCCGCCGCCGCTGGCTGAGCCGCCCTCACTCCCTACTCAAGCAACGCCCGCGCACACCCCGTGGCGCGGGTGTGGGCGCCCCTGCGCCCGCGAATCCATCACGGGGGGAAACCACCGTTCCATCGATTGGAGAACCAGATGACAAACAGACTTTTTGGGTCCGCTTCCACGCCGGCTTGCGCGATCGCGGCCGTTCTCGTGATGACCGTGCCGGCCAGCGTGTCAGCCCAGAGCAGCGTGAACGTCTATGGACGTGTCGTGGCCGGCGTCGAGCACATCGACAAGGTGCGGGATCCGGCCTCCGGCCGGGTCGAGTCGCTCACCCGCACGGCGAGCAATCAATGGGGCACCAGCATGCTGGGCTTCAAGGGGACGGAGGATCTGGGGGACGGGCTCAGCGCCTACTTCCTGCTGGAGAGCGGCTTCGGCAGCACCACCGGCCGGACCAACGCGCCGGCGTTCTTCAACCGCCGAGCGTATGTGGGCCTGGGCAGCAAGGAGTGGGGGCGGCTGCAGTTCGGCAAGAACCTGTTCAACACCAACGACGTCTGGTACCTGGATCCGACGGGTCAGCAGTTCATCAGCAGCGCGACGCTGGTGCGCGGGCGCAGCTGGGTGGGCGCGGACAACGTGATCGAGTACACCACGCCGTCCTGGGGCGGCTTCACGGCCAACGCCCAGCTCAGCCTGGGCGAGCAGGCGGGCAATCACCGCAAGCTGCGCGCCGAAGGCCTGTCGCTGGCCTATGTCCACGAGGGGCTGGAGCTGCGCGGCATCCATACCGTCCGGCGCGATGCCAACGGCCTGTTCAGCGATGTCTACAACTACTCGAAGCAGACGGTGGCCGGCGGCACCTACCGGCTGGGCGCGTCGAAGCTGTTCGCTGCTGTCGAGCACATCACGGCCGGCGCCGCGCCGGCCAACGCGCCGACGCGTCTGCGCCATGCGTGGCTGGGCGTGCGTCATGACGTGACCCCGGCGCTGACGCTGATCGGCGCGGGGTATCACGTCAGCGCCAACCGGGGCCATGGCAAGGCGGTGGTGCTGATGGCCGGGGCCGATTACGCGCTGTCCAAGCGCAGCTTCCTGTACGCCTCCGTCGGCGGCGTGAACAACTCAGGCGCGGCCAACTATGCGGCGGATGTTTCCGCCAACGGACCCGGGCCGGGCGCCGGGCAACGCGCGGTGTACGCGGGGATGGGGCACAGCTTCTGACAGGGGGCCGCGGGCGGTTCGCGGAGTGCGGTCGCACGTCGAAGCGCCTTTCGTCAGGCGGTTCCGGTCCGAGGGCCGCAAGACGTGCTGGCGGCAGTCTTGCAAGTAGCGGGTGAACTGCCTCGCCAAGAAAAGGAAGGTGATCACCTGTGGCACCTTGGTGAGATCTGAAACAGTTCAACCGCCATCTGCAACCAGTGTTTCCGTCGTGCAGAATCGCGCGCTATTCAATCAGGGAGAGAGGCTGATCCGGCGTCGAGCGCGATAGACGCTCGCCGGACCCTTGCGCATCGGCTCATGCTCATGAGCCGCTCCTCCCTGCTGCCGTTTTTCTTGCAGATCGGGTGAGGAGCGATGACGCTGTCAATTGCCATGCGTGCGTGCCTGCGGGCCGTGCAGTCTCTTGTTTCTTCCAGAGGCGCGGCTGTGGCCATGCTCTGGCTCATGGCGGTGCTGACCGCTGTTCCAGCGATGGCCAACGAGCGGTTGATGCCCTCGGAATGGCGGCTCGACGCGACGGAGTACGGTCCAGCGTGCGCTGAATCGAAAGGGGGCTGGACCTATAACGGCGGCACGTACCACACCGCTGCTACTGACGGTGCGCCTGGACGACCGGAGCAGTACTTCGCGAGCTATCTGGCGCTGATCCAGGGCGGCCAGTGTTCGGCGGAGACCGCCTGCAACAGCAAGATCGAATGGACGGTGACGCAACCTTGTGTGGTCAGCGCCACGAGCTCGAGCAACGGCGAAGCGCGTTGCAAGCTACAGGGAAAGTACATCCAGAAGTGCGGGTGGAACGCGCCGTATGAAGTCACGGTCGAGGGATCGGTGTCGGCCTCCAAGGTCTGCGACAGCTACTTCGACCCGCAAAGCCGGCAATGCGTCTGCCCGGAGGGGCAGGTGTACGTGAAGACGTCCAGTGGCGGCTACTGCACACCGGTGCGTGATCGAGTGATCGTCAAGCCGTGCAAGACCTGCTACGGCAATCCGATCTTTCCGGAGCAGGGCCTGAAGGTGCAGACGCTCACTGCTGGCTGGCAGCCATGGACGGAGCTGAAGCTGACCTTCAGTTCGATGAGCAAGCTGCCCTATGGAGAGGGCCAAGCCGCCTATCTGCGATCGGATCCTCCGGCCTTCGGACCCATGTGGACGGCGAGCATCGACAAGGCGGTCTACACGTCCGTCAGCGGGGGAATCACGCTCGTCAACGTGGCCCGCGGCAGCGGGGACTGGACGAGCTTCCTGCAGTCCGGTACCGGCTTCAATCCGGTCGGCGCGCAGATCAACGACCAGCTCACGAAGACCGCGCAAGGCTTCTCCTACCGCGATGCAGCCAGTCAGGTGATCGAGGAATACAACGGGCGAGGCATGCTCATCAAGGTCACGGCGCTCGACGGACGGAGCCTGACGGTGGCGCGCACGACGCTGGACGCGCCGGGCGAAGCCACGCCTGATGAAGGACTGCCGCTGTCGCTGACGGATCACTTCGGCCGCCGCTGGACCTTCGAGTACACGCGCATGGGCGCGGAGTCGAGATCGCGGGCTTCAGCGATCGTGGACCCGGGCGGCCGGCGCGTGGTGATCGGCTACGGCGCCAACGAACAGATCTCGCGCGTCGAGTGGCCGGATGGTTCGGCACAGCAGATGCTGTACGAGCGCAGCGACCTGAACTGGGCGCTGACGGGCTATCTCGACGAGAGCAGCGTTCGCGCCGGGACCTACGGCTACGACGGCCAAGGACGGGCCATCTCTTCCGAGCGGGCGCTGGGACTGGACAAGTACATCGCGTCCTGGGATGAGGCACCTCGCCTGTCGACAAAGTACTGGACCGACCCGGGCAGCGGCGTGGACTGGGTGGACCACGTGCTGCAGCCCCCGAAGGGCCTGAAGGTCCAGTTACCCAATGGGCAGGTGCAGGAGCTGCAGTCGACCACGTCGTTCGGGACGTCGATGTGGACCGCGAAGACGCAGGCGCCGGGCGCGGGCAGCGCGCAGGCGACGACCTCGCGCGTGCTCGACGACCACATGAACGTGACGCGGCTCGATGACTTCAACGGCAATCGCAGCTGCATGAGCTACGACGCAGTGCGCAACCTGGAGACGGTCCGTGTTGAAGGGCTGACGCCGGCGACGGATTGCAGCGCCGTGACGGGCGCATTGCCAGCAGGCGCGCGCAAGCTGTCGACGCAGTGGCACCCGGATTGGCGCGTGGCGACGAAGACTGCGGAGCCACGACGCATCACGACGCTGGTCTACAACGGCCAACCCGATCCGTTCAACAGCGGCGCGATCGCGAGCTGCGCGCCAGCCTCGGCGCTGCTGCCGGACGGCAAGCCCATCGCCGTGCTGTGCAAGCGCGTCGAGCAGGCGACGACCGATGAGACGGGGGTTCAGGGCTTCAATGCGACGCTGCAAAGCGGCGTGAGCGCACGTACGGCGAGCTGGACCTATAACGCGGTGGGCCAGCTGCTCACCGAGAAGAACCCGCTGGGCAAGGTGGTCGCGACCAACGTGTACTACGCCGACACGACGGCCGATCACACGATGGGCGACCTGCAGTCCACCACCAATGCGGCCAATCACCTGACGCAGTTCCCGCGCTACAACGCGTACGGCCAGCCGCTGGAGATGGTCGATTCGAACGGCGTCTCGACGACCTACGCGTACGACGCGCGCCAGCGCTTGCTGTCGACGACGACGCAGGGCGCGGTGACCGGCTACGAGTACTGGCCCACCGACTTGCTGAAGAAGACCACGCAGCCCGACAACAGCTTTGTGACCTACGAGTACGACGACGCGCATCGTCTGGTCGCCGTGGCTGATTCGCTGGGCAATCGCATCGAGTACACGCTTGATGCCAGTGGCAATCGGACGCAAGAGGTCGCCAAGGATCCGCAAGGCGCGCTGCAGCGGGCCATGAGCCGCGTGTACGACGCGCTGAGCCGCGCACAACAGACGACGGGCAGGGAGTAAGCAATGAAGAAACAAGACAGGCACACGAAGTGCCGGAGCGCGATCGCGTGCGCGATGAGCCTGTCCTGAATTTTGTGTGCGAGGCATAACATGACCCGACTCCGGAGCATTTATGCCAATCGACAAACCTCTGAGCAAGACCAAGCTTAGGAACGCCGCGATAGCGGCCAAGTCTGCCGCGTTACCCAAGATCCCCGATGAGCTGATCGACCAGATCGTGAAGGGCCAGCCGATGACCGGCGAGGAAGTGAATGCCGCCTCGATGGCGTTCAAGAAGGCCCTGATCGAGAGAGCGCTGGGCGCCGAGCTGGGATTTCACCTGGGCTACCCGAGAGGCGCCGACAAGCCAGAGACGACGAAGAATCTACGCAACGGCAAGACCGGCAAGACGGTGCTGACCGAGGACGGCCCGCTGCGCATCGACGTTCCGCGCGACCGGGATTCGAGCTTCGAGCCGCTGCTCATTCCCAAGCACGAGCGCCGCTTCACCGGCTTCGACGACAAGATCATCGCCATGTACGCGCGCGGGATGACCGTGCGGGAGATGCAGGCCTTCCTGG
>Ga0102591_1001759_pt1 | contig 27354 bp, 34 predicted proteins | sample AraplaCol_mCL_r2_2_FD_76860 | JGI IMG/M metagenome (GOLD analysis project Ga0102591, IMG submission 76860) | Arabidopsis root microbial communities from North Carolina, USA - plate scrape MF_Col_mCL_r2 (SPADES assembly) (version 2) | ecosystem: Host-associated > Plants > Roots > Endosphere...
CTGGACGATCCGCGCTGGTTCCGGCCGTTCATCGAGACCTGGACCCGCGAAAAACTGCCCTTCGCCGAAACCGGCGCGGTCCGCAGCTACGAGGCGCTGCCGTCGATGGACGCCTATCAAGGGCTGGTGAAGGAATACATGGCCTGCAGTTGAGGCAGCGCAGGATCAAAAAGCCCGGCCATGCGTCGTGCGCCGGCCGGGCTGAAAATGATGCTTTTATTCGTCGCCCATCTTGAGCGCGGCGATGAAGGCTTCCTGTGGAATCTCCACCTTTCCGAACTGGCGCATGCGCTTCTTGCCTTCCTTCTGCTTGTCCAGAAGTTTGCGCTTTCGGGTGGCGTCGCCGCCGTAGCACTTGGCCGTCACGTCCTTGCGCAGCGCCGAGATGGTCTCGCGGGCAATCACGTTGCCGCCGATCGCTGCCTGGATTGGGATCTTGAACATGTGCTTCGGGATCAGTTCCTTCAGCCGCTCGCACATGTCGCGGCCACGCTTCTCGGCAGACGCGCGGTGGACGAGCATGGAGAGCGCATCGACAGGCTCTCCATTGACGAGGATCGACAGCTTGACGAGGTTACCTTCGCGGTAGCCTTCGAGGTGATAGTCGAAGGAGGCGTAGCCCTTCGAAATCGACTTCAGCCGGTCGTAGAAGTCGAAGACAACTTCATTGAGCGGCAACTCGTAGGTCACCATTGCGCGGGTGCCGACATAGGTGAGTTCCGTCTGGATGCCGCGACGATCCTGGCAGAGCTTGAGAATGCCGCCGAGGTAATCATCAGGCGTCATGATCGTCGCCTTGATCCAGGGCTCGCGGATCTCGTCGATCTTGACGACATCGGGCATGTCAGCCGGATTGTGCAGTTCGCGCTCGCTGCCGTCGGTCATCGTCAGCTGGTAGACGACCGAAGGCGCAGTGGCGATCAGGTCGAGGTCGAATTCGCGCTCAAGGCGTTCCTGGATGATCTCAAGGTGCAGCAGGCCAAGGAAGCCGCAACGGAAGCCGAAGCCGAGTGCGGCCGATGATTCCATTTCGAAGGAGAAGGAGGCATCATTCAGGCGAAGCTTGCCCATCGCCGCGCGCAGATCCTCGAAATCCGCGGCATCGACGGGGAAGAGACCGCAGAACACGACCGGTTGTGCCGGCTTGAAGCCCGGCAAGGCCTGCGTCGTTGGGCGCTTGTCCTCGGTGATGGTATCGCCGACGCGCGTATCGGCCACTTCCTTGATGGAGGCGGTGATGAAGCCGATTTCGCCAGGCCCGAGACTGTCGACATTGACCATCTTTGGCGTCAGCACGCCGACGCGTTCCACCTGGTACTTGGCGTCCGTGCCCATCATGCGGATCGTCTGGCCCTTGGTCAGCACGCCGTCGATGACGCGGACGAGGACCATGACGCCGAGATAGGTGTCGTACCAGCTGTCAACGAGCAGCGCCTTCAGCGGTGCCTTTTCACCGCCGGGGCTCTTCGGCGCCGGCAACTTCTGAACGATTGCCTCGAGGACATCGGGGATGCCGAGGCCGGTCTTTGCCGAAATCAACACGGCTTCCGAGGCATCGATACCGATCACTTCCTCGATCTGTTCCTTGATGCGATCAGGTTCGGCGGCTGGCAGGTCGATCTTGTTGAGGACGGTGACAAGCTCGTGGTTGTTGTCGATCGCCTGGTAGACGTTGGCGAGCGTCTGGGCTTCCACGCCTTGGCTGGCGTCAACGACGAGCAGCGAACCTTCGCAGGCCGAGAGCGAGCGCGAGACCTCATAGGCGAAGTCGACGTGTCCGGGCGTGTCGATCAAATTCAGGATATAGGTCTCGCCATCCTTGGCCTTGTAGTGCAGACGCACCGTCTGGGCCTTGATGGTGATGCCGCGCTCGCGCTCGATATCCATGTTGTCAAGCACCTGCTCGGACATCTCGCGCTCGGCCAGGCCGCCGGTCGATTGGATCAGGCGGTCGGCAAGCGTCGATTTGCCGTGGTCGATGTGGGCCACGATCGAGAAATTGCGGATATGGGAAAGCGGAGTCGTCGAATTGGTGCTCATGCGCGCCATATAGCAGCGCCGACCCTTGCCGCAAAGCGGAAAAGCAGGGGTTCGTTTACGATAAGTCGCCGTTTCGCGGACCGAAACATCATACTTGATTCTATTATCAGATCGTGAAAGTCTATTATAATAGAAAATCGGATCCAATGATGGAACAAGAACTCGAAACGGCGATCGGCCTTCGCATCCGCAGACTGCGGATCGAGCGGAATTTGACGCTGGAAGACCTGGCCAACGCCTCCGGCGTCAGCCGGGCGATGATCTCCCGCATCGAGCGCGGCGAAGCGAGCCCGACGGCCCCGCTCCTCGCCAGGATTTGCGCAGCGCTCGGCCTGTCGCTGTCGGCCTTCTTTGCCGAGGACGGCGAGGTCTCGCCGCTGTCGCGCCGTCAGGACCAGCAGGTCTGGCGGGATCCGGAGACCGGTTACGTCAGGCGCTCCGTCTCCCCGCCGGGAGCCGCTTCGTCTGTCGATATCGTCGATGTCGAATTCCCGCCAGGCGGTCGCCTTAGTTTCCCGCCGCACGCAGCCAGCAACGGCATGACACAGCATGTCTGGCTGTTCGATGGCGAAATGGAAATGACGACGGGCGACACCGTCTACCGACTGCTGCCTGGCGACTGCCTGTTCATGCCGGTCGGCGAAGGCCATGTTTTTCATAACCCCGGCAACATTCCCGCCCGCTATTGCGTCGTACTCGATCGGCGCGGGCGCTAATTCATTTCAGGAGAAAAAGTGATGACAGCTACGATCCGCCTTCTTGATGCGGCAGAAGCCCGTGCGGCGATCCCCGACCTCTGCGACGTGCTGACCGATTGCGTCAACGGCGGCGCCTCGGTCGGCTTCATGCAGCCTTATGGCAACGCGGATGCCGAGCCTTACTGGCAGGGCGTCGCCGATGCCGTCGCGTCCGGTGCAACGCTGCTCCTCGTGGCGGAGATCGACGGCAGAGCCGTTGGCACGGTGCAGGTCGGTGCCGCACAGATGCCGAATCAGCCGCATCGCGGCGATCTGAAGAAGCTGTTGGTGCATCGCTCGGCCCGGGGCAAGGGCCTTGCACGTCTGCTGATGGATGCTGCGGAACGAGAAGCCGCCGTCCGCGGCAAGACGCTCCTCGTGCTTGACACGGCAACCGGCAGCGATGCCGAGGCGATCTACCCCAGGCTGGGCTGGGAGCCGGTCGGTGTCATCCCGGATTATGCGCTGTGGCCGGAGGGCGGCCTCTGCGCCACCACATTTTTCTACAAGCGTGTCGCCTGAAGTGGCGCTCAGGCGGGTTTGGCCTGGGGCGCGTCGAGTGCTGGATTGTAGAACAGCGACAGCGTCAGGCTCTTGGCGATGCGTTCAGCGGTCGTCATGAACCAGGCCTTGGCCTCAGGGTTCGGCGCGATATCGCTGAGCGTCGCGGAAAACAGTGCCAGCCATTGCGGGAAGAGATCGGGCGTCAGGTTCGCGACGCCCGTGTGCGCCTGCACCGGCTTGCCGCCATAAGCGCCGTTGCGAAAGGCAATTGATGACCAGAAGCTCTTCATCTTCTGCATATGGTCGGACCAGCGGCCGGAAAGCCGGGCATCAAACACGGGTCCAAGCGTCGCATGCTGCAGCACACGGGCGTAGAACGTCTCGACCAACCGATCGATGAACGCCTCGTCGACGCCCATCGCCTTCATCTCGGCTTCGGCACGCTCGCGTATGGCGGCGACATGTGCCGCGCGGCCCTGAATTTCTGTATCCATCGTCAACTCCGGCGCGTCGCAATCCGCGACAGCGCTCATATAGGCCATCTGCGTCTCGAGATGAAGGGACCGCGACGCAAGGCAGCATTGCGCGTCAGTAGCCGCTTCTGTCTTCGCTTCGGGGATCGTCCGCCATCCTCTCGCGATAGATATCACCCTGTCGCGCCTTGAGGCGCCACGGTCGGGCCTTCTGCAGCGGAATGTCGTATGCCGGGTCGTCTCGGTTCAACACCGCGGTTGCCAGGCCTGGTTCGGGAGTGGCAGCACACTGCGCCACCCATTTTCCATCCGGGCCGATGATGCTGGCCGGCCCCTTCGCAGCCTTCTGCACCGGCGTTGCAGCGCCGATCCAGATGCAGTTCAGCCCCGCATGCGCGCGCAGCGCAATCTGGAAATATTCGGCAATGCCATAGGAGGAGAAGAGCACGGCATCGACGCCGAGATTGGCGTACTCCTGGAATACCTCCGGAAACGTAGCTTCGATGCAGATCGCGCAACCGAATCGGTAGCCGTTGATATCGAAAGTGATCGGCGCGGTGCCGGGAGAGTACCAGCCGCCAAGTTCGCTGTTCGACAGAAACCTCTTGTCATAGCGGGTAAGCAGCGCTCCGGTTTCGGAAAAGACATACAGGCTGTTGTGCGGGGGGTAGCCCTCCGCCAGCCGATGTGCTCCGCCGACAACCGCAAAGATGCGAAGATCACCACAGAGATCGGCGATTGCCCGAAGCTCGGCCTCCTGCTGCCGCCAATCGAAGCTGGCCCAGTCCTCGGGATGCAGGATCTGCGATTTCGAATATCCCGAAAGTGCGCCTTCGCAGAAATTGATGACCCGCGCGCCATCAGCAGCGGTGGCCGCAATCATGCTCCGGATTGTTCGGCCATTCGCGGTAATGTCAGGCGAAACGATGGTCTGTGCTGCGGCTATCTTCAACGGCGCACCTCTCGCGATTCGGCCCGCATTTTTCAACTATTCGACGCTATTTGGAACCGCAAATTGGCGACGATGAAGGTGCGCGAGGCGAAGCGCGTTAAGGGGCGCCGACAGCGCGCAGCACGCCGATCAGCGCCTTTCCATCGGTGAAATAGGGATCGCCGCCACCGTTGCGGCCGGTCCTCGTGGCGCCGATGCCCGCGATCTCGTAAGTCGACGACAATTGCCCGGCTGCCTGAAGATCGCCGATAACAAGATCTCGCTCAGCGTCGACATCAGGCGCGATGTGATGGGTGATCTGGCCGGTATCGTGGCTGAAGCCTACCCCGCGATCAAAACTCGCCGATCCAAGCCACAGCGGTTGCCCATCTGCACCGCTGCTCTTGGTTTGCCAGAAACGGACGTGGTGGCGCTCGTCGGCGCTCTTGCCCACGGCCTTTTCAAATGCCAGATCCTGCTGGCGGCCCTCGAACAGCAATGGGCTCACGGGAGCGTCGAGGTCGGGCCGATCGAGCACGACGCTCAAGCCGATTTCGGCTGATGTCCGCAGCGTGATCTTGTCGGCCGGGTCCCACCCAGCCGATGCAAATGCCCGAAGCACGTTCTCCTTCGAACCGACGAGCCCAACATTGATGGGGTCGCCGGGAATATCCTGCTTGGTGGTCGTCACCATTGGACCGAATTCCGCAATACGGCTGGCGTCGCGATGGATCCATATTTCGGGAATGAGGAAATAAGTGACAAGCAGATAGGCGACCAACAAGACCGCCACACCGCCGATCGCCATCCGTGTTTTCGTCAAACGTCTCATCGAAGTCCCCCCAACCTCGACGTCATCATACGATTCTCTGGTCATGTGGCCAACATCCAGGTGCGCACCCATGCATCATCGGCATCCCGACTACACCCGCACCCTTGCCATCCGGCCCCGTTGCGCTTAGCTCTCGGGCACCACGAATCCGGATATCGAATGCCGCACAAGGTCTCCCTGTCCCGTCTCAAGCTGACCGACTTTCGCAACTATGCGTCTGTCTCGCTGTCGCTCGACGGTCGGCATGTGGTGCTGACGGGGGACAATGGCGCCGGCAAGACCAATCTGATGGAGGCCGTATCCTTCCTGTCGCCGGGCCGCGGCCTGCGTCGTGCCACCTATGGCGATGTCACCCGTGTCGGTGCGACGGCCGGATTTTCGATCTTCGCGGAGCTCGATGGCATAGAAGGCGAGGTGGAAATCGGCACGGGTGTCGATACCACCGACGACAGCATTTCCCGCCGCCTGCGGATCAACGGCACGCCTGCAAAGTCGGCCGATGAACTGACCGACCATCTCCGTCTCCTGTGGCTGACGCCCTCGATGGATGGCCTCTTCACCGGTGGTTCGTCCGAGCGCCGCCGTTTCCTTGATCGGCTCGTGCTGTCGCTCGATCCGGCCCATGGCCGCCGTGCCAGCGATTTCGAGCGCGCCATGCGCAGCCGCAACAAGCTGCTCGACGAGCGTCGCTTCGATCCCGCCTGGCTCTCCGGCCTCGAACAGCAGATGGCAAGCCTCGGCATTGCCATGGCGATGGCACGCCAGGAGATGCTCGGTCTTCTTGCCCGCCTCATCGACGAGACGCACGAAACCTCGCCTTTTCCCGCCGCTGCGCTGGAGCTTGCGGGCTTTATGGATGGTCAGTTCTCGCGCCCCGCCGTTGATCTTGAGGATGACTATGCGGCTATGCTTGCCGAGAGCCGCTACCGCGATGCCGCGGCCGGCCGCACGCTCGACGGCCCCCATCGCGCAGATCTGCTTGTCCGCCACCGGCAAAAGCAGATGGAAGCATCGCGCTGTTCCACCGGCGAGCAGAAGGCGCTGCTGGTCGGACTGATTCTTGCCCATGCCCGTCTGGTGGCTAATCTCACGGGCCATGCGCCGATTCTCTTGCTTGATGAGATTGCCGCGCATCTCGACGAAGGCAGGCGTGCTGCGCTTTTCGACCTCATTGACGCGCTCGGCGGCCAGGCCTTCATGACAGGCACGGACTGCGCCATGTTTTCCGCTCTCGGCGAGCGCGCGCAATTCTTCACCGTCGCCGATGGAAAGGTTTTCGAATGACCGATGCCGCTTCCCCCTCAACCAAAGGCCATGCTAGCATCGCGCCCATGGAACCGCTCAGCCCGGAAGAAATCGCGCGATATCAGCGCCATATCCTGCTTCCCGAGATCGGTGGCGCAGGCCAGCAGAAACTGAAATCCGCCCGCGTGCTTGTCATCGGTGCCGGTGGGCTGGGAGCGCCGGTCCTGCAATATCTCGCAGCCGCCGGCGTCGGCACGCTCGGTATCGCCGATGACGACCGCGTTTCGCTTTCCAACCTGCAGCGGCAGGTGATCCACGATTCCGGCACGATCGGCGAACTGAAGACGCAGAGCGCCGCCTTAGCGATTGCAAGGTTGAACCCGCACGTCAACGTGATCCGCTTCGAAGAGCGCTTCTCGCCTGACACGGCGCGCCGCCATCTCTCAGGCTTCGATCTGCTGATCGACGGCTCCGACAATTTTGATACGCGCTATACGGCGGCCGACGCTGCCGAGACTGCGCAAATCCCCTTGGTGACAGGCGCGGTTGGTCGCTTCGATGGCTCCGTCACAGTGCTCAAGCCCTACGAGACGGCGGAGGATGGCACACCGAACCCAACCTATCGCGATCTCTTCCCCGAGAAGCCGCCGGCTGGTCTGATCCCGGCCTGTGCGGAGACCGGCATCATCGGTGCGCTGACCGGCGTGATCGGCACGCTGATGGCAATGGAAGCGATCAAGCTCGTCACCGGCACGGGCGAACCGCTGATTGGACGGCTGCTGCTCTATGATGCGCTTGCCGCCCGCTTCGACACGATCCGCTACAAGAGGCGTCGCCAGAAACAGAGCCCGGCGTCATGAACATCATTCGGATCGATGAAGACTTTCAACGCTGGGAGGAGTTGCTGGCGCTAGTCCTGTCGTCGTTCGCCTATATGAACGACCGGATCGATCCGCCATCCTCCGCCTTGAAGCTCACGCCGACGACGCTTGCCGATAAGGCGCGTTCTGAAATCGCCTATGCGGCAATGGAAGGCGACGCTTTATGTGGCTGCGTCTTTCTGCGACCAGAAGAAGCCTGCCTCTATGTCGGCAAGCTGGCGATCGCGCCCGACGCGCAGGGCCGGGGTATCGGCCGTCGGCTGCTGGCGGTCTCGGAAGAGGTGGCGCGGTCCCACTCCCTGCCATCACTGAGGCTCGAAACGCGCATCGAGCTTGTCGAAAACCACGATGTCTTTATCCGCTGGGGATTTGAGAAGACCGCTGAAAATGCCCATCCCGGATTCACCAGGACGACATCGATCGAGATGCGCAAGCCTGTTCCGGCCTAGCGGCCCGGCAGCACGCGGTTCGGCGGGCGATGGCCATCGATAAAGGTGCGGATGTTGATGATCACCTTGTCGCCCATGTCGATGCGGCCTTCGATCGTCGCCGAGCTCATGTGCGGCAAAAGTACGACCTTGCCTTCATTTGCGAGCTTGACGAGCTTCGGATTGACCGCCGGTTCATTCTCGAAGACGTCGAGACCGGCGCCCGCCAGCTTTCCCTCCCGCAGACTCTTGATCAGTGCCGCTTCGTCGATCACGTCGCCGCGGGCGGTGTTGACGAGGTAGGCCGTCGGCTGCAGCAGCGCCAGACGGCGGGCCGACAACAGATGGAACGTTGCCGGTGTCGAGGGGCAATTGACAGAAACGATGTCGACGCGGGCGAGCATCTGGTCGAGGCTCTCCCAGTAGGTCGCCTCCAGCTCATCTTCGGTCGCCGGGTTGACGCGCTTGCGGTTGTGATAGTGGATCGAGAGGCCGAAAGCCTTGGCGCGGCGCGCAACGGCGGTGCCGATCCGCCCCATGCCGACGATGCCGATGCGCTTGCCGTGGATCCGTCGCCCGAGCATCCAGGTCGGCGACCAGCCGGGCCACTCGCCGGGATGGTCGGTCAGCACCCGCGCGCCTTCACCCAAGCGGCGCGGAACGGCGAGGATCAGCGCCATGGTCATGTCGGCGGTGTCTTCGGTCAGCACGTTCGGCGTATTGGTGACGGTGATGCCTTTGCGAGCCGCCGCCTCGACGTCGATGTGATCGGTGCCGTTCGAGAAGCTGGCGATCAATTTCAGCTGCGGCCCGGCCTCCTCGATCACCGTGGCATCGATCCGGTCGGTGACGGTCGGAACGAGCACGTCGGCGCTTTTGACGGCGGCGATCAGCTCGGCTTTGGAGCGCGGTGCATCGTCGATATTGAGTTCCGCGTCGAAGAGTTCGCGCATGCGCGTCTCGACCGCATCGGGCAGCTTCCGCGTGATGTAGACCTTCGGTTTTTTCTTCGTCGTCATGTGCGCCGGCGCTAACTTGTTCAGAGGTCCTTAACCAAGACGCGGGATAATTTTCCCGTTCCGGGGAATTTCTACCAGACCCGCGCGCGAAGACAAACAAAACTCGCTCAGCGTGCGCAGGAATGTCGAATTCCCGGAATCAGGCAGCAGTCCTGCCCTCCTCTGAGCAAACGGAAGTCCCATGCATAGCAAAGTCCTGAAATCTTGCCTCGCCCTTGCGATCGGTTTCGTGCTTTCTGCGGGAACGGCTGAAATGGCCTCCGCACAGGCTGCAAAGGGACCGAGTGGCCTGCCGCTGCCGCGCTTCGTCACGCTCAAGTCCAAGCGCGTCAACCTGCGCATCGGCCCTGGCACCGACTATGCGGCCTCATGGATGTATCTGAAGGCCGGCCTGCCGGTCGAAATCATTCAGGAATACGACAACTGGCGCCAGATCCGCGATGCCGACGGCACCGAGGGTTGGGTCAACCAATCGCTGCTGTCGGGCTCGCGTGCGGCAATCGCCGCCCCGTGGATGAAGGGCAAGGGTAAGTCTGTCTACGTCAACATGCGCCGCGATGCCCAGCCGTCGGCAAGCGTCGTCGCCAAGCTCGAGCCCGGCGTCATGATGAACATCGGCGAGTGCAATGGCGACTGGTGCTTTGCCAAGATAGACGGCGCCGAAGGATGGGTGGCGCAGTCGGAAATCTGGGGCGCTTATCCAGGCGAAGCCTTTAAATAAGGTTCGCCTGCTTGCCGGCCTCGGCAAGCGACTTCATCGGCCTCGGGCCGATCTGCTGGATCACGATGCCAGCCGCGAGGCAGCCGAGCTTGCCGCAGTCTTCCAGCGTCCGACCCTGTGTGTAGCCATAGAGGAAGCCAGCGGCAAAGAGATCGCCCGCGCCTGTGGTGTCGACCAGTTCCCTGATCTTGATCGCATCCACGTAGAAGCGCTCGCTGCCCTTGAGAATCACGGCGCCGTTCTCGCTCATCGTTACGGCCGCGATCTTGCAGTCCTTGGCGATAAGGATCAGCGCTTCTTCGAAGTCGTCGGTTTCATAGAGCGCCAGCGCTTCCTGACGATTGGCGAAGACGATGTCGACGGTGCCGGAGCGCATCAGGTCGAGGAATTCGCCGCGATAGCGGTTGACGCAGAAGCTGTCGGAAAGCGTCATCGACATCTCACGGCCGTTCTCGTGGGCGATACGGGCGCATTCGCGGATCGCTTCCTTGGCGCGCGGCGGATCCCAGAGGTAGCCTTCGAAATAGGTGACCTTGGACTGGGCGACGACATCGGCCTCGACGTCTTCGGGCCCGAGCTCGACGCAGGCGCCGAGGTAGGTATTCATCGAGCGTTCGCCGTCTTCGGTGACGAAGATCATCGAGCGCGCGGTCGGCGGGAATGTCCCCTTCGGCTGTGTCTGATAGTGAACACCCTGCGCATGGATATCGTGCGCGAAGATTTCGCCGAGCTGGTCTTCCGCGACCTTGCCGAAATAGGCGGCCTTGCCGCCGAAGCTCGCCACACCCGCGGCCGTGTTGCCGGCGCTGCCGCCGGAAGCCTCCACCGCCGGTCCCATGCGCGCATAGAGAAGTTCTGCGCGCTCGGCATCGATGAGGTTCATCGCGGCCTTGGTGATCTCATTGTCAATGAGGAACTGGTCGTCGCAACGCGCGATGATATCGACGATCGCGTTGCCGACAGTCAGAACATCGAATTTGGTCATGAAAGGGAAGGTCCCGGGTTAGGTGATAGCCGGTGACCGGTCTTAGCGAATTTTCGCCGCATGGGAAGCGGAAATGCCGCTGGGCCGTCTATCTCATCGCAAAAATGCACTGTGACGGGTCAAATGTCGCCGGCCGCCCCCCCGTGACCGCGGCGTTCAAAAGGCGCGTCTCAAGCAGCGGCAGCATAGATCAGGTCGGGCTTTACGAGCCACTCGTTCTTGCGCAAGGCAGTGACATCGAGCCTGCCACGTCGATCGCGACGGGCAATTCCAACGAAACGATAGCGGCTGCCCCTGGTGTCGACTACGCGAGCGGGGATCGGTGTGCCGTCGATATGGCCGATAACCGGTCCGTCGGAACGTGCGCCGTTGAGGAAGAAATACTCATGGGGGAGGTTCCTGCTTACCATCCTAATTTACTATCTTTCGTCGTTTGGTCGTGTGCCCTGCGCAGCCTCGCGGGCGCGCTTTTCGTCGTCGGGGCTGGCTTTCTCCAAATGAAAGTCGCTTTTTGATGGCGACCCTGGAAAAAGACGACGTGTTTTCTTGATCTCCACGACAAATGGCTTCCTTTGGGGATGCATGTACGTTTCCTGCTGGTTGGCAAACAGGTCACGTGAATATGCCCTCGACGGGCGGCCGGGGTTCGTGACCTCTCGTCACAGGATGCGGACAAAGCCATAGCCGTTCCATTCGGACGACGGGCCTCCGACATTAAAATCTCATATCATCTGATAAGGGCGCATGGCCGACGGCGGCGAGCTAGTGTTCGATCTGCTGCTCTGCCACGGTGCTGGCGATGATCTGATCGGAACCCTTTGCATAGAGCGGGAGCGTCAGGGTGATCGCCTCGCTGCGCCCGTTGATGGTGGCGGTATATCGCTTGTAAACGCGATCCTGCCCTTGCTCTTCACCCGCCGAGACAGCGTTCACCTTCTCGACCAGCGCTTTCTCGAAAACATCCGCGTCGACGTCCCCCAGTGCCACCGTGCAGCCTTCGACGGTTTTGCCGCCGACATCCGCCCGCGAGACCACCAGCGCTTGAAAGCTCTCAGCTTCGCCGCCGCTGACGATCCATCCTTCCAGCGCTTCCGGATTCTCCATCGGGGTGAAGGTCAGCGCCATATCCTCTGCCATCGAAGGCCATTCGTCGGCTTTCGCACGCTCAGCCGTGCGCTCGAAGTCCGGGCCAGAGGAAACGCAGCTGTCGTAAAAAAATGAAAGTTTGGAACTCGCGTCATCGGCAAATGATGGCCCAGCGGCAAAGAGAATGACGAGGCAGGCAGCCAAAGTACGCTTCATGTCGTCTCCGAGCGGCGGAGTCAGTGCGGCCCTTCGGCCGCACTGACCGTTTTCAAACTTGCCGGACATTGTCGGCAGACGTTCTGCCGGTTCGACGGTCCTGCGCTACTTCGAACGCTATGCCCATTCCTTCTTTCACGGTGTCGATCCCGCCTCGTTGAGCGGCCGTGATGTGAAGAAAGACGTCGGTTCCGCCGTCATCCGGAGTGATGAATCCGAAGCCCTTGTCCTGGTTGAACCACTTGACTTTACCTGTTGGCAAAATTTACCCCCATGTTGGTCTCCCCAGCCGGCATCGGACATCGCACGATTTTGCCCGTGGGCACAAGAGCATTTGAAAATACAGCGGGACACCGCGTTGCTCTGGTGGCCGTGGCCGACTTCTGAGCTTGCGCATGCCAAGACGACACGGTTGCCTGGTGGTCCCTCGCATTTCATATAGCGGGAATCCGTCATCCGCATGTCATTTCCCCGTCCTATAAGCATCCTCAACGACATTGGCATGAGCGGCTTCCGAGCGGCAGCCAATGAAGAAGGGAATGACGCCCTTCGACGATACCGGAGTGACGCTGACCACGGATGAACTGGCAGCATTGCAGACCGGCTATCCGGCAGGACCGGATGCGGAAAAGCGGGCAGAGCCCGCTTTTTTTGCTTTTATGTTTTGGCGGTTTGTCATCACGGCCGTTTTGCTGCTAGGCATGCTTATTCCCTCGCAAGGCAGCCGCATTGAATGTCAGCCATCATCTTCGACGTCCTTCCCATCTTTATCATGATCCTTATCGGCTGGCTGACCGTGAAACTACGGCTGATGAAGGCGGAGATCGGCGATGCGCTGAGCGAGTTCGTCTTCAAGATCGCCGTGCCGCTGTTGTTGTTCCGCACGATCGCCAACGCCGATTTTCACGGTGCCTCGCCCTTCCGTCTCTGGATCGCCTATTTCTCGGGCGTCGGAGTGACTTGGGTCGCGGCCCATATCGCCGCGACGCGCTTCTTCGGGCGCGATGACCGCATTGGCGTGCTTGCCGGTGTATCGTCAGCCTTCGCCAACACCATCTTCATCGGACTGCCGCTCGTTCAGCGCACGGTCGGTGACAAGGGGCTCGTGCCGCTCTCGATTCTGATCGCGGTCCATCTGCCTGTGATGATGATTATCGGAACCATCCTGATGGAGCGCGCCGAGCACAAGATCGCCGGCAAGAAGGAGCGCAGCATCGCCAAAGTGGTGCGCCAGATCGCCCACAATCTCGTCAAAAACCCGCTGGTGATCGGCTTGGCCGGCGGTGCTGCCATGCACCTGTTAGGGCTCACCATGCCGGGACCGGTAGGCGCCATAATCGATCAGATCGCCGGTGTCGCCGGGCCGGTCGCGCTGATTTCGCTCGGCATGGCGCTTGAGAAATACGGCATTTCAGGCAACGCCGGCATCGCCAGCGTCACCTCCGCCTTCAAGTTGTTGCTGTTGCCGGCCTGCGTCTGGGCGGCGAGCCATCTGGTCGGGCTTGCCAGTGACTGGACGGCGGCCCTGGTGCTGATTTCGTCGGTTCCAACGGGCGTCAACGCCTGGCTGATCGCCAACCGTTTCGGTGTCGGCCACAGCCTGGCAGCTTCGACGATCACGCTAACGACGGCGCTTGGCGCCATCTCCGTTTCGTTCTGGGCCTTTTTGCTCGGCGGCTAGGCAAAGAAAAAGCCCGGCGTCAGCCGGGCTTCGATTTTCGTCTGGAACCGAGCAGCGACTTACTGCGTCGCGCTATCCGGTGCGTTCGGATCCGGAAGCGGAACCGGCGAATCGGCCAGCGTGTGAAGGTAAAGGATGACGTTGGCGCGATCCGTGTCCTTCGGAAGACCGGCAAAGCCCATTGCCGTGCCGGCAACGTACTTCTTCGGTGCTGCCAGGAAGTGGTTCAGATGATCGAAGGTCCACTTCTCGCTGCCGCCCTTGGAGAAGTCCTTCATGCCCGACGAGTAGGCAAAGCCTTCATGCGTGGCGATCGGACGATCGACGAGACCGAAGAGGTTCGGACCAACCTTGTTCGGTCCCCCCTTGGTCGCGTCATGACAGGCCTGACACTTCTTGAAAACAGCCTCGCCAGCCTTGGCGTCCGCCTTTGCAAGTAGCTGTGCGATCGGAACGGCTGCAGCCGGTGCGGCCTCGCCGCCACCAGCGGCAGCGGCCTCTTCGGCGACGATCGCGAAACCTTCCTTCTCCGGGCTCTCCGAATGAAAGATTCCCTCCGACGCGATGGAGACGGTCATCAGAACGAAAACCGTTCCGAGCAGTGCCCCCACAGCCATATTCACGTATGAATTCATCTGCAATGCTCCCCTTGCAGCCGGCAGACATAAAACCGGACCATCTTGAAATCGCGCGGAACCTATGTCTTTTGGCTATTCGTTGCAACAGTCTAAATGGCCTGTTGCGTGAGACTTTTTGACACCTTTCCGCCCGGATTAGAAGGCCCGAACAATGACCAGTCCAAATTTAGATGACGTGCTCGTGCTGATCCCGGCCCGCATGGCATCGACCCGTCTTCCAGGCAAGCCGCTCGCCGATATTTGCGGGCTGCCGATGATCGTGCAGGTGGCGCTGCGGGCGAAGGAAGCCGAAATTGGCCGCGTCGTTGTCGCGGTTGATGACCAACAGGTCCATGATGTCGTGGCCGCGGCAGGCTTTGAAGTCATCATGACCAGCAAGGATCATCAGTCCGGTTCGGATCGCATTTACGAGGCGCTCATGAAGGTGGATCCGGAGGGGAAAGCCAAGTTCGTCGTCAACGTGCAGGGCGATCTGCCGACGATCGAGCCGGAAACCGTTCGCGCCGCGCTGCGCCCGCTGGAGGATCCGAGCGTCGACATCGCAACACTGACGATCGAGATCGAGGACGAGGCCGACAAGACGGCACCGCATATCGTCAAGGTCGTCGGCTCGCCGATCTCGGAAAGCCGCCTGAAGGCGCTCTACTTCACCCGCACGACGGCACCCTACGGTGATGGACCGCTTTATCACCATATCGGCCTCTATGCTTACCGCCGCTCGGCCTTGGAGCGTTTCGTTACGCTCGGACCATCGGTCTTGGAAAAGCGCGAGTCGCTGGAGCAGCTGCGCGCGCTGGAAGCCGGCATGCGCATCGATGTCGAGATCGTTGACACGGTTCCGCTCGGTGTCGATACTCCCGCCGACCTTGAAAAGGCGCGGCGCATTCTCTCCGCAAGAACGAAGTGACGGATTTTCCATGAACATCACCACCAACAGGATCGCCTTCCAGGGCGAGTTCGGCGCGAACTCCGACATGGCGTGCCGTGACATGTTTCCGACCATGGAGCCGCTGCCGTGCCAGACGTTCGAGGATGCCTTCGTGGCGGTCGAGAACGGCGATGCCGATATCGGAATGATCCCGATCGAGAACACGATCGCTGGCCGCGTCGCCGACATTCATCACTTGCTGCCGGAGTCGCGCCTGCACATCATCGGCGAGTATTTCATGCCGATCCGCTTCCAGTTGATGGTGCTCCCGGGCGTCACCAAGGATGAGATCCGCACGGTTCACAGCCACATCCACGCCCTTGGGCAGTGCCGCAAGATCGTGCGTTCGCACGGCTGGAAGCCGGTGATCGCTGGCGACACGGCAGGTGCTGCAAAGCTCGTCAAGGAAACCGGGGACCGCTCGATGGCGGCGCTGGCGCCGCGCCTTGCCGCCGATCTCTACGGTCTCGACATCGTTGCCGAGAATGTCGAGGACACGGAAAACAATGTCACTCGCTTCGTCATCCTTTCACGCGACGAGGAATGGGCGCATCGCGGCTCGGCCGAGGAGAAGCTCGTCACGACGTTTGTCTTCAACGTCCGAAACATCCCGGCCGCACTCTACAAGGCGCTTGGCGGCTTTGCGACCAACACCATCAACATGACCAAGCTGGAGAGCTATCAGCTCGGCGGCAAGTTCGTCGCAACGCAGTTCTATGCTGACATTGAGGGTCACCCGAACGATCCGAATGTCCGGCGTGCATTGGAGGAGCTGCGCTTCTTTTCCGAGAAGGTGCGCATCCTCGGCGTCTACAAGGGCCACCCAATGCGGGGCCAACTGCAGAAATGAAAAAGGGCGCCTTCGGGCGCCCTTTTCTTTGTGATTTACTTGTCCGGCTCACACACCCGCAGGCGATGGCCGTCCGGGTCGAGCACGACGAAGGTCGGGCCGAAATCCATGTCCGTAAGGTCCTGCGCGATCGGCAACTGGCGCTTGCGCCAATCCTCGTAAAGCGTCGACACGCCGTTCTCGCCGGGAACCATGAAGGCGATCTCGGCGCGGCTGCCCGTAGCGGACGGCTGCGGGGTAACCTTGCTCAGCCGCCAGAGGCCGAGCGTGAAGCCGCCATCAAGCGCGAAGGCGACAAAGTTCGGGGCTTCGGCGACAGGCTCTCGGCCGAGCAAGGACCGGTAGAAACCGGCACTTGTGGCCGGGTCCTTGACGTAGAGAATGATGAGGTTCGGGCTGTTCATCGGGTCGTCCTCGTTGTGACAGGGTGGCAGGCGAAGAAACGCCGCCGCCTCGTTGGCAGCGGCGGCGGTCGGTCATGCGTCTTGGGAGTTGTGTCGTGTGCGGCTAGCCTTCGTGGCAGGGGCTGCCCCAATCGACGAAGCCGAGATCGCGTTTCTTCCACTCGGGCATGGTGTCCGGATCGAGGCGCGAACACCTGCGATGCGCCATCTGGCGCGACGCGTTCAGCATCATGCGCAGCAGCGTGGATTGCGGATATCCTGCATCGGAAGAGGTCTCGTCGACAGCATGGTTGCCGCGCGTAGATCGGCTCAGGTTCAGGCTCATCATCATCGGTCCTCCTATTGGATTGGTACCGATAATAGCGCTGACCACTGTCAGTTTATGGCAGTAGTGTCGCGGTCAGGATGCAATATCTTGCTGGTCTCGCCATTCCTTGAGCAGGACCGCGCGCCGGCGCGGATAACGGCCGTCCTGAGGGATCATTTCGACGATCCGGTCGGTGCGGAAGTGGCGGTAATCCTGACGCAATTCACACCAGGCAACGACAACCCGCACCTGCTCGAAATAGCTCAGCGCGAAAGGCCAGATATTGCGGACGGAGACGGTTCCGCCCTCATCCGAGTAGGTCAACTTGAGGATTCGTTCGGCGCGAATCGCCTTGCGAATGGCACTGAGATCAGCCTTGTCGGCAACGGGCGGTCGGAGATGGACGAGCAGCGTCGAGGTCTCGATCTCGTCTCGCATCTCCTGCGGCAGCACGTCGGCGATCTTGGCGAGGGCATCGGCGCCGGCGGCGGCAAGGCGTGGATCGGCGGCACGCGCAACCCATCGCGAACCGAGGACGAGCGCCTCGATCTCGTCCTGCGAAAACATCATCGGTGGCAGCATGAAACCCGGCTTCAACACGTAGCCGAGACCTGGCTCTCCTTCGATCAAGGCGCCCTGTGCCTGCAGGCTCGAAATATCGCGATAAAGCGTGCGGATGCTGACGCCAGTTTCGGTGGCAAGCACAGCGCCGCTGACCGGCCGGCGATAGCGCCGCAGGGTTTGCAGCAACGTCAGAAGGCGTTCGGAGCGTGCCATGTCAGGGCCTCGTTCTGTCAGGCCTTATTGCTTTTCCACTCTATCCAATCGCGCATCAGCCGATGGGCGATCGCCCCCTTGGGCGGTGGTGCCTTGCCGGTCACGCCGGGGCGTTCAAGCATCTCAAGCGTTTCTTCACGCGTGAACCAGCGGCAGTCCTCCAGCTCCTGGGTATCGTACTTGACGTCCTTGGACTTGGCTTCGGCGAAGCAGCCAAGCATCAGCGTATGGGGCATCGGCCAGGGTTGCGAAGCGTGATAGCGGATCCGTCCGGTATGAATTCCGGATTCTTCCAGCGTCTCACGGCGCACAGCGTTCTCGATCGTCTCACCCGGTTCTACGAAACCGGCAAGACAGGAATACATGCCCGGAGCGAAATGCGGGCTGCGGCCAAGAAGGCAGAGATCGCGCTCCTCGTCGATCGTGAGCATGATGACGACGGGGTCGGTGCGCGGGAAGATTTCATGTCCGCAGGCTGTGCAGACGCGCTTGTAGCCGCCGATATGGATCTCCATGGTCGAGCCGCAGCGGCCGCAGAACTTGTTGTCGCGGTTCCAGCGGATGAGGCTCGCTCCCTGCGCAAACTCCCCGAGTAGAACCTCGTCGATCAGCATCTCGCGAAATAGCGAACGGCCATCCGAAGGCTTGTAATGGCTGGCCAACTCTTCTTCCGGAACACCCACCGGCACGGCAAGGCGCGGCTCCCCGGTTTTTCGATAGCCGAGCAGGACGGTCTCATCCCAGTTGGGCCGCAGGTCCTTCAGCTCGTAGCGTGCAAACAGCGGATCAAGCACCTGCCCGTCATGCTTCAAGACCAGCTTGTCGCCGGCAAAGGCGAAGATATGCGTTCCTTCCTTGGCAAGCGCCTTGTCGACGGATGTCTCGTCGCGATGTTCGGAATCACGGATCAGGTCATTGGCTGCGAAGGCAGTCAGGCTACTGGGTTCCGGATGCGGAACATCCGAATCGAAAAGCGAACGGCTCATGATGAAAGGGCTTCCCGCAACTTCTCTATAAGGTCATCTCTCTTATCCGCCGCGTAAGGTTCAGCCTTGCCAAAACCCCAGACGGGATTTGGCCAATTGGCATCGCCTTCGAAGCGGGCAATGACATGAACATGAAGCTGACGGACGATGTTGCCAAGGGCCCCAATATTGATTTTTGTGGCGCCGGTGATCTTCTTCAGGGCGGAGGCGACCATCTCCGTCTCGAATGTCAGCAACACCTGATCGAGGGGCGTCAGTTCGAAGACTTCGCTGATATCCGTTCTGCGTGGCACGAGAATCAGCCACGGCCAGCGGGCGTCCTTCGACAGCCTGAGATCGCAGAGCCCGGTCTGAATAACTCGGTCGCTATCGCTCTCCAGCCGACGGTCGAGTTTGAATTCGTCCAACAGGCATTCCTCCATGTTTTCCTGAGGCTAGCAGTTTTTTTTGAGCTTGGCTTGCTTTTGATGGCGATATTGCCGATATGTGCATCCGGGAGGTTGGTGGTGGACGAGCCACTCGCCAACCGGGTCAGGTCCGGAAGGAAGCAGCCCTAACGAGCCCGGCACGGGTCATCGTGCCAGCCTCCCACCTTTCTCTCCATTCTTGCTCGGGCGGTCCGGGTGATAAGCAGGGCGATGAGCGACACCGAGCGACAGTCACAAGATGCCGCCTCGACGGGCACCGGATACCGGGTGCTGGCACGCAAATACCGCCCCAAGGATTTCACGGATCTGATGGTCGGCCAGGAGCCGATGGTTCAGACCCTGACCAACGCCTTCGAGACCGGCCGTATTGCCCAAGCCTACATGCTGACCGGCGTGCGCGGGGTCGGCAAGACGACGACCGCCCGCATCCTCGCTCGCGCGCTGAATTACAAGACCGCTGACATCGACAAGCCGACGATCGATCTGCGGATCCCGGGTGAGCATTGCCAGGCGATCATGGAAGGCCGGCATGTCGACGTCATCGAGATGGACGCTGCATCCCACACGGGTATCGACGATATCCGCGAGATCATCGAGCAGGTGCGCTATCGCCCGGTTTCGGCGCGCTACAAGGTCTACATCATCGACGAAGTGCACATGCTCTCGACACAGGCCTTCAACGGCCTGCTGAAGACGCTCGAAGAGCCGCCGGAGCATGTGAAGTTCATCTTCGCTACCACCGAAATCCGCAAGGTCCCGATCACCGTCCTGTCGCGCTGCCAGCGTTTCGACTTGCGCCGCATCAGTGCCTCCGATCTCGTTGGGCTCTTTACCACGATCGCATCGAAGGAAGGCATCGAGGCGGAGCCGGATGCGCTGGCGATGATTGCCCGTGCCGCCGAAGGTTCGGCGCGCGACGGTCTCTCGCTGCTCGACCAGGCGATCGCCCATGGCGGCGGCGCGGTGCTGGCGGAAACGGTGCGCGGGATGCTCGGCCTTGCCGACCGCGCCCGCATCGTCGATCTCTTTCATCATATCGTAAAAGGTGATGTCGCAGCAGCGCTCGGCGAATTCGAAAGCCAGTATGAAGCCGGTGCCAATCCCGTTGCCGTGCTGACCGATCTCGCTGATTTCACGCATCTGGTCACGCGGTTGAAATACGTGCCGGATGCCGCGAACGATCCTTCGCTCAGCGAAATCGAACGTACCAAGGCCGCCGAATTCGCGCAGAGCGTGGCGGTAACGACGCTGTCGCGCATCTGGCAGATGTTACTGAAGGGCATTCCGGAAGCCGAAGGCTCCTCGCGCCCGGCCGGCGCCGCTGAGATGGTGCTGATCCGACTGACACATGCCGCCCATCTGCCGGCGCCGGAAGACGCCGCCCGTCGCCTCGCGGAGTTTTCCGAGACGAACGGTGGCGGCCGTCCATCCGTCCCATCGGGCAACGGCGGTGGCGGCGCAACGGTGAACTATCAAGGCAATCTGGCGGCACGATCGACCGAGTCGATCCCGCGCCCGCAGCCCGCCGGCCCGACCGCGATGCTGCGCGCCGTCCCTAATCCCGACCCGCAGAACGTGCCGGTCGGCCGCGTCGAGACGAAGCCGGCCGAGGCGCCGAAACCACTGGTTTCGGTAAACTCGATCACCGATATCGCCAATCTGGCCGGTGAAAAGCGCGATGTGAAGGTCAAGGCGCTGGTGCGCAACTTCGTACGCCCGGTTCGCATCGAGCCCGGCCGCCTCGACGTCAATCTGACCGAAGGCGCCCCCGGTACGCTGCTGAACGAACTGGCTGTCAAGCTCAAGGACTGGACAGGCATCCATTGGATCGTCAGCCTCAGCCGCGAGGAAGCTCAGCCGACGATCGTCGAGGCCGAAGCCAACGCCAAGGCGCAGCAGGTCAGCGACGCGCGCCAAGATCCGGATGTGGCGGCGATCCTCGCCCAGTTTCCGGGCGCCAAGATCATCGACGTCCGCGTAAGGGCGCCCGAGCCGGAAGAGGAAGAGGAAGTCAAGGCGCCTGCCGCTGCCGAATCCGAAGAGGGCGACATCCTGCCCGGCGACGACATAATTTTCTAGAGTATCGAGAAGGAGCGAGACGATGCGCGACATCATGGGCATGATGGGCAAAGTCAAGGAAATGCAGGCCAAGATGGAGAAGATGCAGGCGGAGATCGCCGAACTCCAGGCGGAAGGCAAGTCGGGTGGCGGTCTCGTCACCGTGATCCTCAATGGCAAGGGCGAGATGCAGAGCCTGAAGATCGACCCGTCCCTCTTCAAGGAAGACGATGTCGAAATCCTCGAAGACCTGATCGTTGCCGCGCATAAGGATGCCAAGGACAAGGCGGAAGCCGCCGCTGCCGAAAAGACCAAGGCGCTGACCGCCGGCCTGCCGATTCCTCCTGGCTTCAAGATGCCGTTCTGACCAGCCGGTAGACCAAGAGAGCGGTGTCAGCTGCGCTGGCATCGCTTCCGTCACGCAACAGGAGGATTGCCGATGACGTTGACCAGTCTGTTTGTCTTTGCCTGCGCATTGTTCGTGGCCGCCGGCTCTCCCGGTCCGAGCGTTGCCGCACTCGTCGCCCGGGTGATTTCCAAGGGCGCCCGTGACGTTCTGCCTTTCCTGTCAGCTATGTGGCTCGGCGAAGCAATTTGGCTGACCTGCGCCGTCGCCGGCTTGGCGGCGATCGCCGAAACCTTCCACTATGCCTTCGTTGCCATCAAGTGGCTCGGCGTCTGCTACCTGCTCTATCTTGCCTGGAAAATGTGGTTCGCGTCGCCCGATAGTGATGGCGAAGCGTTGCCCGAGGCGCAATCACCCACAAGGCTTTTCCTCGCCGGCATGACGGTGACGCTCGGCAACCCGAAGATCATGATGTTCTACATGGCGCTGCTGCCCTCGATCATCGACGTTCGCGGGGTAACGATCGTCGGTTGGGCAGAACTCGTGGCCACCATGCTCTTCGTGCTGATCTTCATCGACTTCAGTTGGACGCTGCTTGCTGCCAAAGCCCGGCGCTTCCTGAGGAGCCGTCGTGCTATTCGCGCGGCCAACCGCGCCAGCGCCGGAACGATGGCCGGCGCCGCTTTGGCGATCGCGATGCGCTAGGCTATCGCTGTGACACATGCCGCCTGGGAGCTGGTGGCGGTGGTGCCGGCGGCACCCAGGTCAGGATCATATTGGCAACGCCTGCCGCGATGTTGAGACCGGACGTGCCCTCAGCCGAGACAGGTTGCAGAGCAATCGAGCCCTCGAAACCGCCGATCAGGACATTCGCCCCGACGCCGAGGCCGACCGTCGCATTGGCTGCGACGCCGGAGTAGCTGCCCTGCAGGGCGCCGTCGAGCCGGTTTGTCGGCGCGTAGACGAGCCAGATCAATCCGCCGCCAGCGAGAGCGCCGATATCGACACCAAACTTGGTGATCGTGCCGGTGTAGCGTTCGCTTGGTCGATCGGGCGAGGACGGCGTGAATATGCAGTTTAGCGTCCGTTTCGAGCCGATGATGACGCCGAATCCGGGAGAAATATCACAGCCCAACGAGCCGACCTTGACGCGGGCTGAAGCCGGCGTTGCTGATAGGAAGGTAGTGGCCGTTGCGGCGATGACTGCCGCCGCGATAAGTCTTGCGATGGACATGCGAGCCTCCTTCGATTTGCACCCCGTGGATGAAAAACTAGGAGGCTCCTTCTCGTCAGCAAGTGGCAGCCGTTGAAATCACCTCAGAGGTGGTTTCGCGCCAATTTCATCAGTTCGCGACCGACGGGTTTGGTCGGCTCCCCACGCAAGACGAGCGAGGTGGTGACTGCACCATAGCGCGCGATGCTATCGACGATGACTTCAAGCTCGGAGGGCGAGGGGACGAGGACTTTCAAGACGAAGCAATCCTCTCCTGTCAGCCTGAGAACTTCGATGATCTGCGGCATGTCGGCAAATTGCTTGAGGCAGGTGCGGATATGTTCGTGGGTGGTGCGTAGCCGGATCACGGCCATCATGCCCAGCCCGAGCGCCGCGGTATTGATACGGGCGCCGTAGCCTTTGATGATCCCCCGTTCCTCCAGGCGTTTCAGCCGCTCGGAGGCTGCCGGCTGCGACAGGCCGACCTTGCGCCCCAGCTCGGAAACGGAAATGCGCCCATCAGCCTGCATGATCTCGATAATCATCATGTCAGTTGGGTCGAGTTGTCGGCTCATGAAATCGGCCATGAATGTTCGCCTTTAATCTATCGGCTGAGCGATGACTTTGCCGATGATTTCTTATGTCATTTGCGGCCCCTCTCGCGCAACTTGTCCGTCGAGCAACAGGAAGGAAGCGATGAGAGAAATCATCACGGTGCCCGGCATTGGCGGGTCTGGCGAAACCCATTGGCAGTCCCGATGGGAGACGACCGACCGTCGCATTCGGCGCTTTTCACCCTCGAGTTGGGATCAGCCGGACCTTGAGGACTGGATTGAGGCGCTGGACAGGGCAGTCGGGCAGGCGGAGGCCGAACCGCTTCTCGTTGCCCATAGTCTCTCTTGCCTGCTGGTGGCGCATTGGGCACGGCGGGCCAGGCATCGCGCCAGCGGCGCCTTGCTCGTCGCGCCGCCGGACCCGCGCGCCGCAGCCTACCCGCCGGAAGCAGCCGGCTTTGCCGAAACACCTCTCGGGGCGCTTCCGTTCCCCTCGCTTGTCGTAGCCAGCAGCGACGACCCGTACGGTTCGCTCGACTACGCACGTGCCAGGGCTGATGAGTGGGGTAGCCAATTCACAAATATTGGTGCCCGCGGTCACATCAACGGAGCCAGTGGGCTTGGCGATTGGCCGGAGGGACGGGCGGCTTTGGCGGCCCTTGAGGTGCGCTTGCGCTAGGCGCCGGCCTGCACTTCCAGAATATTCCGAAGTTTGTAGTGGATCGGAGCCGCCAGATAGCGGTTGCGATCTTGGGCGGCGAGGGTCTTGCCAAAGGTGGCGATCATCTCCGGCATCGTAACCTTTTCGCCGTCATAAGGCTGATAGTCGACCGTTGATCTGGCGGTGATTGCTCCACCGTGAAGCACCCGGCAATAGATGCCCGGCCGGGCAGCTCGCGCGTAGCGCTTGGCGAACCGCGGGTCGCCCATCCGGGCGGCAAAGGTCGCACAGGGAATGCGCGCACTGGTAACCTCCAGAACAAGATCGCCGGCTATGAATCGATCGCCGACCGAAACGGAGCGGTTGTCGAGACCGTCGATCACCAGGTTTTCTCCGAATGTGCCTGGCACGATCGGCCGCCCAAGCTCTTTCGACCACCAGTCGAGCGTCAGCGACCCCTCGAGATAGACGGCCTGGTCGACGCCGCCATGATGCTTCCGGTTGCAGATCGCATCACCGACCACGCCCTCCGCATCGACGAGCACGCTGCCGGTGATGGGATGCTTGTAGATGCCCGTCTTGTAGCTCTTGCCGGGCAGCCGCTCGGCACTGCCGATGCAGACGGCGAGGATTTTCATCAAGCGGCGCTCCCAACATGTTTCCGTTTTTGCAGCATATGGGCTAATAACCGCTCATGGCAAAGCGAGTCACCGGCCCCGAAATCGAAAAACTGATCCAGCTTCTGGCAAAGGTCCCCGGCCTCGGTCCGCGGTCCGCGCGCCGCGCTGCCTTGCATCTCATCAAGAAGAAAGACCAACTGCTCGGCCCGCTGTCGAACGCGATGGGCGAGGCCTACGACAAGGTCAAGATCTGCTCTCTCTGCGGCAATGTCGATACGGTAGATCCCTGCACGGTCTGCACGGACGACCGGCGCGACCAGTCCGTCATCATCGTCGTCGAAGATGTCTCCGACCTATGGGCGTTGGAGCGCGCCGGCGCGCTGAACGCCGCCTATCATGTCCTCGGTGGCACCTTGTCTCCCTTGGATGGCGTCGGCCCGGATGATCTCAACATTCGCGGCCTGATCGAGCGCGTCACGGCCGGCGGCATCCGCGAACTGATCATCGCGGTCAACGCCACCGTCGAGGGGCAGACAACAGCACACTATATAACCGACCAGCTGACCGGACTGGACGTCAAGATCACGCGCCTTGCCCATGGCGTCCCGGTCGGTGGCGAACTCGACTATCTCGATGAAGGAACGCTGCAGGCGGCGCTCAGAGCCCGCACGGCAATCTAGGGGGAAGCATGAGCAAGCGCATTTTCGGGCGCCTCTTGATCGCGACGGCGGCGCTGCTGGCACTGTCAGGCCCGCCAGCTTTTTCCGCTTCCAAGGCCGATGTTGAAGCGCAGTTCGAAAAGTGGGTCAGGGCCGATCTCTGGCCGGAGGCGCAGCGCAATGGCATTTCCGAGAAGGCGTTTCAAGCAGCCTTTGCGGGCGTCGAGCTGAACTGGACCTTGACCGATCTCGCCCCTCCCGGCTTCCCACCTGCCAAGGAACAGAAGCAGACGCAGGCCGAATTCTCCTCGCCCGCGCCGTACTTCAACGAGGATCGGCTGAAGCGGCTGGGGAGCACCGGCCGCGGCTTTGCCGCGCAATATGCCTCGACGCTGAAGAAGATTGAAAAAGCCTACGGGGTTCCCGGCTCGATCGTCCTTGCCGTCTGGGGGCGCGAAACCGGCTTCGGGGCTGCCAAGATCCCGAATTCCGCCATCGAGGTGCTGGCGACCAAGGCCTTTATGTCGACGCGCAAGGACATGTTCCGCACCGAATTGCTCGCCGCTCTGCATATCATCGATCGCGGTGACGCGACGCCGGCCGAATTCAAGGGGTCATCTGCCGGCGCGCTCGGCCAGCCGCAGTTCATGCCGACCAGCTATCTGAAATATGCGGTCGATTTCGATGGCGACGGCCACCCCAACATCTGGACATCGGTTCCCGATACGCTTGCCTCTATTGCGAACTTCCTTGCCCAGAAGAGCTGGCAGCGCGGTCGTGGCTGGGGATACGAAGTGAGCATCCCCGATGGCGTATCCTGCGCGCAAGAGGGGCCGGACCTCGCCAAGCCCGTGTCGCACTGGGCCTCACTCGGTATCACGCGCATATCAGGCAAGGCTTTCCCTTCCGGCGAGGGCAAGGCGTCCGGCATGATGCTCGTCCCTGCTGGGCGCGACGGTCCGGAGTTTGTCGTCACGCCGAACTTCTACGTGCTGAAGGAATACAACAACTCCGACCTCTATGCGCTTTTTATCGGCAACCTGGCCGATCGCATCGCCTATGGGTCCGGGGCTTTCCAGGGGCCTTGGGGCGATGTCGGCAAAATGCTGCGCTCCGACGTCGCGACGATGCAGAAGGCGCTGGAGAAAAAGGGATACGACGTCGGCGGCTCCGATGGTCTCCCCGGTTACAAGACCCGCCGTTCCATCGGCCAGTGGCAGGAGAAAAACGGCTTGACGCCGACCTGCTATCCCGAGGCATCGATGATCGGAAGGTTGAAGTAGCTAGAGCCTAGAGGTTGCGCTTCAGCCCCTCGTGGCTCGCGACAAATCCCAGTTTCTCGTAGAAAAGGATGGCGTCGCGCCGTGATTTGTCCGAGGTCAGCTGTACCAAACCGCAACCGCGCTCGGCGCAGCGTGCAACAGCCCATTCAATGAAATCGGAGTGCCACGCGCGCTCTTGGCGACGCGCACGCTTTCGATCTGCCCACGCCAAACACCTGTTCGGGACAGGCCGGGAATGAAAGTCAGCTGCAAGCAGCCGAGGACGCGATCGCGCCCATCCACCGCGACCGCCAGCAGCTGATTGGCGTCGGCTTCGATGGCATCGAACGCAGCGACATATCTCGCATCCGGCGGATCCGAAACGATTTCGCGCGCGCTGCCGAGGTCGTCCTCGGCGAGCAAGCCAATGATATCAGCCAGATCCGAACGGCGCGCGGGGCGGAAGGAATGCATGTCTTGCCTCAATGATGCAGGTCGATCGGTGCCTTGTAGAAGACGTCATCGCTGGGCGGAATGGCCTGGCGCTCGATCAGTCGATGCACCTGCGGCAGTTCTTCGCCTCGGTGGAGCGCCCGCAACTGTTCGATATTTTCCGCATCGGCCTGCGTGCGGCGCTGATTGTGCCTGATGTATTCGACCCAGGTCGGCGCGTGGTAGGTCTCCGTCCACCGGCCCGGTTTTTCGAGATCGCGCATCAGCGCCCAATTGCGCGCGCCGTCGCGAATGCGGATGCGTCGCCGCTCGCCCATCAGGGCCAAAAAGTCGGCAATGTCCGCGTCTGCGATTTCGTAATCGATCTGGACGACGATTGGACCGCTGCGCGGCGTGATATCGAGGCCGAGCGCCGGTTCGATGAAGCGGTT
>Ga0102591_1001761_pt1 | contig 27327 bp, 20 predicted proteins | sample AraplaCol_mCL_r2_2_FD_76860 | JGI IMG/M metagenome (GOLD analysis project Ga0102591, IMG submission 76860) | Arabidopsis root microbial communities from North Carolina, USA - plate scrape MF_Col_mCL_r2 (SPADES assembly) (version 2) | ecosystem: Host-associated > Plants > Roots > Endosphere...
CGACCGTGCCGCGCTTCTGCGACAGCCCCGCCTCCCGTCCTTCCTTCAGCAGCGCGAGGTCGATGCCAAAGCTGCGGTTGGCGGCTTCGGTGCCGGCGACCGACTGGAAGACGAGATCGACCGGCACGCCCTGCCCGATCAGCGACAGCGTCGTCGTGACATGTGTGAGCACGCAAGCCTGCGTCGGGATCTTCAGCCGAGCGATGATCTCGTCCAGCAGCCGCAGCAACTGGGCGATGACGGCCGGATCGTCGCTGGCCGGATTGATGCCGATGCAGGCATCGCCGGCCCCGAGCAGGATGCCGTCGAGGATCGAGGCGGTGATGCCCCTGGCATCGTCGAACGGATGGTTGGGCTGCAGCCGCGTGCTCATCCGGCCCTTCAGGCCGATGGTGTTGCGGAAGGCGGTCGTGACCTCGCATTTCCGTGCCGCCAGGATCAGATCCTGGTTGCGCATCAGTTTTGAGACTGCGGCGGCCATCTCCGGGGTGATGCCGGGGGCGAGCCCCTTGAGGACCTCCGGCGTTGCGGCGTCCGACAGCAGCCAGTCGCGGAAAGCCCCCACCGTCAGGGATGCCACCGGCGCAAAAGCCTTGGCGTCATGGCTGTCGATGACGAGGCGGGTGACCTCGTCCGCCTCGTAGGGGATGACGGCTTCTTGCAGGAATTGGGCGAGCGGAACGTCGGCGAGCGCCATCCGCGCCGCGATCATCTGCTCGGCCGTGTCGGCGGCGATCCCGGCCAGCCGGTCGCCGGAGCGCGGCGGCGTCGCCTTGGCGAGAAGATCGCGCAGATCCGGGAAAATGTGGGTCGTGGCGTCGATGCTGTGGCGGTAGACCAAGGGTCTCTCCGGGGGGTGGTCGGCCAACGGCCGACTCAAGGACTACAAGAAACTCTGCATTCGGATCAAGACGCTGAAATAACTTACCTTTCCTTCGACCAAGGACGGAGGCGGCGGAGCGGCGCGTTAACGCCGCATCCATCTTCGTTCTGCATAGTTTTGCATCAATTTTGAACGCCCCCGTTCACCGGCCGCTTCAGGCCAATCCGGGCCCCTGAATACCATGACATCAGACCGATCTGGGAATGCCGCCAAGCTGGCCGGCCGCTTCACGCTTGCCACCAAGCTCTATGCGATTTTCGCGCTGTTCGCGCTGCTGACGGCGGCGATCGCGATGCTGTCCGACTACAACAGCCGCCGCGGCGCCGACCTCACCAATGCGATCGAGACGGCGAACGCCGCCGCGCTGAATGTCGAGCGCGTCAACTCGCTGGTCTATGCGGTCGTGATGGAGTCGCGCGGCGTCTACATGTCGACCGAGCCCGCCGTGGTGAAGAAATACGGCGAAGGCCTGCTCAAGTTCAACGCCCAGATCCTCGACGTCGTGAAGCGCTGGGAGACCATCGTCAAGGCGGACGATGCCGAGCAGTTCGCCACCTTCAAGAAGCGCATCGAGCAGTTTGTCGAGTTCCGCAAGGAGCTGGTGCGCCGCGGCGTCGAGATCAACGCGGCCGCTGGCCGCGAATGGGGCGACAACGACGCCAACCGCGCCGTGCGCTCGGCGCTGAACAAGGATCTCGAGGCGCTGTCCAAGGTCTATGCCGAGCGCGCCAGGCAGATCGCGCGCGAGACCGAGACCAACCGCACCCTCTCCTTCGTGCTGACCTGCCTCGGTGGCGTGGCGCTAGCTCTCGTCGTGATCGGCATCGTCATCATCGCCCGCTCGGTCGCCCGGCCGCTCGCCGCGATCACCGACGCTATCAAGCAGGTCGCCGACGGCGCCGAGAACGTGGTGGTGCCGCACTCCCATCGTGCCGACGAGATCGGCGCGCTCGCCCGCGCGATCCAGGTGTTCCAGGAGGCCATGGGCCGCAACCGCAACCTCGCCTCGCAGGTCTCGCAGGATTCCGCCGCCCGCGAGGAGCGCGCCCGCCACATCGAGCGATCCGTCGAGGCGTTTGGCGAGGCGATCGGCGCCATCATGCGCGGCCTCAGCGACAACGCCGCCACCATGCGCGAGACCGCGCAGACCATCACCCGCGTCACCGCGGACGCCAACAGCCGCGCCGGCACGGCGGCGAACGCCACCGAGCAGGCCTCGCACAACGTCACCGCGGTGGCGGGCGCCGCCGAGGAGCTCTCGGCCTCCGTGGTCGAGATCGGCCGCCAGGTGCAGCAGAGCGCCGGCGCGGTCGAGCAGACCGGCCAGCGCACCGAGAAGTCGATCTCCGAGATCGAGAGCCTCGCCGCGGCCACGCAGCGCATCGACGGCGTGCTCAACCTGATCCAGGCAATCGCCGAGCAGACCAATCTGCTGGCGCTCAACGCCACCATCGAAGCTGCCCGCGCCGGCGATGCCGGCCGCGGCTTTGCCGTGGTCGCCCATGAAGTGAAGGCGCTCGCGGGCCAGACCGCCAAGGCGACCGCCGAGATCGGCGAGAACGTCGCGATGATCCAGGCCTCGACCCGCAACGCGGTCGACGCCGTGCGCGAGATCGGCGGCGCGGTGCGCGAGATCAACGAGGTCACCTCGGCGATCGCCGGCGCCATCGGCCAGCAGGACCAAGCTACGCGCGAGATCTCGTCCAACGCGCAAAGCGCCGCGCAAGGCAACGAGACGCTGGTCGCCAACATCACCTCGCTGCGCGATGCCATCGGCGAGACCGATACTGCGGCAGCCTCGGTGCTGACGGCCGCGAGCAGCCTGACGAAGACGGCGGACACGCTGTCGCGGGAAGTCGAGACCTTCTTCCAGAACCTGCGCGCGGGGTCGGCGGACGGCCGCATCGCCAAGGCGGGATGACGGCGCGGACGTCGCCGCCAGGCGGCAGCGCGCCCTCCCAACAAAAAACTGCAAAACAACCCCATGCACAGTAGACGGGGGCAAGTCTTTCAATGACTTGATGGCCCCCCGCGAAACCTGCCCTCGTTACCGTATTGATTTTGACTCGTCGGGCAAAACAGGGGCACGATGCGGTCATGCAGTGCTGAACGAGACGGCGCGTGCCGGCGCGGTTGACTTGTGAGATTGCAAAAGAAAAAACAAAGGAATCCCATGAGCCAGACGCGGCGCGTTCTCTCGGCGCAGATCGCCCACGAGACCAACACTTTCTCGATCATTCCGACGACACTTGACGACTATCGCAAACGGCTGTTCCTGCGTGACGGCGAAATCGCCGCGGCGCTGGCCGACACGAGAATGGAGATCGCCGCGCATCTGGCCGCAGCCGAACGTTACGGCTGGACCCTGGTGCAGCCGGTCGCCGCCGCGGCCACCCCTTCCGGCAAGGTGACGGCCGCGTGCTGGGCCGAATTGCAGCGCCTGGTCTACGCGGCCTGCGAAGCCGGGCCACTCGACGGCGTCATCCTGGCCTTGCACGGCGCCATGGTGACCGAGACCGACGACGACGCCGAAGGCGCGCTGCTCGAAGGCTTGCGCAAGCGTCTGGGCGAAACCATTCCGATCGCGGTGACGCTCGATCTGCATGCCAACGTCACCGAGCGTATGGGCCGGCTGGCCAGCATCATGCTGCCCTACCGCACCTACCCGCACATCGACCAGTACGAGACGGCGTTCCGCGCGGCCGAGCTGCTGCAATCCGCGATGGACGGCGCGACCCGCCCGAAGGTTTTCCGCTCGCAGCCGGCTCTGCTCGACGGCTGCAATCACGGACGCACCCAGGGCGGCGTGATGAGCGACCTCTTGGCGCGCGCCGCGGAGATGCAGGCGCAGACGCCCGGCCTGTTGTCCGTCGACGTCTGCGCAGGCTTCAGCCGCTCGGATATCGCCGAGGTCGGCCCCAGCGTTCAGGTCACCTACGATGCCTCCCACAACGCCGCCGAGACCGCCGCGCGGCAGGCCGCGGCGGCGCTCGAGGACGAGATGGTCCGCCGCCGCGCCGAAGTCACTGTCACGGCGCTCGACCTGCCGGCCGCAATGAGGCTTGCCGCCGAAGCCGCAGCCGATGTCGCCGACACCCGTCCCCTCGTGATCGCCGACTTCAGTGACAATCCGGGCTCGGGCGCCTACGGCGATGGCATCCGCCTGCTCGAGGCGCTCCTGCAGGCCGAAATCCGCGGCGTGCTGTTCGGCGTCCTCGGCGATCCCGATGCCGCTTCCCGCTGCCATGAAGCGGGCCTTGGAGCGAGCCTGGATGTCGTTCTCGGCGCCAAGCGCCATCCCGAAAGCTACGGACCTCCGCTGATGCTGACCGGGCGGGTGACCGGCCTGTCGGACGGTGCCTTTGTCTGCGAGGGGCCGATGAATGCCGGTCAGCCCATGACGCTGGGCGAGAGCGCCCTGCTCGAGGTCGACGGCATCTCGATCGCGATCTCGACCAACACGCTGCAGACCTACGATCAGGAGATGTTCCGAATTCTCGGCGCAGAACCGGCTCGATTCCGCATCGTTGCCGTCAAGTCAGCGCACCACTTCCGGGCCGCCTTCGGGCCGATGGCCAAGCAGGTGATCCTGGCCGACAGCGGCGGCCTTGCCACCTTCGACAACTCCAAGCTGTCGTATCGCAAAGTGCGCCGTCCGATCTGGCCGCTCGACGAGATCGTGCCGGGTTGACGCTCACGGCTCGGGCTTCGCCAACTTTCGCACGATGCCAAGCGAAAAACCTCGGCACGAAGGCCGAGGTTTGCGACACAGCTCGCGTACATCCGGCAAGCCAATCGTCGAGTGGCACCATAGCGATGGATTTTGAACGGATGATGACGGGATGGCATCGACAAGATGTCGCTTCAGAGGAGATCGATGCCCTCCCCTGTCGTCACACCGTCAACAGCGTCTTGATCGCACGGCGCTCATCCATCGCCTTGTAGGCTTCGGAGACCTGGTCGATCGGCAGCGTGAGATCGAACACCTTGCCCGGCTGGATCCGGCCCTGAAGCACCCGGTCCATCAGGTCAGGCAGGAAGCGGCGCACCGGGGCGGGACCGCCCATCATACGCCGCTGGCCGAAGAACAAGGCCTGGCCGTCGAAGGTCACGCCATGGGGAACGCCGACATAACCGATCGTGCCACCCGGGCGTGCGCATTCGAGCGCTTGCGACATCGCCTCCTGCGTGCCGACGCATTCGAGCACCGAGTCCGCGCCGACGCCGCGCGTCAGCTCCTTGACGCGCGCGATGCCCTTCGCGCCGCGCTCGACCACGATATCGGTCGCACCGAACTCTTTGGCGAGCGCCTGCCGCGTCGCGTGGCGGCTCATGGCGATGATGCGCTCCGCACCCATCTCCTTCGCCGCGAGCACGCCCATCAGGCCGACCGCGCCGTCGCCGACCACCGCGACCACCGAACCTTGCTTCACATTGGCGGCGTCGGCCGCGTACCAGCCGGTACCCAGCACGTCGGAGGTTGCGAGCAGATGCGGGATGAGATCGCGTCCCGGCATCTCGCGGGTCGCGACCAGCGTGCCGTCCGCTAGGGGGACGCGCGCGTAGGGCGCCTGCGCGCCCGACATGAACTCGCGCTGCTCGCACGAGGACTGGAAACCGAACTTGCAATGCGGACAGGTGTTGTCCGACAGGCAGAACGAGCCGACCACGAACTGGCCGGGCTTGATCGTCCGCACCGCGCTGCCGATTTCGACGACGACGCCGCAATATTCGTGGCCCATATGCGCGGGACCTTCGTTCGGCTGGAGACCGCGATAGGGCCAGAGGTCGGAGCCGCAGATGCAGGTCGCCGACAGCTTGATGATGGCGTCGGTCGGCTTGACGATCTTGGGATCGTCGACGGTTTCGTAGCGGACATCGCCGGGTCCATGGAGCACGGTTGCCTTCATGGTCATTCTCCTTTGCCGGCGCGGTCGCCGTACTGCTGATCCGTCACCTTCTCCAGCCATTCGACCGGATTGCCGTTGAGCGCCTCCTGGATCGCGATATGGCTCATGGCCGCCTTTGGCGACGCGCCGTGCCAGTGCTTCTCGCCGGGTTCGAACGAGACCACGTCGCCGGGACGGATCTCCTCGATCGGACCGCCCCAACGCTGCACGCGGCCGAGGCCGGAGGTGACGATGAGCGTCTGACCGAACGGATGCGTGTGCCAGGCCGTGCGCGCGCCGGGCTCGAAAGTGACGTGATTGCCGGCGACGCGCGAAGGCTCGATGGCCGGAAACAGCGGGTCGATACGGACCGTGCCGGTGAAATACTCCGCGGGGGCCCGGACTGAGGGCTGGGAGCCGGCTTGCCGAATTTGCATCTGAGCCTCCTTGATGTTGTCTGCAGCGATGGCCAGCGCCGTCCGCGGCCACACATAGGCCCGCCGGCGGCATTCGATTAGCCACGGCAATTCGCTTGCATTGATCGACCTGGGCCATGAATAATCGCGGCCCATGGCAAACCAGGATTTCAACGATCTGCTGGCGTTCGTGGCGGTCGCCCGCGAGCGCAGCTTCACCAGGGCCGCCGCGAAACTCGGCATCGTGCAGTCGACGCTCAGCCATACGATCAAGCGCCTGGAATCGCAGATGGGCCTGCGCCTGCTGACGCGCACGACGCGCAGCGTCGGGCTGACCGAGGCCGGCGAGCGGCTGCTGCAATCCGTCGCCCCCCGCATCGAGGAGATCGAGCGCGACATCGCCGCGCTGATGTCGCTGCGCGACAAGCCGTCCGGCACCATCCGGATCACGCTCTCGGACCATGCCCTGAACACAGCCGTCTGGCCGAAGCTCGCGCCGGTCCTGAAGACCTATCCCGACATCAAGGTCGAATTCAGCCTCGACACGGCCTTCCGCAACATCGTCGAGGACGGCTTCGATGCAGGCGTGCGTCTCGGCGAGAGCGTCGAGAAGGACATGATCGCGGTGCGCGTCGGCCCGGACTGGCGGCTCGTGGCGGTCGCCTCGCCGGCCTATCTTAGGGAGCATCCGAAACCGAAGCACCCGCAAGACCTGCTGAAGCATGTCTGCATCAAGCGCCGCGCCGCGGCGGGCGGTCATTACGTCTGGGAGTTCGCCAAGGGCGGTCCTGACCTCAGGGTGCGCGTCGAGGGGCAACTGGCCTTCAACGACTCGCACGCGATGATCGACGCCGCCGTGAAAGGCTTCGGCATCGCCTATCTCCCCGAAGACATGGTGGCGCGGCAGGTCCGCTCCGGCGAGCTCGTCGTCGTGCTCGACGACTGGTCGCCGAAATTCGACGGCTACTACCTCTATTACCCGACGTCCCGGCAGAATTCGGCTGCGTTCAAGGTGATCGTCGAGGCGCTACGTCATCACGAGGCGCGAAGACGACGCGGCCAGGCGTGAGGCGTCGACCCACGCCCATCACCATGCCCCTCATTTCCCGTCGAGGAAGGCGCGCACCTTGGTCACGGTCTGCGCCGGCTGCTCTTCCATGATCCAATGTCCGGAGCCGGTGATGATGCCGCCCTCGACCTTGGTGCCGACCTCGCGCATGATCGCGGCCTGCTGACTGCCAAAAGACTTTTCGGCGCCAAGGGCGAGGATCGGCATGTTCAGCTTGGTCGCGGCAAAGGCCTTGTTGTCCGTGGCGTCCTTGCCGAACGCGGCGAACTGCTCGAAGGCGTAGTGCATGTTGCCGGGCCGGGCGTACAGTTTCGCATAATGATTGCGCGTCGCTTCGTCGATGGCCTTGGGATCGGCCGACAGCTCGTTGTAGAAGCGGTCGAGATAGATGCGCTCACGGCCCTTGACCAGGCGATCGACATCGGGACCGCGGAAATTGAAATGCCACAGCATGGGGCTCTTGAGGATTTCGTCCCAGGGCCCGATGCCGGGCAGCGGCGCGTCGATGACGACCCATTTGGCGATGCGGTCAGGGTATTGCGCCGCGAGTGCGTAACCCACCATGTTGCCGATGTCGTGCGTGACCAGATCGGCCTTCTGGACGTTGAGCTTGTCCATGAGCATGGCGATGTCCACGCCCTGCGTTTTCTTGTCGTAGCCGCCCGGGGCCTGAGACGACAGCCCCATGCCGCGCAGATCCGGAACGATCACGGTGTGGTCCTTGTAGAGCGCCTTGGCGAGCGGCGCCCACATGTCGCCGGTGTCGGCGAAGCCGTGCAGGAGGACGACCGCCGGCCCGTGCCCGCCCACGCGGACATGCAGCGTGACGCCGTTGACCGCAATTCGTTCGGTTTTGAAAGAAGCGGGAAAGGGTTCGACCGCTGCAACAGCCGATGGACTGCCACAGATGGTCAGGATCGCCAGGAGGAAGGCGAAAACGGCCACGACGGATCGCACGCCGGACGTCCGGTTGCTCGGGGCGAAACTGCACATTGTTGACCTGCTCGCTCATGTGCCGAGCGCAACAACGTCGGCAGTGCACTCATCAAGTAGTGCAATCCATCAAAGCACACCATACTACCTTATGGCCAGATACGTCCGCGCATTCGGGCCATTCGTGAAGCAGCTGTCTGCCTACCCCATCACCCCGCCGCGCTTGATCAGCTCTTTCCCGACCGCGGCGAGGTGCACCTGGTCGGGCCCATCGCCGATGCGGATGAAGCGGGCGTAGACATAGGCGCGCGCGAGGAAGGTGTCCTGGGAGACGCCGGCGGCGCCGTGGATCTGGATGGCGCGGTCGATGACGCGGGCGGCCATGCCCGGCACCACGATCTTGGCCGCGGCGATCAGGTCGCGCGCGGCCTTGTTGCCCTCGCGGTCCATCTTGTCGGCGGCCTGCAGCGTCAGCAGCCGCGCCTGCGCGATCTCGCAGAAGGAATGCGCGATGTCCTCGCGCACCGAGCCCTGCTCGGCCAGCGGCTTGCCGAAGGCCGTACGGGACACCGCGCGCTGGCACATCAATTCCAGCGCGCGCTGGGCGCAGCCGATCAGGCGCATGCAGTGATGGATGCGACCGGGGCCGAGCCGCCCCTGCGCGATCTCGAAGCCGCGGCCCTCGCCGAGCAGGATATTCTCGGCGGGCACGCGCACGTTGTCGTAGACGATCTCGGGGTGGCCGGCCGGGGCATCGTCATAGCCGTAGGTCAGCATGTCGCGCACGATGCGGACGCCGGGCGTGTTCCTGGGCACCAGGATCATGGATTGCTGCCGATGGCGGTCGGGGTCGTCAGGGGCGGTCTTGCCCATCACGATCAGGATCTCGCAATCCTCGTTCATCGCGCCCGAGGTGAACCATTTGCGGCCGTTGATGACGTAGTCGTTGCCATCGCGCGTGATGGCGCACTGGATGTTGGTGGCGTCGCTGGAGGCGACCTGCGGCTCCGTCATCGAGAAGCCGGAGCGGATGCGCCCTTCCAGCAGCGGCTTCAGCCAGCGCTCCTGCTGCGCCTTGGTGCCGTAATTCGCGAGCACCTCCATGTTGCCGACATCGGGGGCCGAACAGTTGAAGATTTCGGGCGCCCAGAGAATGCGGCCCATGATCTCCTTCACGGGCGCATAGTCGAGATTGGTGAGGCCCGGTCCGTGCTCGCCTGACAGGAACAGGTTCCACAGCCCCTGCTCGCGCGCCATGTTCTTCAGATCCTGCAGTATCGGCGGCGTCCTGTAGCGCGCGGCTTCCGGCTTGACCTGCTCGTAATAGAGCTCCTCGACCGGCTCGACATGGGTCCGCATGAACTGACGGACGCGGTCTTGCAGCTCGAGCGAACGGGCGGAGTGGTGAAAGTCCATGGGTGTCTCCTGTTCGCTACGCCGTGCGCCGCTGTCGTAGGGTGGGCAAAGCGGAGCGTGCCCACGCATTTCTATGCGACCGAGAGAGATGGTGGGCACGGCGCAAGGGCGCCTTTGCCCACCCTACGAATCCGAATTCGCGGAGAGAGATCCCTCACGTCCCCTTCAAGAGCTCGCTCGCCACCACCCAGTCGTTGCCGTCGAACTGCAGCATATAGCCGTCCTTGATCGGGCGGAAATCCTGCGGCGTGGTGTTCAGCGTAATCCCGGGCATCAGCAGCGAGAGCGGCACGTTCTTCAGGTTCGCCGCCTGCGCCATGATGTTTTCGCGCGTCAGATTGTCCTTGCACTGCTTCAGCAGCACCACCAGCGCCTCGGCGACGGTGTAGCCGTAGAGGCCGGCGACGTTGTTGATGTCGGCGTTGGGCAGGCGCTTCTTCATCAAGTCGATATAGGCCGCCATCGCCGGATCGTTCTTCGGCTGCTCGACGAAGGGTTTCAGCGAGCCGAGCGACAGCACGCCCTTGCCGGCGTCGAGGCCCGCAGGCACCATCACGGTCGCCTTGTTGGCGCAGCCGCTGGCGAGGAAGCGCGTCGGCTGCCAGCCGACCTCGTGCGCTTTCCGGATCGCCTGCGCGCAGGCGCGCGGCGTCACCGAATAGATCATGAACACGTCCGCCTTGGTGTTGGCCAGCGTCAGCACCTGGGAATCGACGGTGGGATCAGCGACCTCGAAGCTCGAGGCCATCGCGATCGCCTTGTCGGCATCGGCGCCGAGCGCTTCCTTGACGCCGCGCAGATATTCCTTGCCGGCGTCGTCGTTCTGGTAGAGCACCGCGAAGCGCGCGTTGGGATTCTTGGCGCGGGCATAGGCGACGTCAATCGCGGCCTCGCTGGTGTAGTTCGGCGCCCAGGGCAACGCCATCGACCACGGCATGTTGACGGGATCGTTCCACTTTGAGGCCGAGCTGATCAGGAACAGCTGCGGCACCTTGTTGCTGTTGAGATATTTTGCGATCGCCGAGCTCGGCGCGGTGCCCATGGTCGCGAAGATGAAGGCGACGCCGTCGCCTTCGACGAGGCGTCGCGCCGCCTCCATGGTCTTCGGCGGCGAGAACGCATCGTCCAGGGAAATCAGGTTGAGCTTGCGGCCGTTGACGCCGCCCTTCTCGTTCACATCGTCGAAATAAGCGGAGATCACCTTGCCGGTGATGCTGAGCGGCGAGGCCGGCCCGCTATAGGGCATGGTGTTGCCGATCTTGATCTCGGTGTCGGTGACGCCAGGACCGTAGGATTTTTGCGCGGAGACTGACGTCGGCAGGCAGGCGGCAGCCAGTGCTGCGGCCAGGACCAAAGCGGCTTTCATGGTTTCTCCCTGGGGATCATCACCGCGCGAGGTGTCGCGCGGCGCGCTGCTTTTTGTCAGCGCGTCAGATCAGCGGAGTTCCGCAAGATGGTCTTGCGTCGAGTTGCTGATGGCGTTGCGGCCGTTCAGCCCGACCGCCGCGCCGCCTTGTACACGTCGATCACGGCCTGCGCCCATTCGACCGGCCGCTCCTGCGGCAGATTGTGACCGGCATCGATGAAGACGCGCCGCTCGAAGGCACTCTCGAACTTGCGCGCATGATGGGCGGTGCCGGGATTGACGCCGTCGCTGTCGCCGTCGATTGCGATGGTGGGGACACGGATCGGAGGCTGCTCAGCGAGCTTGGCCTCGATTCCCGCATAGGCGGGATCGCCCGCGACCAGCGCATAGCGGTGGCGATAGGAATGGATCACGACATCGACGAAGTCAGGATTGTCGAACGACACCGCGCTCGTTTCGAACGTCGCGTCGTCGAATTTCCATTTCGGCGACCACATCGCCCAGAGCTGGCGGGCAAAGCCGCGGCGGTCGCGCTCCAGCGCGCGGCGGCCACGCTCGTTGTGGAAGAGATATTGATACCACAGCGCGGCTTCCTCCGGCGGCGAGGCCGGCTCCATGGATTTCGCGATGTTCTGGATGTTGTAGGAATTGCCGGAGACGAGGCCGATCACGCGCTCGGGATGGAGCGCCGCGACCACGCAGGCCGCGCGTCCGCCCCAGTCATAACCGCCGACGACCGCACGCTCGATATGAAGCGCATCCATGAAGGCCAGCAGGTCGGCGCCGAGCGCCGCCTGCTCGCCGGAGCGCACGGTCGACGCGATGCGGAAACGCGTCGGCCCGTAGCCGCGCAGCCAGGGCACCAGCACGCGTGCGCCGGCCTCGGCGATCACAGGCGCGGTCTCGGCATAGGCGTTCACGTCATAGGGAAAGCCGTGGCCCATGATGCAGGGCCAGCCGTCGGGCGCGCCGTATTCGCGATAGGCGATGTCGAGGATATCCGTGGTGACGGTTTTTTGTTGCATGATTTTTCTCACGGAGTTGGGGATCGTAGCCCGGATGGAGCGTAGCGCAATCCGGGAGTCGCGGATGCAGGCGCCCCCGCATTCCGCTTCGCTCCATCCGGGCTACGAGAGCCGACTTACTTCTGCGGCCCGGACAGTGAGATGTCGCGCTCGGCGCGGAACACGTTGCTGTAGAGATTGGCGATCCATTGCCGACCGATCTCGGTCTTGTTGAGATAGCCGATCTCGGTCTGGATGTGGGGCGCGACGCTGTTCCAATAGAACTGTGGATAGCGGTTCACGATGTCGGCCGGCGAATCGTAGCCGAGCTGGCGATTCATGCCGACCTCTTCGAACTCGTAATAAAGCGCGTTGGCCTTGCGCAGATAATTGGGGTCGCCGAGCTGACCGATGAAGTCGGCGGCGCGCAGGATCGAGGCCTCGTCGTCGTATTCCTGGCCCTGGCGGGCCGGAAAGCGCGTGCCCTCGATGGCGCGGGCCACGCGCTCGGGATCGACGCCCGGAATATGCCGCAGCCGGCGCGTCACGTAGAGCTTCGAGCGATCGACGTGATACATCATCAGGCTCGCGTCCGACGCGCCGCGCGGCAACGAGATCTTGTTGTTGGCCGCGTCGATCACGAAGCCGTCGGCATCGTCCTCCTCGAACAGTCCGCGCACATAGCCGATGTCATGGGCCAGGCAGGCGATCAGGATATGGACGTAGTCGTCGCCCGATAGATGGGTATGAAGGCTTCGGCCGCGCAGGATGGCCTGGGCCGCCAACGTCACCAGCATCGTATGCTCGATATTGTGATAGAGCGCATCGCTGTTGCCGATGCATTCCATCGCGGTGCGGGTGGCGCTCGCGATAATGCCGGCAGACGCCTCATCGTACCGCCGACGCATGAACTTACCGAGGAAGTCCTCGAGGGATTCAGCCGCCAGTCTCGGTAAGGTTATCATGGATGCAGCCCCGTCCGCCGCTGGTGTCCCACGCTCTCTCCCGACGTCTCTCTTGGTCTCGACGCAAGGACCAGCATAGCCCATCTTTGGCCGCCTGACCAAATTCCGCAGCAAAAATTCGCAAATATGTTACATTGCCGCTGCGCAACATTTCAGTTGTGGTTGCGCTTTACTACATCCTGAAGGAGATTTGGCGAAAGGTGCCCGTCCCCCTTCGCGTTACGGGGCCGACAGGATGTCGGCGCCGTCAGCCGCGCGCGAAAGGCTTCTGGCCAGATAGAACAGCTCGACCAGCTTGCCGCGTTTGCCGGCCAGCGAGAAGATATATTCGGGCGATTCCGCCTCGATTTCCGCGATCGCCACCTTGGCGATGCGATCGATACGGCTCGAGCCGTGCTCCCAGACGAAGCCGACACCGAGCCGATTGGCGACCGCCTCCAGCATTCCCTCGCGCGTGTTGACGACGATCGCCGGACTTGCGCGCAGATTGACGGCGCGAAACGCCCTGTCCACGGCGCGCTGGGTCGCGGAATCCCGGGTCCGAAATACCAGCGGATATTGCGTCAGGCTGACGGCGGACACGCGCGATTCCCGGCTGAGGTCGTGAACGGGATGGCAGATCGCGACGACACGCTGCTGCACGCAAGGCTCGCGGCGGAAGCGATTGTCCTGCGGCACTTCCGGCAGCACGGCGACGTCGACGCGCTGGTCGACCACGGCCGCCATGATCGTGGACCAGCTCCCGATCTCGATGTTGATCTGGATCTTCGGATACAGATTGCGAAAGGCCGCGATCAGAGCCATGCCCGGCATCGCGTTGCCGAGCCCGATGCGAATCTCGCCTCCGGCCAGCTCGTCGCGCTGCTCCAGGATGGAGAGCGCATCCGTCTCGAGCGCCTGCATCCGGTTCGTCGCCGCATAGAGGCGCCGGCAGAGCGGCGTCGCGATCAGGCTCTGTCCGTGCCGGTCGAACAGCGCAACGGCAAACTCGGCCTCCAGATCGCGCACCAGCTGCGCGACCGCCGGCTGCGACACACGCAGTTTCCTCGCTGCGGCGGCGAAGCTGCCGGTATCGAACACCGCATTGACCGCCCGGATACGCGACGACGTCAACGCCACGACAACGACTCCAAGACAACTCCAAGTCCGATATCTCGGCCTCAGGGGCCGGCAAAAGCAAAACCTGGGATCAGCATAAGCAATGCCATTGACCGTTATGTGACTGTCAGATGCCGTCCCTACTCCTCATGCGCCGCAACAGGCAGCAGGGGACAGCGCGAATGGCGCAAATCGAGCTTTCCGCAATACGCAAATCCTTCGACGGGACCGACGTCCTCAAAGGCATCGATTTCCGGATCGAGGACGGCGAGTTCATCTCGCTGGTCGGTCCTTCCGGCTGCGGCAAGTCGACCCTGCTCCGCATCATCGCCGGGCTCGAGCCGCAGAATTCCGGCGAGGTCCGCATCGACGGCCACTCCGTGGACGCCATTCGTCCGAGCGCGCGCAACCTGGCGATGGTTTTCCAATCCTATGCGCTCTATCCGCATTTGAGTACCTTCGACAACATCGCCGTGCCGCTGCGGATGCGGCGCCTCTCCGCGATCGAGCGGCTGCCGCTGCTCGGCCCGCTGCTGCCGGGCCGGCGCGCCAAGGAACGGGCCATCCGCGCCGACATCACGGCCATCGCCGAGCAGCTCGACATCGCGCCATTGCTGCGGCGCAAACCCGGGCAATTGTCCGGCGGACAGCGGCAACGCGTCGCAGTCGGACGCGCCATGGTGCGCGAGCCCCGCGCCTTCCTGTTCGACGAGCCGCTCTCAAATCTCGACGCCAAGCTGCGCGTCCACATGCGCGCCGAGCTCGCCGAGCTGCATCGCCGCCTCGAGGCGACGTTCGTCTACGTCACGCACGACCAGGCCGAGGCGATGACCATGTCGAGCCGGATCGCCGTGATGATGGGCGGCGAACTGATTCAGGCCGGCACGCCCGCGCAGATCTACAACGATCCCGGCGACATCCGTGTCGCCGAATTCATCGGCAGCCCGAAGATCAACATCCTGCCCGGCCGGATCCGGAAGGACGGCGGCATCGACGTGCTGGGGACCGCCTTGAGGCTCGCGTGCAACGCGACCGCCGGCGACTGTCGTGTCGGCGTGCGCCCGGAGCGGATCGAGCTGGGCGCCGGGCCGTTCTCCGGAAGCGTCGTCCATCTGGAGAACCTCGGCGCCGAGGCCTTCGTGCACCTTGCGATCGAAGGCGCCGGCTTGCGCCTGATCGCGCGGCTCGCCGATGTCAGGCACCTGCCCGCGATGGGAAGCACACTCGCGTTCGGCTTCGCGCCCGATGCCGTGCGGGTGTTCGATCCGGCCGGGAAGCGGATCGAGCTGAGAGCCGAGCAGCCCGAGCGCATCCGCGAGCCCGCCCATGTCTGACGGCTCGATGACCATTGACGCCGCGATCGTCCCGGCCGCCGCCGCGAGGCAGACGCTTCCGGCGCATGGCAGCCGACGCGCATACGCCGCCTATGCGCTGGTGACGCCGGCCGTCGCGCTCATGCTGGTCATGCTGCTCGGCCCGCTCGCCGGCGTGATCGCCCTCTCCTTCACCGATTATCAGCTCGGCGCGCCGCATTTCTCCTGGATCGGGCTCGCCAACTACCAGGACCTGTTCGCCGACAAGGTGTTCTGGACAGCGCTGCGCAACACGCTGACCTATGTCGTGGTCGTGGTGCCCGGCGCCGTGATCGCGGGCCTTGGAATCGCGCTGCTGATCCAGAGCGGCACCAGCCTGCGCAGCCTTTATCGGACGATCTATTTTCTCCCCGTCATGGCGACCCTGATCGCCATGGCGGTGGTGTGGGAATTCATGCTGCACCCGCAGTTCGGCCTGGTGAACGGGCTGTTGCGCGGCGCGGGCCTGCCAGCCTTCGCCTGGCTACAGGACCGCAACACGGCGCTGTACGCGCTGTGCGCGATCGGCATCTGGCAGGCGGTCGGCTTCAACATGGTGCTGTTCCTCGCCGGCCTCGTCTCCATCCCCAAGCAACTCTACGAAGCGGCCGAGATCGACGGCGCCTCGAGCGGCTGGGCACGCTTCCGCCTCGTGACCTGGCCGATGCTCGGGCCGGTGACGACCTTCGTCGTCGTGATCTCCGGCATTCGCTCCTTCCAGGTGTTCGACACGGTGCACGTGCTGACCAAGGGCGGCCCGTCGAAATCCACCGAGGTCCTGATCCACACCATGTACACGGAAGGCTTTGAGTTCTTCCGCTCGGGCTACGCCGCGGCCATCACCGTCGTCTTCCTGGTGTTCGTTCTCGCGCTCACGCTGATCAAATCGAGGCTCGCCGATCGCGGCGTGCATTACACATGAGCCATACGCATTCCGTCACACTCCGGGCGATCCTCCGCCACGTGCTCCTGATCGCGGGCGCCGCGATCATGCTGGCGCCGTTCATCTGGATGATCTCGACCGCGTCCAAGCCGCAGACCGAGATCTTCTCCAGCGAGCTGCATCTGATCCCGCACCATTTCGCGCTGGCGGAGAATTTGCGCGAGGCCTTCGCCAAGGCCAATCTGCTACGCTTCCTGCTCAACGGCGTCATCGTCACGATCTCGATCTTCGTGCTGCAAATCATGGTGGCGCTGCCGGCGGCCTACGCGCTGGCAAAGCTTCGCTTCGTCGGCCGCCAGACGCTGTTTGCACTGGTCCTGTTCGGGATCCTGATCCCGCCGCAGGCGACCGCGATCCCGGTCTTCCTGCTGCTGCACGAGGTCGGCCTGCTCGACAGCTATGCCGCGCTCGTCCTGCCCTTCACGATCTCGGTGTTCGGCATTTTCCTGATGCGCCAGTTCTTCAAGACCGTGCCGGACGATCTCGTCGATGCCGCGCGCATGGACGGCATCTCCGAATTCGGCATCGTCTGGCGGGTGATGCTGCCGGCCGCGATCCCGGCGGTCACGGCTTTCGGCATCTTCTCCGTGGTCGCGCATTGGAACGACTATTTCTGGCCGCTGATCGTGCTCAACAGCGAGCAACTGCGTACGCCGCCGCTTGCGGTCGCGCATTTCCGCAACAACGAGGCCGGCACCAGCTACGGCCCGCTGATGGCCGCGGCGATGGTGATCATCGCCCCGCTCGTCATCGCTTTCCTCTTTGCCCAACGCCGTTTCATCGAGGGCATCACCCTCACCGGGATCAAGTAACCGCGTCACCCCAAACAGGAGTCTATCCATGCTGAAGTCCATCATCGCCGCGGCGGCTCTGTCGCTCGCGGCAGGCTCTGCGCTTGCGCAGACCAAGACCGAGATCGTGATGCAGTATCCCTATCCGGAGCTGTTCACCGAAACGCACAAGCGCATCGCCGACGAGTTCGCCAAGGTGCACCCGGAGATCAAGGTCACCATGCGCGCGCCTTACGAATCCTACGAGGACGCCACCCAGAAGGTGCTGCGCGAGGCCGTTACCAATCAGATGCCGGACGTGTCTTTCCAGGGCTTGAACCGCATCCGCGTCCTGGTCGACAAGAACATCCCGGCCGAACTCGGCGGCTACATCGCGGCCGAAAAGGACTTCGACAAGCAGGGCTTTCACCAGGCGATGTATGACATCGGCACCGCCGGCGGCAAAGTCTACGCCCTTCCCTTCGCGATCTCCCTGCCCATCGTCTACGTCAATCTCGACCTCGTGAAGCAGGCCGGTGGCGACGTGAACAACCTGCCGAAGAGCTGGGACGAGCTGATCGCGCTCGCCAAGAAGATCAAGGCGCTCGGCAACGACACCAATGGCATCACCTATGCCTGGGACATCACCGGCAACTGGCTGTGGCAAGCCCCGGTGTTCGCGCGCGGCGGCACCATGCTCAATGCCGACGAGACCAAGGTCGCCTTTGACGGTGCGGAAGGCAAATTCGCCATCAACATGATCGCGCGGCTCGTCAACGAAGGCGGCATGCCCAACCTCGACCAACCCTCGATGCGCGCGGCGTTCGCGGCCGGCAAGACCGGCTTCCACGTCACCTCGACCTCGGACCTCAACAAGGTCACGCAGATGACCGGCGGCAAGTTCGCGTTGAAGACGATCTCGTTCCCGGACGTCGCCACCCCGAACGGCCGGCTGCCGGCCGGCGGCAACGTCGTGCTGATCCTCGCCAAGGACAAGGCCAAGCGCGACGCCGCCTGGGAAGCGGTGAAGTTCTGGACCGGCCCCAAGGGTGCCGCGATCATGGCGGAGACCACCGGCTACATGCCGCCCAACAAGGTGGCCAACGAGGTCTACCTGAAGGACTTCTACGTCAAGAACCCCAACAACTACACCGCGGTCAGCCAGCTCGCCCTGCTCACGAAGTGGTACGCCTTCCCCGGCGACAACGGCCTGAAGATCACCGACGTGATCAAGGATCACCTCAACACGATCATCTCGGGCGCCCGTGCCAAGGAGCCCGAGGCCGTCCTCGCCGACATGACCGCGGACGTGCAGAAGCTGCTGCCGAAGACCACCGGCGCCGCGCGCTGAGCCTCACGACGCCAGCCAAGCACGGGGCGCCACGGCGCCCCGTGCCGCAAGAATGGAGACAAACGATGAAGCTGCTGCATCTGAGCGACATTCACCTGACGGCGCCCGGCTCCACGATCGGCGGCCGCGATCCGCGCGCCAATTTCGAGCGCGCGCTGGCGCATGCCGTGAAGGATCATCACGACGCCGAGCTGATGGTGATCACGGGCGATCTCTCGGACTGGGGCGACGCCGCCGACTATCAATGGCTCAAGCAGCGCATCGACGAATATCCGCTGCCGGTCCGGCTGTGCATCGGCAACCACGACCGGCGCGCCGCCTTCCTGAGCGTCTTCCCCGACCTCGCCGACGAGAACGGCTTCGTCCAGGGCGTGCACGACACCGCCGCCGGCCGCTGCCTGTTCCTCGACACCGCCCATCCGGAGACCCATGCCGGCCGTTATTGCGACGACCGTCTCGGCTGGCTCGAGGCACGGCTTGAAGAGCATGACGGGCCGTTCCTGCTGTTCATGCATCATAACCCCATGCCGGTGCACCTCGCCCCGCTCGACCAGATCCGCCTGCTCGACGAGGCGCCGTTCCGGCGTCTCGTCGGCCGCAACCGGTCAAAGATCCGTCACGTCTTCTTCGGGCATTGTCACTTGCCGCTTGCCGGCTCGGTCGCCGGCGTTCCCGTCTCGTCGCTGCGCGGCACCAACCATGCGAGCTATCCGCTGTTCTCGGAGACCAGGCTTCTGAGCGCGTCCGATCTGCCGCAATCCTATGGCGTCGTGTTTTTCGGAGAGGACTATGTGACCGTGCACATGGTGGAATACGGCTATGACGGTCCGATCCGCATCGAAGGCTCGCCCGACTATCAGGCCTGGGATCGCGAGACCATGGTGCGGTGACCGGCGAGCGCCGGCCGTTCGCAGGGCGTCTCCTCATAAACCCGCGCTGCACTTCTTGTAGAGTCCGCTCCACCTCCAAAGCGGCACGTTAACGTCCCTCACCTTAGGTCGGAGATGGGCCAGAAGGCGACAATACGAGAGTCCTTTTACTTCGCCGCGCGGGCCAAAAAGTCATCTTTCCCATATGGAGCTGATCTTCCACTCGATGTGCTGGATGAGGTCCCATGGAACAAGGCCGAAGGATCGCTCGGCCGTATCAAAATAGAGAACACCTCGTTCGCCCGTTCGAAGTATTCTCACAGACTTCGTTTGCCCCTCCTTGCCCTTCTCGCCCATCCTTATCGAGTTCAACGGCCGAGTGCTAACGATATCGGACCGCGCCCTATCGAAACCCGCAGCAAAGGCAATTGCAAACCCGGAGAGTAGGACAAAGGCTCCCCCCACAATCGGCCTGAACATAGCGGTCCGTGATATCAGGAATCCAGCGCATACCGTCGCTGAAATCAATTGAATAACCAAAGTGAGGGCGGATTGACCGTAAAAGTAATAGTACACCGTCAAACCTGTGAACGTTACAAGGCCGAATAAGTTTGTCCCTTTAGCAAAACGTCGTCGGCTTGAAGTCCCCTTTGTCTGCAGAAGCGGGCGCGCATACCTGTCCATCAGGTCCCACTGAAATACGCCTGCGACCAGAATTGCGGACACGGCGAGCGCAATTGGGAGAGCTTGCACGGCGAATGTCACGTGCTCAGAAAGCGAGAACAAGCTGAATGCTCCGCCGCCCACTCGCGTGAAAAATCCTATCTCCCAAGTAATTGCTAGGCCGGACGCCACGAGGGGAACGAACACAAATGCGTCCTTTATCGTTACTCCGCTGCGCTCGTTGCTCACCTCCGCTTTGGAGTTTTCATCTACCGCCGACATCTAGCCCCCCACAGAACTTCCGATTTAATCCCAGCCTCTGGACTGCAAGTAGTGAATGTGTGGCGTGGACAACACGGCCGATAACGCCCGTTGATTGGCAATAAGCAGCGGTTCAGTAGGAATGAGAACGTCTAGATGTCCGCCTCGGGTTAGAAGCGGAAGTGAAGCTCTGCCCAGCTTTGCTGCCTTTAACCGACGTTTACACCGCAATTCCCGCATCAAGGTCTCTTAGTCGTATTGGAAGAGCAAATCTTGCGACTGGGGATCGAACTCGAACCGGACTGGCCGCTCAATGGGGGTGCAATTGTCAGCGACAATTCTGATCAGTAGCTCAAATGAAGCCACGGGAGCATTGCTGCCAAACATGTGAGCGTAGTGGTTAGGCATCCAGGAGACACCGAGCCAAAGAAAATGCGCGTTTGGTATCAAGTCCACAAACGCCACGTTCATGTAAAAGAAGGCGCTCGGGGGAATGCTACGAGGATCGTCAGGGCGACCGTTGGACCATTGGAGCTCTAAAACCTCTTCCTGCACGCTGGTATTCGTGCCGTTCGCGGTATGCTTGATTCCAATAATGTAGCCTTTGCAATTGTGGACCGTGGATCGACCTTGGTTTTGGATGATTAAGCGCAAGAACTTGGCGTCATGTGTCGCCGGATTGCCTCGCGCGGTGGTCACGTAGCAGCCCTTACCTCGAACAAGGTGTGCACTCAGGATCGGCCGCACCCACCAACCATGAACCCAGGAGAGGAGCGAAGCCATCACGCTTCCTCCCAAGAAACCGATCAACACACTTGGTACCCACGTCATATCCGCCCCCTGCTGATCCGAGTTCAAAACAGGCAGCCCAAGAAAGAGCCACAGCGCAAACGCCGTCAACGAGCTGACCACCAATACATCCTCGGTGTCAGGTCGATTGGATAGGGGCACCGAAAAAGCCACGCATTAAACCCCAACGAGTTTCGGCCCAAGATGATAATGTTGAGGTTGTCCGATTTTAAGTGAACCTGCAAGGCAGGTACCCAAAAGCGTTTCATTTGCCTCGCTTCGGGAATGCCCGCTTGGGGTCACAAGCTGCCGATTACATTCGAAGGCAGACTTTCGCTGTACGTTGCTAAGCCGCCGCTATGAGAGCGCGCGCCTACTCCACCAGCACCACGTCCACAGCGACACCGAGCTTCTGCTTGGGCGAGCCGACGATGATGCCGTCGACCGGCGAGACGTCGGAGAAATCGCGCCCGACCGCCAGCACGATATGGTCGTTGCCGATCAGGAGATCATTGGTCGGGTCGAAATCGACCCAACCGAGCTCGGCCCCGCACCACAGCGACACCCAGGCATGGGTGGCGTCGGCGCCTTGCAGGCGCGGCTGACCCGGCGGCGGAATGGTGCGCAAATAGCCGCTGACATAGGCCGCCGGCAGACCGAGCCCGCGCAGACCCGCGATCATCACATGGGCAAAGTCCTGGCAGACGCCGTGGCGCTTGTCGAAGACTTCGCCGAGCGGCGTCGAGATCACCGTCGCCTTGGGATCGTAGCGAAACTGGTCGCGGATCCGATGCATCAGATCGACCGCGCCTGCGATGATCCCGGCGCCGGGCGGAAAGCTCTCGGCGGCATAGGCGCTGACCGGACGCAGCACCGGCACCAGCGGGCTCGCAAAGACATAGCCGACCGGCGAGGACGGTCCGAGGCTGGTCGCCTCGAAGGCGATATCGCGCACGCTCTCCCAGGGCGGGCTCGCCGCATCGCGTGCCGGCGGCTGGCGCGACACCGACACACGCGAGCGCGAGTCGATGCGCAAATTGCGATGCGCGGCCTCGATCACCACGCTCTCGGTGAGCGCGCCGAAGAAATCGCGCCGCACGGTCCGCTCGGCGGGACGCGGACGGATCTCGACACGGTGCGAGATCAACTCCTGGCCACCGCCGCTGCGCGGCTCCAGCCGCAGCGTGCAGCGGGCGAAGCTGACCGGACTCTCGTATTCGTAAGTCGTGACGTGACGGATGTCGTAGATCACGCCAGCCCCGTCAGCTTTTCCGGCCGGCTGGCATTGGGACCGTGCGGGAAGTAGTGCTGCCCGATCGCCTCGGCGAGGCTGAGCAGGTCCTGCTCCAGCGCGAACAGCGTCTTGACCTCGAGCTTCTCGGCCTCTGCGGTTGCGAGCATCGCCTGCGTCGCCACTGCGAGCCGCTGCGGCTTCTCGATCAGGCCGTGCTCCTTCAGGCTCGGCAGCGCGGCGATGTGCTCGTTCAGCGTCGCCACCTGGAACGCGACCGAACGCGGATTGTAGGGATCGAGCACCGCGAGGTCGCGCACCGGCGCCAGGATCGGCGCCAAGAGATAACGCGAGCGGTAGGTGATCTGGCAATCCACCAGCGTCAGCAGGATGTCGAGATCTTCGTCGCCGGCCTCGTCATAGGCGAACTGGCGCGTGAAGCGCGTGGTGTTGATGGCGCGCTCGGTGCGGCGTCCGATGTCGAGGAAGCGCCAGCCGGCGGCGCGGTTCATGTTCTCCTGCGCGAGGCCGGCCAGGCTCGCCAGCTCCTGCAGGGTGAGCTCGGCCGCGCTCACCACGCTGTCGTCGTCCTCGACCTCGAAGGCGAGACGCTCGGCCATCTCGGTGATGACCTGCCAGGCATCGGGCGACAGCCGTTCGCGCAAGGAGGTCGCGGTGCGCTGCGCCGCGCGGACCAGCGACAGCGCCGAGCCGAAACGCTCCGGGCTTTGCAAGGCTTCAGCCACGATGCGCCCCGCGGCCGTGCGCGAGGTTTGCGAGATCGCGCCCCAGGCCACCAGCAGGCGCTGGATCCGTTCAGCCGATTGCAGCGAGGCCGCGGTGCCCTTGTTGGGGCCGCTCGGCGAGCCCAGCGCACGCACGAGGCGCAGCGTCGCCTCGGCGCGTTCGAGATAGCGGCCGAGCCAGAACAGATTGTCGGCGGCGCGGCTCGGCAGCACGCCGGCGATGCGGCGGATGCGCACCTTGTCGGTCGCCGGCAGCAAGGTCGCGGTCGCGACCTGCTTGTCGGAGACGACCCAGACGTCGGCGGCGCGCGCGCCGTCGCCCATCGAGACCGCGCGCGCGTCGGGCTGTTCGGCGATGCGGCAGAAGCCGCCGGGCATGATCGCCCAGCCGTCGGGCGTCGCCGCGGCGAACACGCGCAGCACGAACGGGCGCGGCGTGATCTGGCCTTGCTCCCACACCGGCATGGTCGAAAGCCGCACCACCTCCTGGCCGACATAATCCATGCCGCGCGCATTGATGGCCTCGACCAGGCGCTGGCGGTCGCTCGCAGCCAGCTCGCTCGCGAGCACCGGGCCGCTCGAGTCGAAGCCGGGCACGCCGCGCCGGTAGGCGCCTTCGATTGCGACCTCGTCGAGCCGCGCCAGCACCTCCTCGCGCGCGCTGCGCTGGCCGCACCACCAGGTCGCGATATGCGGCATCTTCAGCTCTTCGCCGAGCAGGCGGCGGCTGAGCGCCGGCAGGAAGCCGAGCAGCGCCCGCGCCTCCAGCACGCCCGAGCCCGGCATGTTGGCGACGACGACGCCGTCCTTGCGCAGCACGTCGATCAGGCCGGGAACCCCGAGATGCGAGGAGGCATCGAGCTCGAGCGGATCGAGCGAGTTGGAATCGACACGGCGCAAGAGCACGTCGAGCCGCTTCAGCCCGGCGACGGTGCGGATGTGAATGCGGTTGTCGCTGACCGCGAGATCGTCGCCCTCGACCAGGAGGAAGCCGAGATAACGCGCCAGCGTGGCGTGCTCGAAATAGGTCTCGCTGAAGCTGCCGGGGGTGAGCACGCCGATACGCGGCTCGTCGCGATCGGCCCGTGCGCGAAGACTGTCGCGGAAGGCCTCGAAGAACGGCGCGACGCGCGGCACGTTCATCGACTTGTAGAGATCGGAGAAGGCGCGCGAGAGCACCAGGCGGTTCTCCAGCGCATAGCCGGCGCCTGACGGCGCCTGGGTGCGGTCGCCCAGCACCCACCAGCGGCCGTCGGGACCGCGGCCGACATCGGCGGCATAGAGCGAGAGATAGCGCCCGCCTGGCGGCGGCACGCCGCAGACGGGGCGAAGATATTCGGGGCTGCCGGCGATCGCGGCCGCGGGCAACGCGCCCTCGGTGACCAGCCGACCCTCACCATAAATATCGGCCAGCACGCGTTCGAGCAGCTCGGCGCGCTGGGTGATGCCGGCGCAAAGCTGCTGCCAGTCGGCCTCGTCGATCAGAAGCGGCAAATGGCTGATCGACCACGGCCGGTCGGCGCTGTCGCCGGGGGCACGGTAGGTGACGCCGGCCTCGCGGAGGTGGCGATCGGCCATGCCGAACCGGCGCTCGACCTCGTCGGGCGCAAGCGCGCCGAAGGCGTCGAAGAAGCGACGCCAGACCCCGCGCGGGGCACCGTCAGCCCCCAGGAACTCGTCGGGAATGCCGGGCAGACGGCGATAGTCGCGGACCCATTGCGCGAGGCGGCGCTGGCCTTCACGTTGGCCTTGCGTTCTGCCCGCCTTGTCGTCCTGTTCGGCCGCGCCCATGCGCCTCTCCCTGCCCCACCATCATACTCATTGCAGGAGCGGGGTCCGCAAGTCGAGGGTCAGCGGGAACTCATTTGTGCGTTCCTCGGGCGGCGGCTGGACCGGCCCCGGCGTATGGCCGTGGTCCTGGAAGCGCGCCAGCCGCCGCGCCTCGGCCTCGTAGGTGTTGACCGGCTTGGTGTCGTAGCTTCGCCCGCCCGGATGGGCGACGTGATAGACGCAGCCGCCGAGCGAGCGGCCGTTCCAGGTATCGATGAGGTCAAAGGTCAGCGGCGCATGGACCGGGATGCTCGGGTGCAGGCCGGAGGCCGGTTGCCAGGCCTTGAAGCGGACGCCGGCCACGGCTTCGGCCGAGCGGCCAGTGGAGGTCATCGGCAGGCGGCGGCCGTTGCAGGTGACGATGTGGCGGCCCTCGACGAAGCCCTCGGCCTTGACCTGGAGCCGTTCGACCGACGAGTCGACATAGCGCACCGTGCCGCCGGCCGAGCCCTCCTCGCCCAGCACGTGCCATGGCTCAAGCGCCTGACGCAGCTCCAGCGTGACGCCGCCATGGTGGACGCGGCCGAAGGCGGGAAAGCGGAATTCGAGTTGGGCCAGATACCATTCCGGTTCGAAGGGGTAACCGAACGCCTTGAGCTCGCCGAGCACGTCCAGAAAATCTTCCCAGATGAAATGCGGCAGCATGAAGCGATCATGCAGCGCAGTGCCCCAGCGCACGAACTTGCCGGCCTGCGGCTCGCGCCACATCTTCGCGATCAGCGCCCGGATCAACAGCTGTTGCGCCAGCGACATGCGCGGGTCCGGCGGCATTTCGAGCGCGCGGAATTCGACAAGGCCGAGCCGGCCCGTCGGCCCCTCCGGCGAATAGAGCTTGTCGATGCAGATCTCGGCGCGATGGGTGTTGCCGGTGATGTCGACGAGCAGATGCCGGAACAGGCGGTCCACCAGCCACAGCGGCGTCTGGTAGCCCGGCGGCGGCACGTGCGAGAGCGCGATCTCGAGCTCGTAGATGCTGTCGTGACGGGCTTCGTCGATACGCGGCGCCTGGCTGGTCGGGCCGATGAAGAGACCCGAGAAGAAATAGGACAGCGACGGATGTCGCTGCCAGTACAGCACGAGGCTCTTCAACAAATCGGGCCGGCGCAGGAACGGCGAGTCCTGCGGGCTGGAGCCGCCGACCACGACGTGATTGCCGCCGCCGGTGCCGGGGTGGCGGCCGTCGACCAGGAAACGGTTGGCGCCGAGGCGTGTCTTGCCGGCATCCTCATAGAGCCCGACGGTGATGTCGACCGCCTCGCGCCAATTCTTTGCCGGCTGAACGTTGACCTCGATCACGCCGGGGTCGGGCGTCACCTTGATCACCTCGATGCGCGGATCGAACGGCGGGGTATAACCCTCGACATGGACCTGGAGCTGCATCTCCTCGGCAGTGGCTTCGAGCGCCGCGACCATTTCGAGATAATCCTCGATACGCTCGACCGGCGGCATGAAGGCGCAGATCACGCCTTCGCGGACTTCGATCGACAGCGCAGTTCGGACGGGGACGGATGTGTTGAGCTTTTCGGGCGCAACGCGCTGCGGCGATTTCGGCCGCTCCGGGAGCGTGAACACTGGCAGCTTGCCGCGCGCCTCCATCGGGTCCTGCTCGACGATGTAGGGATATTGATTTGGCGGGACGTAGCCGAGCGAGCCGAGGGGCAGGCGCAGGCCGAGCGGTGAATCGCCCGGCGTCAGGAACAGATGATTGCGCCGGAGTTGCCAGCGCTCGCTGCGCCAGCGCGGCGGCGCGTTCCAGCGCTGCACCGGCAGCACGAAGCCACGCGGGGTGTTGAGGCCCTGCTCGAACACGCGTGCGATGCGCGCACGCGCCTCCGGGTCGGACAATTTGGAATCGGAGGGATCGACGTTGACCGGAAGCTCGGCTTCCTTCTGAAGCCAGAGCGCGGTGTCCTCATAGGCCGGGATGATGTAACCGGGATCGAGCCCGAGCCGCAGCGCCGCGCCCTCCATGAAGGTCTCGGCGTCCTTCGTCTCGGCGGGCCGCGGGTTTTCGATCTTGGCGATGAGGTCGGCATTCTTCCAGATCGGCGCGCCGTCCTTGCGCCAGTAGAGGCCGAAGGCCCAGCGCGGCAGGCTCTCGCCCGGATACCATTTGCCCTGGCCGTAATGCAGCAATCCGCCGGGCGCGAAGCGATCGCGCAGGCGGCGGATCAGTTCGTCGCCGAGCGCGCGCTTGGTCGGGCCGACGGCTTCCGTATTCCATTCCGCAGCTTCGAGATCGTCGACCGAGACGAAAGTCGGCTCGCCGCCCATGGTGAGCCGCACATCCTGCGCGGCGAGGTCGCCGTCAACCTGTTCGCCGAGATCGTTGAGCCGCGCCCAGGATTCGTCGGAGAACGGCTTCGTGATGCGCGGCGCCTCGCGGATGCGCTTGACGCTCATGTCGAAGGCGAACTCGACCTCGGCAAAGCCGGCGCCGCCGGAGATCGGCGCCGCCGAGCGATAATGTGGCGTCGCGGCAA
>Ga0102591_1001762_pt1 | contig 27312 bp, 19 predicted proteins | sample AraplaCol_mCL_r2_2_FD_76860 | JGI IMG/M metagenome (GOLD analysis project Ga0102591, IMG submission 76860) | Arabidopsis root microbial communities from North Carolina, USA - plate scrape MF_Col_mCL_r2 (SPADES assembly) (version 2) | ecosystem: Host-associated > Plants > Roots > Endosphere...
AGCTTGATCGTGGACAGACGCATGCGTCGATGGGTTCTCGGTCTCGATGCGTGTCGCCTGACCGCGCGCGCATCCTCGTGAGGTGGATGACTTATCTACGCTAACTGCTTGATCGGTATAGCGAAGGCTCGGCGTTTCAGCCGAAAGATGAAAGAGTATAGCGAGGCTGGCCGCCGCTGCGGGCCGGATCGCCTGACTGGCGGGCTCCGGGCCCGGTCGACGCGGCTTTTACGGGGCCGCTGCGAGGCTGGGCCATGGATTCGGCTTTCTGGGAACAGGCTGGCGCGATCGCGTGGCCGCTGACGATCGCGCTCGTGCTTGGCCTGCTGGTGCATCGCGCCCTGCTCGCCCTGTCCCGTCGGGCCGACGCCCATGCCGCCACGCGGATGCGGGCCCGGGTCGTCCAGGTGATCGCCACGCCGGCCGCGGTCGCCCTGCCGCTGCTGTTCCTCAGCATCGCAATCCGGGCCACGCCCCTGCCTGAGTCCTGGCTCGATCGCGTCCAGCACGGGCTCGGCATCGGCGTCCTGCTATGCCTGACGTGGCTGGCGGTGCGCGCGGTCGGTGCCGTGGAGCGGCGGATCCTGCGCGAGCATCCGGTAGAGGTCGCCGACAACCTCGACGCGCGGCGCATCCAGACGCAGACGCGCGTGCTCAGCCGGATCGCGCAGGGCGCGATCATCCTCGCCGGCGTCTCGATCGCGCTGATGACCTTCCCCGCCGTCCGCCAGTTCGGCACGACGCTGCTCGCCTCGGCCGGCATCATCGGCCTGGTCGCGGGCATCGCCGCCAAGCCGGTGTTCGGCAACCTGATCGCCGGATTGCAGATCGCCATGACCCAGCCGATCCGCCTGGACGACGTGGTCATCGTGCAGGGCGAATGGGGCCGCATCGAGGAAATCGACAGCACCTACGTGGTCGTGCGCATCTGGGATGAGCGACGACTCGTCGTGCCGTTGCAATGGTTCATCGAGAACCCGTTCGAGAACTGGACGCGCACGACTTCGCAACTGCTAGGCACCGCCTTCCTCTGGCTGGACTACCGCACGCCGATGGCCGAGGTGCGCGTCGCGTTGCAGCGCATCTGCGAGAGCGACGAGCGCTGGGACGGTCGCGTCTGCGTCGCGCAGGTCACCGATTCCGATCGCTCGACCTTGCAGGTCCGCCTGCTGGTGAGTGCCCGCAACTCAGGCGACCTCTTCGACCTGCGCTGCGCCGTGCGCGAACGGATGATCGATTTCCTCAACGCCTCGCATCCCTATGCATTGCCGCGTGTACGCGTGGCGCGGGCGATCCGGGCGGCGGGCGAAAGCGAGTCCCGGCAGGCGCGCGCGCCGCAGCAAGCGGAGCAGACGACTTCGCCGGGGGCGGAGGATGTGAACGCGGCCGATCCGGCGAAGCCCGGAACGGTCGAACCGCTGTAGGGATCTCCGGGACGACGAACCAAGGCTGGGTTTCCTGTCGTGGCACCTTGCCGACTTCCGCGCCTTTAATCCGTCATTCCAGCGAAAGCTGGAACCCATGTCGACGTTGCTTTGCGCGCGTCGACGCTGCCGATCGAGATCAAGATGGGTTCCAGCTTTCGCTGGAATGACGGTGTAGGAGCCGGACTTCCCAAGTTACGGGTCGTCCAGTTGCTCGCTCGGATCGGTCAACCTGCGCACAGGCGCGCGCCGGGTTTTTCTAGTTCAGATCGTGCAGACGATGGGCGACGTCGCAGGGACAACCGGTGACGATGGGCTGGTCCGGGTCGCCCTCCAGGAAACTGACGATCACCTGCTGGCCGATGCGCGGCAGCGCATTGAAGCCGTGCATCGCGCCAGCCCAGCCCTGCCAGACCGGCACCCAGCACGATGCACCTTCCTGCGACTCCTGGCGATCCCACGGGAACCGGACCTGCACGCGGCCGTGTACGTCATGGTGAGTTACTTCGTCATCGGGCCCTACGACGTGGGCGATCTGCGGGCCGTCCACGACGGGACGCGGCACGGGTTGGGGCTTCCAGTCGTAGTGGGCGGGAACCACGCTCGCTTCGTAGCCGTAACGCGTGCGATGCCCGGCGCCGTCGCCCTGGCTGCTTCCCTGTTCGCCCTGGTGATGCATCCAGACCACGCGCCAATGGTCGTTGAGAAATTCGCTGGGATGCCCGGTCAGGTCAAACGACACGCCGGGGAACAGGCGGGCGTCGTCACCGGCGACGGCGGCCATGTCGGCCGCATTGCGCAGGCCCGACAGCCTGTTGCGGGCGAACGACTGGCCCGCCTGATCGGCTTTGTAGCGGGCCACGTGGTCGTAATGCTCGTAGTTGCCGACGGCGTCTTCCACGGTCCACGCCTTGGCTTCGTGTTGCAGGGGGTAGCGCGGCTCATGGAACGCGTATTCGCGCTGGGTGACGCGCGTGGGTGCGAGTTGGCGACGGTAGGCGAAGCGCGACAGGCATTGGTCCGAGCCATCGGCCGCCACTGTGGGCTGGTAGAGAACCGGAGCATGCTCGGGCAACATCGGTGCGCTGCCGATCTTGTCGCTCAGCACGAGCGTCGAGCGACCCTCCACGACTTCATGCCAATGCACGATGCCTTCCTCGGTCGCCAGACGGTGGAAGAAGGCTGCGTCTGTTTCGCGGTACTGCACGCAATACTCGCGCGGCTCGTGCGCGGCGAAATACGCGGTGCGCACGTCTGCAACCCCGCCGTCCCTGAGCACCGCCGCCAGCACGTCCGTGGCATCGACCTGCTGGAAGATGCGGCTGTCGTGACGCAATGCGAGCCGCGCCAGCGGCGACTCGACCACCGCGCGATAACGCGTGCGCCGGAAGCCGGTCTCGCCCTGTTCGAAGGCCGTGACGATGCCGACCACCGTGCGCATGGCCGAGCCATCGCGTTCAATCGTGAATCGAACCGCGCGATCGAGCAGCGTGCTGGCGTCGATCGCGTCGTCGAAGCTGGAAAGCGCGAGTTCGAGCCGGAACGGCTGCGACACGCCCTCCTTCAGCTCGAACCTGACGACCTCGAGTTCGCCCGCATCTGCCTCGAACCTGAAGCGCAATCCCGCGTCGTGCGCCATGTTGAAATCCCTTCCGATGGAAGGTCGCAACTTCGGGTTTCGAGTCGGCCGTGTCTATGCAAACTTTTCGCACCCGGCCCCGATGTGGCGAGGGCGTCAGGCGCGCAGGCTGCGGCCGTCTTCGCGATCGAAGTAATGCATGTGCTCGGGGTTGTGGGCCAGGTGCACGACGTCGCCGACCTTCGGAAGGCTGCGTGGCGGAAGGCGGACGACCAGCTCGCTTCCGCCGCAATCCAGGTTGAGGAAGGCTTCGTTGCCCACCGGTTCGACCGTCTCGACCTTCGCCTGCAGGTGTCCCGGGCCCGGTGCGGCGAGCGAGAAGTCTTCGGGACGCAACCCCACGGTGAGCGGTTTGCCGACGTAACCGCGCACGCGTTCTTGCAATTCCGGCTCGGGATGCAGCGGAAGTTCGACATTGCCGGCGATGCGCAGCGCAAGCGCTTCGCCTTGCTGCACGACATCGCCAGAGAGCAGGTTCATCTTCGGACTGCCCAGGAACGTCGCCACGAACAAATTCGCCGGGCGGTTGTACAGCGCCATCGGCGTGTCGATCTGCTGGATGCGGCCCTTGTCGAGCACGACGATGCGCTGGCCCAGCGTCATGGCTTCGACCTGGTCGTGCGTGACGTAAATCATGGTCGTGCCGAGCTTGCGATGCAGCCGCGCGATTTCCACGCGCGTGGAGGCGCGCAGCTTGGCGTCGAGGTTCGACAACGGTTCGTCGAGCAGGAACACCTGCGGCTGCCGCACCAGTGCGCGACCAAGCGCGACGCGCTGGCGCTGGCCGCCCGAAAGCGCCGCCGGCTTGCGATCTAGGAGCGATTCCAGTTCAAGCATCTGCGCCGACTCGCGCACGCGACTGGCGATCTCCTCCTTCGACGCACCGCGCAGCTTCAGGCCGAAGCCGAGGTTCTCGGCTACGGTCATGTGCGGATACAGCGCGTAGCTCTGGAACACCATCGCGATGTCGCGATCCTTCGGCGCCATGTCGTTCACGACGCGATCGCCGATGCGCAGCTCGCCGCTGGTGATGGTCTCCAGGCCCGCGATCATGCGAAGCAGCGTCGACTTGCCGCAGCCCGATGGCCCGACCAGCACGAGCAGTTCGCCGTCGCCGATGTCGAAGGTCGCATCGTCCACGCCAACGAAACCGTTGGGGTACACCTTGCGCAGACGTTCCAGCGTGACCTTCGCCATTGAGTTCCTCGGGTGAGCCCCAGCGGCCGTGCGGGACCGCGCCGTATTTTCGCCGGGTCCAGCGATGCAAATGTCGCCGGTGTCGGCTATCCTGCCATGTAACCGTTTTCATGCCTATCCACCCCGCCAGGCCACCGCACAGATGACACAGCCGTCCGAGCAGTACGCATTCCCCAAGGGCTTCCTGTGGGGCGCCGCCACCGCGGCCCACCAGATCGAGGGTTCGCCGCTCGCCGATGGCGCCGGCCCCAGCATCTGGACGCGCTTCGCGCACACGCCGGGGATGATGCTCAACGGCGACACCGGCGACGTCGCGTGCGACCACTACAACCGCTGGCGCGACGACGTGAAGATGATGCGCGAGCTGGGCCTGCAGGCGTATCGCTTCAGCGTGTCGTGGTCGCGCATCCTGCCGGAGGGCACCGGTCGCGTGAACCAGAAGGGCCTGGACTTCTATTCGCGCCTGGTCGATGAGCTGCTGAACAACGGCATCGAGCCGCTGCTGACGCTGTTCCATTGGGATCTGCCGGCGGCGCTCGACGATCGCGGCGGCTGGCTCAATCGCGAGATCTCCGACTGGTTCGCCGAATACGCCAGCGTGATGTATCGCGAACTCGACGGCCGCGTGAAGAAGTGGGTGACGCTCAACGAGCCGTGGGTCGTCACCGACGGCGGCTATCTGCACGGCGCGCTGGCGCCGGGCCATCGCAGCAAGTACGAAGCGCCGATCGCCTCGCACAACCTGATGCGCGCGCACGGCGCGGCGGTGAAGGCGTATCGCGAACTGGGCAAGCACGAAATCGGCCTGGTCGTGAACATCGAGCCGAAGTACGCGGCCACCGAGTCGGCCGAAGACGCCGCCGCCGTTCGCCGCGCGCATGCCTACATGAACGAGCAGTACCTGCACCCCGCCCTGCTTGGCCATTACCCGCCGGAACTGAAGGAAATCTTCGGCGACGCATGGCCACAGTGGCAGGACGAGGATTACGCGCTCATCAAGCAGAAGCTCGATTTCGTCGGCATCAATTACTACACGCGCAGCGTCACCAAGGCCGCCGAGAGCTACCCGCTCAACACCGGCGTCGTGCGCCAGCCGCTGGGCACGTACACCGAAACCGGCTGGGAAGTCTTCCCGCAGGGCCTGACCGACCTGCTGGTGTGGTTCAAGCAGACCTACGGCGACCTTCCTGTCTACATCACCGAGAACGGCGCGGCGTTCTTCGATCCGCCGGCGGCGATGGTCGACGACGACGGCAAGCGTCGCGTGAAGGATCCGCTGCGCACCGATTACCTGCGCAAGCACCTGCGCGCGATCCACGACGCGATCGAGGCCGGCGTCGACGTGCGCGGCTACATGCTGTGGTCGCTGCTGGATAACCTGGAATGGTCGTTGGGCTATTCCAAGCGTTTCGGCATGGTGCACGTGAACTACGTGACGCAGGAGCGCACGCCCAAGGACAGCGCGCTCTGGTATTCGAAGGTGATCGGCAGCCACGGCCGTACGCTGTCCGAACCGCTGCCTTACTGAGGCGCGGACGCTTCAACGGCGAGATCCGCTGCCCCTCGCCCTCCCACCGGCAGCGGGTCCCGCCGTTCCTGTTTTGCTGTCGTAGCCCGGGTAAGCGAAGCGCACCCGGGTTGGCCGGCGCATATCCCGGGTGCGCTTCGCTTACCCGGGCTACAAAGTCGACGTCGCGCCGACTGATTTCGTATTCAGTCGCCGCGAACGCGCATCTGCACGCCTGCACCGCAGACAGCCGCCCGCCGGTCCATTACGCTGCGGACCAACCTGCATGACGCGCCGCCGCGGTGATCCCTTGAGCGAAAGTTCCCAGACCGATACCCACGCCCTGCTCGCCGACATCGGCGGCACCAACGCGCGTTTCGCGCTGGCACGGCACGACGCGGTCGATCCGTTGCTGATGGAAAGCGTGCGCGAATTCGCCGTCGCCGATTTCCCCTCGCTTTCCGATGCCGCGCGGCATTACCTCGACACGACCGGCGCGGTCGCGACCACGGGCGTGTTCGCCGTCGCCGGCCGCGTGGACGGCGACGAAGCGCGCATCACCAACCATGCGTGGGTGATTTCCGCCGCGCGCACCAGCGAGGCGCTGGGCCTGGATTCGCTGCGCCTGGTGAACGATTTCGCCGCGCAGGCGATGGGCGCGTCCCTGTTGCGTCCGCAGGACGTGGTGGCCGTCGGCGGCATCGGCTGGAACGGCCACGACGCGCAGGACCGCACCTTCGGCATCATCGGCGCCGGCACGGGCCTGGGCGTGGGCGGACTGCTTCGTCGCGGCGGCCGCTACTTTCCGCTGCAGACCGAAGGCGGCCACGTCAGCTTCGCGCCGAATTCGCCGGAGGAAATCGAAATCCTCCAGCAGATGTCCGCCGAGTTCGGCCGCGTTTCGAACGAACGACTGGTCAGTGGCCAGGGCCTGGTGAACCTGCACCGCGCGCTGAGCAACATCGCCGGCGAGGATCCAGGCCCGCTGAAGCCGTCCGACATCACCGCACGCGCTAAGGAGGGCGACGAACGCAGCCTTCGCACCATCGACGTGTTCTGCGCGGTGTTCGGCGCGGCGGCGGGCGATCTGGTGCTGACGCTGGGCGCGTGGGACGGGGTCTTCCTCACCGGCGGCCTCGTGCCGAAGATGCTGCCGTCGATCGCGCATTCGGCCTTCCGTCAGCGCTTCGAGTACAAGGGCCGGTTCTCGCCGGTAATGGCGCGAATCCCGACGCTCGCCGTAGTGCATCCGCAGCCGGGATTGCTCGGCGCGGCCGCCCTGGCGCAGGAACTCGCCTAGTCCTCGCAAGCCAACGCGATCTTGAGGTGGCCTGTGCGAGGATCCGCGCATGGCCGACCGCACGCCCCTGCAGACGCCCGAATCCGCGGCGACGTACGCGTTCCATGCGCACGCGAACCGCGATGTCTGGACGTGGGCGGCCGCCGTTTCCATCGCCGCGGAACTGCGTCGTGAACTGGTCCTCCAGCCTCGCGCACGCCTGCTTCTCTCCGGCGGCGATACACCGGGGCCGGTCTATCGCGCCCTGTCGCAGGCGCCGCTGGACTGGGAACGCGTGGATGTCGGCCTCGTCGACGAACGCTGGCTGCTGCCGGACGACCCCGACAGCAATGCGTGGCTGGTGCATCGCGAGCTCCTGCGCGACCACGCCGCCGTCGCGCGCTTCGAACCGATGACGCAGGCCGGTCGCAACCTCGAAGGCGCGGTCGCGACCGCGAACGCGCATGCGCGCCGTCAGGCCGCTGTCGCCGTGTTCGGCATGGGAGACGATGGGCACACCGCTTCACTGTTTCCCGACGTGGATGGCCTCGATCGCATCCTGGCCAGTCCGCGCGATTACGTCGCCGTCGATGCGAGCGGATCTCCCGGTGCTCGCCAATGGCCGATCCGCATCAGCCTCACGCCCCACGGGATTTCGCGCATCGCGCACCGCGTCCTGCTGATCCAGGGTGCGCGAAAGCGTGCGGTCTTCGAACAGGCGCTCGCCTCGGGCGACAAGACGCGCTGGCCGGTCCTGGTCGCGATGGACAGCACGCACGGCACGCCACTGGACGTGCACTGGTGCCCATGAGCCTCACGGTGACGCTTGCGCCTGCGTTGCGTTGTCGATGGTCGGTTTCCTGTTCCCGGCGGCACTGCGCGCCTCGCGCAGCAGGCGATTGGCGACCAGCAGGTTTTTCAGGGGTAACAGCAGGCCGGATTCGAACGGACTGAGGATCACCGTCGTCACCAGCACGGGCACCAGGCCCACGGTGCGGGCACGGGGATCGAGCGCGCGGCAAAGCCGGTGCGCGCGCACGGTGTAGAACAGCACCGGCGGCACGGTCAGCAGAGTGAGCAGCACCGACGCCTTCAATCCGTCGTGCCGCCATTGCATCACGGTGAATGCGCACATGATCGCGAACCAGGCCACGTGCAGCAGGTAGGTGCGGATCAGTCCCGCGCGGGTGCGGGCGAGTTGAAGCAGGAGGTCGTCGCGATCCATGCGTGCGTGTGGCCCTGGGTCCAGGCGCCACTGTAGCCCGGGCAAGCGAAGCGCACGCGGGCCACAAGGTCGATGTGAAGCTGCTTACACCTGCGGCACGCCTCGCGAGCGGCCCACTTCCGACCGCGGCGGCGCGCCGAACAGCCGCTTGTATTCGCGACTGAATTGCGACGGGCTTTCGTAGCCGACGTAACGCGCAGCCGACAACGCTTCCATTCCGCCGGCCATCATCAGGCGCCGCGCTTCGTGCAGGCGCAGGTGCTTCTGGAACTGCAACGGCGACATCGTCGTCACCGCCTTGAACTGGTGGTGGAACGACGAGGTACTCATGTGCACCGTGCGCGCGAGTTCGTCGATGCTCAAAGGCTCCAGATAGTCCTCGCGCAACCGCGCGACGGCGCGCGCGATGCGGCTGGAGCGCGTGTCGGTCGTCGCCAGCGCTCGCAACCGATGGCCGAGTTCGCCGGTGAGCACGCGATAGAGGATCTCGCGCTGCGTCATCGGCGCGAGCACCGGCAGGTCTTCGGGCGTATCGAGCAGGCGCATGAGGCGCAGCACGGCGTCCATCAGCGGCGCATTTACGCGCGCGGCGTACAGGCCCGGATCGATGCCGTGCACCAGACCGTTCGCGTCGTGACCCGCCACACCCGGCGACGGCGCCTGCGGCTGGCCCGCTTCGGTGATCAGCGCCGCGACATCGTCCGGGTCGATGTCCAGGCGCAGGCAGAGGTAAGGCTCTTCCGGTGTCGCTTCGATCACCTGCCCCGTCACCGGCAACGTCACCGATACGACCAGGTAATTGAGCGGGTTGTAGACGTACGTCTGCCCGGCGAGCGTCGCCGACTTGCTGCCCTGCGCGACGATCACCAGCCGCGGCTCGTACACCACCGGCGTGCAGGCGGTCGGCCCGCTCAGGCGGACGAGGCTGAGCGGCGCGTAGGCGGTCGCGTGGACGCCGTCGCCCGGTGTCGATCGGGCAATCCGCTCGGCCAGCTCCGGCAAGGCGGCGCAGCGGGGGCGTTCGAACGTGGAATCGGCGGGAGGCATTGGAGTAACGGGCGTTCCGTAAGCCGTTCCGATTATGACTTCCGGGCTATGCCGCATGTTGCCGATCGTGCCGGCTTGCGGTCGATTTGCAGGATCGGGCAATGATCCAGCAGCAATAGACTATCGCGGCCGGGTGGCCCGGACTACCTTTAGCTGGAATACGGACGCCCCCACGTCGCGCGTCCCCGCAAGCCCGCTTACCGCGGCGCGCGGGGCCGGGCCGGTGCGCGGGCGCTTCACCCGACGCTTCGCCCACCAGAGGCCGCCCGCCCGATGTGGATTGTCCAGTACGCCCTGAGCCGCCGATACACCATCGGCGTGCTCGCGATCCTGATCCTGCTGTTCGGCACGCTTGCCGCGCGACGCATGCCGACCGACATCCTCCCGGAGGTCGGCATCCCGTCGATCAACCTGGTGTGGACCTACAACGGCCTGCCCGCCGCCGACATGGCGGCCAAGCTGACGTCGTTCTCGGAAGCGGCGATCCTGAACACGGTCGACGACCTCAAGGAAGTCCGTTCCGACACGATCAATGGCGCCAGCATCGTGCGCATCGACTTCCAGCCCAACGTGAGCCTGGATCGCGCGCTCGGCCAGATCACGTCGGTATCGCAGACGATCCTGCGCCGCATGCCGCCGGGCACGTCGCCGCCGCTGGTGATCCGCAACAACGTCTCGTCGACGCCAGTGCTGATGCTGGTGCTCTCGTCGGACTCACTCACCGAAGCGCAGCTCTACGACTACGCGCGACTGCAGTTGCGCTCGCAGATCCAGACGATTCCCGGCATCCGCATGTCGCTGCCCTACGGCGGCGCGGCGCGGCAGATCATGGTCGATCTGAATCCTGCCGCGCTGCAGACGTACGGCCTCACGCCGGCCGACGTCACCGGCGCGCTGGAACGCGGCAGTCCCACCCTGCCCTCCGGCTCGATCCGCGAGAACGCGCGCGAGATGCAGATCTCGCTCGATTCGAGCCCGGCGACGGCGGCGGACTTCCTCGACATCCCCGTCGCTTCGCGCAACGGCACGCTGGTTTACGTGCGCGATATCGCATCCGTCCGCGATGGCGGCGCGCTGCAGACCAACGTCGCGCGCATGGACGGATCCAGCGCGGTCGCGGTCGCGCTGATCAAGCTCGGCAATGCGTCGGCGGTGGAACTGGTGCGCTCGGTGCGCGAACGCCTGCCGGAAATCGAAGCCTCCGCGCCGGCCGGCACGCGCATCCAGCCGATCTTCGACCAGTCGGTCTTCGTCGATAACGCCATCGATTCGATCCGCCACGAAGCGCTGCTGGTCGGCCTGCTGGTCGCGCTGGTGGTGCTGGTGTTCATCGGGTCCTGGCGCTCCAGCCTGATCGTGCTGTCGGCGATTCCGCTGGCCTTGCTGGCGTCCGTCGCGATGCTCAGCCTGCTGGGCTACACGTTCAACGTGATGACGCTGGGCGGCCTGGCGCTCGCCATCGGCATCCTGGTGGACAACGCGGTGGTGGACGTGGAGAACACCAACCGCAACATCGCGCTCGGCAAGGACGTGCGCACCGCGATCCTCGACAGCGCGAAGGAAGTGGTGTTCCCGGAGATGGTCTCGACCATCTCCATCTGCATCGTGCTCACGCCGATCCTGCTGATGACGGGTCTGTCGGCGTGGGTGTTCACGCCGCTGGCGCTGGCGGTCATCTTCGCGATGCTCGCCTCGTTCCTGCTGTCGCGAACGCTGATTCCGGTGCTGTGCTACCTGCTGCTCCCGGCTGACATCAAGAGCCGCGCGAACCCGCGCTGGGCGCCGGAAAAGGCGCTGCTGAAGGTCAACCACGTCGTCGAACACCACCTCGATGCGCTGCGCGAGAAGCATCACGCGCTGCTGGTGAAACTCGGCCACCACGGCGGCGTGCTCGCCGTCGCGGCATTGCTGGTGATCGCCCTCGGCGGCCTGTCGGCGATGTCGCTGGGACGCGAGTACTTCCCGCATGTGGATGCAGGCCAGTTGCGGTTCCAGGTGCGCTTCCCGTCCGGTACGCGCCTTGAACAGACCGCCGCGCGCGTGACCGAAATCCAGCGCGAGATCCGCAAGATCGTGCCGCCCGCCGAACTGCAGACCGTGTACGAGCAGATCGGCGTGCCCGATGCGGTGAACCTGTCGCTGGTCGACAGCGCGGTAGTGGGTTCGTTCGAAGCCGAAATCATGCTGCAGCTGAAGACGCCGCATGGTCCGAGCCACGAATACCTCACCCAGATCCGTCAGCGCATCGCCGAAAAATTCCCCGACGTGAAGATGTTCGAGCGTCCGCCGGATGCGACCAGCCGCACGCTGGCCGGCTCGGCCGCGGCGGCATTCGAAGTGCGCATCATCGGCCGCGACAGCGCGGGCAACCTCGCCCTCGCACGCGAAGTCGAACAGCGCCTGCACCAGGTGCCGGGCGCGGTGGACGTCGCGCTGCGCCAGGTGCTGGACCTGCCCGAATACCAGGTGCACATCGACCGCACGCGCGCGGCGCAGCTCGGTCTCGACGCGCAGCAGGCCAGTCGCGCTGTGCTTGCGGTGCTCGGTTCGGCCGGCACGGTGTCGCCGGTGTACTGGACCGACACCGTCAACGCGCTCGCCTACACCGTGCAGGTGCAGGCGCCGCCGGTGAACATGACCAACATCGACGAGCTGCTCAATGCGCCGCTGCGCATCGGCAGCGACGGTCAGGCCGTGCTGTTGCGGAACATCGCGACCGTGACGCCGCGCCAGGTGCCGGCAAGCCTCGCCCGCACCACGCTGGCTCCGACGATCAGCGTGCTGGCGAACGTGGAAGGCACGGACCTCGGCTCGGTGTACGACCAGCTGACCGGCATCACGAAGCAGCTCGAAGGCCGCCTCAAGCCCGGCAACCGCATCGAGATCGTCGGCCAGGCCGGCGAAATGCAGAGCGCCTACAGCGAACTCGCCGCGGGCCTGCTGATGTCGGCCGCGCTGGTGTTCCTCGTGCTGGTGGTGAACTTCCAGTCGTGGATCCAGCCGCTGGTGGCGATGTCGGGCTTGCCGATCGCCATCGCCGGCGCCGCCATCGGACTGTTCGTCACCGACACGCCGCTGAGCGTTCCCGCGCTGATGGGCGTGATGATGGTGATCGGTGTATCGACGGCGAACTCGGTGCTGGTGACGAGCTTCGCCCGCGGACTGGTTGCCGACGGACACAACCCGGAACTGGCCGCATACGAATCCGCCGCAGTGCGCCTGCGCCCGGTGTTGATGACCGCCAGCGCGATGGTGCTGGGCATCATCCCGATGGCGCTGGGGCTGGGCGACGGCGGCGAGCAGAATGCGCCGCTCGGCCGCGCGGTCATCGGCGGTCTGTTGTTCGGCACGCCGGCTACGTTGATCCTTGTTCCCTCGATTCTCGCGGTGCTCGGCCGGCGCATGCCGGACACGGTCCGCCACGCCGCCCATCCCGAAGAAATTCCCGGCGCCGAAGACGCCGAGGCAGGAGCCACGCCATGACGACCGCCCCTACCAACACGCGCATGTCGGCGCGAAGCGCGATGTTCATCGCCAGCGCGCTGTGGCTGGCCATCGCGCTGGCCGGCTGCAACCGCAGCTCGGCTGAAACGACGCCGGCGCAGAGCATTCCCGAAGTGCTGACGGTGCAGGCGAAGGCTGCCGAGCCCGCGTTCGAACTGCGCCTTCCCGCGCGTGCGCTGGCCGGCGAATCGGCGCAACTGTTCGCGCGCGCCACCGGCTTCGTCAGCGAACGTCGCGCGGACCTCGGCGACAAGGTTCAGGCCGGCCAGGTGCTGGCGGTGATCTCCGCACCCGAATCCGACCAGGCCGTGCGCGAAGCCGCCGCGCAGCTCGCGCAGGCGAAGGCCGACCAGGAACTGGCGAAGGTAAACTACGACCGCGCCGATGTACTGGTGGGTTCGGGCGCGATCTCGAAGGAGCTGTATAGCGACCGCAAGGCGAACTTCGACGTGGCCGTCGCCGCGCGCGGCGCCGCCGAAGCGCGACTGGCCGCCGCGCGCGAGCGCCAGGGCTTCCAGACCGTGCGCGCCCCGTTCTCCGGCGTGGTGGTCGCGCGCAACGTCGAGCGCGGCGACCGCGTGGTCGGTGATACGACCGCCGCCCAGCCGATGTTCGAGGTGAATGCGCTCGATCCGCTGCGCGTGGTGGTCGACGTTCCGCAGAACGTCGCGCTGCAGATCCAGCCGGGCGTGGAAGGCGATGTCACCTTCCCCGAACTGCCCGGCCAGACGTTCAAGGCGCAGGTCGTGCGCAGCGCGAATGCCATCTCGCGCGATGCGGGCGTGATGCGCACCGAGCTGCGCCTGCCCAATCCCGACAGCCGCATTCCCGCCGGCATGGTCGGCAGCGTCGCGTTGCACCTGCAGCGTTCGGTGCCGGCGATGGTCGTGCCGGTGTCGACGATCGTGCAGCGCGGCACCGTCTCGCAGGTGGCGACTGTGCGCGACGGCAAACTCGATTTCCATGACGTGACGCTGGGGCGCAATCTCGGCAACGAGATCGAAGTGCTTTCCGGCGTAGCCGCGAACGATACCGTCGTGCTTGCGCCGAATGCGCTGCTGACGGCCGGAAGCCCGGTGAAGGCGCGGGCGTTCGTGGCGGAGAAGAAGTAGCTCTAAAGCCCCTCTCCCATCGGGAGAGGGGTTGGGGGTGAGGGGCAACGAAGGGAATGAGTTGAACAATCCATGCATCGCAGGGCTGCGCTGCTGATTGGCTAGAACGCAGTAACGCGCGCCGTCGCGACCAGTGGCGACCCCACTCCGCCGCCCCTCACCCCAACCCCTCTCCCGTGGGGAGAGGGGCTCGAAGGCAATCGGTGCCTCAGCGCAACGCAACCTCGACCTTCGCCCCGGCGCGTCCGATCTTCAGTTCACCGTTGCGCCAGGTGACGGGCTTGCCATCCACCGTCGTGGCGCCCGGCGCCGTCGCATACGGCCACGTCAGCACCACGCCGCCTGGCGGCACGTTCGTATCGGCCGAAAGCGCAAACACCACGCGCCCGTCACGCTCCCTGAGCGAATACCCCACCGGCCCATACGTCGTGCGCAGGTTCGCCACGCTCACACCCTCGCCTGCCAGCCAGTCCGCCGGAATGCCGGCCGCGACCACAAGCGAATCATCCAGATCGCGCGAGTACGCGAACAGGTCCAGCGCCGAGCGCACGTAGTCCGACGCGACCCACGCGTGTGGCAGATCACCGACGAAGAACGGCTTGCGCGGCGTGCGCGAGACGACTTCCGCCCACTGGTTCCACGCGCGCGGCTGCTGGTCGGCGAAGAAGAAGTCCAGCGCCTCATGCGCGCGATCGCGCCAGCCCAGTCGCACGAACGTGCCGATGGTCCGCAGCTCGTACGGCGTGTAGTCCTTCCATTCGCGCGTACCGTCGCGCCGTGCCACGAACTCGCGCCAGTAACGCTCGAACGTGTTCGTCAGCAGATCCTGCGGCAAGCGCCCCTGCTCGCCGCCGGGCGCGAGCGCGATCGTCGTGGACGTCGCATCGAAATCGCCCAGTTCCGTCGCGCCGGGCAAGAAGTCGATGCCGTGTTGCTGCGTCGCACTTCGCAGCGATGCGTACAGATCGTCGCGGAACTGGTCGCGCGACGCGGCGAAGCGTTTGGCGTCCGCATCCTTGCCGAGCCATTGCGCGATTTCGACCGCGTCCTTGTATCCGCGCAGCGCCCAGAAGTTGTCCCAGTACGAATGCATCGGCTTGGCCGAATAACCTTCGTGACTGATCGACGCCGGCATCATTCCGTAGAACGCCGGATTGCGCGCGCGATTGGCGTCGGTCCGCTCGCTCAGGCGCAGCGTCTCCATGTAATCGAACGCACCGACGACATGCGGCCACATTGCCTGCAGCATCGCGCGGTCGCGATTGAAGCGGTACACCTCGGCGATGGTGAAGATCAGCTCGCCATGGCTGTCGTTCTCCGGCACCGGATCGCTGCCGCGATCGTCCACACAACACGGCACCTTGCCGTTGTCGAACTGGTATGGCGCGTACCAGCGCAGGAACTCGGTCGCGACGTCCTCGCGCCCCATGCGCAGCAGGCCTTCACCGATCATCGCGCCGTCGCGGATCCATGCACGCGAATACGAACGCGTGCCCGGTTGCAGGCGCGGGCCGATGCGGCTGATCAGCATGTGCGCCAGCGCCGTGCGCAGCGTGTCGACTACGTGCTGTCCTTGCTTAGGGACGCGCAGCTGTACGCGGTCGAGCTTGCTTCGCCAAAGCGCGGCGGTGACGTCCTGCGCCTTGGCGGCGTCGATCGGCTTCGGCGACATTGCATCGCGACCGGTCAGGCGAATGCTCCAGTCGAACTCGCGCGATTGACCTGGCGCGAGTTCCACCGAGTACAGCAACGCACCCGAAGCGAGGCCCGTGACGTCATCGACCTGATTCGTTATCGGTCCCAGCGCCTTGCCATTGCAATCGTTCGCGCAGAACGAAGCCAAGTCCGCACGCGCCAAACGCTGCACCGCTTCGCCTTCGTCGAAGCGCGTCGCGAAGGCGGCGTCGGCCTTGCTCGCGCGCACCGGGAAACGAGCATCGACCGCAATCGTGTCGCCGCTGGCCCGGATGGAACGGATCTCGCTCACGCCACCGACCGTGCTCAGGAACTGCGTCGGCGGATTTACTTGCATCGGCCTGGCCGCAAGCGCGAAGACGTAGCGACGCAGACGGTCGGACGTGTTGCGCAGGACATAGCGTGCGGTGAGGTGCGAATCGTCGCGCTCGCCGTGCGCGAATGCGGTGACGTCGAGCGCGAAGTCCGCGTGCTGCCAATGCACCGACGGAATCGGGAGATAGCCATCCTGCAGCGACTGCGTGGCCTTCACGTCGGCCCACGTCACCAGCTTGCCGTCGCTCACCACGAACGGTTCGATGCTGAAGGCGCCCTTGCCCACTTCGACCGCGCCGTCCTCGCCGATCAACCCCTGTTCGACGCCGCCATCGAGGCCAAGGATCGTCCAGTAGGGCTGCTCGCCGCTGAAGCCACGTGGCCAGTGGCCACGCGGCGCATCCTTCGCGACCGAGCGGATGAAGTCGTTCGGCGTGGCCGCGAACGACAGCGGCATCACCTGGAAGCGCGCCAGCGCGATGCGTCCCGCCGGGGCCTTCAGCATCGTAAGACGCAGGAAACGCGCCTCGGATTCTGGCAAGGCGATGTGATCGCGACTGCCATCGCCGCCCGTCACTTCGCGCGCGATGCGCCACTTCGCGCCTTCGTCCGAGAACTCGATGCGATAATCGCTCGCGTGTTCGCCCGCCAGCCAGTCGAGCACGATGCCGCCGAACTCGCGCGGCTTGCGCAGATCGAGCGTGAGCTGCGGCGGATTCGCCGGAGACACTCCTGCGCGCCACGCGGTGGCGGCATCGTCGTCGATCGCGAAGCGCGCAGGGCCCGTTCGCTCTTCTTTCGTCGACCTCGCCTCGCCGACCAGCGGCGAATCATCCTGTGGCGGCAACGCGCGGAACGCGAGCTGGTCGAAGCACACCGACCCCTTGCCGCCAACGCTGTTGTAGATCGTGAACTCGATCCTGCGGCTGTGGCGCAGCGTGGGATCCGGCGCCGGGCCCCACGCGCGCGAGATATGCCGCTGCTTGTAGACGACGGGCGTCCACGTCTTCGGGAAGTCGTAACGCGGTTTGTTGACCCACCACACGTTGTCGCCGCTGTCATCGACGACCTTGAACTGCAGATCGTTCGCCGGCGAATCGCCGCGCAACTGGAACGAGAACGCGTAGTTGCCCGGATAGTCGATGGGCAACTCGCGCGTCAGGCCGGCGTAACCGGAAACGCCGTTGAAGTCGTAGTCCAGGCACACGGCCTGTCCGTCGGCACCTTGCACGGTGCGGAGCTTCCCACTCACCTGGTCGGACGTGACGACCTGCCATGTCGCGCTCGATTCGAAATCGTCGAGAACACGCACCTCGCCCACGCCCTGCGCCCACGCCATCACGGGGACGAGCGCGAGCGCCCAAGCCGAACGCACTGCCATCCTCACCCTTTCACGCTCCCGACCAGCAGGCCCTGCAGGTAATAACGCTGCAGCGCCAGGAACAGGATCAGCACCGGCAACACCGTCACCACCGATCCGGCCATCATCATTTCGTTGTCCTGCACGTGTTCGCGCGACAGCGACGCAAGCGCCACCGGCAGCGTGAAATGGCCCGCATCACTGAGCACGATCAGCGGCCACATGAAGTCGTTCCACGCGCCGAGGAAGACGAAGATCGCCAGCGTCACGAGGATCGGCTTGAGCACCGGCAGCACGATCTGGAAGAAGATGCGCGTCTCGCTCGCGCCGTCGATGCGCGCCGCTTCCAGCAGCTCGTCCGGAATCGAACGCGCGTACTGGCGCACCAGGAAGATGCCGAACACGCTCGCCATCAGCGGCACGATCGCGCCCGCGTAAGTGTTCACCAGTCCCATCTGCTTGAGCATCAGGAACAGCGGCATCATCGTCACCTGCGCCGGGATCACCAGCGCGGCCAGCAGCAGGCGGAACACGCGCTCACGCCCGGCGAACTTCAGCTTGGCGAATGCGTAGCCGGCCATCGTGTTGAGCAGCAGCGCTATCAGCGTTGCAGCCGTTGCGATCATCGCGCTGTTGAGCAGATAGCGCCCCATGCCGGCGCGTGCGAACAGCTCGTGGTAGTTGCCGAGCGTGGGTGCGGCGGGCACCAGCGGCGGCGGGAAATGGGCTGCTTCGCCCGGTTGCATGAACGACACCGACAACATCCACAACAGCGGCGCGAGGCTGATCACGGCGAGCGCGATCATCAAGCCGTTCACGATGGCCTTCGCAAGACGCGGATTCATTCTTCCGCTCCTTTCCTGCGCGCAAACCACAGCAGGCCGCTGGTCGCGATCGTCATCAGCGCGAACAACAGGAACGCCACCGCCGATGCATTACCCAGGTTCCACCACTTGAAGCCTTCCTCGTACATCAGGTACAGCACGCTGACGGTGCTTTGCAGCGGGCCGCCCTGCGTGATGACGTACGGTTCGGCGAACAGTTGGAAGTAGCCCGAAAGCGTGAGGATGCCGACCATCAGCAACACCGGCCCCAGCTGCGGCAGCGTGATGTTCCAGAACTGCTGCGCGGGCGTGGCGCCGTCCATGCGCGCGGCTTCGTACAGGTCTTCCGGGATCGACTGCAACCCCGCGATGAAGATGATCATGTTGTAGCCGAAGTTCTTCCAGACGGCGAACAGGATGATAGTCGGCATCGCCCACGCCGGATCGCCGAGCCAGTCGATGGGATCGATTCCGATCGAAGCCAGGCCCCAGTTCACCAGGCCGTAGCGCGTATGGAAGAGATAGCGCCAAATCACCGCGACGGCGACGACCGTCGTCACCACCGGCGCAAAGTACGCGGTGCGGAAGAAGGGCTTGAACCGTGCGGTCTTCGAATGCAGCAGCAGCGCCGCGCCGAGCGATACGGTGATGGAGAGCGGCACGCCGACCACGACGAAGTACATCGTGTTGCCCAGCGCCTTCCAGAACAGCGGGTCCTGCAACAGCGTCGCGTAATTGTGCAGGCCGACGAAGCGCAGGTTGGAGATGTCCGCGAGCGAATAGATGTCGAAGTCGGTGAGGCTCAGCGCGAACGCGGCCAGCACCGGCAAGCCGAAGAACACGCCGATGACGGTGAGCGCGGGCGCGGCGAACATCCAGCCTGCGGTCGATGCGCCAACCCTGCGCGCACCGATCATGGCGCACCTCCGACCTTGCGCTGGTCCATCATCCAGCGACGCTTTTCGAGGATGGCATCGGCGCGGCGATCGAGCTCGGCCGCTGCTTCGTCCACCGTGTAGCGACCGGCCACCATCTGCTCGCCAACGATCCGCAGCTCCTGCGCGATGCGCTCCCACTCGGGAACTTTCGGCGCGGGCCGGGCGCGTTCGAGCTGTTCGCGGAACGGCAGCGTGTACGGATCGGCACGCAGCGCCGCGCTGCCGGCCCACGCGCTGCGACGCGGCGGCAGGTTGCCGGTGAGTGCGTGGAAGCGCACCTGTACGTCCGGATCGGACAGATACGCGACGAGCTTCCATGCCGCGTCCTTGTTCTTCGCCTGTTCGAACACGACGAAACTCGCGCCGCCGGCGACCGACGCGCCGGGACCGTCAGGACCTGGCAACGGCATCGTGCCCCACTTGCCTTCCAGTTCAGGCGGCAGGCGCTTGCGGAACTCGGCAATGTTCCAGGGGCCGTTGACGTAGAACGTGAAGAAGCCGCGACCGAATTCGTTCCACACGTTCGCGATCTGCGTGTTGGCGAATGCCGGCGCCCACTTCTGGACGAAGATGTCGTTGTAGAACGCCAGCGTGCGCTTGAAGCCGGGGCTGCGGAAGTTCCCGTAACGACCGTCGTCGCGCAGCAGTGGATCGGGCTGCTGGATGGCGAGGTTGAGCAGCGGCTCGTATTCGTTCAGCGGAAGATGGATCGCGTAGCGATCCGGGCCGACGTGGCGCTTCACCGCGGCCATCGCATCGCGCCACTCGTTCCACGTGCGCGGCACCTGCTTCACGCCGGACGCTTCGAGGATGTCGCGTCGATAGAACGGCAGGCGGGTTTCGACGTACCACGGCACGGCGTAGACGTGGCCGCCGATGATGCCGGTGTCCCACGAACCGCTGAAGTAATCGCTGGCCGGCAGCGAAGGCGTGCGCGCAAGGAAGGGCTCCAGCGGCGCGACCGCACCGAGTTCCACGAACTCCGCCAGCCACGTGTTGCCCAGGCCGCACACGTCCGGCAGGCCGTCGCCGGCGAACGCGGTCAACAGCTTCTCGTGCGCGGCGGTGACCGGCAGCTGCTGCACTTCGACGCGGATATCGGGGTTCGCGCGTTCAAAGTCCGGTATGAGCTGGCGGACCATCTCGCCTTCGAAACCCATTGCCCAGAATCGGACGACCGTGCGGTTGTCGCGCTCGCTGCTACATGCGGTGACGAACGCGACCAGGCTGAGCAACAGCGCCGCTGCAAACGCGCGGATGCTTCCCCAACCCTCCCCTGCAAACAGCGGAGGGAGAATCTTCGTCAGGGACGGCGACAGATTGATCACTTGGTCTTCTGATCCTGCGCAGGCGCAGGCTGCGGTGTTTGCGCCGGGCGATTCGCGCGCGACTCCGCCTCGCCCAGCGCGCGCGCCGTTGCGGCGTCCTTCTCCGCCTTGGTCTGCGGCTTGGGCTGCGTCGGCACGACTTCGCCTTCCTTCGTCGCCTCCAACCATCCGCCCTTGAAGCCGGCCTTCTGCAGTCCGTCGCGGATGTACTTGTTCCGCTTCATCACGTTCCAGACGAACTCGTTGCGGTAGTTGCTGATCATCGCCAGGATCGGCCCCTGGTCGATGCCGATGTAGTCGCTCGCCACCCAGCCTTCGCCCGGCACCAGTCGTCCGGTCTTGAGCGGGATGTCGAAGTCGAAGCTGCGGTTGAACGAATCGAGGAAGCCGTAGCTGGAATACAGGTACTCGCCGTAACGCTCGTGCAGCGCGACGGTCGTGGGAATCACGATTTCCGGTGCGAACGGCAGCGACGCGATGGCCGCGGTCGGCGCGATCGTGCCGTCGTCGAACGTATCGCGAAGACCGGCGCCGCGTGCGGAGTAATGGCGGAACTGGCGCTGTTCGCCGCGGAATTCCTGCAGCGTCTGCTGCGGGCCGTCACTGGCGGTGAGGCCCCACACTTCCGGGCCGTAGTCGTTCCACTTCATCGGATTGGCGATGGCGTACGCGCGTTGCGCATACGCCGCGCGCCGGCTGTTCTCGAAATAGTCGATGCCGCGCTCGCGCATGTAGTCGTCCTGGATGCCACGGAAATCGATCCAGACGTGACTGTACTGATGGCCGAACAGCGGCCCGAACGACAGGTATTCCTCGCCCTGGAACACGCCCCAGGAATCGTTGTACGTACGCGTCCACACCGACCACGATTCAGGCGCGACGGGATGCGTCGGCGAACCCATCGCTAGGATGTAGAGCATCATCGCTTCGTTGTAGCCGGTCCAGTCGTGCTGGATGAAGCCGCTCTCCGGGAACCAGCCCATCGAGATCAACGGCGCGTTGCGCTGCAGCCACGTCCAGTCCACGCGCTTGTACAGCGTGTCGGCGATGTCGCGGATCTCCTTCTCGCGCGGATCGTCGCGATCGTAGTAACTCTGCGCGAACAGCACGCCCATCATGAGCAGCGCGGTATCGACGCTCGAAAGCTCGACCCAGCTCTGGTAGCGCGCGCCGGTGTCCATATCGAGGAAGTGATAGTAGAAGCCGTTGTAGGCACCCTTCCCTTCCGCCTGCGATCCGGCGGGAATATCGCGGAAGAACTTCAGCGTCGTGAGCGTGCGATCCACCGCCTGGCGGCGGCTGACCCAGCCGTTCTCGATACCGATCGGATACGCGGTCAGCGCGAAGCCGACCGACGCGATCGACGCGAACGGACGCGAGGGATAGCGATCGGGCGTAAGCCCGTTGACTTCGTTGGTGGTATCCCAGAAGAACTGGAACGTGCGCTTCTCGACGTCGCGGAACAGCGGTGGAAGTTCGAGCTTGGCGGGCTTCAACGGCTCGACCTCGACCGGCGGCGCGGCCGCGATCGGATATGCCGTGGACGCCGGCCCTTCCTGTTTGCAGCCCGAGACGAACACCAGCACCGCCACCAGCGATGCAGTCCCCACACTGCGTCGTATCGAATCGAACATCAGCACGCCATCGGTCGAATGAATGTTTTGCTCTCCCGTTCCGGCGAAAGCCTGCACCACGAAACCGCCGACCGCCCCGACGAGGTAGGCGGCCGGCGGCCCGGGTCAGAAATTGAAGCCTAGCGAGAGTTTGAAGGCCCGGGTCGGCAGCGCCTGCGAGTTCGGGTTGCCGAAGTTGTCGTTTATGTTCGGGCCGGTCGTCGTGAGCGAACCCGGGAAGTCCTCGTAACCGTTGTAGTTCGCCCAGTCGAACAGGTTGAGCACGTCGCCGCGGACCCACATGCGGAAGCCCGCACCCGTGTCGAACTCCTTCATCACGGCAATATCGAACTGCTTGGTTCCGTACGTGCCGTCGGGCTTGTACTGGTCGATGAAGCAATTGTTCGGCCGGTCCACGTCAAGGCAGTTGACGAAGTAGCGCGGCGGCTGCGAGGCCAGGGTGAGCTTGGCCGAGAACGTCATGTTCCAGGGACCATCGTAAATGCCCGTGGCGACCAGACGGTGTTTCGGGACTTCGGCATCGTGCCAGCCGTAGTCGGCAATCGTCGGATAGTCGAGCGCGAACACTTCGGGCGACTCACGCTGCTCGCGCGCGTCCATATACGTGTAGGCGAACGTCACACCCCAGCCCGACTCGGGCGAGTACGGTTTTTCCGCCTTCAGGAAGAGCGAGTTGGCTTTGGTCTCCAGACCGTTCGTGCCCAGGATGAGGTTGCCGAACGGCGTAAATCCCTGGCCGAACGGAGAACCCCAATTGAACATGGGCGCGAAGAACGTCCCGTCCGGTCGACGATTGCCGAGCAGGAACGCGAAGCCGTCGTGGCTTTCCACGCGCGAGAGCGTGACATCGGTCAGCCATTCCCCGAGCGAGTTGCGCATGCCCAGGCTGAACTGGTCGGAATACGGCGTCTGCAGGTTGTTGTCGAGCATGAACACTTCACGCCCCAGCCCGGTCTGCGAGGCCAGACCGGCGAGTACCGCCGGATCGAAGTAAGCCGGATTCCAGTCCTGGCACGGCACGCCAGCAACGGGGCGGGGGCACGTGCCGTCCGCACGACGGAAATCGATGTCGGTCGTCGGGAACGTCGACTTGGTGATTTCCAGTTGCAGCCAGTCGAACAGGTTGCGGTCGTACGCGCGTCCCGCGCCGCCGTAGATCACGTGCGCCTGGTCGGCGAACAGGTCATACGAAAAGCCTACGCGCGGCTGCCAGCCATCCTTGAACGATTTGCGGTTGCTGCCGTTGCTGATGTACCGCTCGACGTTGACGCCGGAGTTCGGGTTGTTGATTGCGGTCGAGTTGCGCAGCGCGGCTGCGACGTCGGCGGGCGTGACGTAATCCAGGTACGTCGGGCTCTTCTCGTAGTCGTAGCGCAGGCCGAGGTTGACGAGCAGCTTGTCGTTGACCTCCCAATCGTCCTGGAAATAGATGCCGTACTGCTTGTTCGCCGACGAGGCCGAGCCGTCGCCGATGCCTGGCAAGGCCGTGCCGAACTTGACGTGGATCGGCTGCGTCAGGCTGCCTTCGATGTCGTAGGTGAACTGCGGGAAATACGGCTGGCGCTCGGTCGCGTCGACATCCACGTCCTTGAACTTCACGCCCATCTTCATCGTATGGCCCTGGAAGCCGGTGAAGGTCAGGTCGTTCTGGATGCCCCAGCCCTTCTGCCCCTTGTCCTGGAAGTCAGAACCACCGCCGGTGCGCACGATGACGTTGTTGAAATCGGCGTCGCCGTTGCCGCTGCGATCGCTGAGGATGTACGCGACATCATTGGTGTACGGCGTCGGATTGAACTTGGAGTCTTCGTACGTCAGGTGGAAATCGTTGAGCCAGGGGCCGTTGGTGTACTGATAACGCAGGTCCCCGCGCGTTTCTTCGTTGATCTTGTTGGTGGCATAGCTGACCAGGTTCTGGCCGCCAACGTTGGTCAGTTCGCTTTCGTCGCGGTACTTGCCGGTGAACTCGAAGTAGTGGTTCTCGCCAATCAGCCAGTCGACCTTGCCGAAGTACAAGTCTTCCTTGAAGGGCGCGACCAGCTGCCCGGCGCCCGCCTGCTCCTGGATGAAGCCCGGCAGCTCGTCGATGCTGTAGCCACGTCCTGGGTTGAACGTACGCAACCGGTCGTACTCCTTGGCCTCGTAGGCCAGGAAGAAGTGCGCCGTGTCGCGCAGGATCGGACCACCAAAGGTCGCGCCGTATTGCGTCTCACCGGTTTCGGCCTTGGTGTCGTTGCGCTCTTCGAAGACCGTGCGGGTCCGCCAGTCCTGGGTGGTGTGATCCCAGAAGAAGCTGCCCTCGAAGTTGTTGGTGCCAGATCGCGTCGTCGCGACGATGGCGGCGCTGCTGAGCTGGTCGTACTCGGCCTTGTAATTCTGCGTGATGACTTTGTATTCGCCGATGGCGGACTGCGGGAACGGGCTGCCGCTCGTCGAATCCTGCCCGCTGATGCCACCGCGCAGGACGTAGTCCTTCTGCCCGACGCCATCAAGATAGACGTTGACGCCATTGCCGCTCTGCGCACCGGAACGGATGCGCGTGGACTGGTCGTTGCCGGTCTCGAACGCCACGCCGGGTACCAGATCGACAAAGGACAGGAAGTTGCGCGTGGACTGCGGCAACGACTCGATCTGCTTGTTGCTGATATACGTGGCGATTTCCGACGTCTTCGTCTCCGCCACCAGTTCGCTGGTCACGGTAACGGCGTCGACCGTAGTCGCATCGCCCGTCGGCGCGGTCTCGGGAAGTCCACCCGCTGCCAGGTTGATCGTCGCCGTCTGACCAACCATCAGGGTCACGGTCTTGGTGGTTGCCTGCCCGTTCGCGACCGCGTCGATGCGGTACGTGCCGGGCGGCAGGCCGCCGAGGTTGTAGGTGCCGTTGGTCGCCTGGACCTTTCGGGTCAGACCGGTGGCGGTGTTGGTCGCGGTGATCTGGGCTTCGGTCGCAGGCGCCGAATCGACCGTGATCTGGCCGCGGATGGTCGCCGAAGTGCTCTGTGCCATCACCGCGGGGGCGGCGACGGCAAGGCAGCTGGCAAGGGCGCAGGCAAGAAGCCGGCGCGACGGGGGACGGGGGAACCTCGAATTCATATGCTTCCTCTCTCCAAAAGCATGTCGAACCACGTGGAATCGTTTACAGCGAACACACACAAGGAACCGTGACGCCCGGGGCACAGGCGTTCACGGAGAAGGGTTGGACGGGTTGGAGCCGCTCGACTCGCGCACGATCAGCTCGGTCGCCAGCACATCGCTGGATGACGTCGCCGACTCGCCGGTCCCTTCTCCGGCGATCTGCGCGATCAGCAATCGCGCCGCGCTGGCGCCGAGTTCGGCGATGTTGACGCGAATGGTCGTGAGGGCCGGGTGGACGTACCGCGCGAGCGGGATGTCGTCGAAGCCGGACAGCGCGATGTCGCCCGGTACGCTCACGCCGGCCTGGGCGAAAGCGAACAGGCAGCCCAGCGCCATCATGTCGTTGGCGGCGAAGACGGCGTCGGGACGTTTCGGCGAAGCAAGCAGTTCGCGTCCGGCGCGATGGCCGGAGGCTTCGTCGAAGTCGCCCTGCAGTACGCGTTCGGGCGCGCCCGGCAGCAGGCGTGCGAGCGCGTCGCGATAACCGCGAAGGCGTTCGTGCGCATCGAAGTTGTCGACGGGTCCGGCGATGAAGGCGATATCGCGATGGCCACTGGCGACCAGGTGTTCGACCATTGCAACCGCGCCGCCGTGGTTGTCCACGCGCAGCACGGCCGTGCCATCCAGCCCCGACTGGCTGTTGATCAGCACCGTCGGCAGCGACGGATCGAGGTGTTCGCCCAGCAGTGTCGGAATTTCCGCGAACGGCGACAACACAAGCAGCCCGTCGACGCGTCCGCGCATCGCGCGCAGCGCGGCGCCCTGCTCGTCCGGATTGCCGTGGTAGCTCGACACCAGCAGGTGCAGCAGCTTCGCGCGGGCGACCTGGTCGATGCCGCGCATCAGCTCGGAGAAGAATTCGCCATGCAGGTCCGGCAGCACGACGCCAAGCGTCTGGGTCCGTCGGCTGCTGAGGCTGCGCGCGGCGGCGTGCGGGGTGTAGCGCAGTTCCTGCGCGGCGGCGAATACACGGTTGCGGACGTCTTCGGCCACGTTGCCGTGGCCATTGAGTGCCCGCGACACGGTGGCCACGGAAACCTGCGCGACTCGCGCGACGTCTTTGATGGTTACGCTCGGCACGCTGTCAGGGCCTCTGCGGAATGCGCCCGGACTGTAAACGTTTTCAATTTCAAGTGTAAAGCCGATGTTATGGCTCACCGCGAAAGGTTCGCATCGTCGGCTTTCATGCATCGAAAGCACAGGCTTGTTGTTGCAACGCGGCAAACAACACCGACACGCTCTATATAACGCCGACCTCTGCCGGTGTCCGCGCCCTGATGGAGAGCGCATGGATGTCGGTCGTCATCAGCTCGCCCAGCGCGGCGTAGACCGCACGATGGCGAGCGATCGGACCCAGTCCGGCAAACGCCTCGCTCACTACGTCGACGCGGAAGTGCCCTCGCCCATCCGCCGCGCCGGCATGGCCGGCGTGACGGTGGCTTTCGTCCTCGATCTCCAGCGAGACCGGCGCGAGGGCGGCATCGAGCGCAGTCCTGATCGCCGAGGCGCGTTCCTCGCGAGGCAGGCTCACGGCAGCACCTTGCGGAACGGACGGACCTCCACGCGCTGGTAGACGCCGGCCCCTACGTAGGGATCGGCGCCGGCCCAGGCGCGGGCGGCGTCGAGCGATTCGAACTCGGCGATCACCACGCTGCCGCTGAAACCGGCCGGGCCCGGGTCCTCGGAGTCGATCGCCGGGCACGGGCCGGCGAGCAGCAGGCGTCCCGCGTCTCGCAGCGCGACCAGCCGCGCCAAGTGCTCCGGGCGCGCCGCCAGGCGCTGCGCCAGCACGTCCTTGCCGTCAAAACCTTCGATCACGTACCACATGCTGTCCTGCGTCCTTCCGTACTGATGGAAACCGACCTGAATTGTAGTCGCCCCGCGGCTGGACACGGCCCGGACGAGGCCGTACCCTTGCCTTCACAAGGCCGGCTGCAGCGGCCCGACGCGACCGGCTCCCCACACCGTCGCCTCGCACGCACCCAGTGCGTCGCTGCCCCCGACGGCCTCGCGCCCAGACTTCATCGCCCCGCCACGCCCCCGCGTGACGCACCGGCGTTGGTCGTCCGGGCCGGGCCGACGTTCCGATCAAGGGAAAAGTTTCCTGAAGGGAAGTTCCTGCCAAGGCGTCCGCACCGGGTTGGTCCCGGCC
>Ga0102591_1001764_pt1 | contig 27290 bp, 20 predicted proteins | sample AraplaCol_mCL_r2_2_FD_76860 | JGI IMG/M metagenome (GOLD analysis project Ga0102591, IMG submission 76860) | Arabidopsis root microbial communities from North Carolina, USA - plate scrape MF_Col_mCL_r2 (SPADES assembly) (version 2) | ecosystem: Host-associated > Plants > Roots > Endosphere...
ACCGCCAGCATGACCAAAGCCAGGCCGCGGCGATCATTCAATCGACGACGGCGTGCATTGATTCCGGCGCGGTCGCGAAGCGGCTTCCAGGCGTCAGGCGCGCGGCCGGAGGGGCGGAAAGGTCATGCGGCTCAGGACCTTGTCGCGATCGATGAAATGGTGCTTGAGCGCCGCGCCGATGTGCAGCACCAGCAGCGCGGCCATGGTGAAGCCCAGCACCTTGTGGCCGGCCATCGCCGCGCCGGCGAAAGCCTTGCCCTGCATGACCGGCAGGAACGGCGCCTCCCAGCCCAGCAAGTTGATCGCATGGCGCTTAGGCGCGGCCGAGCTGACCCACCAGCCCAGGAACGGGATCAGCACCATCATGAAGTAGAAGGCCGTGTGCACGATCCCGGCGACGGGACGCTCCCAGGCCGCCTTGCCCGCGAGCATCGGCGGCGGCGGACGATAGAGCCGCCAGGCCAGCCGGGCCAGGCTGAGCAGCAGCACGCTGAAGCCGATCGACTTGTGCAGATTGAGCACGACGCGGTGCGCCCCGCCCTCGGAATTGGCCGAGACGACCGCCAGGATCAGATTGACCAGGATGAGCGCGGCCATCACCCAATGCAGAAACACGGCCACCCGCGAATAGCGTTCGAAGGAAACTTGCTCGTTCACGTCCTGACCTCCCGAAGCACGATCTTTTCAGGATGGTAACACGAGCAGCGATCGATGATTTATGGCGCGTGCAAAACCTATCACCAGGTTCGCATTTCTATTTACCGATAGCGCAGCCTGTACTTCGAACAAAGAAAACCCGGCGCACGGCGCCGGGCAAAGTCGGGAGGTGGAACAGGACGTCGGCGGCTCGCCCGCCTCTAGGTTTTCCTCTGCCTGAACAACCAGTCACGAGCCGCCTGGATGTGGAAGAACTTGCGCGCCGACGCCATGTGATCGACGCCCTCGAACGTCAGGAAGGTGATGTCGCCGCCCTTGCCCAGATAGCCGTCGACCTGAGAGGTCAGCCCCTGCTGCTTGTCGACCGGGAAGATCAGGGCGGGGTCCAGGCGTTCGGCCGGCCGGGTTACCTTGCCGCCCGCGTGCTCCCAGATCGGAACGCACTGCTCGTTCCAGGGCGTGGCCTTGCTGTCCTCCGTGCCCGTGATGATCAGCAGCTTCTGCTTGGCCAAGGTCGCGACGTCGGCGGGCCGCTGCTGGCCGGCGATGATCAGGCCGGCCGCGAAGGTCTGGGGGTGCTTGGCCATCAGCCACAGGGAGGTCATGGCCCCCATGGACCAGCCGGTGCAGTAGACCCGCTTGGGATCGATCTTCAGCACCTTGTCCCTGCGGTCGTCGAGGTTGGGATTGCCGAAGTTCCAGGTGTTGCTCAGCAGCGACTGCACCAGTCTGTAGGTGTTCTCGACGTCGGCCGTATGCTCCCAGTAGTCGTTCATCGTCGTGCGCTCGTAGCGCGGCGTGATGACCACGCATTCGTTCCGCGCCTGCTCCTCGGGCAGGCTCCAGATGCTGGCGATGCACTGTTCGGTCAGGGTCTGGGCGCAGGTTCCGTCATAGCTGGTTCCCGAGTGGGTGACGGCCAGGACCAGCGGATAGGCCTTGTTCTCGCCGCCCTTCTCCAGGAACGACTTGGGCAGGTAGATGCTGTATTCCAGCCAGGCCGAGCGCGTGTCGTCCCACCACCAGTGGTTCTGCTCCCAGGCGTCCACGCCGCGAATGACGACGCTGTTGCCGCGAGCCCCGGCATTGCTCCAGACGGTCTTGCTGGCCGGATAGACGGCGCCGGCCGCCGTCCTGACATCCTTGTCCTGCGTAAGGGCCGCCTTGTCGCTGTCGCCCGTCGGGAGGCTGAGGTCCGGGTCGCGCGCGAACTCCACGATGACATACGGGCCGGCCACGCTGGCGCGATCGGAACGCAGGGCCGGCGCGGCGTTGGTGTAGACGGCCACGGGGTTTCGCGCTGCGGCCTGCGCCGTCGTGGCGTTCTTGTCGACCGACTGGGGCATGCCCGCGAAGAAGCCCTTGGCCGCCGGAAAGACCGCGGCGCCGTAGGTGTCCAGGGCCAGACTCGCGGGGTCGATCGCCACGTCGTACTCGACCGCGATCCCGTAGACCTTCTGACCACCGCCAGTGACCTCGCAGAGCGCCTGAATGGCCTGCAGCCCTGGGCCGGCGCTCTTGCGCTTGCCGGGACCGCCAGCCGCCGAGGTCGCCGCCGTGAAGCCGTCGGCCTGAGCACGGCTCTTGCGAACGCCGAGCCCGCCTGCCGACACCAGGGCAGCGCCCATCGATACCAAATTGCGCCGCGACAGGCCTTTCATGCGTCCCATTCCTCAAACCCTTCTCATTCTCGATCCTCGCGCCGGCCGGCAGGAGAACGCTGGTGGGCTCCCGGACCAACGGGAGACCCCGTGATCACTTGCTGGACTGGCTCGCATCGAGCTGCCGCAACCGGCCGACGACCTCGGTCGCGAGCGTTTCGGCCGAGCCGCGCGCGAAGGACGAATTCATGGCCTCGTAGGTGATTTTGTCATAGGCGGCCGCATCCGGCATGTACTTGGCCGCGCCGTTGACCATCGTCGTCACCAGTGTGTCGGCGAACGGCGACTGGGACCGGATCTGCCGCCCCGTCTCGCTGGAAAGCTCGACTTGGACCCCGGCGATGGCCACCGGGCCCAGACGCAGGACGGTGAACGGCGCGCTCGTGGGACCCGCCGGCGTGAAGGCGTAGGTTTTGCTGGGTTTGAGGTCCGCCAGCGCCTTGGGCCGCGCCTGGGCGGTAAGATCGACCGTACCGCCGGCGACGTCGACAAGCGCCACATCGGCGGGCGGCGCCATGCGCTCGCTCGTGCGCACCACGTCCTGGGCCAGGCGCTCGCCCAGAAGATCGGCCAGCAGATAGCCGCGCTCGCCGATGTCGACGGTCTTGAGCCGGCCGTCCTTGTCGGGAACCGCGCGGACAGCCTTGAGGATCGGGGCCTGATCGCCGGCGGCGCCGATCAGGAAGAAGCCGACCGTCCCCTCCCCGTACAGCGCCTCGACACGTCGCATGGCCGCTCCGGCCAGGTCGCTGGTGACGGCCTTGCCGCCGCCGGAGACGATCGCCTGGTCCATGACCGACGGCTGCACGGCGTAGTTGGCCAGCAGCGCGATGGGATGGCGGGCCTCGTCCTCGATCCGCACCACGGAAAGGGTCTTGTCGGACGCGCCGGCGCTGTCGACGCCCAGCCAGAACCCCTCCGGCGTATGCTGGTCGCGGTTGATGTTGATGTCGCTGACGCCCCGGCCCGCGCCCAGCCTGGCGGGCCTGAGGTGATTGGCCGCCAGGGCCGCCTGCTTCAGGGCGTCCTCGACGGCGGCCTTGAACAGGGCGTTCTTGCGCTGCTCGGCCTCGGACTCCAGTCCGGGGAACGGCCGACCGGCGGGCATGATGTGCGGCGCCGAGAAGGTGTGGCTGGCGACGATCAGGACGTTCGACGGCGCGACGCCGGTCGCATCGGCCACCACGCCCTGCATCGCCGCGACCTCGTCGGCGAAGATCGAGGTCAGGTCGACCACGGCCAAGGCGGCGCGGCGACCGCCGGCCTCGACCACCAGCACCCGGGCCTCCAGCGGGTCGCGCTGCGCCGAGAAGCCCTGCATCGGCAACAGGTCCGGACCCAGCACGATCTCGGCCTTGCCGGCGCCGGCCCGCAGTTGCGCCATCGCCGGCGACGCGACGGCGGCGATCGCCAGCGTCAGCGCCATCACGGCCCCCATGGCCATCCCGGTCTTCGCACCCATCTGTCGTCTCCGTTCAGCGCCTTCATGTGTCGCCCGGCCGCGTGAACGGCCGGGCAATATCGATCACCAGCGGGTGCTCAGCGTCAGACCGAAGGTCCGCGGATCACCGATCGTGGTCACCGGCAGGGTCGACTGCTTGACGGCGTAGTTGCTGATGTTGCGGACATAGGCGCTGAGGCTCCACGGCCCGTCGGCCGGGGTGTAGCTGGCGTTCAGCCCGCCCTGCGTATAGGCCGGCTGCCAGCCGTACTTCGAGGCGTCCTGCACCGGGTGGACCCAATAGCCGCCGCTGTAGAAGACCTCGCCGCCCACGGCCAGCGAAGCGCCCGAGGCGAATTCGAAGCTGTGGCGATAGGTCAGGGTCCCGGCGAAGTTCGGCGAGTGCGGCTGCACCGCGCCGGCGACGTCGAAGAACAGCAGGGCGTCGGTGCCCTGGTCGTTATAGCCGATCCAGCAACCGGCTGTGGTCGGCGCCCCGACGGTCGCGCAAGTCCCCTGGCTCTTGTCGAACTTGGCCTTCAGCCAGGTGGCGTTCAGGCCCACGGTGTCGACCCGCGTCAGGTTGAACCGCACCTGGGTCTCGAAGCCAATGGCATGAGCGTCGAGGTTGAAGGTCGGCACGGTGCAGGACGGCCGCGCGTCGTTGGGCGTGCAGGCCGAACCGCCGGTCGACGGCACGAAGCCGTGGTAGGTGTCGATGTTCTGATAGCCGTCCTGCTTGTAGTAGAAGAGGTCGGCGTTCACCTGCAGGCGGTTGTCGAGGAAGCGGTTCTTCGAGCCCAGCTCGAAGGCCGTGTTGACCTCGCTCTCGTAGGTGTAAGGCTTGGACGTGGTGGTGTCGTAGCCGGTCAGGCCGCCGGGGCGATAGCCGGTCGAGACGGTCAGATAGGCCATCGAGGTCGGCGAGACGTCGAACTCGCCGACCAGCCGATAGTCGAAATGATGCAGGTCGCGGGAATAGTTGGTGGCGATCCCGGCCGGCTTCAGCTCACGGGTGTCATAGCTCTGGCGACCGCCGACGATCACGCGCAGACGTTCGCTCACCGGATAGGTCAGCTCGCCGAACAGGGCGTTGGTGGTCGTGGCCGCGATGGTCCCGCCGACGATGCCGGAGGGCACGTTGCCGGAGGTGTTGTTGTAGGTCCCGCGCCGATAGTCGAAGTGGTAGTAGCCCAGGTTCCAAAGGATCTCCGCGCCCGGCGCGTTGTGCAGGCGCGCCTCGGTCGAGAACTGATGGAACGGCGCGAACTGGTAGTATTGGTAGCAGGTGTGGTCGCCGCCCGTGATCCAGGGCGGACCGCCGGCGTAGCAGTCGGTCTCCTTGCCGGTCACCTTGGTGTAGGACGAGGTGACGTCGAACACGCCCCAGTCGGAGATCCGGTAGTCCAGATTGGCCGTCAGGGTCTGCTGCTTGATGTCGGCCTTGTTGTCCGACGAGGTGGTGTTGGTCGAGCTGTCGCCCATGTCCCAGGGATTGGAGGCGTCATTGATGCTGTCGCCGCTGTAGGGCGCGACCTTGGACATCACATAGGGCTCGACGCCCGGACCCGTGCCGCCGATGTGGTCGTACTGGTAGGCGAGCTTCAGGGTCAGGTCGTCGGTGGGCTGCGCCAGGAACTTCAGGCGCACCGACTGGCCCACGGCGTTGGCGCCGATCGGCTTGAGATAGGCGTCGCGATGGATGGCGGCCGCCGAGATCCGCAGGGCGGCCTTGTCGCCGAGCGCCAGGTTCTGGGCCGCCTCGCCACGCACCAGGCCGTAGTTGCCGACGCTCAGAGACGCCGCGCCCGAGGCGTCGTTCAGGATCGGGTCCTTGGTGATGACATTGACCACGCCGCCGTCGGCGTTGGGGCCATAGCGGGTGCTCTGCGGCCCCGGCAGCACCTCGACGCGGTCGACGTCGAAGAAGCCGACGATCGAGGACTGCGACAGGATGCTGTAGACCCCGTCGAACTCCAGGGCGATCGAGCCCTGGGTGGTGCCCGACGGCATGTCGCCGCCCTGCCCCCGGATGTCGATCGAGAAGCCGCCGGGCTGGGCCGTGACCTGGACGCTGGGGGTCGAGGCGAAGACCTGCGAGACGTTGCTCGCCGCCTGCCGGCGCAGTTCGTCGCCGCCCACCACCTGCACGGCGGCCGAGACCTTCTGCATGTTCTGGGTCTGGCGCGCGGCGGTGACGATCACCTCGGCCAGCTCGGCCCCGCCTTCGACCGCGTCGCCGGTGGCGGACGCCTGCGGAGCGGGCGCAGCGGCGGCGGGCCGGGCGGCTTCGCGCAGGATGATCACCGAGCCGTTGTCGGCGGCGATCTCGAGATTGGTCGCGGCCAGGAAGGTTTTCAGCGCCGCGCGGGCGTCCTGGCGGCCCCTCACCGCCGGGGTCGAGACCCCCTTCAGGCGGCCGGCGGGGGCGATGATCTGGACGCCCGCCTGGCGCGCGAACAGCGGGATGGCGTCGGACGCCGGCCCGGCCGGCACGTCGAACGTCCGCTCCTGCGCCGCCGCGCCGGTCGCCGCCAGCATGACCGCCAGCGAGACCCCACAGAAAATGCTCGGATAGCGCTTCATCGTTTCCCCTCGTTCTTGGGCGCTTGCCCGTTTGTTTGAGGGTTAGATGCGTCAGGCGGCGAGTTCCCCCCGAACGCCGCCCGGAAATTTTCCGAAACCTGGGATCGGCGCATCACAAGGGGTTGGCGGCGGACGGATCACGCCTCCCCGTCCGTCACCTTCGGCGACCATTTGGGGCGCAGCAGCACGACCGACGTCGTGGCCCCCAGCACCAGGAACACCACGATCACCAGCATCGGCAGCTGATAGCCGCCGCTGACATGGAGCAGCCAGCCGGAGATGGCCGCCGCCGCGCCGCCGGACAATCCCGCGGCGACGTGCTGGACGCCGACGATCATGCCGATGGCTGGCCGTGGAATGAGCGTGACCTTGGTGAGCGCGAGGTTGTTGGCGCTGGCGAGGCCAAGACACGACAGCGAGAAGATGTTCCAGAACAGCGCCGCGCCCAGGCTGTGGGCGTAGGCGCCGAACAACACCGTCGTCGCGCCGATGAAGCCGGCGACGATGAACACCTTGCGCGTCACCACCGGGTCTCCGCCCCGGTCGATGATGCGGTCGGCCGCCCAGCCCGCGACGACGGCGACGATCGCGATGCCGGCGAAGCTGAAGAAGGTGTAGAGCCCCGAATTGGTCAGCGACAACCCGCGCTGCTCGACCAGGTAGGACGGCATCCAGGTCATGCAGAAGAAGACGAAATAGCTGTAGCAGAAGTTGACGATGATCCCGCCCCAGACCACCGGCGAGGTGATGATGCGCCCGAACGGCACCGAGGCGGCCCGCCGGCGGGCCTCGGCGCGCTGGTCCTTGCGCGGGAAGTCGTTCTGCACACGCATCATCCAGGGGACGAGCCACACGAGGCCGCACGCCCCGGTGATGACGAACATCAGCCGCCAGTCCGAGGCCGTGATCAGCCAGGCGCCCATCGGCGCGCCGATGGCCGTTCCGACCTTGTTGCCGAACGAGAACACGCCCAGCGCCGCGCCGGTGTGGCGCTCGGGCACGTTGTGACGGATCCAGCGGTAGCTGGCCGGCATCACGACCCCCTCGGCCGCCCCGACCAGCGAGCGCATGATCACGATGCCCAGCAAGGCTGGCATGGCGCCGGTCGCCGCCGTGGCCAGGCACCATGCCGCAAAGCAGATGGCGTAGGGGATCTTCGCGCCATAGCGGTCGACCACCCAGCCCAGGGGCATCAGGGCGGCCGCATAGGCCCAGAAGAACGCCGCCCCGACCCAGCCCCGGCCGACGGACGTCATGCCGAAGTGCCGAACGAAGTCCTTGTTGGCCAGCGCGGCCGAAATGCTCGACCGGTCGGCATAGGCGATCAGCACGCCGACCGAGAGCAGCAGCAGGATGCCCCAGTGCTTGGCGCGCGACGGCGCCTTTTCGGTCGGCGCGCTCAGGGAAACGGCCTCAGTCATCAGCGTTCGCCTTCGCGTGTGTCGATCAGCATCATCGCGCCGCCCGTATGCGAGATCGGGGCGTGATAGATGCTGGTGACGATGTCGCCGCCCGCGGCCGCGCCGCGCATGGCCAGCCAGGTCATCAGCTCCAGCCCCTGGGCGCCGGCCAGATCGACGATCTCGTCATTGGTGAATTGGGTAAGGGCTTGCGGGTCGTGCTCGATCTTCTCGAGGGTCAGCCGGTCGAAGTCAAGATAAATCTTGCCGCTGACGCCGAGCTCGTGGCTCAGCCCGCCGCTGCCGACCAGGAGGACCCGGCGATGGCCGGGGAAGGAGCGAATGGCCCGACCGATCGCCTGCCCCAGCTTGTAGCAGCGGGCGGGCGTCGGCAGCGGCGGCAGGACGCCGTTGATCATGATCGGGATCGTGGCGACGGGGATGTCCCCATGCCCCGCGCCGTCGGCCGGAAAAAGCAGGTCCAGGGCGGTGATGCCGGCGTGATCGAAGATCATCTCCTGGCAGGTGGCGACATCGAACTCGTCGGCCATCAGCGATCCGACGATGTGCCAGGCGAGTTCCGCGTCGCCGCGGAAGGTCCTCGGCTCGGGCGGGCCCCACCCCTCGTCGGCGTTGCGATAGTCGTGCGCCACCCCGATCGCGAAGGTCGGCATGTTGTCGAGGAAGAAGTTGAGGCCATGATCGTTGTAGAAGACGATCACTACGTCGGGCCTGGCCTCGTCCAGCCACGCGTGGACCCTGCCGAAGCTGGCGAAGAACGGCGCGAACGGCACCTCGGCCTGCTTGTTGGCCGCGATCGCCCGGCCGATCATCGGCACGTGGCTGGTGCCCAATCCTCCGATGACGACGCCCATCAGCGGGCTCCCTGCGGCTTGGGAACCCTGTCGAGCTTGGCCAGGAAGTACATGTTCCCTCCCGCCGCGAACAACCGCTTCTTGTCCCGCGACCGCACCGCCGCGACTTCCTCGTCGTTGAGGCCGAACCGCGCGCAGTAGCCGTCCGGATCGGCGATGAAGGCGGCGCGGCTTTCCGCCGAATTGAGCGTGAAGCACATGCGATTGAGCGCGTAGCCCTTCAGCGCGGCCTGGGGGTGGAACTTGCCGGGTTGGACATCTGTCATGGTCGATCTCGATTGGGTTGAAGGTCGCTCCGGGGTCGTCATCCGCCGCTGGCCCTGGAGGCGTTGACCATCTTGAGCGCGCCATCGACGAAGCCGCCCGCCGCGCAGCCGCGCTTGGCCATGCTCGCCGTCACCGGATAGCTGTTGGAGGGATAGTCCTCGTCGGGCACGACGTAGTGGACCGGCCCGTAGCCCAGCGACACGAGCATGGTGCTCGCGGGCCGGGGCGCGCCCTGCTTCACCCTGGCCCAGAGCGGCGGCATCACGTTCGCGTCGCTGTGGACGATCGTGAAGTCGCCGAGCTGGATGGTTCCGAACCGCAGCGGCACGGGCGCGATGTCGGTGTCGGTGAACACGCATCGGGGCAGCTTCGAGTCCGGCGCATCGGAGCAGGCGCCCGGATTGTTGAGCGGGAACGTCGACTTGCCCGGACACATCAAGACTTCGAGCGAGCCGGAGATCGTCAGCTTGTCCGAGGTCTTGATCCTGAGCGCGGTCGCCACGACCTCCTCGCCCAGCACGGTCGCCACCGCGCCCTTGACCGCGTTCGGCTCGGGCGGGGTCAGCCCCGCCCCCTTGCGCCCGGGGTTCATCGCGATCCCCATCGGCGCGCCGACCGTGTACATCGCCACGACCTTGTCGCCGAAGCGCTGCTCGACATAGCGCTCGACCATGCCGACCATGTCGGCGCTGACCTTCGAGCGCTTGCCGCCGCCCAGCCCCGGCACGCCGGGTCCCGGGCCGTTGCTGACCATCAGGGCGATGGGCTCGCCCTGCAGGGTTTCGACCTTGAACACGCCGATCGAAGCGTCCGTGCTCTGGGTCCGGCCGCTTTCGGCCGCCCCCTCGGCGCCTGAGCCGCCTTCATTGCGCCCGGCCAGCCTGAAAACGCCGTTGGCGTAGCCGGCCCGCGCCGGCCGCCGGTTGGCGATCGCCTGCTTCACCGACGCGACGATGGCGTCGGTGGTCATGCGGGTGATCTTCTCGGATCCGGGCAGGATGATGCCGACGGGATTGTTGTCCATCCGCACCGTGTCGTGGGTGTGGGTGACGGCCAGCAGGATGTTCTCCGGCGGCGCGCCGGAGGCCTTGGCGATGCGCGCCATCGTGTCTTCGAAGATGTCGGGCGCGAACATCGGCAGGTCGCCGACCACCAGCACCGCGCGCCTGCCGCCCGTGTCCAGCACCACGGTCCGGACATGGAGCCGGCTCTCGATGGATTCGAACGGCTTGGGCAGGTCTTCGACGGCGGGGGTGATGTCGATCCGCGCCGCCCCTGCCAGGAGCGCGCCGTTCGCGGGCGGGGCGGCTGTCGGCGGAGGGCTCGCCCCGGACTGGGCCGGCGCCATCGTCGGCGCGACGACGGCCGCGGCGATGGCCAGGGGCGCGATCAGCGTCGTCGCAAGCAACGCCAGGCGGGAGATTCTACGATCCATGGTCTCGTGCTTTCCAGGAGCTTGTTGCTGTCGCGATGATCAGAACTTGAGACGGACGCCCGTCGTGTAGTAGCGGCCGACCAGGTCGTCCGACTGCAGGTAGGCGCCGAACCGACCGGCGTCGGCCGATGAGTTGATCGCGATCGGCGGAGACTTGTCGAAGAGGTTCTGGATATTGAAGAAGAACTCGGGCCTGGCGCCCTGGATCTCGGGCGTGAAAGCGAGATTTAGGTTGGCCGTCCAGAAGGCCGAGATCTTGGGCTCGTCATAGACCAGCGTCTTGTCCGCGTTCCAGCCGAGGGCGCTGCGCCAGCGGGTCGACACCGTCGCCTTGAACTGGTCGGTCAGCGCATAGCTGGCGAAGCTGGTCACGCGCCATTTCGGAGAGGCGCCCAGGCCGCCGGCCGGGGCGTAGGCGTAGCCCGCCATGTCGACGACCCCGATGCTCGGCGTGTCCTGGCGCAAGACAGGCTGATAGGTGGTCAGCACCCGAAGGGAGAGCGGCCGGCCCAGGAGCCGGGTCGCGTAGCTCGACTCGAGATCCACGCCCCTGGTGTAGATCTCCGCGGCGTTGACCGAGCGGGTGTAGAAGTAGGTCGCGTTGTTCGCCGTGCTGGTGTCGGCGTAGCCGTTGGGCCGGACGATCAGATCACAGAGCGAGGATGTTCCCCCGCTGGCGATGCAGAGCTTCTGCACCGTCACGTTCGCCCCGTTCAGGGCGGTGATCGCGTCCTTGATCTTGATGGCGTAGAAATCGAGGGAGACGCTGGCGCCGGTCAGCCAGCCAGGCCGATAGACCACGCCCGCGGTCAGGGTGTTGCCGATCTCGGGCTTCAGATCCGGGTTGCCACCGCCCTGATTGGGCGCATTGACCAGGGTCGCGCCGGTCAGTTGGTCGATCACCGTGGAGCGGCTGACCGTGCCGGGGCCGTAGAGGTTGTTGAGGTTGGGCGCCCTGAAATCGCGCGAACGGGTCGCGCGGATCGTCAGCTCGTCATTGACCCGCCAGACGCCGCCGACCTTCCAGGTCCATGCGCCCCCGAAGCTGTCGTAGTTGGCGTAGCGGCCGGCCAGATTGACGCTCAGGTCCTGCGCCAGCGGCGCGTCCTTCAGCAGCGGGACCTCGACCTCCAGCGCCGCCTCCTGGACGGTCTGATGCACCAGCGGCGTGACGCCGAAGGTGACCTGGTGAAGATTGGTCGTGCCCTGGGTGCAGTTGTAGAGGATGCCTGTGCAGTCGGCCTTGTCCTCCGGCGGCACCTCGCTGGTCGCCGACAGGCCGACGCGGCGCCACTCTCCCGACAGAGCGACATTCACCGGCCCCGCCCAGGTCTCGAACGGCGAACCGGTGATGGATCCGGTGATGTCGGCGATCGTCCCCTTGGCCTTGCCGACGGTCCTGTCGGTCAGATACGCGACCGACTGCGCCGAGGCCGCGTTCGGGCCGAAGGGATTGAACGGCGCGCAGGCCGCGTCGTCGTTGGTGGTGATGGCGTCGGCGTTGATCCGGCACACGATGTTCCCGCCGACCGAGACGGAGTCGAGCGCGGCCGCCAGGTGCTGCAGGTTTATGTTGCGTTCCGTGGTCCACTTCTGGGTCGACACGCCGTGCGCCGCGCCCAGTTCCCAGATGTAGTTGCCGAGCTTTCCCCTGAGCCCGCCGTTCACGAAGTAGCTGCCGAGGTCGAAGATCTTGGTGTGCGGACCAAGCTGCGGGCCGAGTTGCTTGCTGAGGGTGAAGGTCGTCGTGGCCGTCCCATACTGGTAGGCGGCCGGCAGGAACGGGTTCTGCGAACGCAGCGTGACATTGCTCATGGTGAGCGTGGTGTCGTTGTACGAATTGCGGTTCTTCGCGCCGAACCCTTCCAGGTAGACGTGCAGCGTGTCGGTCAGGTCGTAGTCGAACCGCGCGAACGCCCGCTTGGCGCGCAGGGCCCCCTTCAGCGAGCTGTCGTTGTTGTAGGCGCCGTCGCCGCCGATCTGGAACCCCGAGGTGCCGGTGGCGGTCCCGTTCTGAAAGGCCGACAGGACCCCATTGGATGAGAAGGTCTGACCGGCCAGCGGGCCCGACCGGATCAGGCCGCCGCTCGTCAGAGAGGCGTTGTGGACGTTCGAATAGAGCTTGAACGGGTTGGCCGCCGAGCCCGGCGTCGCCGTCGAGCCAGCGACGCCGCCCTCGATCTGCCAGAGCTGCCCCAGATCGCGGCTGAACATGTCGAGAATGCCGGGATCGTCATTGTATTCGAGACTGGCTTCGACATGGCCGCGCCCGTCGAACAGGGTCGTTCCCGCGGCGACGCCGATATCGGTCGTCCGATCGTCGCCGCGCGCCGAAACGCCGCGCTGGGCCTTGACCGACAGGCCGTTGAACTTGGAGTCGGTGACGAAGTTCACGACCCCCGATATGGCGTCGGAACCGTAGACCGCGGAGACGCCGCCGGTGACGACGTCGACCCGCTGCAGCAGCATCTGCGGGAACATGTCGATCGTCACCAGGCCCGTGTCGGTGCTGGGCTGGAGCCGCTTGCCGTCGAACAGGGTGAGCGTGCGATAGAGGCCGAGGCTGCGGATATTGGGGGCGTTGGCCGCGCCGTTGGGCCCGCCGTTGCCGCCGCCGGTGCCGCTGTTCTGGCCCATAGAGTTCTGGAACACCGGCAGCTGCTGCAGGGCGGCTGCGACGGACGTCGGGGTCGACGCCAGCAGCTGCTGGGTGCTGACGACCGTCAACGGCGTGGGGCTGTTGTCGCCGTTGGTCGGGATACGCGAACCGGTGACGACCACTTCGCTCACGGTGGCGCTGGCGTCCGCCGTGGTCTGCGCATGCGCAGGCAACGCCAGAGCGGACACGCTGGCGCTAAGCAGCAAGCCCTTCGAAAGCCGATGGCTCATTGGCACGTTCACTCCCCTGTCGATTGTTTTATTTGTCCGCACTGTCACGCAGGCGGCTGCGCGCATGCATATTTGTTTTTGTCGTTAGTATATAATTTTCACGCAGATTACGGACACAGCGGATCGTCGCCGGGCCCGCGCGTCTCGCGACCCTGTCCGTAGCGCAGGTAGAGGAAGGCGGCCCTCGTCGGGGCCGACGGTCGGCTTGCTGGAGGGCAAGCCTAGATGGTATTTAGATCGGCAATCCTGGCCCAAATCGCCGGTGGCCACTGGATCGATGACGGACGATGAACCCGAGGGACGTGCATGATCGCTGCGCCTCGATCAGCTTCAGGCAGCTGAGGCTGTTCGCCGCCGTGGGACATCACGGCGGCATACAGCGCGCCGCGCACGCCTGCGGCGTTTCCCAGCCCGCCGCGACCCAGGCCCTTTCGCAGCTTCAGGACAAGGTGGCGGCGACCCTGCTGGAACGCGGCCTGGGCGGCATGACCTTGACCCCGCTCGGCAAGCTGTTTCACGCCCGGGTCGACCGGATCTGCGGCCAACTGAACGAGGCGATCGCCGATCTTGGTCCGGCCGACCGCAAGACCGTGGAGCATCGCCTTACCCCCGCCCAGGTGAGGACCCTGTCAGGCGTGCTCGAGACCGGATCCCTCGAGCGGGCGGCGCTCGCCGGCGGCGTGACGCGGGAAGGGCTGCGTCGATCGGCCGGCGTCCTGGAAAAGCTGACCGGACCGCTGTTCGTGCGCACGCCGGACGGGACCCGCTTCACCCCGCAGGCCCAGGCGTTCGCCGAACGCATTCGCGCGCTCCTGGAGGATCTGGCGATCGGGATCCGCGAACTGCACGCGCAGCAGGCCAACGCCGAGAAATCCATCGTCGTCGGCGCCGCCCAGGCGTTCGGCAACCGCTTCCTGGCGCGCGTCCTGGCCGAACTGGCGACGCGGCATGCCGGCGCGCGCATTACGGTGCTTCGCGAGGGTCCCGTCGAATTGGTGGAAAGGCTGCGCGCGGGCGAGGTCGACCTCGTCGTCGGCGACATCGAGGCAATCGGGCGCGACCTCATCAAGGAACGGCTGGTCAGCACGCCTTATTTCGTGTTCGGACGGCCTGGACACCCCTTGAGCGGCTCGGAAACCGCCACGCTCGACCAATTGATCGCCTATGACTGGGTCGGGGGAACGCCAGGCTCGGCGCGCGAAACCGCGCGCGAGGCGCTGTTCGCCGGCATGTCCCCGCCTCAGGTCGCCTTCGCCGCCTCCGAGGGGGCCATCGTCGGCCACTTCGTCGCGGGCAGCGACCGGCTGGCGCTGATGACCGAGCACGAAAGCCGTTGCGGCGGCCTGGCGCTTGCGAAGATGCCGTTCTTTCCGGTCGAGGCAGGCCTCGGGATCGACGTCGTCAGCCGGGCGGATCGCGCCCCCACGCAACTTCATCTCGAGCTGGTCGATCTGCTGCGGGCTCATTTGAATGTGGAGGCGCCCGAGTCGATCGGCGGCGCGTCACGGCGGGTCGCCTGATCCGAGTGTCGCTACCGAACTCGAGCTTTCCACGCATCAAATGCGGATTGATGAGCGCGGCTCAGCACCTCGTAGAGGAAAAGCCGCCAATCCGCTTGCCTCCTCTCGGCTAACCTCGATCGATCCGTGGCAACCGGCGGCCTTGCCGCCCGCTTAGTCGTTGTTGGCGCGCGGAGGATCGGAGGATGGCATGGTCGAACAATCGGACACCGGCCTTTCGAGGCGCGGCCTGATGGCCGTCGGCGCGGCCTCGGCCGCCGTCGCCAGCGCTCCCGGCGCCACGGCCGCCCCGGCGCAGGACGCCCCGAGCCTGGCCACGGTCACGCTCGAGGTGAACGGCCACAAGCAGACCTTGCACCTCGACACCCGCACCACGCTTCTCGACGCCCTGCGCGAGCACCTGAAGCTGACCGGGACCAAGAAGGGCTGCGACCACGGCCAGTGCGGCGCCTGCACCGTCATCGTCGAGGGCCGGCGGATCAACGCCTGCCTGACCCTGGCGGTGATGCACGAAGGCGACGCGATCACCACGATCGAAGGCCTGGGAACGCCCGAACGGCTGCACCCGCTGCAGGCGGCCTTCGTCAGGCACGACGGCTATCAGTGCGGCTACTGCACGCCGGGTCAGATCTGTTCGGCCAAGGCGATGCTGGACGAGATCAAGGCCGGCGTTCCCAGCCACGTGACCGCCGACCTGTCCGACAAGCCCAAGCTGACCGAGGCCGAACTGCGCGAGCGGATGAGCGGCAACATCTGTCGCTGCGGGGCCTATTCCAACATCGTCGAGGCGATCGCCGAAGTCGCCGGAGGCCTGGCCCAGGGAGATCGGACATGAGGGCCTTCACCTACGAGCGCGCCCGCACGCCGGCGGAGGCCGCGGCCGCAGCGGCAGGCGAGCCCGGCGTGCGGTTCATCGCCGGCGGCACCAACCTGCTCGACCTGATGAAGCTGGAGATCGAGACGCCCCGCCGCCTGATCGACCTGGGCGACCTCAAGCTGGACGAGATCAAGGCCACGCGGGACGGCGGTCTGCGCATCGGCGCCCTGGCGCGCAACACCGACCTCGCCGCCGACAAACGGGTGCGCAAGGACTATCCGGTGCTGTCGCGCGCGCTGCTGGCCGGCGCCTCGGGACAGCTGCGCAACAAGGCGACCACGGCCGGCAACCTGCTGCAGCGCACACGCTGTCCCTATTTCTACGACACCAACATGCCGTGCAACAAACGCAGCCCCGGCGCGGGCTGCTCGGCGATCGGCGGCTTCACCCGCTCGCACGCGGTGCTGGGGAGCAGCGAGGCCTGCATCGCCACCCATCCCAGCGACATGGCCGTGGCCATGCGGCTGCTCGACGCCGTGGTCGAGACCGTCCGGCCGGACGGCGCGACCCGCACGATCCCGATCGCCGAGTTTCATCGCCTGCCCGGAGAGACGCCGCACATCGAGACGGCCCTGGCGCCCGGCGAGCTGATCACCGCCGTCACCCTGCCCAAGCCGATCGGCGGCAGGCAGGCCTATCACAAGGTGCGCGACCGGGCGTCGTACGCCTTCGCGCTGGTGTCGGTGGCGACGATCATCCACGAGGACGGCTCCGGCCGCGTCGCGCTCGGCGGCGTGGCGCACAAGCCCTGGCGCGTCGAGGAAGCCGAAGCCGCCATGCCGCGCGGCGCCAAGGCGACGACCGAGGCCCTGCTCTCGGGCGCCCGCACCACCGCGCAGAACGCCTTCAAGCTGACCCTGGCCGAGCGCGCCCTGGGCGCGGCGATGGCCCAGCCCCGGGGATGATCCGATGAAGTTCGACACCCCCGCCACGACCAATCCGATCGACCAGCTGAAGATCGTCGGCAAGCCGGTCGACCGCATCGACGGCCCGCTGAAGACCACCGGGACCGCGCCCTACGCCTATGAGCGCCACGACGCGCTCGAAGGCGTCGCCTACGGCTACGTCGTGGGTTCGGCCATCGCCAAGGGGCGGATCAAGGCCATGGACCTTGGTCGCGCCAAGGCCGCGCCCGGCGTGCTGGCCGTCGTCACCGCCCAGACCGCCGGCAAGCTGGGCAAGGGCGACAACAACACCGCCAGGCTGCTGGGCGGCCCCGAGATCGAGCACTACCACCAGGCCGTCGCGGTCGTGGTCGCCGAGACCTTCGAGCAGGCCCGCGCCGCCGCCGCCCTGATCAAGATCGACTACGAGCGCGCGAAGGGAACGTTCGACCTGGCCTTAGCCAAGGACGGCGCGCCGCCGGCCAAGGACAATCCCGACACCGCCGTCGGCGACTTCGACACGGCCTTCGCCGCCGCCCCGGTCAAGCTGGACGAGACCTACGCCACCCCCGACCAGGCCCACGCGATGATGGAGCCGCATGCCAGCATCGCGGCCTGGAAAGGCGACAAGCTGACGCTCTGGACGTCCAACCAGATGATCGCCTGGAGCCGGGGCGACGTGGCCAAGACGCTTGGGATCCCGAAGGACGACGTCCGGCTGGTGTCGCCCTATATCGGCGGCGGCTTCGGCGGAAAGCTGTTCGTCCGCGCCGACGCGATCCTGGCGGCGCTGGGCGCCAAGGCGACGGGTCGACCGGTCAAGATCGCCCTACCCCGGCCGCTGATGTTCAACAACACCACCCACCGCCCGGCCACCATCCAGCGCATCCGCATCGGCGCGACCCAGGACGGCAGGATCACGGCCATCGGTCATGAGAGCTGGTCGGGCGACCTGCCCGGCGGCGGGCCCGAGACCGCCACCCAGCAGACCCGGCTGCTCTACGCCGGGGCCAACCGCATGACCAAGATGAAGCTGGCCGTGCTGGACCTGCCGGAGGGCAACGCCATGCGCGCGCCCGGCGAGGCGCCCGGCCTGATGGCGCTGGAAGTGGCGATCGACGAACTGGCCGAAAAGCTGGGCATGGACCCGGTCGAGCTCCGCATCCTCAACGACACCCAGGTCGATCCGGAGAAGCCCGCGCGCCCGTTCTCGCAGCGACGGCTGGTCGAATGCCTGCGCACCGGCGCCGACCGCTTCGGCTGGAACAGGCGCCAGGCGCATCCGGGCCAGGTCCGCGACGGCCGTTGGCTGGTCGGCATGGGCGTGGCGTCGGCGTTCCGCAACAACATGGTCATGAAGTCGGCGGCGCGGGTGCGGCTGGAGACCTCCGGCCAGATCACGGTCGAGACCGACATGACCGACATAGGCACCGGCAGCTACACGATCATCGCCCAGACCGCGGCCGAGATGATGGGCGTGCCGTTGCACCGGGTGACGGTGAAGCTGGGCGATTCCACCTTTCCGGTCTCGGCGGGGTCCGGCGGCCAGTGGGGCGGCAACAGCTCCACGGCGGGGGTCTACGCGGCCTGCATGAAGCTGCGCGAGGCGGTTGCGGCCAAGCTGGGCCTTGATCCGGCGACCGCCGAGTTCTCGGACGGCCAGGTGAAGGCGGGCGGCCGCAGTGCGCCGCTGGCCCAAGCTGCGGCCGAGGCGCCGCTGGTCGTCGAGGACGCCATGGAATATGGCGACCTGACCAAGACCCACCAGCAGTCGACCTTCGGCGGCCATTTCGTCGAGGTCGGCGTCGATGCGGCCACGGCGGAAATCCGCATCCGCCGCATGCTGGCCGTCTGCGCGGCCGGCCGGATCCTGAACCCCAAATCCGCCCGCAGCCAGGTGATCGGCGCCATGACCATGGGCGCGGGCGCGGCGCTGATGGAGGAGCTGGCGGTCGACAAGCGTCTGGGCTTCTTCGTCAACCACGACCTGGCGGGTTACGAGGTCCCGGTCCATGCGGACATTCCGCACCAGGAGGTGGTCTTCCTCGACGAAACCGACCCGATGTCGTCGCCGATGAAGGCCAAGGGCGTCGGAGAACTGGGCATCTGCGGCGTGGCGGCCGCCGTGGCCAACGCCGTCTACAACGCCACGGGCGTGCGGGTGCGGGACTATCCGGTGACGCTCGACAAGTTGCTGGACGGCATGCCGACGCTCGCCTGAAATCGGTGCGGCTGACGACCGGACCGCTAGTCCAGAACCGCGTCGAGCGGCGCCGACGGCGCGAGGTCCGGCAGCGGCGCCTCCAGGACGCAGACGAGCCCGCTTTCCTCGTAGACCATGCGCACCGTCCCTCCGAGGTCCTGCTGGCCGCTCACCTGGATGAGACGCGAGCCGAAGCCCAGGGTCTTGGGCTGCGTGACCGCCGGACCGCCCTCCTCCCGCCACTCGAGGGTCAGGCGCCCGGATCCGCCCTGCGGCGACCGCGCGCGCCAGGTCACGTGGACGCAGCCCGTCGGGACCGACAGGGCGCCGTACTTGGCCGCATTGGTCGCCAGTTCATGAAAGATCAGCCCCAGCGCCAGGGCCTGGCGCGATCCGAACTCCAGGCGCTCGCCGCTGAGCACGTATTGGCCCTCGGGATAGGGCGCCAGTTCCTGGGCCAGGAGGTCGCCGATCGCCACCGCCTCCCAGCTCGATTGGGTCAGGATGTTGTGCGTCCCCGAAAGCGCCATCAGGCGATCCTCGAAGGCGGCGCGAAACTCGGCCACCGAGCCCGAGCGCCGGGCGGTATGGGCCGCGATCGACTGGATGGTGGCCAGGGTGTTCTTGACCCGGTGGTTCAGCTCGTTGGTCAGCAGGCGCAGGCGGCGCTCGCTGGCGGTGACCGCCGCGAAGGCCATGTGGCGGTCGGTGACGTCGAGCACCACGCCCATCATCCGCCGGGGCCGCCCCCAGGCGTCGCGCAGCACCTTGCCGCGGACATTGACCCAGCGGTCCTGCTCGACCAGGCGATACTCGATGTCGTAGTCGCCGCCGGTGCGCAGCACGCTCTCGAAGGCCTTCTCGCGCCGCGCGCGGTCCTCTTCCGACAGGGCGCCTAGCCATCGCTCCAAGGTCAGTTCGTCGTCGGGCTTCAGCCCGAACAGGGACTTGCCGTGCCCGGAGACGCGCAGCACCCCGGTCGTCAGGTCGAACTCCCAATAGCCGACGCCGCCGGCGCCGAGCGCCTGAAGGATGTTGCCCCGCTGATCATAGAGCGAGGCCATCAGCGCCAGGAACAGGACCAGCAGCGTGCCGGCCGCCACGCCCACCCCGACCAGGAACGGCTGCACGCCGGGCGGCGACGCATGCCGCGTCGTTCCCACGGCCGCCAGCTCCAGGGCGGCCATGGCGGTGTAGTGCATGCCAACCACGGCCGCGCCCAGCAGCACCGCGGCCAGGAGCCTGGCCGCCGCGCCATGGGCGCCGCGCGCGACGACCAGCGCGGCCGTCGAGGCGACGACGGCGATGACCAGCGAGGCGGCGACGAGGTCCGGCCGATAACCCAGCGACACCGCCGAATGCAGCGCCGCCATGCCGACATAATGCATCAGGCAGATGCCGCCCCCCATGGCCGCGCCGGCGGCGAGCAGGCTCGGTCGCCCCGCCCGCTCGCGCGTCGCGCTGAGAAAGGCGGCCCAGGTCGAACCCACCGCCAGGGCCAGGGAGGCGAGCGTCAGGCCGGGGTCATAGGCGACCGGAGCGCCGGGATCGAAGCTCAGCATGGCGATGAAGTGCATCGACCAGATGCTCAGGCCCATCGCGATGGCGGCGGTGCTGGTCCAGACCAGCCGCACACGGCCAAGATGGCCGGACACGCGCCGGGCCAGGTCGAGCGCGGTCCACGAGCCGAAGACCGCGACGCCGAACGAAAGCGCGACGAAGGTCCAGACGTGATGGTGATGGTGCAGGATGAGCCGCCTCGCTGATACGGCTTAGTCTTGCCCCCTGGCGCGATCCGCGTCCAGCCGGTCGGGAACCGACCTATGGATTGCGTACGGCCCGCTTGTCGATCCACGCCAGGATGAGGTCGGCGATCTGGAGGTTGTTCCGGTCCTGCATCAACATGTGGCTGTTGCCGTGGACGCCCTGCTCGGCCGTCGCGATGATCTCCACCCGTCCACCGGCCGCCTCGATGCGCCTGGCGTAGGCGCGGCAACCCTCCAGCCGGTCCTGCCAGGTGATGCCGCCCAGGCCGGTCTGGACCGACAGGTTGTCGCCGAACACGACCAGGGTCGGGATCCTGGCCAGCCGGGCGATCTGCTCGTCGGTGTAGCTGGCCCGGCAAGCGCCGGGTTCGACGGCGACGATGCCCGCGACGCCTCGCGGGTTCACCAGCGCCGCATCCATCGGAAAGGGTCCGGACTGGGAGTGGCTGATCAGGACCGCGCCATCCAGCTCGACCGCCAGATCGGACAGGGCCTTGAACGTGGGATTGGGCGAGGGAAGCTGCGAAGTCAGGTCGGGGATGGCCTGCTTGGAAAGCTCGCCGACGGCCTCGACAGGGAACTGGGCGCCCGGAAACGCTTCACCAAACTTCGGCCCGAAGCGGAAGTTGGTCCAGACGCCGACACGGTCGCCGAAGCGAAAGGCCCCCTGCCCGATCGCGGCCGGCGCGCCCGGCGTGGTCGGCGCCACCGCTCCCGACGGCGCGCTGCTTGCGCCCGACAGCCTGTTGTTGATCGCCGCCTGATTGAACCCGGACCGCGCCCGGCCGACCTGGTCGACGACATAGGTCGGATGGGCCTTGCGGACGAAATACTCGTACCAGCCCATGCGGCCGTCCGGCGTGGTGTCGTAGCTTTTTCCGCTGAGGCCCGCGCCATGGATCATCACCACCGGGACCTTGGTCCTGCCGGTCGGGACCATGTACTCGACGTACATCTGGTCGACGGTGACGCTGTCGTCGGGACCCAGCAGGATCTCCCCGGCCTTCTGCTCCACCGACCGTCCGCCGACGAAGAAACTGCCCCTGGCCTTCAGCACCAGCGGCTTCGCCGGCGTCTGGATGGACTTCAGGGTTTGCGCCGCCGCGCCCCCCGCGAAGGGAAGGCCGAGGACCACGCAGAGCGCCAGGGCGCCGACGTGGGATGAGAAGCTGTTCGTCCGGCCCATGATGGGTCTCCCTTCGGTGCCGAAGAAAGACTATCGCGCCCCGGAAAGCGCGATTAGCGGGCGGAAAGGACTTGCTCTCGTTAGCTCTTCTAACAAATCGACCGATGGCCCTTGTCAGCGGTCCTTGAACCGAAGCGCATCGGTGAGCATCGCGAACGCCGGCGAGGCGTGGCGCCGGCTCGGGTAGTAGAGATGGTAGCCAGAGAACGGCGGACACCAGTCCTCCAGCACCCGGACCAGCTCGCCCGATGCGATGCAGGGCGCGGCGACGTCCTCGGGCATGTAGGCCAGGCCCAGGCCCTGCAGCGCGGAATCCAGGCGCTGGCGGATGGTGTTGAAGATCAACTGGCCGTCGACCCGCACCTTCACCTCGCGGCCGTCCTTCTCGAACTCCCAGGGAAAGAGGCCGCCATAGGTGGGCAGGCGCATGTTGATGCAGTTGTGATCGGTGAGATCCTGGGGGCTTTCCGGCTTCCGGCGGCTTGCGAAATAGGCCGGGGAGCCGACCACGGCCATGCGCATGTCGGGGCCGATGCGCAGGGCGATCATGTCCTTGGCCACCTGTTCACCGAGGCGCACGCCCGCGTCGAACCCCTCCGACACGATGTCGACCATGCCGTAGTCGACGACGATCTCGACGCGGATGTCGGGATAGTCCGGCAGCAGCCTGGCCAGGCCCGGCTGCAGGACCGACCGGGCGGCATGCTCGCCGGCCGTGATGCGGATCGTGCCGGCCGGGCGCTCGCGCATCTCGGCCAGGGCGACCAGCGCCTGCTCGATTTCCTCGAAGCGCGGCGCGATGGTTTGCAGCAGGCGATCCCCCGCCTCGGTCGGCGCGACGCTGCGGGTCGTGCGGGTCAGAAGGCGAACGCCCAGCCGGCCTTCCAGGCCCTTGATCGTCTGGCTGAGCGCCGAGGGCGACACGCCCAGCTTGGCGCCGGCGCGCGTGAAGCTGCGCTCTCTGGCCACAGCGGCGAAGACGGCAAGTTCGTCGAAGCCCTGGCCCATTTGTTAGCCCCACTAAAAGCGACATCGCGATTATGGGACCTAATCGCCGGAACGGGCCAGGCCTATCTTGCCGGTCATACGAAGGCGCTGGGGGCTCCGCGTTCGCGAACGTCAGGAGCACCGAATGCAAGACCAGGACCTGGGCATGTCGCGCCGCACCGCCTTTGGAGCGTCCGCCGCCATCGTTCTGGCCGCCGGCGCCAGCGCCTGATCCCTCAATCCCCGGAGAACCAACATGCAAAAGCGCAAACTCGGTCAGGCCGGCCAGGAAGTCTCCGCCCTCGGCTACGGCTGCATGGGGCTGACCGCCGCCTATGGTCCGGCGACGCCTCACGACGAGGCCGTGGCGGTCATCCGCGCGGCCTTCGACGGCGGCGTCACCCTGTTCGACACGGCCGAGGCCTACGGCCCGTTCGCCAACGAGACCCTGCTGGGCGAGGCCGTCGCGCCGTTCCGCGACCAGGTGGTCGTCGCCACCAAGTTCGGCTTCGACATCGACCACGCCACCGGCGCGCGCACCGGCGGCCTCAACAGCCGGCCCGACCACATCAAGGCCGTCGCCGAGGCGCAGCTGAAGCGCCTTCGCACCGACCACATCGACCTGCTCTACCAGCACCGGGTCGATCCGGCCGTGCCGATGGAGGACGTGGCCGGGGCCGTGAAGGACCTGATCGCGGCCGGCAAGGTGGGACACTTCGGGCTTTCGGAGCCCAGCGTCGAGTCGCTGCGACGCGCCCATGCCGTGCAGCCGGTCGCCGCCCTGCAGAACGAGTATTCGCTGTGGACCCGCGACGTGGAGCACAACGGGATCCTGGCGGCCTGCGAGGAACTGGGCATCGGCTTCGTGCCGTTCAGCCCGCTGGGGGCGGGCTTCCTGACCGGCAAGATCGACGAGACCACCAAGCTCGACCCGACCGACTTCCGCTCGATCTCGCCGCGCTTCGCCGCCGACGCCCGCGCCGCCAACATGGCGCTGGTGGATCTGTTGAAGGCGATCGCCGAAACCAAGTCGGCCACGCCGGCCCAGATCGCCCTGGCCTGGCTGCTGGCCCAGAAGCCCTGGATCGCGCCGATCCCGGGCACCACCAAACGCCATCGTCTCGATGAGAACCTGGGCGCGGCCGGCGTCGAGCTGACGGCCGAGGACCTGGCGGCGATCGAAGAGGCCGCCGCGAAAATCCCGATCCAGGGCGCGCGGCTGCCGGAAGCCGTCCTGGCCCAGACCGGCCGCTAGGCCGCCACGCGCTGACGGCCCCTCCCCTCTCCAAAGGAGTTTCCCATGAAGCCTGTTGTCGCCGCCATGGCGGCCTTGACGCTGGCGACCCCGGTCGAGGCCCAGGAGCGCAAGTCCGTCGCGCCCAAGGCCATGCAGGCCGTCGCGCCCGGTCTGGCCGGCTATACCGACGACGTGCTGTTCGGCGATGTCTGGGTGAGCCCCGCGCTCAGCCCACGCGATCGCAGCCTGGTGACCGTGTCGGTGCTGATCGCGACCGGCAAGACCGCCCAGCTCGCCGGCCATCTGGGCCGCGCGCTGGATAACGGCGTCAAACCCGACGAGATCGCCGGGGTCGTCACTCATCTGGCCTTCTACACCGGCTGGCCCAATGCGGTGTCATCGCTGGAGGTGGTCGAAAAGGTGTTCACCGACCGAGGCGTCGACATGGCGTCCTTACGGACGCCGCCGAGCGCCAGCCTGCCCGCTCCCGCTTCGGACGCCGCCCGCGCCCGGACGGTGACGGCGACGATCGGGCCGGTCGCGCCCAAGCTGGCGACCCTGACCAACGACGTCCTGTTCGGCGACCTTTGGCGGCGGTCCGACCTCGCCCCACGCGACCGCAGCCTGGCGACGATCGCGGCGCTGGCGGCCAACGGCGATGAGGCCGGACTGGCCTTTCACATCGGCCTGGGGCTCGAAAACGGCCTGACGCGGGCGCAGGTCGGCGAAGCGTTGACCCATCTGGCCTTCTACGCCGGCTGGCCCAAGGCGACCGCCGCGGTCGCCGTGGCCGACAAGGTGTTCAAGGGCCTGGACGCGAACGCGGCGGCGCCGGCCGCCGAAGGCCTGGCGATCATCCCGCCGGGCGCCCAGCCGATCCAGGGGCCGGCCGCCACCTTCACCGGGGCGGTCACGGTCGCCTCGCCGTTCAAGGGCGGCGGACAGGCGCGGCTCGGCGGCGCCACCGTCACCTTCCAGCCGGGCGCGCGCTCCAACTGGCACAGCCACCCGCTCGGCCAGCTTCTGGTCGTCACCGACGGGGAAGGCCTGGTCCAGGCCGAGGGCGAGCCGGTTCGGCGGATCAGGCCCGGCGACGTCGTCTGGACGCCGCCGGGCGTCAAGCACTGGCACGGCGCGACCCCCGCCAGCGCCATGACCCACGTGACGGTGGCCGAGGCCTTGGACGGCAAGAGCGTGACCTGGCTGGGTCCCGTGACGGACGCCGAATACCGCACGCCGGCCCGATAGGGACCGGCCTCAATCCCTATCAACAGACGGCGAGGTTTCGATGAAGCCTGCGCCCGTGGAGTTTCCGATGGCCAACGGCCCGATCGGCAAAAGCAGGCGCGATATCCTCGCGGAATCCGCGCTCGTCCTTTCCAGTTCACTTCTCGGAGTTACGACGATGAGCACGACTCCCGCCGCCGCGTCGGACCAGGCGGCCAATCCCTTCACCCTGGTCTATGGCGGCGCGATCACCAGGAACGAGGCCGGCCAGGTCAATATCCATCCGGTCACCTACAAGCTCAGCGGCCTGGACATCGTGGCCAATGTCTACACGCCAGCCGGCTACGATCCCGGCCGGACATATCCGGCGATCGTCGTGGCGCACCCCAACGGCGGCGTGAAGGAACAGGTCGCGGGCCTCTACGCCCAGCGCCTGGCTGAACACGGCTACATCACCATCACCGCCGACGCGGCCTATCAGGGCGGCAGCGGCGGCCTGCCGCGCTGCGTGGACAAGCCGATGTTCAGGATCGAGGACATCCACGGCATGGCCGACTTCATCAGCCGTTACCCCGGCGTGGACGCCGCGCGCCTGGGCCTGTTCGGCATCTGCGGCGGCGGCGGCTATTCCCTCGCCGCGGCCAAGACCGACAAGCGCTTCAAGTCGATCGCGACGCTCAGCATGTTCAATTCCGGGCGGGTGCGGCGCAACGGCTATCAGGACTCGCAGTTGGCGACGATCCAAGACCGGCTCGAACAGGCCTCGCGCGCCCGCGCCCAGGAAGCAGCCGGCGGCGAGTTCCTCTATTCCGGGGACGCCAACCTGACCGACGCGCAGATCGCCGCATTGCCTTTCGATCTCTATCGGCAAGGCTATGCGTACTACTGGAAGACCCACCCCCATCCGGGCTCGACGTTCAAGTACACGACCAGCAGCCTGCTGGACCTGATGCGCTGGGACGCCACCGACCAGATCGACCTGATCGACGTTCCGCTGCTCATGTTGGCCGGCAGCAAGGCCGACAGCCTCTACATGACCAAAGACGCCTTCCCCAAGGCGACAGGCACGAGCGACAAGACCCTGTTCCTGATCGACGGCGCCACGCATATCGAGACCTATTGGGTTCCGAAGTACGTCGACGCGGCGATGGGTCAGCTGACGCCGTTCTTCGCGAGGACATTGGCGACGGGTCCCGCCTGACCAGGCCGGCGGCGGCCGCGACCAGCCAGCCGCCAAGGCGTCTTGATCGGTTTCATCCTCGGCCCGTCGACATGATCTGATCATCGCCCCGGCGACGCCCAGGGTGTCACACGGCTGTCGTCGCCCAATGGCATGGGCCGCCCATGCCCTTGCCCCTTTATGACGGCTGTGCGGTTCGAGAGTCTGGCGACATCGACGGCGCCGAGCGCTTCGAGGCCCTGACCCGCCGCCTGCGCGCGCCGCTGCTCAGCTACTTCGCCCGCCGCACCGGCTCGCGGCTCGACGCCGAGGAGCTGGTGCAGGACCTGTTCCTGCGGCTGCTGCGTCGGCGGGGTTTGATGGCGCTGGAGAACGTCGACGGCTACGTCTTCGAGGCGGCCGCCAACCTGCTGCGCGACAAGGCGCGTCGCGACCGGGCGCGGCTCGAGGGCGGTCCGGTGGACCTTCAGACGCTGGATCCGGCCGACGACCTGCCGGGCGCAGAGCAGGTGGTCGGCGGGCGCCAGAACCTGGCGCGGCTGCGCACGGCCCTGAAGTCGCTGCCTCCGCGCGCCCGGACGATCGTGATCCTGCGACGGTTCGAGGACATGACTCACGCCGAGATCGCCGCCCGCCTGCGGATCTCGGTCAGCGCCGTCGAAAAGCACCTGGCCCGGGCCATGATCGTGCTGCGCGACGCCCTGCGGGAGGAGGTCTGATGGCCGGTTCTCCCAAATCCCCCAAATCTCCCGACGTCTCGGCCCGCTGGTTCGCAAAGGTCGAGGGCGGCAGGCTGACGAGCGACGAACAGCGCGCCTTCGCCGACTGGCTGGGAGAGGCCGACAACGCCCGGGCTTTCGACGAACTGGAACAGAGCTGGGAAGCGCTTGGCGAGGCCGGCGGCGACCGCGAACTGCTGCGCATGCGCTCGGCCGCCCTTCGCAAGGCGTCGGGACCCAGCCGGCGGGCAATCCTCGGCATGGCCGGCGGCGCGACCGCCGCGGCGGTCGCC
>Ga0102591_1001767_pt1 | contig 27255 bp, 23 predicted proteins | sample AraplaCol_mCL_r2_2_FD_76860 | JGI IMG/M metagenome (GOLD analysis project Ga0102591, IMG submission 76860) | Arabidopsis root microbial communities from North Carolina, USA - plate scrape MF_Col_mCL_r2 (SPADES assembly) (version 2) | ecosystem: Host-associated > Plants > Roots > Endosphere...
CCCGCTGTCGGAGCAGTCCATCGCCAACAGCTTCCAGACCCTGGAGTTCCCGGACTTCACGGCCGGCCTGTGGAAGCAGCGCAAACCGATCTTCGCGTTCGACGGCACGTACTGACGCCCCGTAGAGCCGGGCTCTGCCCGGCTGCAGGTTACCCGGCACCGCGCAGCCACGCAGGGCGTGGCTCTACGTGATGGCGCTGCACGTTACCCGGCACTGCGCAGCCACGCAGGGCGTGGCTCTACGTCATGGCGCTGCAGGTTACCCGGCACCGCGCAGCCACGCAGGGCGTGGCTCTACGTCATGGCGCTGCACGTTACCCGGTACTGCGCAGCCACGCAGGGCGTGGCTCTACGTCATGGGACTGCACGCGCGGTAGAGCCACGCCCTGCGTGGCTGCGGCATCCATGGCGAACACGGGAAGATGGCGCGCCCGGAGGGATTCGAACCCCCGACCAATGGCTTCGGAAGCCACTACTCTATCCGGCTGAGCTACGGGCGCGTTGTAGGACCGCCGCGCCACCGGCGGGCCGGGGCGGGCATCGCAGCGCCATGAGGCGGTGCGGGACGGGCATTCTATCCGTAAACGCGGCGCAGGTCTGCCCCCTTTGACGAAACAGCGCTTCCAGCGCGGGGCAGGGGCCTTGGCGGTATCCTTTGCGCATGGCTTACGAACGATTCGACACCCCCGCCAGCGCCCCGCCGTCGCGGTGGGGGCAGTACTGGAAACTGATGCGCGCCGATCGCCCGATCGGCACCCTGCTGCTGCTGTGGCCCACCTGGTGGGCGCTGTGGCTGGCCGCCGGTGGGCTGCCACCGCTGTGGATCCTGTTCGTGTTCACCGCCGGGGTCTGGCTGACGCGTTCGGCCGGCTGCGTGATCAACGATTACGCCGACCGCTGGCTGGACCCGCACGTCAAGCGCACCAAGGACCGCCCGCTCGCCAGCGGGCGCGTGTCCGGGCGCGAGGCACTGCTGCTGTTCGCCGGCCTGATGCTGGTCGCGTTCGCGCTGGTGCTGACCCTGAACGCACTGACCATCGGCATGAGCTTCATCGGCATCTTCCTGGCGGCCAGCTATCCCTACCTGAAACGCTACACCCATCTGCCGCAGGTGTATCTGGGCATGGCGTTCGGCTGGGGCATTCCGATGGCGTTCGCCGCCATCCAGGGCGAAGTGCCGGTGATCGGCTGGCTGCTGTATGGCGCCAACATCCTGTGGTCGACCGCGTATGACACCTGGTACGCCATGGTCGACCGCGACGACGACCTGAAGATGGGCTCGCATTCCACGGCCATCCTGTTCGGTGACCTGGACCTGGTCATCCAGGGGATCCTGTACGCCCTGTTCCTGGCCACCATGGCCCTGGTCGGGGTGCGCGGCGAGCTGGGCCTCTATTACTGGCTGGGCGTGGCCGTGGCGGCCGGGCTGATCGCGTATGAGTTCTGGATCGCCCGCAAGCGCGAGCGTGACCCGTGCTTCAAGGCGTTCCTGCACAACAACTGGGTGGGCGCTGCGCTGTTTGCGGGCATTGCTGCGGCGTTGGCGCTGGGCTGAGCCGACGGGCCGCCCGACCAACGGTCGGGCGCTACCGCATCGAGACAGGTGCCAGCGTCCGCGCTGGACGTCTCGTGCCGGTAGGTCACGACCGTTGCTCGTGACCCGACCAATGGGTTACTGACAATGGCCACCTCCGCCGCGAAAATCAGGTCACTGAACCTGGGAGGGTAAGGCATGGCCACCAACACATCAGCGCCGGCACAGGACGGCTGGATGGCGCGCGCGGCGCTGCGCTCGGCCGCCTGGGCCGAGAAGTGGTTCCCCGATGCCTACGTGTTCGCGGTGCTCGGCGTGGTGATCGTTGCGCTGGCGGCGATGGGCTTCGGCGCCACCCCGCAGGCCACCGCCCGGGCCTTTGGCGACGGCTTCTGGAGCCTGATCCCGTTCACCATGCAGATGGCCTTCGTGGTCATCGGCGGCTACGCGGTGGCTACGGCGCCGGTGGTCGCGCGCTTCATCGAACTGCTTGCCCGGGTCCCACGCACCGGCCGTGGCGCGGTGGTGTACGTGGGCCTGGTGAGCATGCTGGCCTCGCTGCTCAGCTGGGGCTTTTCGCTGGTATTCGGCGGCCTGCTGGTAAGGGCACTGGCCCGGCGCGAGGGGCTGCACATGGATTACCGCGCTGCCGGTGCCTCGGCGTACCTCGGCCTGGGCGCAGTGTGGGCGATGGGGCTGAGCTCCTCCGCCGCGCAGCTGCAGGCCAACCCGGCCAGCATGCCGCCCGGCCTGGTGGAGATCACCGGCGTGCTGCCCTTCACCGAAACCATTTTCCTGTGGCAGTCCATCGCGCTGACCGCCGCGCTCATCCTGGTCTCGCTGCTGATCGCCTGGCTGACCGCCCCGGGCCCGGCCACCGCGCGCACCGCCCGCGATTTCGCCGGCGCCGCCCAGGCCGAACCGGAACCACTGCCGCCGCGCACGCGTGCCGGCGAATGGCTGGAATACAGCCCGCTGCTCACCGTGCTGCTCTCGCTGCTGGCGTTCGGCTGGTTGTTCAGCGAATTCGCCAGCAAGCCGGTGGTGACCGCTATCGCCAACCTCAATACCTACAACTTCCTCTTCATCTCGCTGGGCCTGCTGCTGCACTGGCGCCCGCGCAGTTTCCTCAACGCGGTGGCGAAGGCCGTGCCCAGCACCACGGGCGTGCTGATCCAGTTCCCGCTGTATGGCGGCATCGCCATGATCCTCACCCACGCGGTGGGCGAGGGTGGCGAAACCCTGGCCCATCGCCTGTCCACGGTATTCGTGCACATCGCCACCACCGACACCTTTGCGCTGGTGATGGGCGTCTACTCGGCGGTGCTGGGCTTCTTCGTGCCGTCCGGCGGCGGCAAGTGGATCATCGAAGCGCCGTACGTGATGCAGGCCGCCAATGAACTCAAGGCCCATCTCGGCTGGGCCGTGCAGGTGTACAACGCCGCCGAGGCGCTGCCCAACCTGATCAACCCGTTCTGGATGCTGCCGCTGCTGGGCGTGCTGGGCTTGAAGGCGCGCGACATTGTCGGGTTCACCTTCATCCAGCTGCTGGTGCATATCCCGCTGGTCCTTGGCCTGCTGTGGCTGCTGGGCATGACCCTGACCTATGTGCCGCCGGTGATGCCGTAAGCGCAGGCGGTCCCGGGTTCACCCCGGTGGCCAGTCGTGTGCGCGCGACAGGACCGCGTGCAGCACGGCCTGTACCTGCGGCTCCTCCAGGTCGCGGCGCAGCAGCGGTTCCAGCCGCTCGCGCAGGTGGTGGTGGAACTGGAGGCGCGGGCCTGCATGCGCCTCGGCCACCACCACGTCGATCAGCGCACCCATGGAGATGTGCTGCGTGGGGTGGGACGTTGCGCCGAACAGGCTGTCCAGCAACGCCAGGCCGCGCGACGGTGGATGGCCACCGCTGCCGCCCTGCAACGAAACCTGGAGCGTCGCTTCGAAGGCCTGCAGTGCCTGTAGGCGCAGTGTGCCGGCAGGCATCAGCAGGATCTGGCTCAGTGCGTGGCGGCTCTGCTCGACCAGGTGCGGCGCGTCGCCGGTAGCGCCCAGGTAGTGCCGCAGCCGCGTGTACACCTGGTGGCACTGCTGTTCGGTCGCGGCGCGTTCCGGCTCGGCCGCCAGCAGAAGCGGGTAGTCCAGCGCTTCTTCGTGCACCGCAGGCGCACGCTCGCGCGCCCAATGCCGCACCCGCAGGTCTTCCGGATTGAAGCAGTCTTCTTCCAGCGCCGTCTGGCTTACCGCATCGCGCAGTACCGAATAGCGGTGCAGGATGCCGCGGTAACGGGCGCACACGGCCGCTTGGTCACCGGTGAGCGCGGCTTCCGAGGCGATCGCGATCTGCAATCGCTGTCCAAACGCGGTGACCCGACGGTGCAGCAGGTCGCGCCGGCGCCGGTGCAGGTCGATGTCCTCGCCATGCGCACCCAGTGTCCAATAAGGTGCAAGGTGCTCGCGGCAGGCATGGAAGTCGCTCTCTGCGTCACCCGGCAACAGTCCCTGCAGCCGTTGATGATCGGTCGGCAGCGCGTCGCGCTGCACCTGCACGGACCCGGGCAGCCACTCCTGCCCCGGCGCTTCGGTCATGCCACTGGCGTGGAAATCCACCACCAGCGCCGCGCGCTTGTCCGGATGCGGTGCATTTACCAGCCCCACCGCGCGCAGGCGTTCCGGTGCCGACAACGGCCGGTCGACATACAAGAGGCCCAGCTGCGCGTCCTGCACGGCGGGAAGCGGGCCATGCGCGATCACCAGTTCGACCTGCGGTGGAATGCGCGCGCAGGCCTGGTCCGTCGGCAGGCCGTGGTTGTCGTAACCCGACACCTGGGTGTGCAGGCCGCCGCCGAGCGCGCGCTGGTAGTCCTGCGCCTCCTGCGGGGTATCCACCAGCAGGGTGCCGCGCAGCCCGCGTTCGGCAAGCCGGATCAGGCCGTGGAAGTGCTGGCTGATGGCGGTGGCGACTCGGGCGTGTCGCGGGTCGCTGCCCGCCCCTTCGCTGCGTGTCGCGGTGCCGCGCACCGGTTCCGGGAAGATCGGGGCACCATCGCGCCACGCGGGTACCACCACGCCGTCGGCCACGGCATGCTCGGGGGGATACTGGTAAAGCAGCGCGCCCGCGTCCAGGTTGGTTGCCGGCAACAGCACCGGTTGCGCGCAAAGGGTGATCCAGGTCGATTGCGGCAGGCAGCGGCGCAGGCGGCGCAGCAGCGCTGGCGGGCTTTCCCAGAAGTCGGCGTCCACCAGCAGCAGGATGTCGCCCGCTGCCGGTTCGTGCGGGGCGGGTATCGCGGCCTTGCGACCCCATCCCCGCAGCACCCGCAGCGGTACCTCCTGTGTCGAACCCGCATAGCCGGCGAAGAATTCCGTGAGCTGGTCGACGGCGCGTGGCCCGGGCCTGCGCCTGCACTCCTGCGTGACGGGCGAGGGCCGGGTGACCGGCAGCAGCACGCGCAGACCGTCGAAGGCCGGGTCGGCCCGCAGCGCGTTCAGCAGCCAGTGCCGCGTGCGCTGCAGGCCGCTCCCGGCGGCCAGACATAGCTGGCCGCCGCAGCGCCTGCCGGCGGCGTCGCGCATGCGCAACGCCTGCAACGCGTGCTGCACCGCGAAGAACTGTGCCGGTCGTGCCACGTAGCGCCGTCCATGCGCGCCGGTGTGCAGGAAACCCCGCAGCAGCTGCAGGAAGCGTGCCGGACCCAGCAGCCCGTGCAGCAGCTCGGCATGCGCCGCCCACGGCGGGTCCAGTGCAACGGCGGTAAAGGGGACCGGCCGGTCGCGCAGCTCGGCCAGGGCTTCGCGGTTCCAGCCGTGTTCGCGCCAGCGCACCCAGCCATGCGCCGGGGTACCGACGCTGGCGTAACAGCCGCCGCGGCGGTCCAGGCACAGCAGCAACTGCGCGTGCAGGGCCGGTTGATGGGCCAGGATGGGCGCGTTGCCGCGCCCCAGGTGCGCGATGCCCGCCGCGATGCCGCCCCAGCGCTTTTCCCGATCGCGCTCCACGCAGGCCAGTACCACCAACGGAATGCCATTGACGTAGCCGACCAGCTCGCGGATGTCCGGATCAAGCGCGTCCGGGTACGGGCACGCATCGGCCACGTCCCAGTGATTGCGGTGCACATGCGCCCAGTCGATCAACGGCACATGCACCGTGGTACTGCCGCCGTCGGGCAGCCGTTGCTGGACGGGAACGCCGTCCATCAGCAGTCGATGCACGGTGCCACTGGAGGCTTCCCAGTCCATGTTGTGGCAGCAGGTATCGACCACCGCAATGATGTCGTTGAAGCAGTGTGGCGACAGCGGAAGCGGTTCGCCGTTCCAGTCGAAGCGAAACCGCCGCAGCCACGGCAGCAACCTATTCTCCAGCAGCGGGCTCTCCGGCAGTCCGCGCAGCGGGTCCAGCTCCCATGGCTCCAGATGGTTCCAGCCGAGGCGACGCAACCAACCCAGTACGGAGTGGCGTACGCCGTACCTGCCGGCCACCGCGCTCATGCGGAACGCCCTTCGGGCAACGGGAGGATGCGTGGCCGTGCAGACCGGTAACCTGGGCAGATGATGTTCATGACGCCAGTGTGTTCGATCCGTGCCATCGCGCACTGTGTGCATCATTCCGAATCATGCGTTGGAAGCGCACGCGGCAGAACGCGTTCTCAATCCTTCTTCAAATTAGGATAGTGAGAGCCAATCGATACGCGATCACGCGTCGTTTCAGGCAAGATCCGCGAAGTCGCGTTCCAGTGCTTCCAGCTCAGCGTTGAGTTCCCGCTGGACGGCCGCGAACGACGCTTCCAGCGCGGCGCGCCGCGACCGCAACGTTGCCAGGTCGGTGGGGGTGCGTGTTGGCGCCGGACGCACGTACCGGGCAACACTCAGGTTGCCGTGATTGGCCGTGATCTCGTCCGCATCTGCCAGATGTGCCATGCCCGGCACACTGGCGCGTTCCGCGCACAGCGTGTGCAGCGTTCTCGCTGCCTGCATGCCCAGGCGGGGACCGCGCTGGCCGGGCGCAGCAAGGGGGCGCGCGTCGATGAACAGCACTTCCTCATCGCTGCGCGCCCGGCGCAGCAGCAGCAAGGCGGTGGCCACGGCCGCGCCTGCGAACAGACGGTCCGGCAGCCCGATCACCGTCTCCACCAGGTTCGCGTCGAGCCAGGCTTGGCGGATGCGCGCCTCCTCGCCGTCGCGGAACAACACACCGTGCGGCACCACGATGGCCATGCGTCCGCAGTGCGGGTCCAGCGTGGCCAGCATGTGCTGGATCAGCGCGGCATGGGCCCATTGCCGGGGCGCCACACCGTGCAGGAAGCGCACGTGCGGGTCAGCGCTGGCGTGGGTGGGGCTCCATTTCAGATGCAGCGGTGGGCAGGCCAATGCCACATGGAAGCGTTGCAGTCGGCCGTCTTCCAGCAGTGGATCCTCCAGCGCATCGCGCGCGCGCAGGTGCGGGCTGTCGCTGCCGTGCAGGAGCAGGCGCAGGCGCGCGAGCGCGCACAACCGTGGGTCCGCTTCCTGGCCGTACAGCGGATGACGCAGGTCCGCATCTGCGATCGTTGCGTCGTCCGTGCCCCGCATCCAGCGCGACGCAGCCAACAGCAGCGCGCCGTGCCGGCAGGCGGGGTCGTATACGGCCTCCTGGGCGGTGGGCGTGGTGAGTGCCGCCATCAGCCACGCCAATGCGGTCGGAACCGGTGCCGGTTCGGCGCAGCCATGGCCCGCCACGGGGCGCTCCAGCAATCCTTCCACGGCATCGCTGATACAGGCATTCCCACGTGCGGACACCGCGCGAAAGTCCAGCGCAGGCAAGGCTAGGCGTTCAATCAGGTGCAGCAGCACATGGTCGCGTTCAATCTCGTCGGCCGGCAGGGCATCGCCCAGCTGCAGCGCCGGGAAGATGCCACCCAGCTTGCGTGGATTGGCCAAGGTGAACACCCGCAAGGCGGTCATCACCCGCAGCGCATTGCCCGGCGCATGGCGCTGTCGGAACAGCGTGTCGAACCGGGCCTGGGCGGGCACGCAGAACGGAAGCGAGTGCATCCGGTCGAATGGCCGCTGCGCCGAGGAGGGCGTTCGGGCCTGGTGCGCATCACTGGCCAGCTTCAGCAGCAACAGCGACAGGGTCAGATGCGTATCCGCATCCGGACGCATGACGTCGCCGAGCGCATCGCGGGCGTGGATCAGGGCGGCAAGGGTCGCTGGGGTGTCGGAGAGCGGTAAGCGCATTAGCCCCTTCTCCTGCGCTTATACGGCGCTCCATTCGACTTCAAAGATCCAGACACAGGCCTACTCCTCGCTCGGATCGCGACAGTCTATACCATTTTCCGATATAGGAAGATCGGATATAGCTTTCAAGGTCGCCCTTTCTATATGTGCGGCCATGCCAAAGACCATCTATCGGCCCGAGTACACGGTGCTTGTTGAACTGGTACGTGAGCTACGTCTGAATGCCGGCCTTACCCAGACCGAAGTTTCGGAAAAGCTTGGCATCACCCAGCCAAAGCTCAGCGATGTCGAGCGCGGTAGCCGCCGGCTGGATCTAGTCGAATTGCGTGATCTCGCCGTGATCTGCGGGACATCTCTCCCGGAGGTCGTCACGGAGCTGGAAGCTCGGCTGAAAAAAAGGCGCGCGCCTGCCCCTGCCAAGCGACGATAGTCATGCCTCGGTGCCGATGTTCCCGTGAGCCAAGACTTCCTCACACCGAATCCTTGTAGAGAAGGCGTTCCGTGTGACGGGAAACCTCCTCGTGCCGAGCACTCATGAGGAGCTCACAGCGGCTTCGCTCGATCATTGCCGTGCGAGCGATCGTCACGATTCGATGCTGATGAACAATGGGCGGAACCTGTATTGGCAGGTCCAGCACCGAGGCCTTCCGCACACTCTGCTGCCGTGAGCCGGCTGACTGCCCCCGCAGGTAATCCTGCGCACCCGGCCGGTTCAACTGCCACGCCAGGAATGCAGGCATCACCGTGGCGGGATCCTTCAGCCGGATCACGTACAGGTGCGGACTGCACACCGTGCTCTCCGGAGGCGAGCACAACAGCGCTGCCGCCGGATGGCTGCCGCGCGCGGCAAGCAGCACGTCGCCGTCCTTGACCCAGTCCGGCGTCTTGCGATGACTCAAGCGTGTGCGCAACAGATCGTCCGCATCCTGCACGCCGGCTGCGGTCACGTTCTTCAACTGGATGACCCGTACCGGGCCGTCCGCGCATGCAACGATGGCACCACGGAACGGGTGGCCCTGGCGGATGCTGGCGATGTCGCCCAGCCGTGCGGTAGCGTGTGAAATGTTCATGGCGCCGAACATGCGCGGCGCCCGATGGGTCGTCAACGTACGCCTCTACAGCATTCGGAATGATGCAGATCCAAGCCGGAAAACTGCAACGTAATTAACGTAATGCCATAGGGCTGGCGCCGTCGTCTCCCTATAGGAGTAGAGCGAACCAATCACGTTTTTGAGACTGCGCAGAACGGCGGTCACAGTTGCCGCGCATCGGCCCATGTTCATGCTGATGACTGCGCCAGCTACGGAGGTGGACATGAGCCGATTCCATCCAGGAATAAGCATGGCAACGCGGGCGAAAAACCCTGAAAAACAAGGCTGTCGTGTCACTGCAGTGAAGTCTTGACGGATTCGTATGCAAATCGCCACATGGATTTAACCCGGCCCTGCACAGGATGGCTTCGACCGCGGCATCCCGCCCGCGGCTTCCGGAGATCCGAGATGGCCCAGCAGCGCAATCAGAGTTCCCAACAGGACCAGCGTGGTCAGCAGGAGGGGCGTGGCCGCGACCAGCAGCAGCAACAGCAGCAGGAACAGCAGCAACGCAACCAGAACCAGCAGCAGGGCTGGAAGGACGAAGAAGAGTGACGGCTGGCTGTAGCGCCGGACAATAAAGGCCCCGCCTCGGCGGGGCCTTCTTCATGCACTCTCCGCCGAGCGCATCAACTCATCTTCCGCCGCCGAGAACCGGTCAAGGTCGAAGGTATCAACCCGCATCGCCTGCGTGGCGGTCGTGAACGCCAAGGTTGCCAGCACCCGCTCCGGGTGTTGGGCCCACGGCGGTACATAGCGCGGCGGTGCGATCAGGCCGGAGGCACGGTAGGGCGCGAGCGTGACCAGGTCGCCCAGGTCGACGCGCCCGCAGAACACCAGCCGCAGGGTTTCGGCGCGGTTCTCGTGCAGGGCGCGCTTGATGAAGGCGGTCACCAGCAACAGCCCTTCCAGGTACGCGCCGTCCTTGGTGAAGCAGATCCGCCCGCGCACGTCGCCGCCGCGGAAGATGCGGGCCGCGCTGCGATAGCTGTCTTCTTCGCTCTGGCCGGCGGCCAGGAACGCCTTGAAAATGTCGATGAAGTCCGCACCCTCCAGTGCCTCCTGCAGCCGCACCACGCGCAGCGCAAGACGGCGCAGGCGGTTGATGTCCATCGCGCCGGTGATGATTTCCGCGAACGTGGCCAGCCCTTCCTGGGTCCGCGTGGTACGCGGCGCGCCGCTGCCCAGGCAGCGCAGCCAGGGCTGGTGCTTGCCGTTGAGCAGGGTGCCGGCATGGATGAAGGCTTCGTGTTCCACCAGCTGGTCCAGGTCCAGCTGCGAGAACAGCGCGTCGGCGCGCAGGCGGATCACCTTGCTGCCGGCGGCGGCCTTGGAGGCCAGTTCGGTGTCCAGCACCACGCTCACCGGGTCGTCGGTGAAGAAAGGTTCGATGCGCGCGCGCAGCATCACCGAGAAGTCGGGTGCGGGAATGTCGTAGGCGATGCGGGGAACGTACTGCGAACCCAGCAGCTGGTCGGTGATGGACAGCATCTGCGCGGCCGACTGCGCCGTGGTGGTGGTCTGCGAGCGGTAGCGGGTGCTGGGGTGGCCGTAAAGCAGTGCGGAGCATTCGGTAAAGCGCGGCGTACCGATGCTGGCCAGCATGCGCGCGGCGACCCGGTAGCTCCACGCGGTGCGGTACAGCCAGTCGCCCACCGGGTGGCCGCGGTCCAGCTGCTGCAGGATGTCGTCCAGCGCGGCAATCGTGTCGGCGTGGTCCTGCGGCTGGGTGGGCGGGGCAGGGAGCTCCGGTTTACCGGCCCGCCAGCGGTCGAGGAAGCGCTTCTCGGTTTCGATCGGCCAGGCCAGGGCGGCGAGCACGCGGATCCTGCTGCCAAGCCTGGCCAGCCGGGCGTCGATCTCCAGCAGCGGCGCCAGGGCAGGATCCGCGTGGGCGGGATCGGGGACAGGTGCGGAGGTCAGCAGTTCCACGGCGGGCAACCTGGAAAGGGCTGTCCTACTGTCCTGCGAGCCCGCGGGCTGCGCAACGGTCCTTCTACCCGTCGCGGCCCAGCAAATGTACTGACCGCACCGATGAACAGGGCGGCATTGCCTGTTCAGCCAGCGACCGCCGACACGCTCCAGCCCTGGTCGGGATCATTGAGCGCGCCCGCCGCGACACCGCCCAGCGTTACGTCAATGCCTCGCGCGTTGGGCAGCACCTTCTGTTCCGGGAACCAGTGGCGTGTTGCATCCACGACGATCAACAACCCCTCATCGTCACCCAGTGCGGCGAAGTGCGGGGTCGGGGGCGTGAGGGGCTGCACGCCGAGCGAGGCCTCGGCACGTGCGGTCAGCACGCCGACATCGACGGTGGGCAGGCCTACTTCGCTCACGCAGGTCAGTTCGCTGCCGTGGAACGCACCGCTACGCGCGGACGCCGGCAGCCGCCGCCGCCCGATGAGTTCCAGGATCAGGCCGTCCGGACCGTCGTAATAGATCGACTCCGATTCCCAGCGATCCCCGAAGGTGAAATGCGCCTGGCCTGCGGGATTGCGCTGCAGCGGCGAGCGCGCCAGAAGCCACGCGGTTGCAGCCTCGAAGCGGTTGGCCGGCACGTTGAAGGCCAGATGCACGCCCCCAACCGGGTCATCACCTGCGGCGCGAAGTTTCAGCGTGGTCCAGCCGATCTGCACGGCATCGCCTTGAACGGGCAACTGCATGACATCGGCAAACCACGCGGCGACGGCGACGACATCCGAAACGGGTAGCTGGAGAACGTTGATGCGCATCGCGCCGGTGACCTCCGATCGAAAATACGTGTCAAAAGGCTGACATCGCTAAGCGGGAGAATGAACGACATCCACACAGTTGTTATGGATTTCACTGGAAAAAGTGTGAATTACGTCACGTATGGCGGGGCGCGTGCAGCATGTAATGGGTATGTGAACGCCATGGCGTTGGCGCGCCGCTATGCTACGCGCCCCGGCGCAGTCCAGTTCGCGCCCTGACACGAATCAGGAGGATCCGTTGTCCCATCATCGTTCCATGACGCTGCTCGCCCTGTCGCTGAGCATTCTACTGGCCGCATGCAAGCCCGAGGCCGCCGCGATCGCGCCGGCCGATGCCGCCGCCCCCGCCGCAACCTCGCCTGCCGCCGCAACCGGCGCCCCTGCAGCGGCTGCGGCCGTCACGGCAGCCGATGCCGCCGCGACCTGTCCGCAGGCAGACTTCGAGGCCTTCCTGCCGCGGTTCGGCCGCGAGATCGCCCTGCAGGAAACGTCCGTCGCCGACCCGCTGGTCCGTGAGCGCTACGACACCCGCGGCGATGAGCCCACCCTGGTCAGCGAGAAGGTCCCGCTGAGCGAGGTGACCTGGCCGGTGATGCCCAACCCCTCCGGCCTGAAAGACGTGGGCCGTGAGATGCAGGTGACCCGTCAGGACGATGGCAGCATGAAAGTGCTTATCCGGACCCCGGACACCAGCGACCAGCAGGCGTACTACTTCGCCCAGCGTCCGTGCTGGCAGCTGGTCCGCATGACGGACGAGTCGATCTAATGGCCCGCCGCTACGTCGCACCCGTGTTCGCGCTGTTGTTGGCCGCGTGCAGTGCACCCAGCGGGCAGGCGGTTTCCACTGCCGCCCCGGAGGCGGGGGCCACGCCTGCGGCCGCCGCGGCCCAGACCCCTTCACCCACACAGCAGGAAGAGAAAGGAATGCACAAGGAATGCCCAGGTGCACGGCTGCACCTGACCGCGTTGCCGGCCAAGGACGGCGAAGCCACCCTTACCCGCCTGGAAATCGAAAAGGACGGCCAGCGCCGCACCCTCGAGGCCCCGGCGGAAATGAGCGGCTACACCGCTGTTGGCCTGGCGTGCGTGGAAGACGCACAGGGCGCTTCGTACTTCGTGGTGCAGTACGGCGAGCTGCCGTACGGCTGCGCGTTCTGCGAATGGTTCTACCTGTACGACGCCAACGGCAAGCAGCTCACCCACAGCAACCCGCCGGTGCGCGGCGAAGCGGATGCGCAGTCGCCCAACAACGACGAGTATTCGCAGCTGATCGCCAAGCTCGGCATCCAGCATCCGGAGGTGGACGACATCGAAAACTGAGAAGCATGTGGCAGGTGCCCACTGTTGGTGGGTACGTGATTCACCTGGAGCAACACCCCTTAAGGAAAGTCCCTTTTTCATAGAATGGATAGCACAGACATGCCCAATGACATCTACACCAGCATGGTGCAGCCGCCGGGTGCGGCGTACCGAAGCAACCAGATCGAGTCGTGGAGCCATTACCGCGAGCCGATCGACGAGAGCCGTCCCCTGCATGGCCAATCCCGGCGCTGGGGCGATGCATCGCCCGAAGTACAGTCGCGCGTCATCGATTCGTTGATTGAATCCTCGCGTGACGCCGGCCTGACCCCACGCGAAACCGCGTATGTACTTGCCATCGCCCGCGTCGAATCCGGGTTCAATCCGGATGCCGCTGCCGGCACCACGTCCGCGTCGGGCCTGGGCCAGTTCATCGACAAGACCGGCAAGCACTACGGGCTGAACAACGCCAACCGATTCGACGTCGACGCCCAGTCCGACGCGCTGGTGGCGCACTTCGTCGACAACCGCAACCTGGCGCGCGACCGTGGCCAGGGCGAAGACTACATCTACAAATACCACCACGACGGCCCGACCCGCGACTACGGCGGCCTGGGCCTGTCGCAGCGCAAGGTTGCGCCGCACCTGGATGAGTACGAACAGTTCGTCAACCAGCGCCTGGGCCAGACGCTGGACCAGGCGCCCGCACAGCAGCAGGCCGCCACGCCGGTGGCTGCTGCCGCTGGCGCCACCCCGGCCCGCTCCTACGAGCACACCATGCAGGTGATGCTGCCGCCGCAGAACGGGGTGAAGCCGCACATCACCGGTCACTTCGGTGAACACCGTGGCGAGAAAGCGCACGGTGGCAGCGACTTCAACTACGTGGGCGGCCAGAGCGGCCGCAACCTGCAGCACCCCACCATCCACGCGCCCATCGCCGGCACCGTGACATCGGTGGGCGGCCGCTACGGCACCGTGATGATCCAGGACGCCGACGGCAACTCGCACCAGATCCTGCACATGCAGGACACCCGGGTGAAGGTTGGCCAGCACGTGGAGCCGGGCGACCCGATCGGCACCATGGGCGGCCGCGGTCCGCAGGGCGCGAACCAGTACGCGCAGCACGTGCATTACCAGATGAAGGACCCGTCCGGAAACCTCATCAACCCGGAAAGTTACTGGAACCGGGGCATCCAGCAGGAAGCAGGCAGGGCAGGCCACGCGCATGACCATGACCACGCTCCGGCCGGCACCCTGCGCAAGGGCGACCGCAGCGATGAGGTGGCCGAACTGCAGCAGTCGCTGAACCGCCTCGGCGTGCGCGATGCCAGCGGCAACCGCCTTGCCGAGGACGGCAAGTTCGGCGACAACACCCGCGAGGCAGTGCTGGCGTTCCAAAAGCAGCAGGGGTTGAAGGAAGACGGGCTGGTGGGGCGGCAGACGCTGGGCAGGATCGAGCAGGCGCAGGCGGTGGACACCCGCACGCCGACCGGCCCGCAGCTGGGCGACAAGGCGCACCCGGACACGGCGCTGCACAACGCCATCCGCAGCCAGTTGCCTGCCGCGATCTCCAATGAAGTGGCGGCCAACGTGACCCTGCAGGCCAAACAGGCTGGCATCGACACGCCGGAAAAGCTGCAGAGCGTGGCGGTGCAGGACGGCAAGGCCTTCGTGATGGGCACCACGCCGGGTAACCGCGCCGCCGTGGACCTGGCCCAGGCGCCGCCGCTGGAGCAGACCAACGCGCAGCTGCTCGGCGGCAACGATGCCCAGCAGCAGCGCCAGGTGCAGGAAGAACAGCAGAAGGTGGCGATGGGGCGCTGAGCCCCGCACCGACCGGACGCATGACGTGTGTGTGGAACCGAAGCCAGCCGGGGCAACCCGGCTGGCTTCCTTATGTGCATGCGGCGGCCTGGATTAAACTGTGCGGCATTGCTGGGAATGCCAGTGCGGTTGCAGTGCGAAGGGTGAGCGTGACAGAGACAGACAGCGGAGCCGCCGATATCCGGCTGGTCGCCATCGACATGGACGGCACCTTGCTGGACCCCGCCCACCGCCTGAGCCCGCGGGTGAAGCAGGCCATCGCCCGTGCGCGCGCGCAGGGAGTGCGGATCGTACTGACCAGCGGCCGGCCGGTCTCGGGCCTGGCGCCGTTCCTGGCCGAGCTGGGCATCGACGGTGACGAAGACTACTGCATCGCCTGCAACGGCGGTCTGGTAACGCGCGTGGGCAGCGGCGAGGTGGTGGTGGAATACCCGCTCAGCTTCGACGACTTCGTGTTCTGCGAGCGCATTGCCCGTGAGCTGGGGGTGCACTTCCAGGCACTGGATGGAAAGCGGCTGTATACGCCGAACCAGGACATCAGCCACTACACCGTCGTCGATTCGCACCTGTCCCACGTGCCGCTGTCGTACCGCAGCGTTGCCGACATGGACCCGTCGATGTCGTTCATCAAGTTGATGATGGTGGACGAACCCAGCGTCCTCGATGCCGCCATCACCCGCCTGCCCACCGCCCTGACCGACCGTTTCGCGGTGCTCAAGAGTGCGGCGTTCTTCCTGGAGGTGTTCGACCACCGGGCCGGCAAGGGCCCCAGCCTGCAGACGCTGGCCGCGCACCTTGGGATCGAGTGCAGCCAGGTCATGGCCATCGGCGACCAGGAAAACGACCTGACCATGTTGCAGTTCGCCGGCACCAGCGTGGCGATGGGCAACGCGGTCGACGTGGTCAAGGCCACCGCGCGCTACCAGACCACCACCAATGCCGAGGACGGCGTGGCCCTGGCCATCGAGCGGTTCGTGCTGGGCAGCTGAACGGCTGCCCGCAGGCAGCGGTCGTTTGAAAATACTTGCATGGCCGCTCCCCGCGCGGCGGCGCACCCTGACGTACTGGAAGCCAGCCACGGCCGCCTTCCAGGCAGTGCCGCACGGTATCCCCAACGCGGTTGTCATGGCGTCGAGCGGGTGGAAGCGTACGTGTCTGCAATTGCAGGAAACTGGATTGTCCATCGGGAGGTGGGCGACGGCGAGCTGGGTGCCACGGCAAGGCGCCTGACGGCCTCGCTTGCGCACCGTGGCCGGCAGCGGAAACCGCTGGTTCGTCCGGGCGCTGGCCTGGCGCTGGCAGCGGTGTCGGCATGCGAGGTCCAGTCCTGCATCGCCGTCAGCCCGGATGAGCGCTATGTGGTGGTCACCGGCGGTGCCGCCGCTTCCAGTGGGCGCCACCCGCCCGCGCAGGTGATTGCGCGCAGGCTCGCCGATAGCGGCGCGCTCGACGTGCTGCGTGACGTTGCGGACGCGGTAAGCGTCGCCATCTGGGATGGACATGAAAAGACCCTCACCCTTTCGCGCGACCGCATGGGGCAGTGCGACCTCTATTACACCTGCACCGCGTTCGGCCTGGTCTTCGCTTCTGAACTGAAGACCCTCAGCCACGAGTGCATGGGCGGCGGCGAGGTCGATCCGCAGGCGGTGTCGCAACTGCTTCGCTACGGCTATATTCCCGCCCCGCGCACCGCCTACCGTGGCATCTACAAACTGCCCGCCGGCACGCTGCGGGTGTTCCATGCAGCGGAGGTGCGGGACTGGCAGCGCAGCGCCGCGGCGGCCGGGCCCTTCGCGGCGCACTGGAGCCTGAAGACACTCGTGGAGACGCGCAGATCCACCTCCGCAGCGCCGTCGCTGGCGGCGTCGGTGGACGCGGTGCTGGACCGACTGCAGGCCGCGATCGGCCGCGCGCGCGGCCCGGGTACGGCCTGCCTGCTGTCGGGCGGGGTCGATTCCAGCCTGGTCACCGCTCTGCTGCAGCAGCAGAGTGCCGCCGCCGTGGAGACGATCACGGTAGGCTTCGACGAGCCCGGCCACGATGAATCCGCGTGGGCGGCGGAGGTCGCCGGCCATCTGCGTACGCGCAATACGCGACTGGTCATGAACGACGCCAGCGCGCTGCGGCTGGTGGAAACCGCGCCGCGGGTCTTCTGCGAACCCTATGCCGACTCCTCGGCCATTCCCACCCTGCTGGCCGCCGAGGCCGCCGGCACATCCTGCCGCACCCTGCTCACCGGTGACGGCGGCGATGAACTGTTCTTCGGCCACGGTTCGTATGTAAAGGCGATGCGCAACCATCGGCTGGTCCGACGCGTTCCGGCTGCGGTGCGCCGCGCGCTGGGCGCGCATGCGGCGCGCAATCCCGAGCGGGCGCGCCTGGGCGGGGTCGCGGCGCTGGTCTCGGAAGCGGCATCCGGGTCGCTGGCGGAAACCTACCTGATGCGCGTTTCGCGCTGGCGCGATCCATCGCGTGCACTGAAGGCCGCCAGCGAGGCGCCCCGGCACTTCCTGGAATCGAGCCTGCATCCGGCGTGCCGACACCCGGCGGAGCTGCTGCTGTTCCTCGACCAGACCCATGAGCTGAGCGAAGGGCTCATGACCAAGTGCGACCGCGCCTTCGGTGCGTTCGGCGTGCAGGCGCGCAGCCCGTTCCTGGACGCGGACGTGCTGTCACTGGCCTGGGACATGCCGTTCGAACACAAACTGCGGCCCGGCGAAACCAAGGCGGTGTTGAAGCGCGCGCTCGCACGCTACCTGCCCGAACATCATGTGCGGCGCCCGAAGAAAGGGTTCGGCGCGCCGGTCGCGCGCTGGTTGCAGGGACCGCTGCGTGACTGGGCCGACGATCTGCTCGACCCGGTCGCCATCCGCAACCGCGGCATCCTCGATGAGGCCGTGGTTGCCAGGCTGTGGAAGTCCTTCCTCGACGGCAACCGCAAGTACCACACCCATCTATGGCCGGTGCTGATGTTCCTGGCCTGGGACCGGGAATGGAATGCCGCCGCCCCGGGCACGCAGGCCTTCCACGCGCGGACCGACGCGGCATGAGGCCTCCTCCGCAGGCCGTACCGGGTGCGCGCTACCGGCGCGCGCGTGCCAGGCGGTGGCTCTCGGGCGCCTGCAGGTGGATCCGGCGCGGCTGCAGACGAGCGCCGGGTCTCAACGAAGCCTTCGTCATCCGCGACTGAGAGCCGGCGGCTACGCCTTCCGCGCGGCCGCGGCCTGGGCGGCGACGTACGCGTCCCACAGGGCGGGCAGCTCAGTGCCGGTGTGCTGCTTCCACAGCGAGGGCGTGTAGCGGCCCTGTCGAAGGGCGCCGTCGAGCGCCTTGACCAGCCCCGGATGCGCGGCCTCGCCCCACTTCAGGAACGCACCGGTCACACGGTAGCCGGTGTCCACGTTGTGCTCCGGCTTGACCTGGGTGGGCAGCGCCCAGCCGCCCGAGGCGTTGTCCACCCCGTAAACGTCGCGCGCGTAGTCGGCGATGCCTTCGACCAGCCACGACGGCGCCTGTTCGCTGGCGTAACCCGGATAGCCCTGCACGATATGCATGGCTTCGTGGGTGACCAGGTCGGTGTCGTGGGGATGCTTCTGCAGCCAGCGTGGATTGATGGTGATCGTGGCGGATTTCTCCTTTTCCCCGACATAGGCAACCCCGTCGTAAGCCGGGTCCATGACGATGCGAACGCGGGCAGGCGCGCCCGGGTGGAAGTCCGCGCGCTCGCGCGGATAGGTGGAAAAGAAGGTGGCGATGATGCGGTCGCGCACGTCGGCAACCGTTGAAGCGCTCGGGTCCTGGTAGGTCAGGGTGACGCCTTCGCGGGTCTGCTGGATGTCGGCAGCGTGCGCTGCGGGCACGGCGAGGAGGGCGACGACGGGGGCGATCAGGCAACGCAGACGCATGCAGGGCACTCCGGAACGTAACGGGATGGCGCACATCGGCGACAGCGGGCGAGCGGGCCGACAGGCGCACTGATCCTGCAACACGTGCCGAGCCAGCCGCAAGTGCCATTTCGTTCGATCTAAGCCGGCAAAAACAGTTTCATTTCAAATTATTGACAACGAATTTAGATCGATCTAGAAAAGCGGGGTCCCCACCCCCCACGGAACCCGCCTACACACCCAACCTTCCTGCGCCTGCCTGGCACCGGGAGACCTTGTACTGGAGAACTGCAAGATGAAGCGCACGTTGCTGTCGTTGCTGGTGTCGTCCGTACTGATCCATCCCCTGGCCGCACAGGCCCAGGCCGCTCCACCCGAAGAAGAAGGCGCTGCACCGGCCACGCGGCAGCTCGATGCAGTGAACGTCACCGGCTCGCTGATCCCCCGCGCGCAGATCGAAGGCCCCTCGCCGGTGACCACGATCACGGCAGAGCAGATTGAAGCGCAGGGGTTCACTACTGTCTTCGATGCACTGCGTTCGCTGCCGGCGGCCAATGGGTCCGTCCAGGACTCGCAGGGGACCGGCTTCTACACCCCGGGCGCGAAAACCGTCAGCCTGTTCGGGCTGGATCCCAGCTACACGCTCACCCTGCTCAATGGACGGCCGCTCAACAGCTATCCGCTGGCCTACAACGGCAACACCAGCATCGTGGATATCGCCAATATTCCGCTGGGGATGGTGGAGCGCATCGACGTGCTCACCGGTGGTCAGTCTTCGGTGTACGGCTCCTCGGCCGTGGCCGGCGTCATCAACATCGTGTTGAAGGACAAGGTGGAGGGCGCGCACTTCCGTTACCGCGCCGGCGGCTACAGCGACGGCGGCGGCTCAAGCCAACGCTTCATCTTCAGCAACGGCCACAGCTTCGGCAACCTGGACCTCAGCTACGGGCTGGAGTACACCAAGCAGAAGCCGATCTACGCCTCCGACCGAAGCTACATCGACAGCGTCAACGACAGCCCGACCGGGCCACAGGATCCCTCGCGCACCTTCCTGCGCATGCAGATGTCGCCCAATGGCTACATCGACCCCGGCCAGGCCACGTGCGCCCCGCTGTCCTACCTGTTCGGTGGCAGCACCACCTACGCGCACCGCACCGCGGCGGGCACCGGCTATTACTGTGGCAGCCCCGACAATGTTGGCACGGCTACGCTCTACAACCGCAGCGAGGACGTCAACGCCACCACCTTCCTGCGCTACCACCTCAGCGAAACCACCGAGCTGTACTCGGACATCCTTTTCAGCTTCGGCCGCCCGACCTACTCCGGTGGCAGCCCGTTCTGGAACAAGACCTTCTACAACCAGACGACCGGCAACTACGAGCAATGGCAGCGCATTTATGCGCCTGAGGAGGTGGGCATGGACGCGAAGGACCAGCGCGTCTACACCCGCTCGCTGAACATTACCGCCGGCGCGCGCGGTGGTCTGGGCGATACCGGATTCGACTACGACGTGTACGTGAACCGTTCGAGCACCGACGTCACCCGCAAGTCCACCGACTTCCTCGCCGTGAGTGGCATCGACGACTACTACCTCGGTCCGATGCTGGGCAGGGTGAATGGCTATGACGCCTACGCACCCAACCTGGACGCGCTGTACCAGCCGCTGACGCGCGGTCAGTACGACCAGTTCAGCGGCACCAATCGCGCCGAATCCAACGCCTCGCGCACCGGCGTCACCGCGCTGGTCACCAACACCTCATTGTTCACCCTGCCTGCCGGCGACGTCGGCGTTGCGATGATCCTGCAGGGCACCCGCGAGAAGTTCTTCAACCAGTCGGCCGATCCCAATGCCGCCACGCTGTTCCGTGGGCAGACCGCAGGCACCTCGGCAGAGGGACAGCGCGATCTGTACGCCATAGGCGCGGAACTGCAGGTGCCGATCTTCGACACCTTCAGTGCCAACCTGTCCGGTCGCTACGACAAGTATTCCCTGCAGGGCGGTGGCGGCAACGGCAAGGCGACATGGAAGCTGGGCCTGGAGTACCGCCCGATCGACTCGCTCCTGCTGCGTGGCAGCTATGCGACTGCGTTCCGCTCACCCGACATGTTCTACCTGTATTCGCGCGAAAGCAGTGGTTACACCACCAACGTGGATACCTTCCTGTGCCGCCAGGCAGGGTACACCTCCGAAAACTTCGACGAGTGCCCGCAGGCGTCGCTGTCGGTGCTCTCCTCCAGCACCGGCAACCGCGACCTGAAGGACATCACCGCCGAAACCTTCACGTACGGCTTCGTCTGGTCGGCGCTGGACAACGCCCTGAACCTTTCGGTGGACTACAACTCGGTGAAGATCGAGAACGAGGTCAACATTCTCGGCACCGACAGCATCCTCACCACCGAGGCCAACTGCCGGCTGGGTGCTTCGGAGAACGGCGATGTGGCCTTCGACATCAACTCGCCCACCTGCCGGCAGATCCTGGCCCAGGTGCAGCGCCTGCCGGCGAACGATCCGCTGAACCCCAACGGCGTGTCCAAGGTGTTCTCCTATCCGATCAACCTGGCCAAGCAGCGCCAGACCGGTATCCAGGCGTCGGTAGATTACAAGTGGAGCGCCGGGCGCGCGGGCGAATTCGGGGTGAACGCCGGCTACTACCGCTCGCTGAAGCACGAGCTGCAACAGCAGGAAGGCGACCCGGTCTACGACATGCTCTGCTGCGCAAACTCCAATGAGCTGCACTACCGCGCAACGTTCGGGGCGAACTGGAACATCGGCGCGTTCAGCACCAACGTCTATGGCATCCGCAACGCACCGACCTGGAACGCCATCGGCGAGGAGCGCAACATCGGCCCGTGGACGACCTGGAACGCTACGGTCAACTACCGGATCAACAAGGTGGCCAGCGTGCTGCTGACCGCCAATAACCTCACCAACGAGCGCCCGCCGGTGGACCGCAGCAATGGCAACTGGCCGTATTACGACCAGGGCGTGTACAACGCCTTCGGGCGGTCGATGTTCGTGGAGCTGTCGCTGGACTTCGAGTAGCAGCATGTCGGGGTGGCCGATCAAATGGCCACCCCGGTATTCAGGCCTGCGCGAAACGTTGATCTTGAGCAGGTCAGCGTCCACTTCTCCGCGCGACCGCTGCCTGCGTGGATCGTTTGGTGCCTCTCGCCTTGGCGGGTGCGGGACCAGGAGGCCGGCCGCCCAGCCGGCCGTTTTCGCGTGCGGCGGCGCGCTTGGCCTCGCTCGTCGACGCGCCACCGGCCTTGCCCAGCTGCGTCGCCATCCACTTCCTGCTGCCGAGATTGCCCTGCAGTACCCCGGGTACGTAGAGATCAACGTCCAGTTGCGGCCAATGTATGCCCAGCCTGCTAGGGCTGATCTCCATTTCGGCAAGTGCCGCTGCCGGTGCGTCTGCCAGTCCTTCGATGCGATCGACAGGAATGGAAAGCTGGATGCCCGTGATCAGTTCGATGACCACGCGCTTGGTCGCGCGCCGGTAGGTGACGGATTCGACCGAACCGGTCTGCTGAAGGCGACGCATGCGCGCATTCGCCTGTTCAATGTCAATGTCGGAGATGGTCATGGATGCTTCTCCAGTGGCTGCACAGGCAGGGAAGTATTTCGGACAGCTGCAAACGAAGATTGCGAAGCGCGGCACCGCTGAAGCCATCGTTGCTTCTGAGCTCGGGTGGGCCCGACGGACATCGCAGCAGGAAGATGGCTTCCGAGCCGCCTCCGATCACGTGTACGTGCGCCGGACCATGGTCGTTTGGGTAGATGACCACCCTCAGTCCGTTGAGCCGGGCGACGCTAGGCATGACCCAGTCCCAGAATAACCCAACCGGCTGGGTTATGGCATTTCGCCTGCCGGATGACGTTCATCATTCAGCCCGCGCCCCCACGATCCACCTGCCGGTAGCCAATCGCCTCGGCCAGGTGCGCTGTCGTAATGCGCTCCTGCGCGGCGAGGTCGGCTACCGTGCGGGCCACGCGCAGGATCCGGTGCATGGACCTCGCCGAAAGCTGCAGCTGTTCCACGGCGGTTTCCAGCAATTGCTGGTCATCCGGGTCCAGGTGGCAATGCACATCGAGTTCAGTGGGCAACAGCTGCGCGTTGGGTTTTCCACTGCGCGCCAGCTGCACCTCGCGTGCGGCGACCACGCGTGCGCGGACCGCAAGGCTGTCCTCGCCCAACGGCGCACCGCTGCGCAGTTCGGCAGGCTCCAGGCGGGGCACCTGCACATGCAGGTCGATGCGATCCAGCAGGGGGCCGGACACGCGCCCGCGATAGCGCTGGATGGCTTCAGCGCTGCAGCGGCAGCGCCCACTACGGTCGCCCGCCCAGCCACAGGGGCAGGGGTTCATTGCCGCCACCAGCTGGAAGCGCGAGGGGAAGGCGTCAGTACGCGCTGCGCGCGCCACCATTACCGTGCCGGATTCCAGGGGTTCCCGCAGCACTTCCAAAGTGTGGCGGCTCCACTCGGGAAGCTCGTCAAGGAACAGCACGCCGTTGTGCGCCAGCGAGATCTCACCCGGGCGCGGGTGCGCGCCGCCGCCGACCAGCGATACCGCGCTGGCCGTGTGGTGCGGGGCGCGATAGGGGCGATGCCGCCAACGGGCGGTGTCGATGCCGGTACCGGTGCAGGAGGCAATGGTCGCCGTCTCCAGTGCCTCGGCTTCGGTGGCGTCGGGCAGGATGCCGGGCAGGCGCGAGGCCAGCAGGGTCTTGCCGCAGCCGGGGGTGCCGAGCAGCAACAGGTGGTGTCCGCCGGCGGCCGCCACTTCCAGCGCACGCCGCGGCTGCTGCTGGCCGCGCACGTCGCGCAGGTCCGCAACCGCAAGCGGCGTTACCGGCGCGGGCACCGCATGCGGCAGGGAGCGGCTGGCCAGCGACGCGCACACTTCGAGCAGGGTGCGGGCCACACGTACGTCCGCGTGTTGGGCCAGCGCCGCTTCTTCGCCGTTGCCTGCGGCCAACACCAGGGTGCGACCCTGCTGCGCAGCGGCGATCGCGGCCGGCAGCGCGCCATCGACGCCGCGCAGTTCACCGGTCAGCGCCAGCTCGCCCAGGAATTCGTAGTTGCCCAGCAGCTGCCGGTCGATCTGGTCGCTGGCGGCGAGGATGCCCAGCGCGATGGCCAGGTCGAAGCGCCCGCCCTCCTTGGGCAGGTCGGCCGGGGCCAGGTTGATCAGGATGCGCTGCTGCGGGTACTCGAAACGCGCGCACAGCAGCGCGGCACGCACCCGGTCGCGCGATTCGCGCACGGCCGCTTCGGGCAGGCCGACCATGGTGGTATGCGGCAGGCCGCCGCTCAGCATCACTTCGATGCGCACAGCGGGGGCGGCAATGCCTACGCGCGCGCGGCTGTGCACCAGCGCAAGGCTCATGCAGGTTTCCGGGTTGGCTCAACGATCTGCGAGCTTGGCCGGGTACGGGGGCTTTGGCTGTCGGGCAGTGCCGTGCTGCGGAATCAGGAGAAGCCGCATCGGCACGCGGGTCAGGGCGCGGGGCGTTCCGGCGCGGCGTTCGCGGCGTTGGCCGATGCTTCCAGCGCGGCCACGGTCTTTTCCAGCGCTTCCAGCTTCTCGCGGGTGCGCAGCAGCACGGCGCGCTGCACGTCGAATTCCTCGCGGGTGACCAGGTCCAGTTTGCCCAGGCCGGCCTGCAGGGCACTCTTGAAGGTGGCCTGCAGTTCTTCGCGCGACTGACGCAGGCCCGGCGGCCCCATGTCGCTCAGGCGGCGTGCAAGGTCATCGAGCTGGTTGAGGTCGATCATGGGGATCTCTGCGGGTGGGGCTGGCCAGGCACTAGGATAGCGGTATCCTTGCGCCGCAGATCAAGGGAGCCAACAGATGAAGATGGTCATGGCGGTGGTCAAGCCGTTCAAACTCGATGATGTACGCGAAGCGCTGGCCGAACGCGGTGTCACCGGGATCACGGTGACCGAGGTGAAGGGCTTCGGTCGGCAGAAGGGTCACACCGAGCTGTACCGGGGTGCCGAGTACGTAGTGGACTTCCTGCCCAAGGTGAAGATCGAGGTGGCGGTCACCGACGACCAGGTCGAGGAGGTGGTGGAGGCCATCGTCAAGGCCGCCGGGACCGGCAAGATCGGCGACGGCAAGGTGTTCGTGTACGACCTGGGCAGCGTGGTGCGCATCCGCACCGGTGAGCTGGACGCCGATGCGCTGTAAGGGGATTGGCGGGCAGCGCCCGGCACTACCGCCGGTAGTGCCGGGCTCTGCCCGGCAGGCATTCAAGCCTTGAACCAGCGGTACAAGCGCTTCCAGGCCACCCGCACGCCGGCTACCCAGCGCGGGTCGGCGACCTGGGCCGCTTCGGAAGCGCTGGGTCGGGCACCGGTCAGGCGCTGGCGCATCTTGAGCAGGTTCTTCATGTCGCTGCGGCGCAGCTGGCGCGAGACCGGGTGGACCGGCAGCCAGCGCGGGCTGCGCCACGCCGAGGTGAAGTCCACCAGCACCGGCACGCCGCCATTGACCATCACGTTGGTGCCATGCAGGTCGTTGTGGGTGATGCCGGCGGCATGCAGGCGGCTGAGGGCCATCTGCAATTGCTCGAACACCTCGATGCCCACCGACTGGGCGGCGCTGAGGGTCTGGCCGGGAATGAACTCCATGCCCAGCGCCAGGCCGCCGATGGTGCCGAGCAGGGCAGGGGCGTGCTTCCAGCCGGCCAGCCGCTGCAGGATGCGCGCTTCGCGGCGCACCAGCAGGCGGGCCACCGGCGACAGCGGGGTGCCGCGGTAACGGGTGTAGTCCTTGACCACTGCGGGCTGCCCGTTGAGGCAGGTGCGGTAGACGTCGGGTTCAAGCAGGCGTTCGCCGCGCTTGAGCAGCTCGGCGGGGGCGGTGTCGTCGACACACAAGGCAACGGTTGTATTCATGACGTTCTGGGGCGACCCGGCGGTCGGCGCAAAGCGTCAGGCGTACCGGTGCTGCTGAATGGGGGAGAATCAAGATTTCGTTAATTTTAGTACTCCCCAGTACACCAATCCAGTAGTTGTCAAAAAAATGTAGTAACCGGACGTGGAACAGTTCGTCGCGCAGAGCGGGAAAGCTGCACGCGGCAACTATTCGAAATGCCAATAATTCAATGAGTTAGGCGAATGCTCGCCCCCGCCTGAATGCGACGAGGGTTGACCGCGACCCGGCGCGTCCCGACCATTGGCAGGCTGTAGCAGCCTGCGTGGCAGTCCCGCACCCGTCGGCACGTCTCCGTCGCGCACGCGCTCCCCCCCGATGCGGGCCGGTTCCGGTTCCGCGTTCCCTTTGCCCTGATGGGTTCCGGCGCTGGCCGGTGGAAGCTTGATGATCAAGATTATTGTGGTGGCCCTGTTCGTGGCCTGCGTGCTGTACATCCATTACCGCGGCAAGGTGCGTGCACGCTGGTCGCGGCAGCTGCTCGACCATTCGAGCTTCATGGCGCCCATCAACGTGATCATGTACCTGTTCTCCAAGGTGCCGACCACGCCGTTCCTGGACCCGGGCAGGGACTTCCCGCAGCTGGAACCGCTGCGGGCGAACTGGACGATGATCCGCGACGAGGCGCTGGCGCTGCGCGATGCCGAGAAGATCGCCGCGTCCAGTTCGTACAACGATGCCGGTTTCAATTCGTTCTTCCGCCGCGGCTGGAAGCGCTTCTACCTGAAGTGGTATGGCCCGTCGCATCCGTCGGCGCTGGCGCTGTGCCCGCAGACCACCGCGCTGCTGGAATCCATCCCCGACGTACGCGCGGCGATGTTCGCCCAGCTGCCACCCGGCAGCGAGCTGCGCCCGCACCGCGACCCGTTTGCCGGCTCGCTGCGCCTGCACCTGGGCCTGGCCACGCCGAACGATGACCGCTGCTACATCGAGGTGGACGGCGTGCGCAAAAGCTGGCGCGACGGCGAATGGATGATGTTCGATGAGACCTACATCCACCATGCGCACAATGAAACCGATCAGGACCGGGTGATCCTGTTCTGCGACATCGCCCGACCGCTGCGGTTCGGGCTGCCGGGCCTGTTCAACCGTGCGGTGGCCGCTACGCTGCTGGCCGGTGGTGCGTCGCCGAATTTCCCCGGCGACCCGACCGGCGGGGTGAACAAGGCATTCGGTGGGCTGTACAAGGTGCGGCTGAAGGCCAAGGCGCTGCGCGCGAAGAGCGCGTTCGCCTACCACGCGATCAAGTGGGGCCTGGTGCTGCTGGTGATTGCGGGGATATGGGCGCTGTAATCCGACATCGCGAGGGCCAGCCAACGGCCGGCGCTACCGGAATGAAAAAACCCGCGCTGGCGACAGCGCGGGTTTTTTTGTTGGCGCGCGTGACGACCAACGGTCGTCACCTACCGCGGACCGCTGGTCGGTTCGCGATGCCGTTGTACCGACCGTTCGCCCGGTAGGTACCGACCGTTGGTCGGTACGCGTTCCGCTCAACCCTTCAGGGCGGCCTGGACGAACGGCGGGGTCACCAGCACGCCGGTGTGCAGCGCGGCGGTGTAGTACAGGGTGTCGAAGCTCTTCGAGGCCGAATCGGACTGGCGGAAGTCGAAGCTGCTCTGGCCCTTGCGCGCCAGGGTCACGCTCCACCAGCCGGTGGGGTAGCACGGCTGCGGGAACGGCAGGGTCTTGAACGACTGGAAGCCGGCCTTGCCCATCTCGGTGCGCATTTCGTTGA
>Ga0102591_1001769_pt1 | contig 27204 bp, 31 predicted proteins | sample AraplaCol_mCL_r2_2_FD_76860 | JGI IMG/M metagenome (GOLD analysis project Ga0102591, IMG submission 76860) | Arabidopsis root microbial communities from North Carolina, USA - plate scrape MF_Col_mCL_r2 (SPADES assembly) (version 2) | ecosystem: Host-associated > Plants > Roots > Endosphere...
CGACGAAACCCTTTGCAATGTCGGTGCGCCGGACGCTCATTCCCCGCTTCTCAAGCGCAAGTGCATCTCGTCCGCCACCGCTTCCGATCTCCAGCACCCTGCCCGAGCCGCCCAGCCCGGTCACGAACGCATCGATCTCTGTCGCGACCCATTCGGGCATCGCCGCGGCCTCCGCAGCGTACTCCGCCGCGACCGTATTATAGGACCGCACGGTATCCAGGTCGGTGCTCATCCTGGCGCTCCTCCTTCAAGACAAGAGGCCTGATGAGCGAGAAGCCCATCAGCCCGTTGCGCTCTTCACACTTCGGCAGTTGGTGACATCGCGGGCAATTTGCTTCCGAGCTTTAGCAGAAATGCGGTCAGAGATCACCGACCGAGCCAATGCTGCCGGGCGGCAATGCGCCTTCATTTTTGTCGCTAGATGACCCTATGCCATTTCATAAAAGCAGACGTTAATGCCCGACACTGACGCGATTATGGCTAGGGCCAGAAGCCACCACTTCGATCGCGAATACCCTTAGTCATCTTGGGCGCCTAGAGGCGCGGCTATCACTCGAAGAACTCCCAATTCGCGGCCAGCCTGAATCCGAGCAATCTAGGTTGACTGGATTTGCTTTGGCGTATTTGGTTTTACTTAGAAGCTTGTGGGGGGCGCAAGATGATCGACAATCTGGCGGTTGCGAAAACTGCCTCGTTCTTCGTTGTGAAAAAGAGGCTATCAGCTAAGGCGGTCGAGGCGCTTTTCGTCACGCTTCGAGCAAACTACGATGTCTCTGCCCGCAACATCTTCAAGCACACTCGCGAAGTCCAAGGGACCGCGCGCTGGTCCGCGATCTGTTTCACCTACCAGGCGCCGCCGTCGTTTTTGGACTCGACGACGGAGATCAGAGAAACCCTATGCGGCTACCTGCTACTTGTCGAGTATCAGGGCCACGCCGCTGTTTTCTCGTCACGTATAAGCTTGCCGGCATCCTTCAAGACAACACACTTTTCACCTGTGCCGGTGGAGCGCGTGGAGGGTGCGATCGCCAAAGGTGACGCTGTGTTCCAGCGCATGCGCATGCGGAACATGTCGGTTTCGCAGTTCGCGATGCGCAACAAGACGCTGGAAGCGCCGAACCTGGCGACTGTTGTCGGACCAGCAGGCAGTCGCAGATACGCCCCACAAACCTACACCGTCACGATGAACGGCACGCATAGCACGGCTACGCCTAGCACCGGGCGGATCGCCATGCGGTCGGAGCGAGTGGGGCTCGATGACTTGATCGATTTCGCGGAAGATGTCGTCGATGCAGTTCGCCTTGATCCGGTCGACGTCTCTGCATTCATCAGATCCTTTGCACGGCCGGTATCCCTAACCGACGCCCTTGCGTCATCCGAACCGATCACAATGGCCATCGACACGAGTGCGCTCGTTGATGCCGTGACCGGCGCGGAGGCAACGATCCGGCTCATGCATGCCGGAGACAATCCCGTCGAGCTAACCACTGCTGAATTGAACGCGCTGGTCGCCCAACTTGACCTGCCGCTAGACATCGTCGGTGATGCTCGCGTTCGTGAGGCACGGGTTCCGGGCGCCGACGTTGAAGCAGCGTCGATCAGTCTGAATAAGAGCCGGATTTCCCTTAGGTCACTATCGCTACCACCGGCTGCGGATGTCGAGGTGGAAAGTCTAGGCATGCCGATCGGTGAAGACCCGGAACGACGAACCCTTCAACGATACCTAGACGACACCGATGCCTTGATTGTTCTGTTCGACGATTTCCAACTTGCCTACATCAATGGTCAGGTGTTCCGAGACGAGGGGATGCAGGGCGGTGGCGCTGCGTTTCTACGCTACTTGCATCCGAACGATGCGCTCGCTGGCGTTACAAGCGAAAAAGGAAACTTCGCCGCCGCACAGGTGTCGTTTGAAGCTACGTCGTCTTTTGGGGCGATCGTTGACCACGTCGCCGCCGCTGACACGATCCTCATCTGTGATGACCTTGGCGACGAGTGGGCGGATTTTATCGGGATACGCGAGGATGGCGGCGTCACGCAGGTGAGTTTCTACCATGCCAAGCACGGTGACCTGTCGTTAGGCGCTGGTCCCTTCCATGTAGCCGTGAGCCAGGCGATCAAAAATCTAGCGAATATGTCGTTTCCCGAAGAGCGGATGGCCATAAAGGTGCTGGGATGGGGCAATACCTATAATGCGCCGGGGCACGCGACCCAAATTCCGCGCACGATTCGCTCGAACGCGCCAGACCTTCTGGATGCTGTGACAAGGGCGAGGACCGCTCCTGAAGCACTACGCCGCGCGACGATCGTTACTTCTTCTCTCGGCAAGCAGGCAGTCGAACAAGCGTTCGCCGAAATTCAGAACGGGCAGCGACCGTCACCATCATTCGTTCAGTTGTACTGGCTGCTGCAGTCGTTCTTTTCGGCCTGTACCGAGGTTGGTGCGACGGGTTCGATCGTGTGCCGGCCGTGACGGTCGATCGCGCCTAGATCGCTGCAATTAATCCTACGCGGTTTCGGCGACTATGCGGACTTGTTGTGCTTGCCCTTTGAGCACTTGAACAAGGTCGTGGCAGCCTGAGCTTCATGCGTCAGGCAGACGCTCCCGCAGGAAACAATGTCCCTTTGGCAGGACCAAGCGCGATGCCGACATTCAGGTGCTGATTGAGTAGCCGAGGTGATCTTCCCGCAGCTCACCGAAGGCGGTTGTTTCGGCACATAGTTTTCAAAAGCCATGCTCGGAGCCGTCTCCATGGTGAGTTCCGTGGTTGAATGTAAGGTGTTGCATTACACCTTACATTTTGATACATGCGGCTAAACCTTTGGAAGGCAGCACCATGGCCAATGAGCCCATTCATCCCGGTCAGCATGTCCGGACCACCTATTTGACCCCCCGCAAGATCAGCGTTACCGACGCCGCGAAACTGATTGGCATCAGTCGTCCTGGGGTATCGAATTTCTTGAACGGGAAGGTGTCGACCACCCCCGATATGGCGGCGCGGATCGAGACGGCATTTGGAATGCCTGCCGCGAAACTTCTTGAGATGCAGGCTGCTTTTGACGCGCACGGGAAGAGAACAAAGTCGGCGCCAACGAGCGCCAAGGCCTATGTGCCCCCGTTCCTGAGCTTCAAGGCCAACGACGTCACCAATTGGGTCGATCACAACATTCCAGCAAGAGCGCGACTATCGGTCTTTCTGAGAACGTTGGTTAACTCCACTGGTGCCGGGCTCGAAAAGGTCGACTTTCCCGGCAACGACGATGCGGAGCGCGCCGGCTGGGACGGCTGGACGGAAGCGAAGGATGGAACGCCGTGGATTCCGCCTGGAACAACGGGTTGGGAGTTCGGCGTCAATGAGGACCCGAAGGTCAAGGCCGACGGCGACTTCTCCAAGAGCGTGAAGGCCTACAAGCGAAAAGCCGACCGCGATCAGATCACGTTTGTTTTCGTCACGCCACGTAGGTGGCCGGGCAAGGCGAAATGGGTCGCGGACATGAAAGCTAAAAAGCAATGGAAGGATGTCCGTGCCTACGACGCAAGCGACCTTGAACAATGGATGGAGCAGTCGCTTGCTGGTCAGGCATGGTTTGCGAACGAAACGGAGCGCCCATCGGAAGGTGTAAGGTCGCTGGACAAATGTTGGAGCGATTGGGCCAACGTCGCAAAACCTGCGCTGGATGGCAGTCTGTTCAAAACTGCAATTGATATCGCGCGGGACAAATTCAAGAGCTTCCTCGAGCGACCTGCGTCGGAGCCAATGGTTATTGCCGGCGACTCCGTAGAAGAGGCGCTGGCCTTTTTGAGTCAGCTGTTCTCCGATCCCGAGCTGATCGGGGGTCGTGATCGCGCGCTTGTGTTTGATCAGATCGGTGTGTTGCCCAAACTGGCGCAGGGGTCGAAGGACTTCATTGCGGTCATTCATTCGCGCGACGTAGAGCGCGAGCTGGGACCGTATTCCAATACACTTCGATCGATCGTCCTTTATCCACGCAACGCCACGAATTCGGAACCACACGTCATCCTTGAGCCGCTTGGCTACCAGGCATTCCAGGTGGGGATGGAAGCGATGGGATATGACCGCGACAACATTACGAAACACGCAAATGCGTCCGGCCGTTCGCTAACGGTCCTTCGGCGTCAGCTGTCCAATGTCGAAGCCGTCCGAACGCCGGAGTGGGCTGCGGACAATAACATCGCGTCTTCGTTGGTGCCGCTGATGCTCGTCGGTGCATGGAATGCCGACAACGAGTCAGACCAGATTGCCCTAAGCCTGGTGGCAGGCGACGTACCTTACGAAAAACTGGAACGTCGCATTCAGGAACTGCTGGCACTCAATGACGCGCCGGTGTGGTCCATCGGAGGCTATCGCGGGGTCATTTCTAAAATCGATGCCCTGTTTGCGATCGCCAAGGTGATCACTCTGGCTGACCTTATTCGGTACCTCGACTTGGCCAAGGTGGTATTGAGTGAGGACGATCCGGCGCTTGATCTACCTGAAAAAGAGCGTTGGGCGGCGGCGTCGCATGGAAAGCAGCGGGAATTTTCAGGGGCGCTGCGCGAGGGTATTTCGGAGACGTTGGTCTTGCTGGCCGTTCATGGCAATCACCTGTTCAAGACGCGCCTCGGCTTCGACGGCGAAGCTGCTGCATCAAGGCTTGTGACGGAGCTGCTGGAGCCGCTTTCGACGCGGAAGATCGAAGCCAACGAGCGTGACCTTCCCGTATATGCGGAAGCTGCCCCTGACACGTTCCTGAAGATTTTCGAGCGTGACCTGAAGACGGAACAGCCGGCGTCGATATCGATCCTCAAGCCGATCGAGGCGGGGCTGTTCGGATTCCACAGTTCGCGCGTCGGGCTGCTGTGGGCATTGGAAGGGTTGGCTTGGAACCCCGCAACATTGACGCGCGCGGTTTTGATCCTTGGCCGACTGGCCTGCGTTGAAATCAAGGACAATCATGGAAACAAGCCCATCGCGTCGCTGAAATCGGTCTTTCGCGCATGGATGCCCCAGACCGCGGCCGACCACGATCAGCGCCTGAAAACGCTTCTGTCAATTTTGGAGAAGTTTCCGTCGGTTGGTTGGAAGGTCTGCGTCGACCAGTTCGGCCACTACGGCAACAGCGTAGGCGATTACAGCCATAAGCCAAAATGGCGTCCTGACGGCTACGGTTTTGGTGAGCCGTTCAAATTCATGGGACCCATTCGCGCGTTCGTTCGTGAGATGGTCGAGGTCTCGCTTACCCGCCCGACCTATACGGGAGATATGCTGTGCGACCTCGTCGACCGGCTACATGGCCTTGCCGATAAGGATCAGGAGCGAGTCTGGAAGATCATTGAGGCATGGAAGGGGAGCGCGTCCGATCCGGACATTGCGAAGGTGCGCGAAAAAATCAGGGTCACCGTCTTGTCGCACCGTGTTCGCAGGAGAACCAAGGATGAGGATTTCGCGACACTGACCAAGGCGGCAAAGGCTGTCTACGCCGCGATGGAGCCGACCGACCTTACCAACAAGCATGAGTGGCTTTTCCGCCAGTTGTGGGTCGAGGAGTCTGCCGATGAAGTGGATGATTATGAGCTGGACTTCAGCAAGCGCGAGAAGCGTGTCGAACAGCTGCGTGTAGCCGCCTTGAAGGAGGTTTTCACCGAGCAAGGTATGGATGGGATATTCGCACTTGCGGATCAGGGGAAGGCGCAAAGTCAGATCGGGTGGCTTCTAATCCGCAGTGTCCTCGGCAGCGACGAGAAGACCAAATTGATTTTGGAGGCCCTTCAGCCGGGCTCAAACGATTTGTCGGTTGAGAGGAAGAACCTGATTTTCGGTGCTTTGCGCGCGATGACGGTGGATGATCGGGCCGTCTTCTTTGCGACGGTCATGTCGTCGCTATCGGAGGGCGACATGCTCAGGCTCTTGCTGCTGTCACCTTTCAATTCGGGAACGTGGGCGACTGTCGATACGCTTTCTGAAGCCGGACAGGAGGGCTACTGGCAGGACGTAAATCCGGAGTGGATCTTCGAGCCTGAAGGGGACAACAACGAAGCGGTTGAGCGCATGCTGAAGGCTGAAAGGCCGCGCGCTGCTTTTGCCGCCGTCCACTTCAAGCTTGAAGCGATCAGCCCGCCGCTCCTGTACCGGATGCTGTCCGGGATAGCCAAGGATGGCAAGGACAAGTCGGGAGAGTATCAGTTGCAGGAGTACGACATCAAAAAAGCGTTCTCGCTGCTTGATCGCAATGCCGATGTGACGCTCGAGGAAAAGGCAGGGCTGGAGTTCGCGTATATCGAGGTCTTGTCCCGCGCCTTCGGTAACGAAACGCAGCACATCCCGAACCTTGAGCGATACATCGAGACGCACCCGGAAATGTATGTGCAGGCGCTGGTCTGGGCGTATCGCCGGAACGACGGTCAGGAAGACCTGGAGAAATTCCGCACTCCAGAGGGGCGAAAGGACTTGGCGACGCGCGGGTATCGACTCCTTGAAGGCATCGAGCGGATACCGGGCTACGACAAGAACGGGGTCCTAAAAAAGGAGAACCTAGCAAGATGGGTAAGCGAGGTTCGCAAGCTTGCGGCTGAACTAGACCGATTGGCAGTCTGCGACATCTGCCTAGGCAAGCTATTTTCAAGCGCCCCCGCCGATGCTGACGGAAACTGGCCGTGCGAGCCTGTTCGCGATGTTATGGAAGAACTGCAGTCCGAGGAAATTTCTCGTGGCGCGCACACCGGCCTTTACAACGCACGCGGCGTTCATTGGCGCGGCGAAGGTGGCGGTCAAGAACGCAAGCTGGCGGATAAGTACCGCAAGTGGGCCGAGGCAATCCAGTTCAGCCACCCGTTCGTGTCGTCGACATTGCTGATGGGGATGGTGAACACCTACCAGCACGAGGCCGACCGGGAAGACAATGAAGCGGGTATCCGTCGACGCCTCCGTCACTGACCTAATATACCAGTTGACGTTGCCACACACCGTCCTCAATTGGGCGGACCTGAGGGCCGCAAATGGCCACTTCCGATCTTAACGCTTCATAAGCGATATGTCCGCTTCAAGCTAGATCTGCCCAATAGTGGACGGTCCGCAGCCGGCCCCGTTAGCGGTCGTCTACCCAAGCCGAGGCCAATGTCCGTCGTTGGTGCAATCCGGTCGACGATGCGCGGCGCTGTAGAGATGCCGATCTACTTCGCGCCCGCGGAAGCTTACCCATTATCGGCCGCTTGTTGACGACTTGAAATCAGCTATCTCAAGCCTGAAAACATCTGGAACGTTGAGGAGCAGGCATGACGAAGCATCGCATCTATTCAGTCAGCGTCGCGAGCGTCTATCCCCACTATGTCGCCAAGGCAGAGAAGAATGGGCGCACGAAGACAGAGGTCGATGAAATCATCTGTTGGCTGACGGGGCATAGCCAGCAGAGCCTGGACGATCAGTTGGCTGAGAAGACCAACTTCGAGGATTTCTTTGCGCAAGCGCCTCAGATGAATCCCTCCCGATCATTGATTACCGGCGTGATCTGCGGTGTCCGCGTGGAAGACATCCAAGAAACGACGATGCGGGAAATCCGCTATCTGGACAAATTGATCGACGAACTCGCGAAGGGGAAAGCGATGGAGAAAATCCTGCGGAAATAGCCAGGAATCCATGTCGCGGAAGCATCCGCGATCACCCATGGCACGCGCTCGGAATCCGGCACTGTCTCGTCCGGAAATGACGAATGTTCATGGTCTCCAAGCAAGGCGATAGAGCAGCAAGCCGAGGCCTTGCCGGAAAGCGCCGTCCCAATCATCGTCCAGCAGCAGACGAGAGCGTTCGATTACAGGATGGTGTTGGCTGAGACCTGTCGGCCACGCCCCTTTCCTCCCATAAACGGCCATTGACCAATGGCCTGCGATGTGCGCCTCTCAATGCTTGCACAAGGAAAATCCCATGCTCAAGTTTCTGCTCGCCCTCTCGATGGGTGTTTTTTGCGTATCGCCGCTTCAGGCCGGCGACATCACTCCCGTCACCAAGAGCTGCGAGCCGGGGGCAAAACAGGCGCAATGCCAGCGATGGGTCACGGATATCAAGAAAGCCGTCGAGCTGGCCTATAAAGGCGACCACGGGGCGCAGGTCACCGTTGCCTTCTGCCTGTCCACCGGTTGCCATGGTGCTGTCGCCATCGACAAGGTCGCCTCCTGCAGCTGGCATCTGGTCATCGCCAATTCCGGTTCGACGACCGTGCTCGACAGTTCAAACACCAGGAACACCTGCCGGCCGATGACGGCGGCCCAGAAGGACGAAGCCCGGGCGCTGGCGAGCGATCTGGTCCAGAAGATCTACAAGCGGCCCCTGGTCAAGACCGACCAGATGTAATCTGTCCGGGGCCCGGCCCGCAGCGCAACGCCTGCGTGAAAATAAATCTCATTGCTCTCCCGGTTTTCGCCGCTATTCTCCAGCCAAAGAAAATCGGGAGGACCATGATGATCCTGCACTGCGTATTCCTGCGGCTGAAGACGGCGATGACGGCCGACGACAAACAATCTCTGTTCGACGCGATCGTCGCCCTGAAACAGGTCATTCCCGGCATATTGGATATCAAATACGGGCCGAACGTTTCGCCCGAGGGGCTGCATGGCGGCTTCGTCGACGGTTTTGCGGTGACCTTCGAAAGTGCCGAAGCCCGCGACTCCTATCTCATCCATCCCGAACATGTGGCTGTGGGCGAGCGCATCGTCTCCTCGACGGATGGAGGCCTTGCCGGCATCCTGGTCTTCGACCTCAATCAGTGAAGACTGCGGGGTCAAACCCCGCAGTGCCTCAACTGATCAGCTCGATTTCGCCATGGCGGCGGCGAGCTGGTCGACATTGTATTTGAACATCTTCTCATAGGTCGGCGCCGGTCCCTTGGCGTCGGAGAGCGATTCGACGTAGAGCTCGCCGCCGGGCTCGGCGCCGGTTGCCTTGGCGACCTGCTTGACCAGGCGCGGATCGTTGGAATTCTCGAAGAAATAGGCCTTCACCCGCTCGCTCTTGATCTGCTCGATCAGCTTGGCGACGTCGGCGGCAGAGGCCTCGCTCTCCGTGGACAGACCGAGCGGGGCGAGGAAGCTGATATTATATTCGCGGCCGAAATAGCCGAAGGCATCATGGCTGGTCAGCACCTTGCGGCGATCGTCGGCGACCTTGTCGAATTTCGCATGGGCATAGGCGTTCAGCGCGTCAAGCTTCTTGGTGTAGTTCTCGGCATTGGCCTTGAAGGCGCTCGCATCGGCCGGATCGGCCGCCGACAGCGCCCTTTCGATATTGGCGACCCAGATCTTGACGTTGACGGGGCTGTTCCAGACATGCGGATCGGTGATCTTCTCGCCGTCCTCTTCCATAGTACGGGTGTCGATGCCTTCGGAGACGGTGACCGGCTTGCCCTTGTAGCCCGAGGCGGTGATCAGCCGGTCCATCCAGCCTTCCAGCCCCTCGCCGCTGACGAAGGTCACCTGAGCCGCGTTCAAATTCTTCGCATCGGCCGGCGACGGCTCGAATTCATGGGGATCGCCGTTCGGCCCGACGAGGCTCGTCACCTTCACATGCTCGCCGCCGACCTGTTTGACGACGTCGGCAAGCACGGTGAAGGACGCCACAACCTTCAGCGTTTCGGCGGAGGCTGGTATGGCCGACAGCGCCATCAAAACGGGGATTGCTGCGGAGAGAAGCAGTCTTTTCGGATTCATCGAAGTCTCCTTGGGATCAGCCCTTCAAATGCGGGCGGGGAAAGAAGCGCCGGGCCAGGCCGGAGGGCGCGAAAAAAATCGAAAAGCCGTAGAGGATCGCCGCCGTCATGATGATCGTCGGGCCGGAGGCGAGTTCGAGATGGTAGGAGGCGATCAGGCCGAGATAGCCGGAGGCGGCGGCACTTCCGGCCGCAATCGCCATCATCACCGCCAGGCTGCGCGACCAGAGCTGGGCGATCGCTGCCGGCAGCATCATCAGGCCGACCGCCATCAGCGTGCCGAGCGCCTGGAAGCTGGCGACGAGGTTCAGCACGACGAGCAGCAGGAAGAGCACATGATAGACCGGCCCGCGCCCGCCGACGGCGCGCAGAAATCCCGGATCGAAGCATTCGGCCACCAGCGGCCGGTAGATGAAGGCGAGGATGACGAGGGTCAGCGAGGTGATCGCGCCGATCAGATAAAGGGCGGAGGCATCGATCGCCAGGATGGTGCCGAAGAGCACATGCAGCAGATCGATATTCGAGCCGCGCAGCGAGACGATCAGCACGCCGAGCGCCAGCGACGCGAGATAGAAGCTGGCAAAGCTCGCATCCTCCTGCAGCACGGTCATCCGGCTGACGGCGCCGGACAGCAGCGCCACCGACAGGCCGGCGATCAGGCCGCCGAGGCCCATCGCCGTCAGCGACAAGGAGCCGGCGACGAGGTAACCGATCGCCGCTCCCGGCAGCACGGCATGGCTCATCGCGTCGCCCATCAGGCTCATGCGCCTGAGCATCAGGAAGACGCCGATCGGGCCGGAGCCGAGCCCGAGGCAGAGGCAGGCGACGAGGGCGCGGCGCATGAAGCCGAAATCGGCGAAGGGTGCGAGGAAGAGATCGTAAGCCGTCATGCCGCCGGCGCCTGTTCGGGATCGCAGGCAACGGCATCCTCATCCCAGCGCTCGGCCATGGCGCGCGCCTTCAACAGATTGGCGGATGACATGACCTCACTGGTCGGACCCCAGCCGACAAGCTCGCGGGCGAGCAGCAGGGTTTGCGGGAAATGCGTGCGGACGAGCTCGAAATCGTGCAGCACGGCGATCACCGTGCGGCCCTCGCCATGCCAGCGGGTGACGATATCGACGAGGTCCCTGGTCGTGCGGGCATCGATTGCGGTAAACGGCTCGTCGAGCAGGATGATGCCGGCATCCTGCAGCAGCAGGCGGGCAAAGAGCACGCGCTGGAACTGGCCGGCCGAGAGCGACCCGACATGGCGCCGGCCGAAACCTTCGAGACCAACGGCGGCGAGCGCCTCGCCTGCCCTTTTCATCTCGCCGGGCGCGATGCGGCCAAAGGCTCCCACCTTCTTCCAGGCGCCGAGCATGACGGTGTCGATCACCGAGATCGGAAAGCGCCGGTCGATCTCGGCCGCCTGCGGGAGATAACCGAATTCCGCCCGCCCCAGCCGATGCTCGACCCTGCCTTCGGCCGGGCGAAGCTCACCCATGATCGCCTTCAACAACGTCGACTTGCCCGCCCCGTTCGGCCCGGCGATCGCCGTCAGGCTGCCGGAGGCGAAGGCGCCGGAGACGTGGTGGACGGCGGGGTGCCTGTTGTAGGCGACGGTCAGATTCTCCAGACGGATCAGCGGCGTCATGGCAGCAGAACCGCCCAGTGGATCGCCAGCCAGAGCACGGCAAGGACCAGCGTGATGCCGATGACCCTAGAAAATGCCGACTGTCCCAGCAGGCTGACGGAGGGGCGGTCGGGGCTCGGGGGCATAGCGCATCCTACAATGTAATAACATTACCGTTATGTTATAACGATTGCGGCGAGATTGAGGCGGGGAGCGCGCAGTTGCTCACACAATTGTAAAGCGCGACAAACGGCCGCCGGTCCATTCCGCGCCCTCTCTCCAGCCTCATCCTGAGGTGCCCCCGCGGGACCTCGAAGGACGGGGCTGATATGGCGGCACCCCTCCACCCAAAATTTCTGTCGCTGGACGACAAATGGCATGATGTGTCAAAAGAAGCCCGCCGCATGTCAGCGTGGAGACAATTTTGGGACTTCGGGAAGATAAGAAGGATCGCACGCGCGCGCAGCTGCTCGAAGCCGGGTTGGAGCTGATCCACAAGCGAGGATTCGAGGAAACGACCATTGCCGATATCGCTGCCGCCGTCAGCGTGTCGCCCCGCACCCTGCTTCGCTACTTCCCGACAAAGGAGGATGTGATCGTCAGCTGGGTGCAGGATGGCATGACGATCATCCGTGCGGAACTGACGGAGCGGCTCGCCTCGGAGCCGCCGGTTGTCGCACTGCTTGCTGCCGCGCGGGCGATGCTTGCGGCGTTCGACGAAAAGTCGCGTTTCTTTCTCGCCATCGAAACGGCAATCCGCTCCAACAGGAGCATTTCTGCGCGAAAGGAACAGATGATCGCCGAACTGATCGACGAAATCGCCCATATTCTCGCCTCGCCGGACAGACGGTCTCCGCTCCCGGACGTTGTCGCCTATACGATCGCGGGAACGGTTTTCGCGCTCATTCGGGCATCGATAAACAGTTGGGTGGATGGCGGAGCGGCCATGTCACTTGCCGATCTCTTCGATCGCGCCGCCGGCATCGTCCACTTCGAACAAAATGTCACTTAGTGACATTTGTCGTTGACGGCCATAATTTTCCGTGCAAATTCACGATGCGTTGCTAAGCAACGTCATTGCAAACAGCCTCGCCATGCGAGTGCGCCTGCTCGGGAGATAAAATGTCCACATATCAAAAGATCGCGCTCGTCACCGGCGCGACCCGCGGCCTTGGTTTCGAAACGGCTCGCCAGCTCGGCCGTGAAGGCGTGTTCGTCCTTCTCGGCGCACGCGATCTTGCAGCCGGGCGGGCAAAGGCCGAAACATTGCGTGCGGAGGGCTTGGCGGTCGAGGCGATCGAGATCGACCTCCATCGGCCTGATACGATCGACGCCGCCGCCTCTTCGATCGGCGAGCGGTTCGGCAGGCTCGACATCCTGATCAACAATGCGGGAATCCTGCTGCTCGACACCGACGATTTCCCCAGCGTCGCCTCCATCGAAACCCTGCGTGAATCCTATGAGGTCAATTTCATCGGAATGGTGATCGTGACCCAGAAACTGTTGCCGCTGATCCGCAAGGCGGCCAGTGGGCGCATCGTCAACCTTTCCAGCAGCGTGGGTTCGCTCTGGTGGACGGGCGATGCAAACAATCCCTCCCCCGATGTCAAATGGCTTGGCTATGCCGCCTCCAAGGCGGCGGTCAACATGCTGACCGTGCAGCTTGCCCTTGAGCTGAAAGATACGCCGATCAAGGTGAATGCCGTCTGCCCCGGTTATGTCATGACCGAATTGAACAGAGGCGGCGGCTACATCACGATCGAAGACGGCGTTCGGGCACCGGTCAAATATGCTTTGCTGGATGACGCCGGACCCACCGGCCAGTTTTTCAACACCAATGGCCCGATCAACTGGTAACGGCCCGCGGCCGGGCGCTTGACGGCCCGGCATGCGCACCACCGTTCAGCCGACACGGCGGATGTGGCGTCCCGAGGACGGGGCATCCGCCTTTTCGCCCGCGACAGCGAATTCGCTCCCATCCCCTTTCAAGGACCATGAGACATGAAACCAACGACGGATGACATCGTCGAGATCAACCAAATCCTCTCGCTCTGGGCCCACCTCGTCGACAACCATGCATGGGACAGGTTCGGTGAAGTCTTTACCGAGGATGCATATTTCGACTCGAGCGTTTTCGGCTTTGCTCCGGTCACGGGCATTGCAGCGATCTGCCATATGGCCAGCCAGGACGGTCATGCGAAAGCCCATCACACGACGAATCTGTATGTTCAGGAAGGCGCAGGCGACGAGATCACCGCCGTCTCGAAGGGGCTTGGCCTGTTGTCGAACGGGGCAGTGGCGAGCGTGACCTATACCGACCGGCTCCGGCGGACGCCGGAGGGCTGGCGTCTGGCGAGCCGCACTCTCGCTCTGCAAGCACCGCGTTGAGATCGCGCCGATGTCTCTCGTCAACCTATCCCTGGCAAACGTCATTGCCTGGCTGCTTGCAGCCTTCTTCTTCATCGGCGCCTATGGCAACACCTTCGTCAGCCCCGAAATTGCCGCGGACTACGCCCGGTGGGGCTATCCGGAAAGCTTCCATTATCTGACCGCCGTCTGCGAATTCACCGCAGCAGTCATGCTCATCGTCAAACCATTGCGCCTTTACGGTTCCCTGCTCGGGAGTGCCGTGATGCTGGCGGCTGTGGCGACGGTTCTCTTCCACGGCGAATATGCGCATGCAGTTCCGCCAATGGTGGTCCTGGGTTTTTGCGGGCTCGTCGCTCGTCTGACAGTTCGGCGAAGACGGTGACGCTCGCATAGTCGAAAAGGCCGACCGAACGGCCGCCTTCATCTGTCATGATGCTTAAGGATGCGACGCTCCGGGAGGCGCGTTTCTCCAAACCTGCCATCGGCGCGTGCCCGTCATCCGACTGCCGCAACCTCTCCCCGCAGGCGGGGCGAAGGGGGGATAGCCGCAACCTCTCGGTTCCCACCTCGCTGTTGCAGGGCACGTCCCCTCGCCCCGTTTTTACGGGGAGAGGGTGAGGGGCAGATCTTGTTCAAACGCTTACAGCTGTTCCAGCATCGCGGCAGCGCCCGAGACGGTTGCCTGGCCGGGGCTTTCCTCGACGTTGAGGGCTTTCACCACGCCGTCCTCGACCAGCATCGAATAACGCTTGGAGCGGAGGCCGAGGCCGCCGGCGGAGAGGTCGGCGTCGAGGCCGACGGCCTTGGTGAAGCCGGCATCCCAATCGGCGAGGAAATGGATCTTGCCCATACCGCCTGATGATTGCGCCCAGGCGCCCATCACGTGCCAGTCATTGACGGCAACGACGGCGATATCGTCGACGCCCTTGCCGAGGATGGTGTCGCGGTTTTCGAGATAACCCGGCAGGTGGTTCAGCGAGCAGGTGGGCGTGAAGGCGCCCGGCACGGCAAAGAGCACGACGCGCTTGCCGGCGAAGAGCTGATCGGTGGTGATTTCGACCGGACCGTCGGCCGTCTTTTCCTTGAAGGTGGCGGCAGGAAGCTTGTCGCCGATCGCGATGGTCATGGTCTTCTCCTTGAGTTGTGGCTTTGGGGTTCTGCCTTGGCGGCGGCGGGCGCCGCGCGGGTTCTGCGGCGACTATAAGACCCGGTCATTCAAAGGCAAGACCAGTCATTCAAAGGCAAGAGTCGTCTCCATCGCCCTTGCGCCGTCGATCACCAGCACGCCCCAGCGCTTGCCCGATATGTCGTAATCCTTCGGCAGCTTGCCGATGGATACATCGACCTTGAAAGTGGCGCCGTCGCGTTTGCCGCCGATCTGCTTGGTGAAGGCATAGCCGCTCGGGCCGGTGACGATGATATCGGGCGCGGCTTTCCCGTCGGTCGGCCCCTCACTCGGCAAAACCAGCGTCAGCGACAGCGTCTTCCTGTCCGGCGACATCGCATGCGCGGTCACGTCGAAATCCGCCGATGGCGGCTTCGGCAGGCTCGCATCGGCGGCCTGGAGGATCGCCTCCTCTTGCGGACGCGACTGCATGGCCGGGCCGAGCTTCAGCTGAAAATTCGCCTGGAAGGGAATGCAGATATCCTTGCAGATACCGATGAAGGCGCCGGCATCGATCTCGACCGGGCCTTTACCGGCCGCGCTCAGCGAAAGCGGCAGCGTCACCGGCGCATCATAGGCAATATCCTCGATCGCGCCGTTGAAAAAATGTTTCGGAACGGGATAGGCGATGGCATCGAGCGTGACGCCGCTTTCCGCCGCGATGGTGAGCTGGGGCGGAATGCCGTTGCCGCCGGGCTCTTTCCAATAGGTGATCCAGCCGGGTTTCGGCTCGATCTGAAGCGCTGCGCGGATTTTGCCGCCGGCATCGGGCGCAAGCGCCACCAGGCGCATGCGGCCGCCTTCGTTCTCCGCCCAGCCGCTCATTTCCGCATGAACCGAAGAAAACGGCACAAGTGCTGCGACCGCCGAAACGACCGCAATCAAAAAACCGCGCGGGACTGAGGAAATAATCATCATGGAACAAAGGTTTACCGAAAGCGGTGTTTGACCGCCAGAAGTCGCGGCGATTTAAATCTTCATTTTCAGTTGATTGATGTGTGACATTGGCCCATGTTTCTCTTGTCGAGGCCTTGGTGCGGTCTGGCAGCAGGAGGAACGATGTCCTTATCGACGCTGAAGAACAGACGGGAACGTGGCTTCTTCGATGGCCAGTTCCTCATCGCCATGCCCGGCATGGAAGACCGCAATTTTGCGCGCACCGTGATTTACATCTGCGCGCATTCGGATGCCGGCGCCATGGGCTTCGTCATCAACCGTCCTCAGAGCCTCACCTTCACCGATGTGCTGCAGCATCTCGACATGATCAAGCAGGAAGATTCGATCGTGCTGCCGAAGCGCGCCCGCGACTTCCCGATCCAGACCGGCGGCCCGGTGGAGAGCGGCCGCGGCTTTGTGCTGCATTCGGACGATTATGCCAGCGACTCCTCGATCCCGGTCAGCGACGATATCTGCCTGACGGCGACGCTCGACATCGTGCGCGCCATCTCCAAGGGCAACGGGCCGACGCGGGCGACGATGCTGCTCGGCTATTCCTCCTGGGCAGCCGGCCAGCTGGAGAGCGAAGTCGTCAACAATGGCTGGCTCACCTGCCCGGCCAATGAGGAACTGATCTTCGACCGCAGTCTCGACGACAAATACGAGCGGGCGCTCGCCGGCATGGGCGTGACCGCCGCCATGCTTTCGGCTGAAGCCGGGCATGCCTGAAAAGCAGTTGGCCTGAGAACAGCTGGCGTGAGAAACAGCTGGCTTGCGCCAGTGGGAACGAATAGCCGCAAGTGACGTTTCATTTCGGCAAGCATGGGCAAGAGGCCCATGCCGACCAAGGAGACATCACATATGGGTAGCACCAGCGACAAGATTTCCGGTAAGGCAAACGAAATTGCCGGCAAGACCAAGCAGGCCGTCGGCAAGGCCACGGACGATCGCGAAATGCAGGCCAAGGGCGCCGTCCAGGAAGCCAAGGGCAAGGGCCAGGTCGCAACCGGCAAGGTCAAGGACAAGCTCAAGGGCGCCGTCGACCGGCTCTGAGCCAGACGCTCATCCTTTATCACCATGCCTGCTGCGCCCTCGCGCGGCAGGCATTTTTAATCCCCCACCCCAATGCTTTGCAGAGATAGACACGATGAAGCTTTTTGCCTGCGACAATTGCGATCAGGTCGTCCACTTCGACAATCGCCACTGCGTGCGCTGCAATCATCGGCTCGGCTTTCTGCCCGGCGATCTCGCCATGCATGCGCTGGAGCCGCGCGACGAGATCCTCTGGCAGCTCGTTTCCGATCCCGACCGCGAGGTCCGCTTCTGCGCCAATGCCGGCCTCGACATCTGCAACTGGCTGGTGGACGGCGATGGGAACAGCGAATTCTGCGTGGCCTGCCGCCATAACCGGCTGGTGCCGAACACCGACACCCAGGACGGCATCGACCGCTGGCGGCGCATCAGCCAGGCGCAGCGCCATCTGTTTTATTCGCTCTTGCGCTGGAGGCTGCCGCATCCCGATCGGGCGCAAGACCCGCAGGGCGGCCTGGTCTTCGATTTCCTCGAGGATTCGATCGAGAGCAACGGCTATGTCGTGCCTGCTATGACCGGCCACGAGGAAGGCCTGATCACCATCCGTGCCGCCGAGGCCGACGATGCGACGCGCGAACAGGCGCGCAGCTCGATGAACGAACCCTATCGCACCCTGCTCGGCCATTTCCGCCACGAGGCCGGCCATTTCATCTGGAACAAGCTGGTGCGCGATCGGGGCGGCCTTGCCGATTTCCGCGCCGTCTTCGGCGACGAACGGCAGGATTATGCCGCAGCCCTGCAGAGCCATTATGCCGGCGGCGCCCCCCTGGGATGGCAGGACAATTTCATCAGCGCCTATGCGGCGTCGCACCCCTGGGAAGATTTCGCCGAATGCTTCGCCCATTACCTCCATATCGTCGATACGCTGGAAACGGCCCGCGCCTTCGGCATCGCGATCGATCCGCGCGGCCATGAGGAAATATCAGGCGAGGTGGATTTCATCCCCTACAGGGCCAGAAGCGCCGAACAGCTGGTCAGCGCCTGGGTGCCGCTGAGCCTCGCGATCAACGCCATCCAGCGCAGCATGGGCCAGCCGGACTCCTACCCCTTCGTGCTGTCTTCACCTGTCGTGGCCAAGCTTGAATATCTGCACCGGCTGATCCAGGGGGCGGGGGCGGCGCGGTAGCAACAGGCGGGGTGAATTGGTGGAAGTGTGCATCAGCGAACTTCGCTGATGCAGCGCGAGAAATGCCAACCGGCGGCCCTGCTGCCGTCAGGCGCCACCCTATCCCCACCCTCATTCCTGTGCTCGTCACAGGAATCCAGCCACCGCGCGTCGGCGCGGTGAATGACTCCCTATGACCTTGAAAAGAGTCTCCCGCGCCCAAGGACTTGGGCGCACTGGATCCCTGTGACAAGCACAGGGATGAGGGAGCGAGAGGAGATGCGACCCGGCCCATTGTCGGCCTTCCAAACCCGAGCTAAGCCTTTGTCGCATAACCCTGGAGGACGCAAAAACCATGGACGATGCCGAACGAACCATGATCGTGCTGAATGCCAGCAATTCCCGCTTCCAATTTCGAGCCGGTGCATTGATCCGCTCGCATGGGCACATCCTCATCCATCGCGCCGTCGGCGACATTTTCTGGGTGCTGCCCGGCGGCCGCGTGGAGTTTCATGAGGCGGGCGCCGAAACGCTCGCACGTGAAATAGAAGAAGAGATCGGCTGCAAGGCCACGGTCGGACCGCTGCGCTTCGTCATCGAGAATTTTTTCGAATTGCCGGGACAAAGGGTCCATGAAATCGGCTTCTATTATGAGGCGGAGCTTCTCAGGCCCCTGCCCTTCCATGAGAGCGATATCGTCCACCGTATCCGCGACGGCGCCGCCGATCTGGAATTTCGTTGGGCTTTGCCAAGCCGGGCCGCCCTCGACCAATTCGATCTGCAGCCGATGCCGCTGCGTGACCTCATCGAGACGATGCCCGACGGCGTCCAGCATCTGGTGCGGCGCGATGGCACCATCCTCCTTCAATCGCGCTAGGGACCTGCATGGAAACATTGTCACCGCGGTTGAAGGAAGGATCGGCTAGCGTCAACGGCATGACAGCGATCCATGAGCCAGCACGCAATCGCGTTTTCAGCGAACTAATCGATAAGCCGTTTGTCCGGCACGATTGGCAGGTGAAGATAGGCGCTTAGGACGGAAGACAAGGTCCACAGAACGCCCGCTGCGGTGGAGAAAAATGCAAGGTCATGAACGCCGGACGCAAAGTTCGGATTTGAGTCGACAAGCGCGACGAGCCGTGGACAAAGCGCGCCCACGAAGGGCATGGCGATCCAGGCAAGCCAACGGACGCCCAACCTTGCTGAAAGATATTCCAGAGGCGCAAAGATCAGAAGCGACAGGCCGATCGCCGGTATCGTGAAAAAGATGGCGATTATCCAGTACAGGCCTCCCCCGGCGAAAAGAACAAACAGGACGCCAAAGAACATCTGAAAGGCAACGCGCCCGAAAAGGCCACCAAGCGTCATTCGCAAATCCTCGTATCGGACCCGCAACATATCCAATGGAAATTTCGGTAGGCTTTCGAACTCGGATAAAATGCGAGCTGATTAAAACGAAACCGCCTTGCCCTTCTTGAACGGCTCCATGCCGCGGCGGGCGAGTTCGTCGGCGCGTTCGTTTTCGGGGTGGCCGGCGTGGCCCTTGACCCAGTGCAGCGTCACCTTGTGGCGGCTGCGGGCTTCCTCAAGCGCCTGCCAGAGCTCGGCATTCTTCACCGGCTTCTTGTCCGCGGTCTTCCAGCCGTTTTTCTTCCAGCCGAAAATCCACTTGGAGATGCCGTCCTTGACATAGGCGCTGTCGGTATAGAGATCGACCTCGCAAGGCGTCTTCAAGGCCGATAGCGCCGAAATTGCCGCCAGCAGCTCCATGCGGTTGTTGGTCGTATCCGCCTCGCCGCCGCAAAGCTCCTTTTCGACATCGCCATAACGCAGCACGGCGCCCCAGCCGCCGGGGCCGGGATTGCCGGAGCATGCGCCGTCGGTGAAGATATCGACGTGTTTCATAGGCTCAATCCGTATTCGGCCGGCGACTTGATCTGGCGGTGGAAGCGCAGCTTGCGGAGATATTCGAGCGGGTCCTTCTTGGTGACCATGGCGCCTTCGGGCGTCGTCAGCCAGTCATAGAGCCTGGTCAGGAAGAAGCGCAGCGCCGAGCCGCGCGACAGCACCGGCAAGGCAGCTGTCTCGGCCTCGCTCAGCGGCCGGACGCTCTGGTAACCCGCAAGCATCGCCGTGCCCTTGGTGATGTTATAGGCGCCATCCTTCTCGAAGCACCAGGCATTCAGGCAGATCGAGACGTCATAGGCGAGCAGGTCGTTGCAGGCGAAATAGAAATCGATCAGGCCGGAGAGCTCATCGCCGAGGAAAAAGACGTTATCGGGAAAGAGGTCGGCATGGATGACGCCGGCCGGCAGGCTCTGCGGCCAGTGTGCGGAGAGAAAGTCGAGTTCGCTGCGGATCTCGGTCTGCAGGCCGGGCTCGACCTCGTCGGCGCGCGCCTCGGATTTCTCCCAGAGCCCCCGCCAGCCGTCGATCGACAGCGCATTCGCCCGCTTCAGCTCGAAACCATCGCCGGCCACGTGCATTTCGGCCAGCGCCCGGCCGACCTCGCGGCAGTGCTTGGCCTCCGGTTTTCGCAGCCACATGCCTTCGAGGAAGGAGATCAGCGCAGCCGGACGGCCGGACAGCGAGCCGAGCAGCGCGCCGTCGCGACGCGGCAGCGGCAGTGGGCAGGACAGACCGCGGGCGGAGAGATGCTGCATCAGGCCGAGGAAGAAAGGCAGGTCGGTCTTTTCCACGCGCTTTTCATAGAGCGTCAGGATCAGCGGGTCCTTGGAAGTGTGAAGCAGGAAGTTGGAGTTTTCGACGCCTTCGGCGATGCCCTTGTAGGACAGCAGCGTGCCTGCGTCATATTCCGTCAGGAACCATTTCAGATCGTCTTCGGCGATATCGGTATAGACTGCCAAGTGAGGTCTCGTCTTTGCATTGTTGATATTGGATTGCCCGACCGACTGGCCGGGCTGCGACAAGGCTCGATCTAGCCGTTGACGAAGGCCATGTCGGCCGTCGTCAGCTCGATGTTGCGCAGTTCGCGGTTGACGAGGAAATGTTCGTTTTCCTGCACCGTCTCGGCAAGTTCGACACGGGCGTCGAAGCGGGCGCGGAAGGCCTCGATGATCTCGTTGACGATGACCTCCGGGGCGGAGGCGCCGGCGGAAAGGCCGAGCGTCGAGATCGCGCCGATCTCATCCCAGTCGAGCTCGGCGGCGCGCTGCACGAGGATCGATTTCTTCGCCCCTGCCCTGAGCGCCACTTCGACGAGGCGTTTGGAATTGGACGAATTCGGGGCGCCGACGATGATGAAGAGATCGCAGCCGGGGGCCGCCTGCTTCACCACTTCCTGGCGGTTGGTCGTCGCATAACAGATCGAATCGGCCGCCGGCGCCGTCAGGTTCGGGAAGCGCTCGTGCAGGCGGGTGATGACGCCGGCCGTATCGTCGACCGACAGCGTCGTCTGGGTGACATAGCCGAGATTGTCGGGATCGGCAGGCGTATAGGCGTCGGCATCCTCGATCGTCTCGATCAGCGACACCGAGCCCTCCGGCAGTTGCCCCATCGTGCCGATCACCTCGGGATGGCCGGCATGGCCGATCAGGACGACATGGCGGCCGAGGCGATTGTGGCGCATCGCCTGCTTGTGGACCTTGGAGACCAGCGGGCAGGTGGCGTCGAGATAGAAGAGGTTGCGGCTTGTCGCATCCTCGGGCACGGATTTCGGCACGCCATGGGCGGAGAAGACCACCGGCTGGGCGCGATGTTCGGCCGGGATTTCGTCCAGTTCCTCGACGAAGACGGCGCCCTTGGCCTCCAGCCCTTCGACCACATAACGATTGTGGACGATCTCGTGACGCACATAGACCGGCGCGCCATAGGATTTCAGCGCCAGCACGACGATCTGGATGGCGCGGTCGACGCCGGCGCAGAAGCCGCGCGGGCCGCAGAGCCTGATCGTCAAGGGAGGTTTCGCCGCAATATTCATGTCTGTTCCGTCAAGAATTCCGTCCCGCATGGGAATAAGGGACCTCTAGCCCAATATGGCCAGGAATTGAAGCAATACTATTGCGGGGGTGCCTTGCTCCCCCTGCGGAACCAGGAAATCGCCACCACGACGACGAGCACGGCGGCGAGCCCGTACCAGGTGAAGGCATATTGCAGGTGGTCGTTCGGCAGGTCGACCTGGGTGACGCCGCCGATCGGCAGGCCGGCCGGATTGGGGGTGGAATCGGCATCGACGAAAAAGGGAATGACGCGGGCCTTGTCCAGCCCGACGCTCTCCGCCATGACGTCGAGATCCTTCCAGTAGAAGATGTTCTTGGCGACGTCGTTGTCGGGCACCACCCAGGACGGTTTGCCGGGAAGCTTTTGGCGCGCCAGGCCGGTGACGGTCTGCTGGTCCGTCAGCTGGCCCTGCATGCGCATCTCCGGCTCCTTGTTCTCGAAGGGAACGAAGCCGCGATTGACGAAGAGCGCGCGCCCATCGGCAAGCTCCAGCGGGGTATAGATGTAGTAGCCGGTCTGGCCGCGCCAGGTGGCGAAGAAGTGCCGCTCCTTGTTGTTGATATAGCGGCCGGTGGCGGTGACCTTGCGGTATTCGATATCGCCACTTGCAGCCGCCATCGCCTCGATATCGGCCAGCGGCACGGGTGCTGCGACCTGCCGTTCGGCGATATCGGCAAGCAGGCCCTCCTTCCAGTGGAGGCGTTCCACCTGCCAGGTGCCGAGCGAAATCAGGATGGCAAGCGCGATCAGCACCAGGATGCCGGTTGCCACAGGCAGCCGGCGGCGCGGGGCGGCATGGTCGATATCAATCACTCAGGCGTCCTTCGCGGGCATTATGACGGTATTGCATGGCGATCAGGATGCCCTTGAACCAGCGCAGCGTCAGCAGCGACAGGATGATCGTCAGCGGGCCGAAGAGCATGATATGCACCCAGATCGGCGGCCCGTAATTCACCTGCAGCCACAGCACCATGCCGATGATGATGAAGCCGACGATGAGGATGACGAAGACGGCCGGGCCGTCACCGGAATCGGCGAAGGAATAATCGAGGCCGCAGGCGGCGCAGCGCGGCTTCAGGGCCAACAGGCCATCGAACAGCTTGCCCTCGCCGCAGCGCGGGCAGCAGCCCTTGATGCCGGTTTTTACCGGATCGACGGGGGGAAAATGGGCGCTGTCCTCGTTCATGCCATTCCTTTGCGTAACCTTGCGGCCGCGGCTTTTTCGACGCTGCCTTAACTCTCCCATAAATTATTCGCAGGACGAAGGGAAATGCCTGCGCTTTTTCGCCTCAGCGATTCGCGCCAAACAGAAGAAGACTGATGACTAACGATAGCCACTCCGCACAGATCATCATCCTGAACGGCGCGCCGCGAAGCGGAAAATCCAGCATTGCGCGCGCAGTCCAGGAACATTTCGACGGGCAGTGGATCAACCTCGGCGTCGACGGCTACAATGCCATGACGCCGAAGCGCTATCTGCCCGGCATCGGCCTCAGGCCGGGCGGCGAACGGCCGGATCTTGAGGAACTGGTGCCGTTCCTCTATGCCGCCCTTTACGAGTCGATCGCCATCCATGCCGGGTTCGGCCTCAATGTCATCGCCGATCTCGGCCACCATGACAGCTATACCAAGCCGCTCGGCATTCTTGCCGATTGCGCCCGGCGACTGGAGGATTTTCCCGTGCTGTTCGTCGGCGTGCGCTGTCCGATCGAGACGATCATGCAGCGGCGCGAAACTGCCCAGGAAGGGCGCGAGACGCTTTATCTCAGGGCCACGGGGGACGTGCCCATTCCAGAACCAGTGCAACGCTGGCAGGACGAGGTGCATCGGCCCGGCATCTACGATATGGAGGTCGATACGTCAGTGCTGACACCGCTCGAATGCGCCGAGGCGATCCGCCATCAGCTGGATCTCGGTATTCCCGAACCTTCGGCCTTCGAACGGATCGCCGGTATGCGCTGAGGCGATGGTGAGCGGGCGCGCGCCGATGGCAGCCCCTCATCCGCCTGCCGGCACCTTCTCCCCGTAAACGGGGCGAAGGGACCATGCCGCACCGACCTCCCTCAATCTCAACACTGCATTTGGCGCGTCCCCTCGCCCCGTTTACGGGGGGCCGAAGGACGGGGCGAGACGGATGGCTAGACCGGTCAGGTTAGGGTGGGAGCAGCCACCCGCGCGAACCGAACAGCCGCGGCACGGGGCCAAGCAAAAACGAAGTCCACCAAAAAAAAGGCGGGCACCAGGCCCGCCTTTTCACAAATATCGTTCCGATCAGCCGGCGACCGGAGCGCCCCAGCCGCCCCAGACGTAGATGCAGAAGAACAGGAACAGCCAGACGACGTCGACGAAGTGCCAGTACCAGGCGGCTGCCTCGAAGCCGAAATGCTGCTTCGGGGTGAAGTCGCCGCGCAGCGCGCGGATCAGGCAGACAGCCAAGAAGATCGTGCCGACCAGAACGTGGAAACCGTGGAAGCCGGTCGCCATGAAGAAGGTCGCGCCGTAGATCGAATTCTTGAAGTCGAAGGGCGCGTGGGCATATTCGTAAGCCTGGACGCTGGAGAAGAAGATACCAAGCAGCACCGTCAGCGTCAGGCCCTGGACCAGGCCCTTGCGGTCGTTGTGCAGCAGCGCATGGTGCGCCCAGGTGACCGTCGTGCCCGAGAGCAGCAGAATGACCGTGTTGTAGATCGGCAGGTGCCAGGGATCGAGGACCTCGATGCCCTTCGGCGGCCAGACGCCACCGGTGTAAAGCAGGCGCGAGGCCTGGATCGCTTCGTTCGGATAGAGGCTGGCGTCGAAATAGGCCCAGAACCAGGCAACGAAGAACATCACTTCCGAAGCGATGAACATGATCATGCCGTAGCGCAGGTGCAGCGAGACGACGCGGGTGTGGGCGCCCTCATGGGCTTCCTTCACCGTATCGGCCCACCAGCCGTACATGACATAGATGACCAGAGCGAAGCCGATATAGAAAAGCCAGGGATTGGCAAGCTCCGCGCCGGCGACCTTGAACGAACCGCCGTTCAGGTAGCGCATGTAGCAGACGCCGCCGATCGCCATGATGAAGGCGCCGAGCGAGGCGAGAATCGGCCACGGGCTCGGATCGATGATGTGATAGTCGTGATTCTTCTGATGAGCATCGGCCATGTAGCTATCCCCGGATGTCTTCCTTCACTCCGCTCCCGGCATAGCCGGAAACGAGCCTTGATCAAAGTTTCTTTTCAATCTTCTCCGCTCCACCCTCATTCGAAGCCACCGGCTTCGGACCCTCTTTCGGGTAGAACGTATATGACAGCGTCACCGTATGGATGTTCTTGGATTCCACCGCCTTGACGATGTCAGGATCGATGTAGAACACCACCGGCATGTCGAGCTTCTCGCCCGGCTTCAGGTCCGTTTCCGTAAAGCAGAAACATTGCACCTTGTTGAAATAGACGCCCGCCTCGCCCGGGGTGACGTTGAACACCGCCTGGCCGCGCTGGGTTTCGTTCGAGCGATTCTCGGCGGTGAAATTCACCTGAATGGTCTCGCCGATCTTCGGATTGACCTCACGCTCGACCGGTTTGAAGTCCCACTGCAGGCCGGGCGCGACATTGGCGTCGAAGGTGACGCGCATGGTGCGATCGAGCACGACGCTCGACACCTGGTCGACGCGCTGGGTCGTGCCGTTATAACCGGTCACCTGGCAGAAGATGCGGTAGAGCGGCACGGCGGCATAGCTCATCGCCCCCATGCCGAAGACGAAGCTCAGGCACATCATCACGACGGCGCCGTTGTTGCGGCCCTGCTTCTTCGGTGTACCGGCGTTTTCGGTCATCCAGCCATTCCCCCGCCGATCTTCACGATGGTGATCGCGTAGAAGAGAATGACGAGGCCGGCAAGCACCAGCCCGAGGGCGACGTTGCGGTTGCGGCGCGACTTGCGCTGCGCTTCCGTCAGCTTGACCATTTCCATCAGAACCAACCTCCCGCATGCGAGACCAGCACCGAAGCCAGCCGGTCGATCATCAAGGCGGAGAACACGGCGAAGAGATAGAAGATCGAGAAGCCGAAGAGCTTCTTCGCCGGGATCATCTTCAGATCGCCGTCGGGCATGCGCCAGACGGCGATGGAACAGTATATGAAGATCGCGCCGAGCGCCGCAGCGACGAAGCCATAGCCGAGGCTCGCGAAACCGAGGACGGTCGGCAAGACTGCGCAGATGGCGGTCAGCACCGCATAGGCGACGATCTGATGCTTGGTCACCCGCTCGCCGGCGACATTCGGCAGCATCGGCACGCCGACGGCCTCGTAATCGCGCATCTTGAAGAGGGCAAGCGCCCAGAAATGCGCCGGCGTCCACAGGAAGATGATCATGAAGAGCACGGTGCTCTCGATCGTCACGCTGTTGGTCACGCAGGCCCAGCCGATCATCGGCGGGAAGGCGCCGGCGGCGCCGCCGATGACGATGTTCTGCGGCGTCGAGCGCTTCAGCCACATGGTGTAGATGACGGCGTAGAAGAAGATGGTGAAGGCGAGGATGCCGGCCGAGAGCCAGTTGACGGCCAGGCCGAGGATCACGACCGAAAAGCCCGAGAGCACCAGGCCGAAGGCGAGCGCCTCCGACGGCGCGATGCGGCCGGCCGGGATCGGACGGTTGGCGGTGCGGCTCATGACGGCGTCGATATCGGCGTCATACCACATGTTCAGCGCCCCGGAGGCGCCGGCGCCGACGGCGATACAGAGAATGGCGATCAGGCCGAGGACGGGATGGATATGGCCTGGCGCCAGCACAAGACCGGCAAAGGCAGTGAAGACCACGAGCGACATCACCCGTGGCTTCAACAATTCGAAATAATCGCGCGCACTCGCTTCCGACAATTCGCCGTCCTTTGCAAGCGCCCCGTGATTGTCGATGACCGTCATCATTCCGTCCTGCATGTCTCAAGATCAGGACGCCGTATCGAATGCGGCGTCCTGATGTCCGCGCAAATTACTTGATGCGCGGAAGCTGTTCCCACTGGTGATAGGGCGGCGGCGAAGGCAGCTGCCATTCGAGCGTCGTCGCACCCTCACCCCACGGATTGTCGCCGGCGACGCGCTTCTTGGCGAAGGCTTCGAAGACGCCGTAGAGGAAGATCAGCACACCGAAGGCCGAGATGTAAGAGCCGATGGAGGACACATAGTTCCAGCCGGCAAAGGCATCCGGATAGTCGATGTAGCGGCGCGGCATGCCGGCGAGGCCGAGGAAGTGCTGCGGGAAGAACACCAGGTTGACGCCGATGAA